>Ga0123333_10002903_pt1 | contig 17046 bp, 10 predicted proteins | sample BioC12SIPDNA_3_FD_89957 | JGI IMG/M metagenome (GOLD analysis project Ga0123333, IMG submission 89957) | Anaerobic biogas reactor microbial communites from Washington, USA - Biogas_R2_B C12 SIP DNA | ecosystem: Engineered > Bioreactor > Anaerobic > Unclassified | place: Washington, USA... | reverse complement strand
GCTCAAGCGGCTCAAGGAGCGGGCGGATCTGGAGGCGGCGATCGCATACCTGAAGCACACAGCGGAGACGGTACGGGAGAGCGTCGATCTGCCGGCTGAGCTGGAGCCGGGTTTGGGCGAGCGGATTGCGGCGATGGAAGAGCGTCTCGAGGCGATGCGGGCCGAGCCGGTGGAGTACGCGGACAGCTTGGATGACTGAGGTGCGTGGGTTCAGCGTGGGTGGTCGTCGAGGGGTCTGTACCTGCGTTTGGGCTGAGGCGGCATTTGGGCGTTGAGTTGCTGGCGGCCGTAATCCCGGTCGAGGAACCATGCCCGGACGGCCAGGACCAGGCAGGTCCAGGTGATGACGGCGGAGATTCGGTGGCGGGTGATGTCGTAGTCATGGTGGAGCGTGGCGAGCCATATGCCGCCGAGCCAGACGCCGGGCAGGATGACGGCTGCGGCTCCGATCATCCAGGGCAGGAGGCGCGGGTAGGCCCAGAGGCCGAAGGCGAAGCCAATCGATCCGGTTATCGCGAGGACCGGCCAGGGGAGGATGTTGGCGAGTTCGGGCCAGATGATGGTCTGGCTGTAGCGCATGGGCGAGGCGAGCAGGTGCTGAGCCAGCAGCCCGATGGCGGCGGCGTAGAGCACGAGCAGTCGGCGATGCCAGATGATCCGCGTGGCGTCGCTCATCGCGATCATCCCCAACCGGCGAAAACCACCAACGAGGCCTATTTCGCGGTGACCCAGAGCTTGACCGGGAGGCCTTCGACTTCAACTTCCTTGGTGGCCGGCGTGTCGCGGCCGGTCTGGTCGATGGTTTGGGCCAGGGTTTCGTTTTTGATGTATTCAGTCATCGTCGCGAGGACGGGCGCGAACTCGGCTGGGGCTTCGACGACCAGATCAATTCGGGCCTCGTAGGCCAGGTCCATTTCCTTGCGGATCTGCTGGATGTGGTGGACCAGTTCGCGGGCGAGTCCTTCGAGGCGCAGCGGCTCGTCGATCTCGGTTTTGAGGACGACGAGCACGTCGGGGCCCTGGGCGGCTTCGAATCCGGCGTGCGGCTGAAGGCCGATTTCGACGTCGTCGGCGGTCAGGTCGACGGTCTGGCCGTCGAGTTGCAGGTCGAACTTGCCTTCGGCGAGGAGGGCCGACCGTGCGGCGGCGGCGTCGATGGTCTGGAGGGCGGCTTTGATCTTGGGGGCGAGCGGTCCGTATTTGGGTCCGATGGCGCGGAAGTTCGGCTTGATGACGTGATCGACGTACCGGTGGACTTCGGTGACGAATCGGACCTGCTTGACATTGAGTTCCTCGCGGACGAGGTCCACGTAGTCGCGGAGCATCTCGGCCTTTTCGGCGTGAGCGAGGATGAGTTCCACTTCGGGCAGCGGCTGGCGGACTTTGATTTTGGCGGCGGCGCGGGCGGACCGTCCGAGGGCGGCGATTTCGCGGGCCAGTTCCATTTGTTCGAGGAGCTTGTTGTCGATCAGGGCGGGGTCGGCTTTTGGCCAGTCGCACAGGTGAACGGATTCGGAGGCGTTCGCAAGTCGGTTGGCTTCGAGGTTCTGATAGATCGTCTCAGCGAAGAACGGGACGAACGGGGCCATGAGGCGCGCGAGGGTGGTGAGGCACTCGTAGAGGGTCCAGTAGGCGTCGAACTTGTCCTGGTCGAGCTGGGACTTCCAGAAGCGGTCTCGCGAGCGTCGGACGTACCAGTTGCTCAGGGCGTCGACGAACTCGGCGAGCCGGACGGCGGCCTGGTGGATCTGATAGTCGTCGAGCAGCTCGGTGAGGCGCTGCGTGGTGCGGTGCAGGTCGGCGATGATCCAGCGGTCGAGCGACGAGCGCTGGGCGGCTGGTTGGTATGAGGCTTGACCCTTCTGGCCCTGATCGGCTGGGTTGAAGCCGTCGATGTTGGCGTAGATGACGAAGAAGCTGTAGACGTTGTAGAGGCGGATGAGGAATTCGCGTTGGGCTTCGGCGATGGCGTCCTCATCGAAGCGGGCGGAGGTCCACGGCGGCTGGCCGTAGTAGAAGTACCAGCGGAGGGCATCGGCGCCTTCGCGGTTGAAAATTTTGGCCGGCTCGTCGTAGTTGCGGAGGCTCTTGGAGAGTTTTTTGCCGTCCTTGCCGAGGACGAGGCCCAGGACGATGCAGGTCTTGTAAGGATGCGGGAACGGCTGATCGGGAAAGACCATGGTGGAGATCGCCAAGAGCGAATAGAACCATCCGCGGGTCTGGTCGATGGCTTCGGAGATGAAGTCGGTGGGGAACTGCTGCTCGAACATCTCCTTGTTGCGATGCGGATAGCCGTATTGGGCGAAGGGCATGCAGCCGGAGTCGAACCAGCAGTCGATGACCTCGGGCGTCCGGCGCAAGATGCCGCCGCATTTATCGCACGGCACGGTCACGTGGTCGATGAAGGGCTTGTGGACGGCGAGGTTCTCGGGGAGTTCGGGCTCCTGTTTGCGGCGGTTTTCAAAGTATTCGAAGGCCTGCGGATTGGCGGCCAGCAGTTCGGCTTTGGAACCGAAGGCCCGGGCGTGGTCGCAGCTTTGGCAGAGCCAGACGGGCAGCGGCGAGCCCCAGAAACGTTCGCGACTCAGGGCCCAGTCGATGTTGTCCTCGAGGAAGTTGCCGAATCGCCCGTCGCGGATGTGCTCGGGGAGCCACTGGATTTGGGCGTTGTTGGCCAGCAGCTTGTCCTTGACGGCGGTGGTCTTGATGAACCAGCCCTGGCGGGCGTAGTAGATCAGCGGGGTTTCGCACCGCCAGCAGAACGGGTAGCTGTGCTTGTAGGTTTCGCGTCGCAGGAGCAGGCCGCGGTCTTTCAGGTTGCGGATGATCTGTGGATCGGCGTCCTTGATGAACATGCCGGCCCACGGCGTGACCTCGGCTTTGAAGCGGCCGGTGGGTTCGACGAGTTGGATGACGGGCAGGTCGTATCGACGGCCGACCTGGTAGTCGTCGGCGCCGAAGGCTGGGGCGCAGTGGACGATGCCGGTGCCGGCGTCGAGGGTGACGAAGTCGGCTTCGACGACGAAGTGGGCTTTCTTTTCGACCGGAGCGAAGCTGTAGAGAGGTTCGTATTCGCGGCCGACGAGGTCCTGGCCGCGGACGGTGCCGATGACCTCGTGCGGGACTTTGCCCATGACCTGTTTGACCAGCGGCTCGGCCATGATCAGGACTTCATCGCCGACCTTCACGCGGGCGTAGTCGATGTCCCTTTTGACCACGAGGGCGGCGTTGGAGATCAGCGTCCAGGGCGTGGTGGTCCAGGCCAGGAAGGATTCCTTTGGGTCGTCTTTGCCGCGGAAGGCGACGTAGACGGAGGGGTCTTCGACGTCCTTGTATCCCAGTCCGACCTCATGGCTGGAGAGGACGGTGCCGCAGCGGGGGCAGTAGGGAACGATCTTGTGGCCGCGGTAGAGCAGGTCCTTGCGGAAGATCTCGGCCAGAGCCCACCAGACGGATTCGACGTAGGAGGTGGTGCAGGTGATGTACGGGTCGTTCATGTCGAGCCAGAAGCCGACGCGGTCGGTGAGCTGCTCCCACTCGCGGACATAGCGAAGCACCGAGTCGAGGCAGCGGCGGTTGAAGGGTTCGACGCCGTAGGCTTCGATCTGGTCCTTGCCGTCGATGCCAAGTTCCTTTTCCACCTCGATTTCGACGGGCAGGCCGTGGGTGTCCCAGCCGGCTTTGCGATAGCAGTAATGGCCCTGCATGGTCTTGTAGCGGGGCATCAGATCCTTGATCGCGCGGGTCAGGACGTGGCCGGGGTGAGGCAAGCCGTTGGTGGTCGGCGGGCCTTCGTAGAAGACAAAGGGGGTGGCCCCCTGCCGCTGGTGCAGGCTCTTTTCGTAAATCCCACGGGCCTTCCAGAATTCGATAACCTTCTTCTCGGAGGCTGGGAAGTCGAAGTTGGCCGGTACTGGGTCGAACATGCTCAATCACCTTCCAGACAAAAAGAACGCTATGCCGCCAATCGCGACGAATGATGTATTGTAAGCGCGGCCAACGTCGAATTAAAGGATCGATCGGCCTGGCACGACGCGCCGCACCGGTGAAAAGGTACCACTTTGGGCACAAACGCAACACGATGCCGGAAGCCAAACGCGACAGAAGCACTCCAAACGTCGGTTTCGCGTCGCGTTTTCGGCCCCCAAAATGCCGCAAAATGCAGAACTTTTGCGGCAAAACCGGTTAAGAGGCGAAATTTGGTGAATTTTAATTGAATATCAGTCCGATAAGAATTAAGATTTCAGCCGATTCAGGGCTTTTGACGGCCTTTCTGTGAGGTTTGTCGAAAAGCCTGGAGGCAAGTCAGTTGTGTTCTACTTTCGTAGGATCTTTTTGGAGGTAATGCCATGGCGAAGAAGAAAGCCGCAAAGAAAGCTGCGAAGTCCGCTGCCCAGGAGCCGCTGGTGGTGGCCAGCAAGGTGAAGAACTACGTTCGCTCCAAGGACATGATGACTTCGTCGGATGCGCTGGCGGCCATCTCGGACAAGATCTACGGCATGCTCGATGCGGCCATCGGAAGAGCCCAGGCCAACAAGCGCAGCACGGTCAAGCCGCAGGACCTGTAAGCCAGGTCATCCGGCAATCCGAGAACAGAAGCCCGGCCGATTTGGTCGGGCTTTTTTTGTGCGCGGTGGTGAAAGGCAGAGGGGAACCACAAAATAGGATATCTGGGGCGTTTGGGGTAACGGTGTCGAGAGGACAAGCCGGCCACGGGGCTTCAGGCTTGCAGTCCAGACGGGTACGTGGTAAAGTATCCGTTGAGAGAGAGGCTGGTGCCTGAGAGTGTGTACGGGTTAGGGAGAGAGAAAAATGGTCAAGAGAACCCTTCTGCCTGCGCTGTGTTTTGCGCTGTTAGTTCCCGCGGTTGCCCTGTCGGTGGAGGTGCGCTATGCCGCACCCAAGCCGCAGTGCACGTATCTTCCCGGTGGGTTCGCCGCCCTGGCCGACCCGAACACGGGCCAGGTGTACCAGGGCGAGGACATCCTGGGCGACCCGCAGTTCAGCTACCCGGTGATCTTCGACACGGGGGCCAGCGGAGTCCTGATGAGCGAGATGGTCCGGACCGCCTTTGGTATCCCGCTGACCGGCGAGACGTTCGAGGATATCGGGATCGGCGGGACCGAGACGTTCGACGTCAGCAGACCCACGCGGCTTTTGCTGGCTCCGAACAGCGTGGGGCCAACGGGCGCCGATATCATCGGCAACTACAGCCCGTACGGCGAGTACAAGTTCCAGGTCAAACAGACGGACAGCCTTCTTACCGGGCCGTTCGACATCATCGGCACACCGGTGCTCCGCAACCACGTGATGCACGTCCAGCCGAACATCACTCCCTACGGGTCGTTCTATCCGCCCATTGACTACATGCAGACGACCCTTCTGACGTCGCTGCCGACCCTGCCGTCGCAGGGCGTGTTCCGGTTCCCGCTGGTCTACGAAGATTTCATCGACGATCCGAACCCGCCGGTTTCGGTCGGGCAGAACCCGATGCTGCCGAACGTGCGGATCGTGGACAGCCGCAAGCCGTCGGACCAGCAGTCGTCGGCGCGGTCATGGCTGTTTGACACCGGAGCCTCGGTCACTATTATAGGCGAGGATTACGCCCTCGACGTGGGGATCGACCTGGTCAATGAAGATCCGGTGGCGGAGGTGCAGGTTGCCGGCGTGGGCGGCGACACGCGTCTGATGTTCGGATACGAGGTGGACGAGTTGATTTTGCCGATGGCGAACGGCGATGAGTTTATCGTCGAGAACGCGGTCGTGTTCGTGCCGGAGAGCGGCGTGCTGCCGGCGGACCTGCCGGGCATCATCGGGATGAATCTGATCGCGCCCGCGTTCAGCCAGGTGGATCCCTTTATTGGTCCGCTGGACACGACGCCGACGGTGTTCAGCGACTGGTACGTGGACAGCCTGAGCAACCAGTTTGTCCTGATCGATCCGAACAGCACATACGTGCCCCTGCCGTCGACGCTCGCGATCATGCTGATCGGCCTGCCGATGCTGCGCCGGCGGAGATAGTCGCAAGAGGAGATGATGGACGAAAGACCAACTCAGGCTTTTGGGGTCGAATGCCCGCACTGCGGCCGCGTTTTTGAGGCGGCGGAGATGGCGCCGGAGCGGGAATGCCCTTCGTGCGGCCGGCCGATCGGGGTGGTCGAGCGGGCTGAGTACCGTCCGGCGGTACGGTCGCCGGTCGCCCGCGTCGTTGCGGTGGTGCTGCTGATCGGGCTGCTGTTGCTGATCGCGGTCGGAGTGATCGGTCTGGTTTTGGGCGGGTTGTAGAGGGGCTTCGCGCGGCGTGGCGGCTGATCGGGTTGTTCAGTGGGTCGATTTGGTCCTGAGCCAGTCGGCGAGCCGGTCGATCGCGGTGGTGACGTTGCCGCAGTAATCCCGCAGGAAGGCTTCGCCGACGGCTTTGGTTCGCGGCAACTGCTCGACCGCGGCCAGCACCCTCGCCCCGTCGAAATCGACGCACGCCAGCCTTGCCGCGAGCACCTCATCGGCGACGCCGAAATCGGAGCCCGGCAGGACGGCCACGCCGGTCTCTTCCAGCAGGCGGTCGCAGAGCTGCCGGCTGGTCTCGATGCCGCGTTTGGCCAGGTCTTTGCGGAGGGGCGAGAAGTCCGGGAACAGATAGAAGGCGCCTTCGGGCGTGGCCACCTGGGCTCCAGTCTTGCGGAGCCGTGTCGCCACGTGGCGGCCGAGAGCCCCGAGCACCCGCCGGACGCTCCAGAGGTAGTTCTGGATTTCGATCCCACCGCGAAAGGCCCGCACCGCGGCGTACTGGATCGGCGCGCTGGTGGAGGTGAAGGTCTCGGAGGCGACCACGGCCATCGCGTCGAGCAGCCAGCGCAGGGCATGAGGAAAGACGAAGGTTCCCAGCCGCCATCCGCCGGCGCCGCACCACTTGCTCAGGCCGCCACTGATGATGGTGCCTTCGGGGTAGAACCGGGCGATCGAGACGTGCTGGCCCTTGTAGTGCAGTTCGCCGTAGATTTCGTCCGAGATCAGAATGACGCGGTGTTTTCGGGCCACCTGGGCGATGGCTTTGAGTTCCGTCGCCCGATAGGTCATGCCGGTCGGATTGGCGGGGTAGTTGAGGATGAGGATTCGCGGACGGTCGGGGTCGGAGCGGCAGAGCCGCTGGAGTTCGTCCGGGGTCAGCCGCCAGTCGTTGGCGGATTGGGTGGGCAGCCAGTGGACGTGGCGGCCGATGATGTGGGCCTGCGGGGCGTAGGAGACCCAGCTGGGAACCGGGATCACCAGGTCGCCATAGTAGACCAGTTGCACGAGGAACATCAGTTCCTTGGAGCCCGGGCCGATGAGAACGTCGTCAGCTGAGCAGTCGATGCCCTGGGCCTGGCGGTGATAGTCAGCGACGGCCTGGCGAAGCTGCGGCAGGCCCTTAACCGGCAGGTAGTCCTTCTGGTGAGCGTTGACCTTGAGGGCCTCGACGACGGGCGCCGGCACGGGGAAGGGGCTTTGGCCCAGTCCCAGCCGGAATATCTGGCGGCCCTCGCGGCGCAGCGAGGCGCTGTGCTCGTTGATCGAGAGCGTCGCCGATTGCGACAGTCCGCGGACGTTGAGGTTCAGGTGGACTTCCGGCGTGTTCTTCTTTCGGGCGATCATGGCGTTCTCCCGTTCTTGCGTCCTTTGCTTTCCCACTCCAAACGGCCCACTCACGCCCCCACCGTTTTCATCGGCAGGCTTCACCGATCGCGTCCAGTCTAGTCCGGCCGGCGGCTGAGGCGGGCACCGTTCCAGTTCGGTTTGACTTGACGCGTGGGCGACCGGTCCATAGGATGTAGATGGACGTCGGCTGGAACACGTGGCGTGGATCTCAGCCGGTTCGCCGCGGAAGCGGCAGACAACTATAGCTAACTCCGAATGATCGGAGGGGTGGCCGAGTGGCTTAAGGCGGCGGTCTTGAAAACCGCTGTGAGGCCGAAACCTCACCGGGGGTTCGAATCCCTCCCCCTCCGTTCTCTCCCGTCAGGTACTTGTGTTTCCACGGAGAAAAAGACGGCGGGTGGACCCGCGGATCGACCGCAGAACCACCCGCCCTGTTCATTGCCGTTGTTACGAGCGGCTTTTACCGTTGGACGCGGGCGGATTCGCCTTTGGCGAGGGCTTCGACCTCGTCGAGTCGGGCCATGGTGACGTCGCCGGGGAAGGTGGTCAGGAGGGCGCCGTGGGCCCAGCCGAGTTGCAGGGCTTCCTGCGGTTCGCGGCCGGCGATCAGGCCGTAGATGAGGCCGGCGGCGAATCCGTCACCTCCTCCGATCCGGTCGATCACGTCGAGCTGGCAGGTCGGGCTGACATATCGTTTGCCGTTGAGCCAGAGGACGGCGGCCCAGTTGTGCCGATTGGCAGAGACGACCTCGCGGAGCGTGGTGGCGACCATTTTGACGTTGGGGAACTGCTCGACGACCCGCTCGATCATCTGGAAGAAGGTGTCGGGGTCGAGCTTGGATTTTCTGCCCGCCTCGGGGCCGGCGATTCCCAAGCCCTTCTGGAGGTCTTCCTCGTTGCCGATCAGGGCGTCGACCTTGCCGACGATGCGGCGGAGCACGTTGTGGGCGTTCTCGAGTCCGCCGATCGGGGCCCAGAGCTTAGCCCGGTAGTTCAGGTCGAACGAGTTGATCGCGCCTGAGGCCTTGGCAGCGTCCATGCCTTCGAGGATCAGTTCGGAGGTGGTTTCGGAGAGGGCGGCGAAGATGCCGCCGGAGTGGAACCACCGGGCGCCCGCTTTGAAGATGGTCGGCCAGTCGAAATCGCCGGGTTTCAGCAGCGATCCGGCTTCGTTCGAGCGGTTGTAGAACACCACCGGCGGGCGGATGCCCTGGCCGCGGTCGCTGTAGACGGTGGCCATGTTGGGCCCGCGGACGCCGTCGTGCTTGAAGTGCTTGTAGAACGGCCGAACGCCCATCTCGCGGACGCGGCCCTGGATCAACTCGCCTATCGGATAGTCGACCATGGCGGTGGCGATGCCGGTGCGGAGGCCGAAACAGTCGGAGAGGTTGGCGGCCACGTTGTACTCGCCGCCGGAGACGTGGATCTCAGCCGACCGGGCCTTGCGAAAGGGGATCACGCCCGGGTCCAGGCGATGGACCAAGGCCCCGACCGACAGAAAATCCAAATCACAAGCATCCTGACGAATCTTCAAAGCGCTCATCGATACTCCTCGGTACTCCTCTGGGTTCACGGAACCGAAGCGTCCGCCCGCTTGGACGCCGCTTCCCTGTATTATCGAAAACGCAGCGGCGGCGTCAACGGAAGAAGAGGAGAATTCAGAGGCCGGAAGTCAGGACTTGACAAGAAAGAAGGGTGTGTTTTCGCGGGCGGCATCCCATTCTGCCCTTACTCCGCGGGCAGGGCGAAGTGGAAGGTCGCGCCCTGGCCGTGCCGGGAGTCGACCCAGACGCGACCGCTGTGGCGTTCGACGATGCGTTTGACCATGGCCAGACCGATGCCGGTGCCGGGATAGCGGCGCCGGTCGTGCTGGAGGCGTTTGAACACCACGAAGATCTGATCGAAGTACTGCGGTTCGATCCCGATGCCGTTGTCGGCGACGCTGAAGACCCATTCGCCGCCGTCCCGGCGGGCCGACACGCGTATCTGCGGAGGGCGGGACTCGGCGCGGAATTTGATCGCGTTGGAGATCAGGTTCTGGAAGACCTGGGCCAGTTGCGTCCGGTCGGCGGGCACTGTGGGCAGCGGGTCGGTCGTCACCTGGGCTCCGCTTTCCTCGATGGTCAGATACAGGTCTTTGAGGACGTGGTCCAGGATCTGGCGGCAATCCGTTGGGACCGGGATCCTGCCCCGCGTCTCGACCCGCGAGTACTCCAGCAGGCCGCGCAGCAGGCAGCTCATCCGCATCGCCCCTTCGACCGCGTGGTGGATGAACTCATCGGCACGGTCGTCCAGTTTGCCTTCGTATCGCATCTGCAGAAGCTGAACAAAGCTGGCGACCATGCGGAGCGGTTCCTGCAGGTCATGGCTGGCCGCGTAGGCGAACTGCTGGAGATCGGCGTTCGAGCGTCGGAGTTCCATGACGGTATCGGCCAGTTCCAACGTCCGCTCGCGGACCCGCTGCTCCAGCTCGTCGCGGGCTTTGGTCAGTTGCTCGGCCAGGTTCCGCAGATCCGCTTCGCTCTCCCGCAGGGCCTGTTCGGCATGCTTGCGCTGAAGGGCCTGCAGGATCGCCGGGGCCAGGGCCTCCAGTATCTCCTGCTGCTCAACGTCGTAACCGCCCGGGCGGTTGGCCACCGCGATGATCCCGACGGTCCGGCCCTCCTGGATCAGCGGCGCCCCCAAAAAAGCTTCCAGCGGCGGATGGCCCTCCGGCACGCCCCGGCTGGCCGGATGGGCCGCCGGGTGGTTGGTGACGAGGCTGCGGCCCTCGGTCAGCACCTGACCGTAGAGGCCCCGCACGGGCAGATCGAGCAGGCGTCGATGGCCGCTCGGATCGAGTTTGGCGCACTGGTCCCATCCGGGGTTGCTGATGGCGACGTCACGGAGCAGGCCATCGGATCCGATCTCGCCGATCAGTCCGAACCGGCTGCCGGTGATCTCCTCGGCCACGGCCAGCGCCACCGTGCCCAACTGCGCCGTGGTATCACAGCCGATCGCCTCGCGAAACACCTGGTTGATCGCCCGCACAAGCCGGCCCTGCCGGGCGGTGGTCTCCTCGGCTGCCTTGCGCTGGCGGATATCGATCCCGATACCGATCGACGTGCCGTCGGCCAATCGGATGTTCGCCCATGAGATATCAACGACGGTCCCGTCCTTCGCCGTGGTCTTGAGGTCACGCCAGCCTTGCTCCAGGCGCAGCATATAATCGGTCACCTCTTGGCGATAGACCGGATCGGGATAAACCTTGGCCACGAAGTCACCTTCGGCGGCGTCCTCTTCGGTCCAGCCCAGCAGGCTACGCGTGTGGGCGTTGAACCGGAAGGTCTGAAGCTGCGGGTCCCAGATGCACAGGCACACCGGGATGTTGTCGGTGATGGCGATGAACAAGTCACGCTGGGCCTGGAGGGCCGTCTCCACAGCCTTGCGTTCGCTGATGTCGTGAGCGATCACGGTCGCGCCGAGGGGTCTGCCGTTCTCATCGGCGGTGAACGTCACGTCCAGGATGACGTCGATGCGGCGGCCGTCTTTGGTCTTGATTCTGTATTCGACGTTCCGGTCCGGCTCCTTGCCCTTAAGCCACATGGCGATCCGGGCTTGGAACCGATCCGCACCGTCGCCTTCCAGCAGATCGAATGGGTTGGAGGCCAACAGTTCCTCGCGGGTGTACCCGAGCATCTGGCACATGGCGTCATTGACCGAGGTGAACCTGCGGGTGCGAAAGTCGATCTCGTAGATGCCCGAGGGAGCGCAGCGGACAAGTTCGCGGTATTTCCGCTCCGCCTCCTGGAGAGCCGCTTCGGCTGCTTTGCGCTCCGTGATATCGCGATTGGTGGCCCGCCGCCCGCGCCACGTTCCATCGCGGTCAAAGACGGGCTGACAGTAGTGGCTGACCCAGCAGACCGAACCCTCCCTGGCGATGATTCGAAAGTCCAGCGACAAAACGCCCGCCTCCGGGCGCATCGCCTCGGCCACATGCTGTCGCACCCTCGCCCGGTCCTCCGGATGAACGATCCGGAAGAACAGACCGCGATCGGACGCGAAGTCCTCGGGACCATAGCCAGTGGTCCCCCGGCAGGACGGGGTTGTACAGAGGGACTCACCTTTGGGACCGATCCAGAACTCCCAATCGTAGGTGAAATCGACCATCGTCCGAAACCGCCGCTCGGACTCCCGGAGTTCACGTTCGGCGTCCCACACGCTGTTCAAATCGTGATAGCTGGCCATGGCCAGGGTGACACGGCCGCCCTCCTGTCGGACCGGGCCGGCACTGCAACTGACAGACAAGCTGCTGCCGCTGCCGCGGTGACGGATCTCAAGTTCGATATCGGTCAGCGTTTCGCCCCGGAGCGCCCGGGCCAGCGGCCACTGGTCTTCCGGCAGCGGGGTTCCGGTGGAGTCCCGTATTTCGACCAGTTCGCGGCGATGGTCATAGGCGCTCTGGGCGTCGTGAAAGTCGTTGGGGCCGAATAGCTTCAAGGCTGACGGGTTCATCCGCACCACGCGTCTCGCCCTATCGACCACCACCACGGCCTCACGCATGGTGTTAAGGACGGCCTCCAGGTCCACGGCCTTCAAGTCCGGCTGTGAACCCGGCGTACCACCTGCTGAACTTGGTCCGAAGATCGCTGGCGGCGTCAGTGCCGGTGTCGCCGCTCTGGATGCTTCGGAATCACGGACTTTGGCCGCTCGCTTGCCGGTCATAATCGACTGCAACCTCCCGCCTCAGCCACTCTCAGAAACCAGTGCGTTGCCACCCCCGCAACGCTCGCCCATGCGCACAAACGGAGCCCACCAAGGAGGTCAAGGGTGTGATTATAGCCGATGCTCTGGCCAAGTCCAAGTCTGAAGGCAATGGATTGGCATGTCCAGTATGGCTTTACAGCAGCAACTGCATTTGGGACCGATCAGGACTCACGAATGCCATCGGCCAAAGCGGGGCTGAGCTGCGGCGTGAGCTGCGGCGGATGGACCAGGCGGTAGTGCAGCCGGTCGGCGACCCATCGCCAGGAGAACTCGATTGGTCCAGCGGGCGTGGGAACGACCGCGGCGGACCCGGACCCGGCTGAGACGACCGGATCGACGACGAACCGCCGGAAACCGGGCTCCAGCGGCCGGATGCCCGTCAGGTAGGCGTGGTAGAGGTAGACCGGGATGGCGGACCAGCCGTGGCACAGGCTGCCCGCGTGGTCGAAATCCTCAGCCCCTTGAAGCGTCTCCCAGAAACTCGTGGCGCCCTGACGGAGCATGCCGGACCACTGATCGGCCACCGTCTGGAAGACCCAGCCGCCGTACCGCGGAGCGTCCTGCAGCAGGGCCCAAAACTTGTAGAGCGATTGGCTGAGCGTGGTGGCGACCAGTTCCGTGTCGCTGCGGGCGAGGTGCCGGCGAAGGGCGTCGGTCAGGTTGTCTGGGCAGGCGTCGATGCAGAGGGCCAGAGATTGGGTCAACTCGGCCCAATGATCCGGCGCGTCACAGCCGACGTAGGTCTTGTAGAGCTCGCGCTCGGTGTTCCAGAACTTGGCGTGGAAGCCCGCCCGGAGGCGTCGGGCCTGTTGTGCGATCCGCTCGGCTGCGGTCGGGTCGTCGGCCGCCCGCGCCAACCGGACGGCGGCGTCGAGGGCCATCACGAAGCATGCATTGAGCGGGGCGTCGAATCGAACGCCGTCCACAAAGACCCGCTCGTAGCCGGGTCCGTATCCACCGGCCAGACCGGCCGCCCAGTCGTAGAAATGCCAGTAGCCATTGCCGGTCGGGCAGGGCAAGACGTCGTCGACCAGGCGCGAGAGGTGCGTGTCCATCATGCGGCTGACCTTGGGCCAGACCGACCGGGCGAGCGAGGCATCGCCCGAATAGAGGTAATGATCGCCCAGGTCGGCCACCCACAACATGCTGAACGACGGGATCGTGAACTCGATCCGGGCCGGCGCGCACATCTCGGTGTAGCCGTCGTCGCGCAACGTCTCGGCGAAGAGCATGAACGAGGCGGCGGGAAAGCGGTACTCGCCGAACGCGTAGTAGCCGCAGAGGGCCTGGTTGCGGGCGTCGTTGGCGTAGAGCGACTGCTCTCGCCACGGGCAATCCTCGTAGTGCTCGTGCATGCACAGTTCGAGCGTCCGCACCGACACGTCGTAGATCGTTCGCAACAGCCAGTCGGAGGTTTCGAACCGACCGCGGTGCTCCAGCGGGTACGGCGTCGGCCGAAGACCCGCGTAGTGCAGCACGAATCGCTTGGCGCCCGAGACGTGCAGTTGGAGATACCGGCCGCCCAGCCGCAGGAACGGGTGCATGAACGTCTGGCGGCCGTCCCTGGCGATGTACCGCGAGGCGAAGTTGCGCGAGTCGGCGTTTCGCGGCCCGATCGACGCCGAGACCCGCAGAATATCCAAATGTTCGCCCCAGGCCACGTCGACGATCGCCCCGGCTGAGGCGTCGATATCCAGTTCCAGCAGGCCCGCTTCCTCGCAGCCCAGGTCGATCACCAGGTAGACGCCGCCGTCGGCCGGCGATTCATGACGCACGTTCAGACCGCGGGCGTTTGGCAACCGCAGGTCGCCGCTGTGGTCGTAGAAATCCTGCGGGTGGCGCGGAGAAAGGAAGTCCGAGAGCATCCGTCGGGCCACGGTGGCATCAGGGTTTGAGGACTCGTCGCGGCGAAAGACACCCTGGGCGATCACGCGAGCGGGCGCCGGCGGTTCGAGGCGGAGTTTCTCGATCGGCCGCTCGTCGCGGACCGGCCACTCATCGGTCGAGAACGTATCCTGAGGCCGGATCGTCTGCCACGGGTCGACGTTTTGAGTCTTTCGCGCGTCATACTCGAACGTCGGGCCCAACGGCCGCGTCACCTCCGGCATCGGACCCTGGCGGTAGGCGCTCTCGGTCCGCCATTGGGTTTGCGGGCCGCTGGCGATCCACGTTTGGCCGTTTCGCAGGGCGTAGATCAGTCCCGCCGGACCTTTGAGGTACCGGAAGAAGTCCTCGCCGACGTGATAGACCACGATCTCGAGGACATTGCGGCCGGCGCGGAGCCGTCGCGTCAGGGCGATCCGGTCGTAGACCTTGCGCCATGGGAAATCGCCGTACTGGTTCCACGCGACGAACTCGCCGTTGAGGTACGCGGCGTAGTCCGAAGCGGCGCTGATGAGCAACTCAGGCACATCGTCCACGCGATCGACGTCGAACTCGTGGCGGAACCGCACGTACTGACCGACCAGTTCGCGGCTTTCCGCCGGCCATACCCATACCGCTCCTGATGCCTGGATTTCCGACGGGGAAACCATGTGGTGCAATCCTTCCTGCAGAGATCGCGGTCGCGCCTGCCGCTATTGCGGCTTAGCCGGCTGGCTCGAATTGGGCCCGATGAAACCCTGTTTTTCGAGATAGAGCAGGACCTCCTGAACGCACTCCTCGGGCGTCATCTCGGTGGTGTCGAGCGACAGTTCCGCGTCGGCTGGGGTCTCGTACGGATCGGAGATGCCGGTGAATTCCTTGATGATGCCGGCCCGCGCCTTGGCGTAGAGGCCCTTGCGGTCGCGCTGCTCGCAGACCTCGACCGGGGTTGCGACGTGGACCAGGACGAAGCCGCCGCCGTCGCCGATCATCCCGCGGACTTCCTTGCGGATGTTGTCGTACGGGGCGATCGGGGCGCAGAGGGCGATGCCGCCGTTCTTGGTGATCTCGGAGGCGACGAAGCCGATCCGCCGGATGTTGATGTCGCGGTGCTCCTTGGAGAATCCCAACTCGGATGAGAGGTGCTTGCGGACCAGGTCGCCGTCGAGCAGGGTCACCGGGCGTCCGCCCATCTCCAGCAGCTTGACCATCAGGACGTTGGCGATGGTGGACTTGCCGGAGCTCGGCAGGCCGGTGAAAAATACGGTGAATCCCTGGCGGCTTCGCGGCGGATAGGTGCGGCGAAGCTCGGTGACCACCTCGGGGAAAGAGAACCACGGCGGGATTTCGCGTCCTTCGGCCAGGCGGTCGCGCAGCTCGGTGCCGGAGAGCGACTTGGGCTTGGCGCCGGCGGGCATTTCGTCTTCCGGCACGTACTCGTCGCGGTCTTCGAGATAGACCATCATCTTGAACGGCACCATTTTCATGCCAAGTTCCTGCTCGTGCTTCTGGAGGAGTTCCTGGGCGTCGTAGGGACCGTAGAACGGCTTGCCCGACGAGTCGGCGCCGGGACCGGCATGGTCGCGGCCGACGATCAGGTGCGTACAGCCGTAGTTCTTGCGGATGATCGCGTGCCAGACCGCTTCGCGCGGCCCGCCCATTCGCATGGCCAGCGGCAGCAGGCTCAGGGCCACCGTGTTTTTGGGATAGTGGCCCAGCACGGCTTGGATGCAGCGGACCCGCGTGTAGTGGTCCACGTCGCCGGGCTTGGTCATGCCGACCACCGGGTGGATCAGCAGGTTGGCGCCCAGGTCGCGGGCGGCGCGGAAGGTCAGTTCCTGGTGGGCCCGGTGCATCGGGTTGCGGGTCTGGAAGGCCACCACCTGCCGCCAGCCTTTCTCGGCGAACTGCCGGCGAAGATCGGCCGGCGTGTCGCGCAGCTCGACGAAATCGTAATGGTGCGGCAGTTGGACGCCTTCGATCACGCCGCCGACGTAGAACGGCTTGGTCTGTCGCTGGAGGTAACCCACAGCCGGGTGCTTTGGATCGCTCGTGCCGAAGACCTTTTGCGCTTCGGCGGCCAGGTCCGGCTGGTATATCTCCTCAACCTTCATCGCGGCCAGCATCACGCCTTCGAAGTCGCGCAGGGCCAGCATGGCTCCCGGCTTGAGCTTGCCCGCGATCTCCTCGGAGACGTCGAGGGTGATCGGCATCGGCCACAGCGTGCCGTCGGCCAGCCGCATCTTGTCGCAAACACTTTCGTAGTCCTTGCGGACCATGAAGCCGCGCAGCGGAGAAAAGCCGCCGTTGAGCAGCAGTTCCAGGTCACAGAGCTGGCGAGGCGTTAAGTCCCACGAGACCCAGTCGCGCGACTGCTCCTTGATCAGGCGGGCCCGATCCTCATTCACCAACAGATTCACCAGTTCCCCCCCGTGCGGTTCAATCAGATGCGAAGACATCTATGGCGTCTCCTGTAAAAAAGCGGCCCGGCCGCCGCCGGCAGACCGGCCTTGACCATAAACACTGTAAAGCGGATATCATACCGGCCGGAACCGCCGCCGCACCACCTTTTTCCCCACCACAGCGATACGCACCCGCCAGTCGGCTTACGGGGCAAACGGCCAGACGATCGGGATCAGCACGCTGGCCAGCAGAAACAGCAGCAGGCTCAGCGGCAGGCCCACCCGCACAAAGTCCGGGAATCGGTAGCCTCCCGGCCCGAAAACCATCATGTTGGTGTGGTAGCCGATGGGCGTGACGAAGCTGGCGGAGGCGGCGAACATGACGGCCATCGCGAACGGG
>Ga0123333_10002901_pt1 | contig 17052 bp, 9 predicted proteins | sample BioC12SIPDNA_3_FD_89957 | JGI IMG/M metagenome (GOLD analysis project Ga0123333, IMG submission 89957) | Anaerobic biogas reactor microbial communites from Washington, USA - Biogas_R2_B C12 SIP DNA | ecosystem: Engineered > Bioreactor > Anaerobic > Unclassified | place: Washington, USA... | reverse complement strand
TCCTGGCGACTGGGCGCCATGTAGGAGGAAACGGTGTCTACGGCCGCCGTGAAGTTGGCTGTGACAGTTTTGTTGTCATCCATCGTCACCTGACACGCGCCGGTGCCGCTGCAGGCATCGCCCCAGGAGGAAAACGTGAAGTCTCCGAGCGCTGTAGCGGTGACTCCCACGACAGCCCCGTAGAGGTAGGTGTGCACGCCCTCTATCGGGTTGGTCGAGCCCGCTCCGGGCGGATTCACTGTCACTGTCAGGTCGTAGTTACTGAGAGTGAAGTTGGCCGTAACGGTTTGGTCGGCGTCCATCCTCACCTTGCAAACCCCGGCGCCGGTGCACGCACCCATCCAGGCATCAAACTCGTATCCGGCCGCGGGCGTGGCCGTGACGTCAACGGTCACTCCTTCTGCATAGACGTGGACGACGCCCGCCACCGGAACGGTAGTCCCACTCCCGGCGGGCGCCACCAGTACCGTGAGATTATGGGTGATCTGGGTGAAATTCGCGGTGACGGTCTTGTTGCCGTCCATAGTCACGGGGCAGACGTTGGGGTCGGTGCCGGTGCAGTCGCCGCTCCAGGAGCCAAACGTGTAACCGGCAGCGGGTGTGGCCGTGACGTTGACGACGGTCCCGTAGGCGTAGGTATGCGGGCCTACTGCCGGATTGGTCGCGCCTCCCGTAGCCGGATTCGCTGCCACGGTCAGCGTGTAAGTGTTTTGGGCGAAGCTCGCCGTCACGTTGCGGTTCGCAGTCATGTTCACCGTACAGGTGCCCGTGCCAAGACAGCCCGATCCGCTCCAACCGGTGAAGGTTGACCCGGTAGCAGACGCCGCCGACAAGGTCACAGACGTGTTGTAGTTGTAGGCTTCTGTGCAGTCCTCCCCGCAGTTGATGCCCGCCGGATTGCTCGTTACCGTTCCGGTTCCGGTGCCAGCCTTTGCCACGGCCAGCGTGTAAGTATTCAAGGAGAAGGTGGCAGTGACGGCCTTAGCCGCATCCATCGTCACCACACAGGTCCCGGTGCCGGTGCAGGTGCCCCCCCAGCCGCCGAAGGTCGACATGAAGCCAGGCGCTGCTGTCAGCGTCACCACCGTGTTGTAGTTGTAAACCTGCGAGCAGTCCGCTCCACAGTTGATGCCCACCGGATTGCTGGTCACCGTTCCGGTGCCTGTGCCATCCTTGGCCACGTTCAGCGAGTAGGCATTTGGGGTGAAGTTGGCGGTGACCGTCTTAGCGGCATCCATCGTCACCACACAGGTCCCGGTGCCGGTGCAGGCGCCACTCCAGCCGCCAAAGGTCGACCCGATCGCAGGCGCGGCCGTCAGCGTCACCACTGTGGAGTAGTCGTAGACTTGCGAGCAGTCCGTCCCGCAGTTGATGCCCGACGGATTGCTGGTCACCGTTCCGGTTCCCGTGCCAGTCTTGGTCACGGTTAGCGCGTAGGTGTTCAGGATGAAGTTGGCCGTGACTGTCTTGGCCGCATCCATCGTCACCACACAGGTCCCGGTGCCGGTGCAGGCGCCACTCCAGCCAGCGAAAGTCGACCCGATCGCAGGCGCCGCCGTTAGCGTCACCACTGTGGAGTAGTCGTAAACCTCGGAGCAGTCCGCTCCACAGTCGATGCCCAGCGGATCGCTCGTCACCGTTCCGGTCCCCGTGCCAGCCTTGTCCACGGTCAACGTGTAGGCGTTCAAGGAGAAGGTGGCAGTGACGGTCTTAGCCGCATCCATCGTCATCACACAGGTCTCGGCGCCCGTGCAGGCGCCACTCCAGCCGGCGAAGGCCGACCCGATCTCAGGCGCCGCGTTTAGCGTCACCACCGTGTTGTGGCCGTAAACCTCCGAGCAATCCGCTCCACAGTCGATGCCCAACGGATCACTGGTCACCGTTCCGGTCCCCGTGCCATCCTTAGCCACGTTTAATGCGTAGGTGTTCAGGGTGTAGTTGGCGGTCAGCGTTGCGTCGGAATTCCCGGGCGTAAACGTGGCGGCCGGGGACGTGGCATTCACGAGGCTGCCTGATGAGGCGTTCCAGATGTTGAAGGAGTAGCCGGTGGCAGCAGATGAGGAGATGGCAAGCGCGACCCCGGGTACATAGCGGTTGCTGCCGGGACAGTTGGGGGGCGGCAAGGTGATCTCGCCTGTCCCGGCTGGGCTGACCTGAGCATCAATTGCGACGCACGTTTGCACCTTGTATGACACCGTGCCATGGTCCGTTTCCGGATTCAGCGTATCATAATGCCATGTGATCTTGCGACCCGAAACTGAGCCGATGCCGGCCGGAGTGATCGAGCCAGCTACCAGGACAGTCCCATCTGGAATCGTGTTGGCGATGTTCACATCGGAGACAACGCCGATGCCATCGCCCCAGTAGTCGATGTAGTAGGTAATCTGGCCACCGTTGGCAACCATCGATCCAGGATCGTTGCGCAAGCGGACGTATAGTTTGGGCAGAGGTGGGACCCACCAGATGCCGGCGTTGGTGGCAGCAACGATCCGCGGCCTCGGGTCGCCAGCCAGGCGCAGGCAGTAGACCCTACTTGCTGTATCTTGCTGGGGCACCCATTGCCCATTGGACAAAAGAAACACCCCATTATCCTGTGTGCCGGCGTAGAGCCTGCCGTCCGCGTCGCGCGCAACCGAACGTGCGTCCAGGGAAGCGCCAATGGGGTTCCAGGCTGCGCCGCCGTCCGCACTGGCGAAAACGCCTCCTGTGCTCGTCGCAGCCCAGATTGCCTGAGGATTGGTGGGGTCAGATTCAAAATCGCGGACCCAGTGACCCCAAAGGCCAGCACCAAACCAGCTGTCTCCGCCGTTAGTGGATATGAAGGCGCCGTTCCTGGTTCCGGCCAGGAGTCTCGTTCCCAGAGATCGGATCGAAAGGACTTCCCGGTTGGCCAGCCCCGAATTCACAGCGCTCCACGACCCACCGGCATTCACAGACCGAAACACGCCACCACTGTTGGTGCCCGCGAAAAGCCGGCCCGAGGCATCACACTCCAGGGCAGTGATGTACCGGTCTCCCATGCCATTGTTGACCGCCGCCCATGAGGTGGCCTCAGCACGAAACACGCCGCCACCCCACGCGCCGGCAAAAACCTGGCCAGATGGACAGACTGCGACCGCGATGACCTCGCGATCGGACAATCCCTGGTTCGCCAGCAAGGGGGTGGTTTCCCAAGAACGCCCCCCATTAAGGCTGCGGTACACGCCGCCGCCCGTCGGGTGATCGACGGCTGCAAAGACGATATCGGAATCCACAGGAGATACTGCCAGCCATCTGATCTCCCCTGATATCTGAGACACCTGCTCCCAGGCGTCATCCGTCGCGACGGCGTCTGCCGCCGCCGCGGTCGGCGGGTAGAACCAAAGCGAGCCAAACGGAATCAGGCTGGAGATCAGCAGCAGCCGAAAAAGCACCCATCGGAAATTTCTCTGGTTTACACTTCCCTGCATCTCAGCACTCCAATCGAGCGGAACTGGCTCATCGCTCGGAAACCAGCTCCTGCGGGCAATCCATCTGAATCGCCCTTTTCATATCTAGGGTATGGGCGGTGGTTGTGACGGCAACGAGTAGCTAAGGCGCTGCGGTGCACTCTGTGCCGGCTGGATCAGCCTGACATATGGCTTTGTCTGGACGACGATCACGGTCCAGTAGAAATCGCTGTTGGTCAGCTGCGCAGATGAGTTGAGATAATCCACATCAACGGTGAGGGATGTCTCCGTCGTTGTAGCTGCGATGCCGCGGGCGGCGGCGGGATCCTCGCCGAGATTCCACCACACCACCTCATACGCGGCGCCGGGCGGCAGAGGGCCACCAGGCTGCCACGCAAAACTCACGTTGCCCCTGCGCGATTCACCGGAAGCTGGCGCGAGCGGGACCGGCACGTTGACGCTGATCGCCGTTGGCGGCGGTGCGGGAGGCCGGGTGGCCGCAACTGCAGGACTGGTCGCCCCTTGAGTGGGTGCAGTCGTCGCGGTCGCCGTCGCCGTCGCGGTCGCCGTCGGGGCGGGAGTCGACGTCGGCTCCGCAGTCGGTGAGGCTGTAGGCGTCGACGTGGCAGCCTGGGTTTGCGTTGCAGTGGGCGCCGGTGTTCGTGTCCTTGTCGACGTAGCCTGGGTTGCAGGCGTCGCCGTGGCTCTGACAGGAAGACTCGTAGCCTGAGTGGTCTCAGCCGCGGCCGCGATCAGGATGGGCGTCGGTGAAGCGCTTACACCACTCAGAGGGGTTGCCTGTGCGCTGGACGGCGTTGAGGCGACCGGTGTCATTAGCTGTCCCGACTGGCTCGCGGTCGACCCGACCGCGGTTGCAGCAGGCGGTTCTTCTGAGGCCAGTTGGGGGCTTCTCACCAACGAAAGGAGCAGCCAGACGGCCAAGACAATCCCAAGAAGGCCGGCGGCAATGACGAGCAGCCTCCTCAGGTTCGGCACCTGGAAAGACCGGACCGCGGCTGCCGGGGCAGAGTCCGCTGCCGGGGCAGAGTCCGCTGCCGGAGCGAAATCCGCTGCCGGAGCAGAGGCCGCTGCCGGCGCAGAGGCCGCTGCCGGCAATGGTGTCACTGCCGGCGCGGAGGTCACTGCCGCAGGGGCCATCTCGACCGGCGTAAGCTGTCCCTGCACCCAGGCGATCAACTCTTCGCATGCGCCGATGTGGCGGTCAAATTCCGCAATGACCTGCTGCCGGATCTCGGCATCGCGCTGAAGCTCTATTTCCGCTGCCGCCCACGTGTCATCCAGCTCGCCCGCGGGACCTGCTTCAAGCAGTTGGAGCGTCTCGTCGAGCGCCCGGGCCTGATCATCACGCTCGGAACTCAGCTGGTTGAAGTAATCGGTGGCCTCAGCCAACACCGCGCGGAAGTCTGCCTGCGATCGCGACCTGGCGATGCGATCGTTAAGGCGCTTGCTGTTCTTGTTGACCCATGTCGCCAGCATGCGCTGCTGGTTTACATCGAGCATCGATAACCTCCAGCGAGTCCGAATCACTCCGTGGGTGAGGGTCGGAGTCTGTCCAGAGACGCAAAGACCATCGTCGGATTAACCTGGGATGGCCTATCAAAACAGACTTGCCAATGCGCCCATCGAGAACATCTCTGGTCGCAGTACCGATCGATCTCAGGACCGAGCGGCGGTCTCAAGACCGGACGGGGCATTATATTATACAGCGCGAATGCTACCATAAAACACCCACAAAAGGAAACTGGTTGGTGAATGTCATGAGGCGGTGACCGCTTGAGGGCGAGCCATGCTATTGACAAAGGGCGCGATTTGCGCGAATATATGAGTGAACGTTCGTTTATATAGGAGGCTCATGTGGATGACTCACCGCTCACCAAGGGAGAGCGGACCCGGCACGAAATCCTGGCCGCAGCCAGGCGGCTGTTCTTAAGCCAGGGCTTCACCGCAACGCCCATGCGCCAGATCGCCCGGGAGGTGGGCATCACCCCGGCCGCGATCTATAACCATTATCCCAGCAAAGACGGGCTCTTCACCGCCCTGCTGCAGAGCGCCGCGCCGTATGACGAGTTGTTCGCCCTGTTCGGTGAGATCGAGGCCGGCACCCCGGAGGATTTCGTGCGCCAGGTATTTCGAGCTGTGCTGGCGTTCATCACGGATCACCAGGATTACCTTCAGCTCGTCCTGATAGATGCACAGGAACGCGATGGCTCGGCAGTCGCCACTCTCCTGCCCGAGGTGCTGCCCAGGGCACTCGTATGGCACGAGCGGTTGGTATCCCTGGGTGCCGGTCAACAGCATGGTGAAGTCCTCCGGAAGGAGGTGCCCTTTCTTGTCTTTGTCAGGGCGTTGGTCAGCCTGCTTGGGGGCTTCATGCTGACCCAACGAATCGTCAAGGAAGATCGGGTGCCCGAATTCACAAGCATCGATTGGCCGGAGGCACTGGCGAACGTCTTTCTGTACGGAGTATTCAGGACGCCAGCGGGAGATGCGAGAGGAGTTGCAGGCAAATGAACCACCGCCGCCTGTTGTCGCTGATCCGCAAGGAGTTCATCCAGATCGTTCGCGACCCCCGCACCCTGGCCATCACGTTCATCATGCCCGTGATGCAGATCTTCCTCCTTGGCTACGCGGCGACCAACGATGTGCGGAACGTCCCCCTGGCCGTGTGGGACCAGGATCGCTCCTGGGCTTCGCGCCAGCTGCTGGATGCCTACCGGGCAGCCGACTACTTCCACCTGGACTACGACGTGGGCAATGAAGAAGAGCTGCGCCGGCTGATCGATAGCGGCGCGGCCCGGACCGGCCTGATCATCCCGCCCGACTACTCGACCCGAATCGCGGGCGGCCAGACCGCACAGATTGCCATGATCGTTGACGGTTCGGACCCGACGATTGCCAACACCGCGCTGTCAGCAGCCACGATGATCGGCCAGACCAAGGCGACGAACCTCCTTGTCGAGCGCGCAGCCAGCCGCGGCCAATCTGCGGTGGCGCAGCTGCCCGTTGAAGTCCGCACGCAGGTCTGGTACAACCCCGACCTGCTCTCGTCCTATTACATGATTCCGGCCCTGATCGGCCTGATCCTGATGATGATGACCACCCTGCTGACCTCGACCTCGATCGTGCGCGAACGTGAGCGCGGCACGATCGAGCAGCTGATCGTCACCCCGCTGAGGTCGGCGGAACTGGTCGTGGGCAAGCTGGCTCCCTATGTGTTGATAGCTATGATCGACATGGCCGAAATCATCGGTGCGGGGGTGCTGATGTTCGGTGTTCCAATTAACGGCAGCCTCCCCCTGCTGCTCCTGCTGGCAGGCTTGTTCCTGGTGTCGACACTGGGCCTGGGGCTGTTCGTGTCGACCCTGGCCAACACGCAACAGGAGGCCATGCTGACCAGCATGTTCTTCCTGTTGCCCGCGATCTTTCTGTCGGGCTTCTTCTTTCCGCTCGCGGGCATGCCGTGGTATCTGCAGGCATTCAGCTATGTGATCCCGCTGCGCTACTTCCTGATCATCACCCGCGGCATCATGCTGAAAGGCGTAGCCATCGACGTGTTGTGGAACCAGGTCATCGCATTGGGCATTTTTGCCGTCATCATCATGGGCAGCGCGGCGGTGCGCTTTCGCAAGCGGCTGGATTAGGCGTCATCAGGAAGAGAGGAACCCATGCACAGCAAGCTTCTCCGTGTGATTCTGCTGCTGGTTCTGTTGGCGGTGGCGGTTGCCGGATATTGGTGGTGGCAGGCGCGCAGCGCAGGCGCCAACGGGGATGGCATGATCTCGGGGACCATCGAAGCCACAGAGGTGACGCTCTCCGCCGAAAGCCCGGGCCGCGTCATTGCAGTCCATGCTGCCGAGGGCGATGCGGTCCGGGCGGGCCAGGCGCTGGTCGAGTTCGACTCCGCCCTGCTGTTGGCACAACGTAAGCAGGCCGAGGCAGCCCTGGCTGCAGCCCAAGGCGCGCACGCCGCCGCCGGTGCCAATATCGCGGCCGCGCGGGCTCAATTGGAGCAGGTGCGCGCTGGCGCGCGTGCCCAGGAGATCCGGGCACAGGAAGAAGCTGTGGCCGCTGCACAGGCCCGGGTCGGCATTGCGCAGGCACAACTGGAGCAGGCCCGCGGCGCATTGCAGGCCGCGCAGGCCCTTCGCAGCCAGGCCGTAGCAAGATACGCCCAGGTGAAGGGCGGCGCCCGCGCCGAAGTGCTCGAACAGGCGCTCCTGGCAGTTCAACAGGCAGCGGCAGCCGTGCGCCTGGCCCAGGCTGACTACGACAAGATCAAGGACCGGGCCGACTCAGGGGCCATGCCCCAGGCGCTGGCGCTTGAACGTGCCACGCTGACCCTGCAAGCGGCACAGGCCAACTACGACGCACTGGTCAAGGGTGCGACGACGCCCGAGTTGGACCAGGCGCGCGCGGGCATCGATCAGGCGCAGGCCGGCATCATCCAGGCTTCAGCAACGGTCAGCCAGACAGAGGCCTCCCTGGCCAGCGCAGGGGCCGGGCAGCGCGCCGAGGAGGCACGCCTGGACCTGGCACGCGCCGGAGCGCGGCCGGAACAGGTCAAGGCCGCGGAAGCGCAGGTTGCAGCCGCCGCAGCCCAGGCCGAGGCAGCGCAAGGCCAGGTGGACGCAGCAAAGGCTGGCCTGGGCGTCATCGACGAGCAGTTGGCCCGCACAACGCTGAAGGCGCCGGTCGACGGGGTGATCTTGAGCCGGGCTGTTGAGCCGGGCGAAGTAGCGCTGACCGGCGGTGCACTCCTTGTAGTGGGCGACCTCCGCAATCTCACGGTCACAGTCTACCTGCCCGAGGATGAGTACGGCACGGTCAAGGTCGGTGAGGCTGCCCGGGTGACGGTGGACTCCTTTCCAGGCCGCGCGTTCTCCGGCACAGTGCAGCGTATCGCAGACAAGGGCGAATACACCCCGCGCAACGTGCAGACCCCTGCGGGACGCCGCGCGGTGGTCTTCGCTGTCAAGGTCGCAGTCGAGAACACCGGCGGCGAGCTCAAACCGGGCATGCCCGCAGACATCGTTTTTGCGAAGTAAGTGCAGATGGCCCTCCTTGAAGCGACCGGCCTGGTCAAGCATTTCGGCATCCGCGGCAGCCTGGCAGCCGTGGCGGCTGTCGATGGCCTCTCGCTGACCATCGAACGCGGGGAGGCCTACGGACTGGTCGGGCCTGACGGAGCGGGCAAGACCACCGCCATGCGCTTGATGGTGGGTGCGCTGAGCCTGGAGCAGGGCCAGGTGCGCATCGCAGGGCACGACCTGCTTCGGAGCGCGGAACTGGCCCGGTCCACAATCGGTTATCTGCCCCAACGCTTCTCGCTGTACGGCGACCTGACGGTCTACGAGAACCTGGCGTTCTTCGGCTCGGTTCGGGGCATCGAGCCCAAGATCCTGCCCGGCCGTGCCAGGGATCTTTTGGGCTTCGTAGGGCTGGCCGATTTTGAAAACCGGCTGGCCAGCGCACTCTCCGGCGGCATGAAGCAGAAGCTGGGCCTGGCCTGTGCACTCATCCATCGTCCGCCACTTCTCCTGCTGGATGAACCCACCGGCGGCGTTGACCCGATTACGCGCCAGGACTTCTGGCAACTGATCATCCGTCTGCTTGCAGAAGGCGCGGGGGTGCTGGTGAGCACCCCTTACATGGATGAGGCAGTCCGCTGCAGCCGGCTGGGATTCATGGTGGCGGGACGCCTGCTGGCAACCGGTTCCCCGCGCGAGCTGGTGGCTCCGCTGGCCGGCCGCATCCTGGAGCTGAAAGCTCAACCAAAAGACCTCGCGCACCGTGTCTGCCGGGCCGATCCCGATGTGGAAGATGTCGCAACGTTCGGCGAGTTGTTGCATCTGCGGCTGCGGGGCGAACGCCCAGCCGAAAACGCACACCCGCAACAGGAGGCGGGCGAGGGACGAGCGATCTTTCCTCAGGACACAATGAGCACAGGCGCAATGGACAACATCCCCGAACGCTTATCCGGGGCAATGGCAGCCGTTGGCGTCCGGGTGCACTATCTCAGGCCCGTTGCGCCTTCGCTGGAAGATGTCTTCATCTCCACGCTGCAGGGGGTGGCGCATGGCTGACCTGGCCATACTGGCCGAAGGGCTGACCAAGCGATTCGGCGACTTCACTGCGGTCGAAGATGTTTCTTTCGAGGTGCGTGCCGGTGAAGTGGTTGGGTGCCTGGGGCCCAACGGCTCGGGCAAGACGACGACTATCCGCATGTTGTTGGGGCTGCTGCGTCCCACCGCGGGCCGCGCGGAGGTGCTGGGGCTCGATGTCGAACGCCAGACCGAGCTGATCCGCCCGCTGGTTGGCTACATGAGCCAGAAGTTCGCGCTGTACGACGAGCTAACCATGGTGGAAAACCTGGCCTTCTATGCCGGCATCTACGGCCTGTCAAACGCAGAACAGCGCCAACGCCAGCAGGAAGTCCTTGAGATGGTAGGGCTGCGCGGCAGAGAGAGCGAACGGGCAGGACAGGTTTCAGGCGGCTGGCGCCAGCGACTGGCCCTCGCCATTGCGCTGGTCCACCGGCCCCGCCTGCTCTTCCTGGACGAGCCGACCAGCGGTGTGGATCCCGTAGCCCGGCGTGCTTTCTGGGACACAATCGACGTGCTGGCGCACGACGGGGCGACCGTCTTTGTCAGCACTCATTTCATGGATGAAGCCGAGTACTGCGGCCGGCTGGGCATCATGAGCGGGGGCCATCTCCTCGCCATGGACACCCCGGACAGCCTCAAGCGCAACTCCTTGCCCGGTCCGGCCTGGGACGTCGTGGTGGGCGGCGCGGGGCAGACCGCACCCTTGATCCCCGCGCTCGAGGCCATCGAACGGATGGAGGGGGTGTTCCAGGTGGGCCTGCGGGGGGATCACCTGCATGCGATCACGCTGTCTGGCCAGCACACGGCGGGCTCCTTGCAGTCGGCCCTGGTCGGAATCGGGTTTGACGCCCTGGTTGAGCCGGCGGATCCGACCCTGGAAGACGTGTTCATCGCCCTGGCCGGACGAAAGACCTGAATGTCCCAAAACGCTAACCACACTGCAGTCGCTTGACCGATGATATGGTACAATCAGGACGATGTTTCGGCTGTGTGCCGGCGGCTTTTTGCCGAGAGGAGATAGGAAATGAACGCCAGAACCTGGAACCATCGAGGTTCGTTTCGCGTCGCGGTAATAGCGCTGGTGGCGGTGCTGCTGGCAGGGGCCCTGTTGGTCCCGGCTGCGGCCTCGGCGGCGCAGGGAACGGCCGGCCCTGAGCTGACCGTGCTCACTCGGGCCCTCAATGTCCGCTCGGGACCGGGGACCACTTATCCGGTTATCGCCGGACTCAAACAAGGAAGCAGCGCCGCGATCGTTGGCCGGCACACGGCGAGCGGGTGGTGGCAGATTGCCCTGGACGGCGGTAAGACAGGCTGGGTGAGCGGCTCAAGCGCGCTGGTGAAGGTCAGCGGCGCAGCGGATCAGGCGCCAGAAGTGGCGGCGCCACCTCTGCCGGCGCCCGCGGTTCCTGCCCGCACCGCAGCCACCGGCCCAACGCCAGGCGCCGGCAAGACCATTGTCTTCCAGGAAAGCAGCGGCGGCTGGATCTATGTGATCAGCAGCACCGGATCCGGGTTGCGGAAGCTGACGACAGGTATGGATCCGGCGCTGTCGCCCGACGGGCGCAGGGTGGCTTTCACGCGGTGGTCGAGCAGCGGCGACGGTTCGGCGGGCAGCCTCTGGGTTATCAATATCGACGGCAGCGGTGAGCGCCGGATAGCCGATGATCTTCGCCAGCCGAAATCGCCCACGTGGTCGCCGGACGGCACGCAAGTCGTCGTCAACCGGCAGGCCGGTGGCAGAGTAGGCACGCAGGTCGTGCCGGTCTTCCTGTACCCTCCGACCTCTCCGGTCACGCTCTTCGATTGTCCATGGGTCATCCAGACACCGGAAGGCCCACAGGAAGTGATGGTGCCGTGCTACAACCTGCTCGGCGATCCCTGGTGGTCGCTGCGCGTCATCAACGTGAATGATGGCACGTCACGAGACCTGCCGAGCGATGTGTATGCATTTTCGCCCACCTGGAATCCGACGAACGACTGGCAGGTGCTCTATAAGGCGCGCACAGGTCTGCAGAGCATGGATGTCAAGCGCGACGCCAATTGGGCATTGACGACGGACTCCTTTGACCGGTCGCCAGCCTATTCGCCCGATGGCACCAGGATCGCGCTGGCCTATCACCAGCATGATCACCTGGAGATCCACGTCATGAATGCCGACGGCAGCGGCCGGAAGCGGCTGACAGAAACGCCCTTGAGCGTCGCAGTCGACGCCCGGCTCAAGGGCCAGCCCGCTCCACAATGGAACAACGCCTCCCCTGCCTGGTCCCCCGACGGCAAGCAGATTGCCTTTGTCACGGACCGCACGGGCAAATGGGAGATTTGGGTCATGAATGCCGATGGAAGCGCGCAGCGGCCGCTCTTTGCGGCAGGCGCCCTGAGGGGGGTCAGCCTGAAATATGACAAGGTAGACGAGCGCGTCTTATCCTGGCGATAGCCGGACCTTGGCCGCAGCCAGGGTTTTGGGGAGACCACGACGACAGCAGTGCGAAGACAGGCCGGACAATCGTTGGAGGACACGCAGCGTGTTTCATCTTGACCCTGCATTCATCCGGCCTGCCTACGACGGTCTTGGCTTCACCGCCATACCGGGCAGCATCGCGGGGCTGCTGGGCTGTGGTCTGGGCTGGACCTCAGCCTCCGGAGGCTGGACCTCAGCCTGCGGAGGTTGGCCTTCAACCTCCGCCATCCCTCTCGCGCCACAAATCCTGGCCGGACTGCCGCAACACTACCGCAAGGTCGTCGTCTTCCTGGTTGATGGCTTTGGATGGCGGTTCTTCGAGAAATTCGCCGGATCCCACCCCGCCCTGCGCCGCTTTCAGGATCACGGCACGGTCACCAGGCTGACATCCCAGTTTCCATCTACTACCGCCGCACACATCACCTGCCTGCACTCTGGCCTGGAGGTAGGCCAGAGCGGCATCTATGAATGGCAGTATTACGAACCGGCGGTGGAGGCTGGCCTTCAGCCTTCGGAGGCTGCCAGTGCAGCCTTACCCATCATCATCCCGCTGCTCTATTCATTTGCCGGCACGAAGGAACGCGAGCAACTCAAGGCCGCGGGGATCGATCCGGCGCTCATTCTGCCCGACCGAACGCTCTACCGGGAGCTGTCCGAGGTTGGCGTGACGTCGACGGTCTTCCAGCACAGAGAGTATACTCCGTCCACCTATTCCGACCGCCTCTACCGCGGGGCGACGCAGGTGGGCTACCACACTTTGCCCGAGGCGCTGGTCAACTTGCGCACCGCGACTCTCCGGTCGCAACCTCCGGCCTATTTCGTACTCTATTTCGACCGGATCGATGCCCTTGCCCATGTGTACGGGCCGGCCTCACCCCAGCTCGAAGCCGAAATCGACGCGTTCCTGGTGACGTTGGAGCGCTTGTTCCTGTCGCAGGTCGGAGGCGACGGAGACACGCTGGTGCTGGTGACCGCGGACCACGGCGAGGTGGAGGTCGACCCCGCAACGACCATCTACCTCAACACGGATCCGGCCTTCCGCGGAATCGAGCGCTATCTCAAGACTGACCGGCTGGGCCGTCCCCTCGTTCCTGCGGGCGCGCCGCGCGACCTCTTCCTGTACGTTCATGATGAGATGGTCGAGGAAGCCCAGGATTTCCTGGCCCGGCGGCTGGCAGGCCGTGCCGCCGTCTACCGCACCGCGGATCTGATCGCCTCCGGCTTTTTCGGCGCCCAACCTCCCGCCGAGCCCTTCCTGCGACGCGTTGGCAACCTCGTCATCCTGCCCTATCACGGGGAATCGGTCTGGTGGTACGAGAAAGGACGATTCGAGCAGACCTATTATGGATACCACGGCGGCCTGACGCCCGATGAAATGGAGATCCCCTTGTTGGCCTACGCGGCCTAGCGGCCGCTGACCTACTCACCGAACAGACCCAAAGGAGCCCTCAACGCATGAAAACCGCAAACTCCGTCTCGTTCAACTCGCCTCAATTCTCCGTCCTGTCGGAATCACAGATGCAGGACCTGCATCTGGCGGCATTGGAAACGCTGCGCCGCACCGGCATCCGGTTCTTCCACGCAGAGGCAATCGAAATGTTGCATAAGGCCGGCGCCTTCATCTCGGACGGCAACCTGGTCAGGATACCTGCAGCAATGGTGGAGGATGCCATCAGCACGGTGCCCAGCCGGATCATCATGTGTGACCGCGAGGGTGCACCGTCCGTGTTTCTCGAAGGCTCGAGGGTCAACTTCGGCACCGGCTCAGACTGTCTGAACTACCTGGATCCTGATACAGGTGAGCACCGCCCGTTCACTCAGGCCGACCTGATCGCCGGTTATCGCCTGTGCGACGCGCTGCCCAACATCGGGTTTGTTATGTCTATTGGCATCCCGTCCGACGTACCGGCGCACGCAACCTACGATGTACAAATGGCGCTGATGCTGGAGCACACCCGCAAGCCCCTGGTCTTTGTCACAAACGATCGGGCCAGCTGCCAGCGAGCGATCGATATGGCGGCCGCGATCGCGGGCGGCTACGAGGCACTGGCCGAGCAGCAGCACATTCTGCTCTACTCCGAGCCCAGCTCGCCGCTCAAGCAGTCAGAGACGGCTGTGGACAAGCTGCTGCTGATGGCCGATCACCGGCTGCCAGTCGTGCACTCGCCGGGTCCCCAGATGGGTGCCACGGCGCCGATCACCATGGCCGGTGGATTGGTCATGTCGGTCGCCGAGATCATGAGCAGCATCGTCGTGCACCAGCTGCGGCGTCCGGGTGCGCCGTTCGTCTTCGGCGCAGGCCTGCACCACATGGACATGGGTGCGATGCAGATTTGCTACGGCTCGCCGGAATTCCAGCTCACCAAGGCCGCGATCGCACAACTGGGCCGCAGATATGGTATCCCCACGTGGGGATATGCGGGCTGTTCAGACGCCAAGATCCTGGACGAGCAGGCCGCAGTCGAGGCGACCATGGCCGTCATGATGGCGAAATTCACCGGCGCCAACCTGATCCACGATGTTGGCTACATGGAGAGCGGCCTGACAGGCTCCTACGAGATGATCGTCCTGACCGACGAGCTGGTGGCGATGACCAACCACCTGATGAAGGGAATCGACGTTAACGACGAGACACTGATGGTGGATGAGCTGGATCGCGTCGGACCTGGCGGCCACTTCCTCGAAACTGACGCCACGCGCGCCCACTACCGCGAGTTCTGGTTCCCCAAGCTGCTCGACCGCAGGATCCGGCCCCAGTGGCTGGCCGCAGGCGGCACGACGCTGGGCCAGCGGCTGAACACCAGGGTCAAGAAGATCATCAGGGACTATCAACCTGAACCGCTCGCGCCCGAAAAGAAGCAGAAGATAAAGGAAATCCTGGCAACAGTATGGGATTGATCGGAGGTCTTCCATGTCCTCGCTAAACCAGTTCTCAGGAAAACTCCTGCAGTCCGGTTTGAGCCGGCTGGGACGGCGCAGGCTGCCCCAGGTCAGCGGCGCGCTCGCTCTCCCGGGGCTCACAGGTCGCGTCGAGATCATCCGGGATCGTTGGGGCGTACCCCACATCTATGCCTCAGAAGAGCTTGATGCCTTCTTTGCCCAGGGGTTCGTGCACGCGCAGGACCGGCTCTGGCAGATGGAGATCAATCGCCGGCTTTCGCGTGGGCGTCTGAGCGAATTGCTCGGCAGCCTGGCGCTGGATACGGATCGCGCCAGTCGCACGTTCGGGTTCGACCGGCTGGGCCGTGCAGACTGGGCCCTCATGAGCGAAGCGGACCGCTCGGTGATCCAGGCATACACAGCGGGCGTCAATGCCTGCCTCCGTCCGCAGGGCGGCAACGCGCCGAAACCGGTCGAATTCACGTTGCTGCGCCAAACCCCTGAGCCGTGGCAAATCGAGGACACCCTGGCCTTCAGCCGCGTGATGGGCTGGCAGATGTCGCATGCCTGGTACGGCGAGATCATACGCGCTCAATTGATCGCTGCGCTGGGACCGGAGCGGGCCGCAGAGCTCGAAATCACAGACGCAAGAGAAAACCCTGCAGTGTTGCCCGACGGAATCGAACTGAACCGGTTAACAGAGGAGGCTCTGCTGGGTGTGGGGGATCCATTTCTGAAGCGGCGGATGGGCAGCAATTCGTGGGCAATTGCTCCCGGCCGCAGCGCCACGGGACGCCCGATCCTGTGCAATGACATGCACCTGCAGCTGACTGTGCCTGGCACCTGGTACGAAGTTCACCTGGAGGCCCGCGACCTGCAGGTCGCCGGGGTCTCGCTGCCGGGACTGCCGGGGGTAGTCGGCGGCCACAATGCCCATATCGCATGGGGCATCACCCTGGCCTACACGGACTGCGAAGACCTGTTCGTGGAGGAATTCGACGCAGCCGATCCCCGGCGCTACCGGGTCGGGGGTGAGTGGCTGGAGGCCGAGGTGATCCCGGAGACCATTCGGGTCAAAGGCCAGGCCGAACCGCACATCGAGCCGGTGACCATCACCAGGCACGGACCGGTCATCTCGGATGTGATCGGTGAGCCGGCCCAGCGACTGGCAGTCCAGTCGATGGCCCTCCGCCCCTATCCGGCACTCCACGGCTGGTTCAGCCTCAATCGCGCCCGCAACTGGGATGAGTTCGTCGAGGCGATGCGTGGCATCGAAGCGCCCCAGTTGAACTTCTCCTATGCCGACGTGGAGGACAACATCGGCTACTGGGTGACCGGCAAGGTCCCGGTGCGCGCCCGGGGCCAGGGAATGGTCCCAGCGCCCGGCTGGACGGACGAGTATGAGTGGACCGGCGAAGTGCCCTTTGAGGAAATGCCGCATGCCTTGAACCCGCGCGCCGGCTATGTGGTCCACTGCAACAACCGGATCGCCGGTGACGATTACCCCCACTACCTGGGCAGCGTCTGGATGAACGGCTACCGGGCGAGGCGTCTCACCGACATGATCGAGCGCCGGGATACGGTGACACTCGCCGACTGCTGCGACATGCAGATGGATGTCACCTGCTTGCCCGGCATCGAGCTTGTGCGGCTGGTGCAGGATGTATATCCCCATGAAGATGACCCGGCCCGGAGCGGCGACCTGAACCTGGCGCTGCGGCTGCTCGGCGCGTGGGATGGCCGGTTGACCACCGGCTCGGTTGGCGGCAGCCTCTACGAAGTCACACGCCGGGCCCTCGTGCAGAACCTCTTCGCGCCCGTCCTGGGGTCAGAGCTGGCCGCGCGCTGGCTGGGCAAGGCGTTTCATCCGGTCTTGATGTTCGTCCACGAATTCTACGGGCATGACACCGTGACGCTGCTGCGCCTGCTTGGTGATCCTGAGTGTGGGTGGATCAAGCAGGCGGGTGGCCGCGAGCTGTTGCTCGAGCGCTCCCTGACCGGTGCAGTAGCATTCCTGCGTTCTCAGCTCGGCCCGGATCCGGCGAGCTGGCAATGGGGACGGCTCCACCGGATTACCTTCGGGCATGCCCTGGGCGTGCAGAAGCCGTTGGATCAGGTGTTCAACCGCGGACCTCTGCCCATCGGTGGAGACACGGATACG
>Ga0123333_10002896_pt1 | contig 17088 bp, 15 predicted proteins | sample BioC12SIPDNA_3_FD_89957 | JGI IMG/M metagenome (GOLD analysis project Ga0123333, IMG submission 89957) | Anaerobic biogas reactor microbial communites from Washington, USA - Biogas_R2_B C12 SIP DNA | ecosystem: Engineered > Bioreactor > Anaerobic > Unclassified | place: Washington, USA... | reverse complement strand
TCACCGTGTCGAAGGTGACGTTCTTCCGCGGCCAGCAGCTGCCGCTCGAGATGCACAAGGTCCGCATCATCCAGAAGCTCACGCTTCTGCCGATCGAGGAGCGTCAGGAGGCGATGGCCGACGCCGGATACAACACCTTCCTCCTGGAGAACAAGGACGTCTTCCTCGACATGCTCACCGACTCCGGTGTCAACGCCATGTCCCAGGACCAGCAGGCCGCGATGCTCATGGCCGACGACGCCTACGCCGGCTCCGCCACCTACACCCGCCTCTACGACAAGCTCGTCGAGATCTTCGGCATGGAGTACTTCCTCCCCGCCCACCAGGGCCGCGCCGCGGAGAACATCATCAGCCAGGTGATGATCCGCCCCGACACCCTCGTGCCGATGAACTACCACTTCACCACCACCAAGCAGCACATCACCGTCAACGGTGCCGAGGTCGTCGAGCTGGTCATCCCCGAGGGCCTCGAGGTCACCTCGGATCACCCGTTCAAGGGCAACCTCGACGTCGCCGCGCTCCGCTCGCTTATCGACGAACGAGGCGCCGACGCCCTGTCCTATGTCCGCATGGAGGCCGGCACGAACCTCATCGGCGGCCAGCCCTTCTCCGTGGCCAACCTGCGCGAGGTCTCCGAGGTGTGCCGCGAGCACTCCATCCCGCTCGTGCTCGACGCCTCCCTCCTGGCCGACAACCTCTACTTCAACAAAGTCCGCGAGGAGACCTGCCAGGACAAGTCCATCCGCGAGATCACCCGCGAGATCGCCGACCTGTGTGACGTCCTGTACTTCTCCGCCCGCAAGCTCGGCTTCGGCCGCGGCGGCGGCATCTGCATCCGCGACGAGGACCTGTACAAGCAGATGCGCGGCTACGTGCCCATGTTCGAGGGCTTCCTCACCTACGGCGGCATGTCCGTCCGCGAGATGGAGGCCATCACCGTCGGCCTCGAGGAGACCATGGACGAGGACATGATCAACCAGGGTCCGCAGTTCATCGAGTACATGGTCACCGAGCTGGGCAAGCGCAACATCCCGGTGATCACCCCGGCCGGCGGCCTCGGCGCCCACGTCGACGCCATGCGCTTCGTCGACCACATCCCGCAGAACGAGTACCCGGCCGCCGCCCTCGCCGCCGCTCTCTACGTCTGCTCCGGCGTCCGCGGCATGGAGCGCGGCACCATGTCCGAGGCCCGCGACGCCGACGGTGTCGAGCCGCTCGCCGACATGGAACTCGTCCGCCTGGCCATGCCGCGCCGCGTGTTCACCCTCTCCCAGGTCAACTACGTCATCGACCGCCTCGACTGGCTGTACCAGAACCGCCAGCTCATCGGCGGCCTCGAGTGGGAGGAGGAGCCGGAGATCCTGCGCTTCTTCTACGGCCGCCTCACCCCGAAGACCGACTGGCTGGATCAGCTGGTGGCGAAGTTCCGGGAGGACTTCGGCGAGTCGCTCTAAGGGGGTTTCGGGGGGAAACTCGGGGGCTCGGGGGCACGGGCCTGGGGCGGGCGAAGCGGGACATGCCGTCCAGTCACACCATTCACTCCAGCAACATTTCGAACCTGCCGAAATGTCTATACGCAACCCTTTCGGAAATATTTTTCGGGCACCCACCCCCAAAATGGGGCAACGTCAGGCCTTCCATCATGCGACTTCTTGCCACACCAGTCACAAAAGTCTCAACTTTCACTTTAGTGTCGTAGTCTTGGGCACCATACAAGTCGGCTCGACCCTTTCCGAAAGAGAACTGTGATGAAGAAGGCAAACACGGCGGCCATCGCCGGAACGACCATCTCCCTGCTCGCCCTGCAGATCCCCACCGCCCACGCCGAGGTCGACGATGCCCTCGAGGTCCTCGAAATCGGCGACAAGTGCTTCGTCGAGAAGGTCGTCACCGAGGAGGAGGTCGTGGCCACCGAGAACGTCGCCCAGCCCGCCGAGCGCGAGGGCGACTGGCAGATCGGTGACATCGAGGGCCCCGAGGGCTGGACCTTCGACCGCGTCGAGGAGGGGGAGACCACCGTCACCGCCCACGCCCCGGCCGACACCCCGACCGGCGAGTACACCGTCCAGGCCTTCCACTACGGCTACAACAAGAACCAGGTCACCGAGTTCATCACCTTCGAGGTCGTCGAGGAGGACATCACCGAGTCCCGCACCTGGACCGAGCGCGAGGAGGTCCCCTGCGCCGACGACGTCGACGGCGACGAGACCACCAACGGCGAGGACGAGCTGACCTCCGAGGTGCTGTCCGACGAGCGCTTCAACAACGTCGACTACAAGGTTCTCGCCCAGCAGCAGGCCCTCAATGCTCCGGCCCCGGCCCCGGCCGCAGCTGCCGACGCCGACGCAGCAGCCGCCGCCGAGGTCACCCCGGCCCCGGCCGCGCAGCAGGTCCAGCTCGCCGACAACGGCACCTCCGGCGCCCTCGCCGCCGTGGCCGTCGGCCTGCTCGCCGTCGCGGGTGGCGCGCTGCTGATGTTCCGCCGCCGCGCCTAGGAGGCCGGAGAGATCCGCACCCCGTAGTCCTTCTCCACCAGTTCATACGCCGCCGCCATCCCCCGGATGCGCGGCGGCGCTGTGATGAGCAGGGAGGGTCCGGCGACGCGCAGCGCCGGGGTGGCGGCCATGAGCTCGATCATGTCGGCCACGTTCTGGTTGTCGCCGATCTCGAACGCCAGGTGGCAGCTGGCCTCCACGGCCTCGCTCGCCCAGTAGGTGGCGAATTCCCGGCGCGCCTCGGGGGTGTCGGCCGCGAAAGACAGGTGGCGCAGCACGATCGCCGCCGCCTGCACCCGGGGCAGCACCTCCCGGACGAGCGGGATGCTCAGGTAGGGCAGGGAGCCGAGGAACAGGGCGCGGTAGACCTCGATGCTGGCGCGGAGCGTGAGGTAGGAGGATCCTGTGAGGTGCCCGGCGGCGTCGTCAAGCAGTTGGAACGTGGCGCGCTGCCGGCCCGCGTCCCATTCGGCGGCGGCGGCGCGCAGCAGCGCCAGGGCGCGGTTGGCGGGTTCGCTGTTGCGCTGCGCGAGTTCCCGGTAGAGGTGGGCGGCGTGGTCGTGGTCGCCGCTGGCCTGGGCTTCGAGGGCGGCGCCGGCGGCGGCCTCGGCGTGGAGCCCGGGGTGGGCGAATTCGCCTTCCCCGGCCATGAATCGCTGGTATTCGGCGTAGATGCGGCGGGCCCCCTCGACGTCGCCGCGGATCCGGGCGACGCCGAGGTCGACCTCGTAGAGCCCGGCGCGGTCGTTGACGTTGTTGATCACGCCGCGGGCCTGCGCGGCGAATCTCTCCGCTGTGTCGGCGTCGCCGTTGAACACCGCGACGGTGGCCAGGGACACGAGGCTGGCCCCCAGCCAGGGGGCGAGGTCGGGGTGGGGGCGCGCGGCGTCGACGGCCTCGGTGTAGGCCGCCTGGGCCGCCGGGTAGTCGTGGGTGGCCAGGGCGAGGTCGCCCTCGCGGTTGCGGATCATCGCGCACGCCAGGGCGTTGTCCCCGGCAGTGGCCTCCATGAGGCGGAGCACGCCGCGGGCCTGGTCGAGGTCGCCGGCGAGGAGGTGGATGCCGAGCAGGTCGTCGAGAAGCATGAGGCGGGTGCCGGTGTCGTCGGCGTCGTCGACCAGGGCCAGGGCCTCGCCGAGGTGGTGCCGCGCCCGGGTGAGGTCGCCTTCCTTGCGGGCCACGTAGTGGTCGAGGCTGAGGATCTTCACGCGCTCGCCGACGTCGCGGGCGGCGGCCCGGGCCTCTTCGAGGGCGTCCTGCCAGGCGGGGTCGCCGGATTCCATGAGGGTGGCGGCCCGCATCGCCAGGGCGTGGAATTCGGCGCGGGGATCTACACTGGACACAACAATCATCATGACATGAGGAGGCGACGTGGGTGAGGTTCGTCCGCGGCGGGTGGTCCTGGCCCAGTGCTGGGTGGAGTCGGGCATCGACGCCCCCTCCCTCACCCGCGACGGCCTGCCTGTCGCCCGGGCCGTGAAGTGCCTCATCGATCCGCTGGTGGTGCGGCCGCGGTTGCGCCCGGCGTTGGCGGCCCCGTTGCTCGGCCCGGCGGAGGCCGCGGAGCTGACGCAGTTGCTCGAGCAGCACCGCACGCGTCTGGAGGAGGCGAGCGCCTGGTTCCCGTTGCTGCGCGCGGCCCGGCGGCGGGCGAAGATCACCGACGGCAACGCGCAGGAGCTGTATTTCCCCCGCGCCTTCGAGCTGGCCAGCCAGTTCGGCCCGCCCGGGGCGGATGCGGATGCGGTGTGCGATGACGTCATCGCGGAGGTCCACGGCGAGGTGTCGGTCGCCGATCTCACCCTGCTTGTCGACGCCCTGCCCGCCTCCCCGTTCCCCGACTGGGTCACCGTCGGCGTCGCGCCGGACGTCGCGGCGTTGGCGGCCGAGGTGTGGGAGCTGCTGGATTCCGGCGAGTATCTCACCGAGTCGAGTGAGTTGGACGCGTGGGCGTTCGCGATGCGCCGGGAGTCCGGCCAGCTCGCCGCACTGCTGGATGCCTGCCCCTGGGACGGGCCGGTGGAGGGGGTGCGCCTGTCCGCGCATGATCCGCTGCCCGCCCCGCCGGTGCGTGGGGAGGCCGCGTGTGTGCTCGACCGTTCCCTGGAGTCCCGCGCCCGTGGTGCCCTGCGTCGTTCGCGGGACCGGGCGGAGTCCGCGGCGGACATCCTCACCGCGGAGATCGCCCGCGCCGGGCAGCCGCTGGGCCTGCACGATCCGTTCTGGCGGGCGACGTTTCTCGCCGGGGTGGTGCTCAGTGCCGGCCTGGATCCCCTGCAGGCGCGCCGCGATTTCGGTCCGGTGCTGCTGCGCCAGGTGCAGTCGCGCCTGGCGAAGGAGGCCTACGTCATGCACCTGCGCCGGCTGTTGGCGGCGGGGCAGGCGATCGATCCGCGGCAGGGCAAGGTGGTGGACCAGCTCCACGCCTTCTGGTCGCCCTACCTGCAGCGACTGTGGGCGCGCCTGCACGGGCTCGACGTGGTGGGCCGCTCCCCCGCCGACACCGATGAGGTGTGGGATCTGCTCACCGGCGTGGCCCGTTCGGTGATGTACGACCACCGTCAGTCCATCCGCGACGCCCTGGAGGCCGCCGCATGATCACCCTCGCCCTGGCCGCCCGCGGCGCCACCCTCGAGTGGCCCCTGCTTGTCGACGCCCCCGCCCACCTCACCGTCCACGACCCCGCCGAGGCCGACTGGCTCCACCTGCTCATCGGCGAGGCAGCCTACGTCGACCTGGTCTCCGGGCGGGAGTTCACCCCCGCCTGGGATGCGGCGTTGCACGCCCGCTTGCGTCGCCTCGCGTTCGGGCACTGGTTGCGCGCCTGGTGGCCCGCGAGCGTCATCGACGGCGTCCCGCCGCTGGACCGGGAGCTTCTCGACGCCGAGATTGCCCACCTCACCGACGAGCTCGACGAGGTCATGGCACTGTCCCCCGACGAGGTGCCGGAGCCCGTGGACGTCGAGAAGCGCGCGCCGACGCAGACGGAGTACGCGCTCGTGGCCGGACAACGCCGCACCCTCGCCGACACCGGGGTGCTGTCCGGGCGGTCCGCGCTCGCGTGGCAGGGAGTCCCGGCCGGGCGTGTCGACGCCACCGAACAGCCCGTCACCTGGGTCCTGGAGGTCATGGACGCCCCGGAGCTGAGCATCGCCGTGCAGCTGCTGCCCGGCGCGGACGCCACCGGCCTGGCCGTCACCGTCACCGCCGGCGGCACCACCGCCACCGGCGCCCTCGACGCGGACGGCACCGCCGCCGTGACACTGCCCCTGGAGCCCGCCCGGGCCTGGGCACTGACGGCCGCCGACCTGGACGTCCGCATCGGTGTCCCGGTGGAGGAGACGGCGGGGGAGCGGGCGTCGATACGCGAACTCGTGGCGCGGCGACGCGCCGGGACCCCGGACCACAACGGGGATCTCTACCAGGCGGAACGCGCCCTCCTCGTCGACGACTGGTGAGGAATTCGTGAACGGTAGCCGCGGCCGATTTCTACCTTGAAGACACCGGACAGCCACAGGGGCTGACCGCGAACTCAAGGAGAACACCATGTCCCGCACCGCACTGAAGCTCACCGCCGCAGCCGCCGCCATCCTCACCGGAGGTCTCGGACTGGCCGCCTGCTCCGACAGCACCGACACTGCCGACACCGCCGACAGCGCAGACACCACCGTCATCGACGCGGGCGATGCGACCATCGCCACCGGCGGGGCCGGCGAGTGGAGCGCCTCCGTCGACGGCGCCGCCATCGAGATCGAGGACGCCACCGTCGTCTGCGCCGAGCAGGGCGGCAACCTCTCCCTCACCGTCGCCTCCACCACCACGGGGGACGCCACCGGCCTCAGCGCGGTGCTCACCACCGGCGACAACCCCGAGGTCCAGGCCGTCGGCATGGGCTCCACCGAGACCGGCGAGGCCCTCGCCTACGCCCAGGGAGTCCCCGGCAACGAGGCCACCGCCACCAAGGACGGCGACACCTACACCATCACCGGCACCCTCACCGCCGCCGACATGAACAACCCGATGGCCGGCCCGCAGGAGAAGTCCTTCGAGCTCGAGGTCACCTGCCCCTAAACCCTACTGCCCCACCCCGCCCCGGCCGATACCCTGCCGGGGCCTTAAACGTTGGGCTAGCTTTAGGGCTCATGAACAGGGTCCACCTCACGTACGCGGATGCGATCACCACCTACTTCTCCTGGCGGGCCGACAGCGAGCCCGCGCAGACCGCGCGCCTGACCCCCGAACTCATGGACGCCGTCCGGGACTCCTTCCCCCGCACCCTCCCCGACATCCACCCCGGGGAAAGCGCCGGGCAGGCCATGCACCGCACCTTCCACGACGGGGCCTTCCGCTCCCCGGAGGACACGTGGACCTATTTCCGGCAGCTGGGGGCGATGCTCATCCCGACGCAGGTCGTCGAGATGCTGCGGGGTGCCGGGCGCACCGAACTGGTCATCCGCCCCTCCCCCTCCCTGGCGCAGGTGCCGTGGGCGATGCTGCCCACCCACCCCACCGGAACCCTCCTCGGGGAGCTCGCCGACGTCGTCCTCGCCGTCCCCGACTCCGTCCAGGCGATGGCCACCCCACCCCACGACGGTGACCTCGACCTCAAGGTCATCGACCCGAAGATCCCCGGCCAGTCACCCACCGGGCCGCTGGGCTCGGTCCTCGGCCGCCCCACCGACACCGACCCTCTCGCCGCCCTCCTCGGCCCGGCGACCACGCCCGCGGCGGGGACGTACCCGGAGCTGGCCCGCGCGCTGATCACCCGGGAGGATTTCCTCGCCGCCTCCGCCCGGGCGCGGTCCCTGCTGTTCGTCGGGCACGTGTCCGCGGCAGGTTCCCGGACCGCCAGCGCCGAATCCGCCACCCTCCACCTGTCGGAGGCGATGAACGCCGGTGACCTGCTGCGCGCCGGGTGGCGGGCCCCCCGCCGGGTGGGGCTCATCGGCTGCGCCTCCGGTGCGGATCTGCGCCACCCCGAGCCCTTCGGCCTGGCCACCACCGCCGCGGCCTGCGGCGCGGAGACCACCATCGCCAGCCTGTGGACCCTGCCGACCGAGGCCACCCTCCCGGCCGGGGTCCAGCCGCTGCGCGAGCTCATCCTGGCCACCGACGCGGCACTGCGGGCCGCCGACCCGGTGCGCCGCCTCCTCGACTGGCAGCTGGGCAAGGCGCGGGCGTGGTTCGCCCACGGCCGCCCCGCGGACAACCCGGCGTGGTGGGCCGCCCCGGCGCTGCTGCGCCCGGTTCGCCGAGCGGAAGCGGGCCCCACGGCTTAGGGTGTGGGGTGCTCGGCCTCACCTCAGGAGGAACAATGACCATCGAAACGTTCAGCCACGTCCTGTCCGCTGCTCTCGTCGAGACCCTCGAGCACCACACCGACCGCCTTCCCGGCGACAAGATCTACGGCGCCACCCTCGTGCGCACCGGCGCCACCCTGCACCCGACGTTCAACGTCCTCGCCGACCTGGGCGATGACACCGGCCCGGCGTCCCGCTGGTCGCCGTCCGAGGCGGGCATCGCCTTGTCGACGCCGCGTCTGGCCGAGGTCTGCTCGCTTTTCGACGCCCACCTCGACGCCACCCCCGCCCTCGCCCGGGCACTGGGCTCCGAGCCCGTGCGCCACTACTTCACGCGCCTCGGCGCGGAACCGATCCTCTACCTTTTCGACGACTCCACGGGGCGCATCGAGCACGCCTCCTTCGCCAGCCTCAACGCCGGCCGCGAATCGGAGCCCTACTACCTGCAGGCGGCGCGCCTGACCGTCTAGCCCACCCACCGCCAGCTGATGATCCGCGCCTCCGACCCGGGGTCGCGGATCACGGCCGTTTCGCGGTCGAACTGCACGAGGAGATAGCGGTCGGTGATCTGCTCCACCAGGCCGCCACCCCATTCGGCGACGACGACGGCGTCCGCCAGCTCGGTGTCCAGGTCGAGGGCGTCGAGCTCACCCAGCGGGTCCCCGGAGGAACCCTCGCCGAGCAGCCGGTAGGCGTCGAGATGGATGAGGGTCGGGCCACCGACGGTGGAGCGGTGCTCCCGGGCGATGACGAACGTCGGGGACGTCACCCGTCCCTTGACCTGAAGACCCCGGGCCAGGCCCTGGGTGAAGGTGGTTTTCCCGGCGCCGAGCGGGCCGTCGAGGATGACCACGTCCCCGGCGCGCAGGCTGGCACCGAGTTCCGCCGCGAACGCCTGGGTGTCGGCCGCGGTGGCCAGCTCGCGGGTGCCCTCGCTCGGGAACGTCACAGCTCGATGCCTCCCTCGTACTCCCGGACGGTGCGGCCGGTGGGGCGGCAGACGATCTCGTAGTTGATGGTGCCGGTGGCGTCGGCCAGCTCGGTGGCGCTCATGCCGCCCTCGCCGAAGATGACGGCCTCGTCGCCGGGTTGGACGCCGAACTCGTTCTGCCCGAGGGACACCACGATCTGGTCCATGCACACCCGCCCGACCTGCGGGTACAGCTTCCCACAGATGCCGACCTGCAGCTTGCCCTGCCACCAGCGGGGCACCCCGTCGGCGTACCCGGCGGGGACGACGGCCAGCCAGCCGTCCTCCTCGGCGGTCCAGGTCAGCCCGTAGGAGGTGGACTCCCCGGCCGTGATGGGCTTGACCACGGTGATCCGCCCGATCCAGCTCATCGCGGGCTTGAGCCCGGGATCCACCCCCGGGATCGGGGACAGCCCGTACATCGACACCCCGACGCGCACCAGCTCGTGGTGCAGGTCCGGGCGGGTGAGGGTGGCCGGCGAGTTGCACAGGTGGTTCTCCGGCATGTCCAACCCCAGCTCCCGGGCCAGGGCGATCGCGCGGTCAAGTGCCGCGGCCTGCTCGTCATTGGCCGGGTTATCCGGCTCATCCGCGCACGCCAGGTGGGAGAACAGGCCGGTGACGGTGAGGTGCTCGGCGTCACGGAGCAGGGTGAATACCTCCTCCCAGTCGGCCTCATCGACGCCCGAGCGGTGCAGCCCGGTGTCGACCTTGACGGAGACGCGGGCGGGAACCGCGGCGTCGACAAGCGCCCGCGCATGCGGAAGCGACGGCACGCCCAGGCGGATATTCAGCGACAGCGCCTCCGCGACATCCTGCTCCGGGGACCAGATCCACGCGAGGATCGGCTTGGACACCCCGAAGTTACGCAGCGTCACCGCCTCCTCCAGCGTGGCGACGCCGAAACAGTCCGCCCCGTGCTCCGCCATCACCGACGCGACACGCTCCGCCCCGTGCCCGTACGCGTCGGCCTTGACCACCGCCATGAGCTTGACATCCTCCCCCACCAGATCCTTGAGAAGGCGGGTGTTGTGCGCGATGGCGTCCAGATCGATGCGGGTGGTGAGGAGATCCATGGCTGTCATTGTGCCACTCCCGGTGAGGCGAGGCTCAGTCCTGTCGGTCCTCCGCCAGCAGATCAGCGGTGGTGACCCCGTCGGGCAGCCGCAGGAGCGGCGGATTCTCTCGCGGTTCCCCCGGTTTGGAGCGCCACGCGGCCGGTCTGACCAGCCCCTCGGCGAGGAGCTTCTCGACGCTCTCCACCCCGGATGCCGCACCTTGTTCCCCGTCAAGAGCATCTTCCAGCAGCCGCGTGAGGTTCTCGCGGGTGACCTCCCGCGGGTTATCCGCCGGCACCGCCGCAAGCGCCTGGGCGACGACCTCCGGGATCCCGGCCGCGGTGAAGCCGAGGGCGGCGAGGGAGCGGGGGGCGTCGAGAAGCTCGTAGAGGCGCTTAAGCCCCTCCCCCGCCGACGTCGCCCCGAACGCCGCGGCCAGGCGTTTCTCCGCGGCCGGCGCATGCGGGGCGTTAAACCGCACGACATGCGGCAGGACCACCGCGTGGGTCTGCGCGTGCGGCAGGCCGAACGTCCCACCGAGGATGTGGCACAGCTTGTGGTGCAGGCCCGAACCGGCGGACGCGAACGACACCGCCGACAGGTACGCGCCGTAAAGGGCGAGGTCACGGCCCTCAATGCCCTGCGGATCCCCGGCGATCATCGGCAGCCCCTCCGCCAACGCCCGCGTCCCCTCCGTGGCCAGCGCCGCGTTGATCGGGTTCGCCCGCGGCGCCCACAACGCATCCACGCAGTGCGCCAGGCCGTTGAGCCCCGACGCCACCGACAACCCCACCGGCAGAGTGAGGGTGAGGTGCGAATCGTAGATGACGGCCACCGGCAGCACCCGGTCATCGGTGCCGGTGGTCTTGCGCCCGCCCTCCGTCAGGCCCCACACGTTGGTGCCCTCCGATCCGGCGTACGTCGTGGGCACCGCGATCGAAGGGACCCCTGCCGTCAGGGACACCGCCTTCGCCAGGCCGATGACCGAACCCCCGCCCACCGTCACCAGGAGGTCGATGCCCTCCTGCTTGACGACGTCGCGCGCCCTCTCCGCCACCTCCACCGGCACATGTTGCGCGGTGTCGGTGTACCAGTGGTGGACGTCAATGAGCGCGGCGACGTCGCGCGCCTGCCCCATCCCCCGCTCGGTGGTGATCACCATGATGCGGGAGGCCCCGCGGCGCGCGACCTCCTCCCGTAGGTGCTCCGCGGCGCGGCCCGCACCGAACAGGACGCGCTGGGCCAGAGTGTCATGGGTGAAGTTCAGGCTCATGCGGGCCAGGGTAGACCGCTGGCCGGGAAACCGTCAGGCGGATTCCAGATACGCGTCCACAGCCTTCCGAATGAGTTCCGATTCACTCTCTCCGCGCCGGCGGGCCGCATCCGCTACCCGTTCCGCCTGTGCAGGCGTGAACCTCACCGCCTTCTGCACACTAGCCTTCTCATCGGCTGCCTTTCTCGGGCGCCCACCGGTCAACCCATGTTGACGCGCTATTTCTTTCGCCAGCGCCTCAGCACGAGCCTCTGTAAGACGCTGTCCATCGACAGTGAACGACTCCCTGTCGAGATCAGCATCACCTTCAAATGCGAATCTTCCACCGTGAGATTCAGTGGTCATGGTTTCCTCCTTAACGCGGTCGGCATGACATGTATCACCAGGAGGACCCTCTCACCTGTGCGGTATCCCCTCCGCACTCCGGGAAAACTTGACTCGCGTCACAGTGAATAGGCTACGCAACACCACCCCCCTTTTCGTCAACGGAAAAGGGAGGTGACGTCGCCGTCACCGGGTTTACTCCACGGTGACGGACTTGGCCAGGTTGCGCGGCTTGTCGATGTCCTCGTTGCCGCACTCGCGGGCGATGTCCGCGGCGAGGAACTGCAGCGGCACGGTCGCCAGGAGGGGCTGCATGATCGAGGAGGTCGCGGGGATCTCGATGAGGTAGTTGGCGAACTCGCGCACGGCCTCATCACCCTCCTCAGCGATGACGATGGTCTTCGCGCCGCGGGCCCGGATCTCCTGGATGTTGGACACGATCTTGGAGTGCAGCAGCTTCACCCCGCGCGGGGAGGGCACCACGACGACGACCGGGAGATCATCCTCGATGAGCGCGATCGGACCGTGCTTGAGCTCACCCGCCGGGAAACCCTCGGCGTGGATGTAGGCGAGCTCCTTGAGCTTGAGAGCACCCTCCAGGGCGACGGGGAAACCGACGCCGCGGCCGAGGAAGAGCATGGTCTGCACGGCGCCGAGTTCATCGGCGATGGTGCTGATCTGCTCGCGGACGTCGAGAAGCTCCTCGATCTTGGCGGGGATCTCCTCGAGGGAGGCCCAGATCTCGGCGATCTCATCCGGGTACTTCGTGCCCTTCGCCTGGGCGAGTGCCAGGCCGACGATGTAGTTGGCGGCGACCTGCGCGAGGAACGCCTTCGTCGACGCCACGCCGATCTCCGGCCCGGCGTGGGTGTACAGGACGGCGTCGGACTCGCGCGGGATCTGCGAGCCGTTGGTGTTGCACACCGCCAGGACCTTCGCGCCCTGCGTCTTGGCGTGGCGGACGGCCTCGAGGGTGTCGGCCGTCTCGCCGGACTGGGAGATGGCGAGGACGAGGGTGCGCTCGTCGAGAACCGGGTCGCGGTAGCGGAACTCGGAGGCCACCTCGATCTGCACGGGGATGCGCACCCAGTGCTCGATGGCGTACTTCGCCAGCAGGCCCGAATGGTAGGCGGAACCGCAGGCCACGACGAAGACCTGGTTGATGGACTTCAGGTCCGTCTCCGAGATGTTCGACTCGTCGAGGAACACCCGGCCGTCGTGGAAATGGCCGCCGAGGGTGTCGCGGACGGCCGCGGGCTGCTCGTGGATCTCCTTCATCATGAAGGAATCGAAACCGCCCTTCTCCGCGGCCTCCAGATCCCAGTCGATGGTGAAGGGACGGCCCTCCGCCGCCGAGCCGTCGAAGTTGAGGACCTCGTAGCCGCCGCGGGTGATGATCACCACGTTGTCCTGCTCCAGCTCCACCGCATTCTTCGTGTACTCGATGAAAGCGGCGACATCGGAACCGAGGAACATCTCCCCCTCGCCGACACCGACGATGAGCGGGGTCGAGCGGCGGGCCGCGATGATCTGATCCGGGTGATCGGCGTGCGTGAACAGCAGCGTGAACGCACCCTCCAGGCGGCCCAGGACGGCGAGCGCCGAGGCCCGGAAATCCCCGGCCGTCTCGCCCTCGTTGTAGGCGCGGGCCAGAAGATGGGCGACGACCTCCGAATCGGTGTCGGAGTGGAGGGTGACGCCGGCGTCGATAAGCTCCTGCCGCAGCGGGGCGAAGTTCTCGATGATGCCGTTGTGCACGATCGCCACGCGACCGTCGAAGGACACGTGCGGGTGCGCGTTCTCGTCGGTGGGGCGGCCGTGGGTGGCCCACCGGGTGTGGCCGATGGCGGTGGTGCCCGGCATCTCACCCAGGATGGCCTCCAGGTTGGCCAGCTTGCCCGCCTTCTTCACCACCTGGATCTCGCCGTTGTTCACCGCGATGCCCGACGAGTCATACCCGCGGTACTCCATGCGTCGCAGCGCCTCCAGCGCGAGGTTCAGTCCCTGTCGTTCACCGACGTATCCAACGATTCCACACATGGGGGAAATCGTAGACGACATCGCCTGTCTCACAACAGGTATGAGGTCCGGACAGCCGCAAAACTTCCGGTGTGACGTTCCTAACGGCAGAGATTGGTTATCCTGGGATCGTGTCTGCGAACCTGAAGAAGCATCTGCCCCAGTTGTCCAAGCGCGGCCCCCACCGCGTCCTCGTCGGCGATCTCGACTACGCGGGCATCCCCGGCAAGGTCTACGCCCCCGCCGAAGGTAACGGCGTCCCCGCCATCGCCTTCGGCCACGACTGGATGAAATCCGTCAAGAGCTACCACGCCACCCTCCGCCACCTCGCCAGCTGGGGCATCGTCGTCACCGCCCCCGACACCGAGACCGGCCTCGCCCCCGACCACCGCGGATTCTCCGCCGACCTCGAATCCGCCCTCCAGATCGCAGCCGGAGTGAAACTCGGCCAGGGCAAGGTCACCGTCTCCCCCGGCAAACTCGGCGTCGCCGGCCACGGCATGGGCGGCGGAGCAGCCATCCTCTGCGCCGCCAACAACCCGCGCATCAAGGCCGTCGGAGCCATCTACCCCGCCTACACCGCCCCGCCCGCCGTCGAGGCCGCCCGCGCGGTCTCCGCACCCGGCCTGGTCATCGGCGGTGGTCACCCCGGCCTCGTCGGCGACCTCCTCGACCCCGGCAACCCCGCCAAGGTCGCCTTCAACTGGGGCGGCGACGTGGTCTACCGCGAGGTGAAGAACGGCAATCAGGCCTCCTTCTCTGAGGACACCTTCACCAAACTGGCGCTCGGCATGGGCATCCCGCGCTTCTCCGCCCAGGAGACCGCCCGCGGCCTGCTCACCGGCTTCCTCCTCCACCAGCTCGGCGGCGAGAACAAGTACTCCGCCTTCTCCGAGCAGCTCGCCGAAGGCAAGGACGTCACCTCCTTCACCGACGCTGACCTCGCCGACAAGGCCGGCATCGACCTCACCTCCAGCACCAAGCTCTGACTTGAAGGTGAGCGGCCCGGGCCTCCTGATGCGGGGGCCGGGCACCCCTCACCCCTTACGCAATAGCCCCTGCACCCGGCCCCGGGACGAGGCCCGCCGGTCCGGGACCTGCCGGGTCACCGGTTGCTGCGCCGGCTGGGTGGGCCGGGCCGGCGGGCGGACCGACTTCTCCACCCTGCCCTGCGCCTCGGCCAGGGCCTTCTCGAACTCCATCATCCGTTGCGTGGTCCGCTGACGGAACTGGCGCGCAAACTCCTCGAATTCCATTACCAGGCACCTGCCTTTCGGGCTCCCACCGCGGAAGTACCCGGGGTGGACGGGGTTTCAGGGGACGGGGCCGGCTGTGGGGCCGGCACCGTGTCGATCTTCTTCGGGGGCGGCGGGGGTTCGGGCACGTCCGCCAGATTCTGCTTCGGGGGTGGTGGGGGCTCGGGGGCGGGTTCAGGGGCGGGGGCGGGTTCAGGGGCGGGGGCGGGTTCAGGCTTGGGGGCCGGTGGGATCTCTGGGGTGGGGTCCTCAGGCAGCTGCGGCATCTCGAAGTCGGCCAGCGCCTCGACAAGCATCGCGGCCCCTACCAGAAGGACGCCGAGCCCGACGACTCCGAGCACGCCGCAGAAATCGTCGCCGCCAGCGGGCGGGCACTCCTCGACGACCGGTTCCGGCACCGGCTCCGGTTCGGGTTCGGCCTCCGGAGGGGTCACGGTCTGCGGGGTGGTGGGCACCTCCGCGGGCTTCTTCGGCGGCGCGGGAGGTTCAGGCGGCGCGGCCGGTTCCACAGGTTTCTTCGGCGGCGGCGCTGGCTCCACCGGCTCAGCAGGCTCTACCGGGGCAGCGCTCTGCGGTGTGGTCGGCGTCTCCATCAGCTTCTTCGGCGGCGGCGCAGGCTCAGCAGCGGCCCCAGCCCCAGCAGCCGCCCCTGCCGCCGCAGCAGCCCCGGCCCCGGCCACGGCGGGTGCGGACCGCGGGGCGGGTTCTTCGCAGACGACGCGGCCGCGGGCGAGGAATTCGTCGAGGCAGCCGGCGACGGCGGCGTCGCGGTCGTCGCAGAGTTCGAGGATGTTGGTGCCGGCGGCGTCGATAAGCTCGGAGCCTGCGGCGATGCACTCGGCGAAGATGCCGGGGTGCTCGAGCGGGTCGACGCGGGCGAGGAAGGCGCACAGTTGGCTGATCACGGCCTGGAGTGCGACGAGGATCTCGGTGCAGGCGCTGTCGGAGACGTCGGTGATGTCGTTGAGGGCGTCGGCGGCGTCATCGGCGGCGTCGACAAGCTCTTCGGAGGAGTCGCGGTTGTCGAACCAGTCGACGGCGGCGTCGCCGAGCCGCTCGAAGACCTCCCCGAGGGCGATCTCGGCGACGAGTTCGAGGGCGGTGCCGACGAGCCCGCCGCGCATCCGCAGCGCGGAGGAGCCGGTGACGGCGGCGCGGGTGTGGGTGGCCAGTTGTTCCGGTTGCAGGCCGCTGGTGGAGCCCAACGCCTGGGCCACGGCGGCGGGGGCGACGGATGCGCCGCGGTAGTGTCCGCGGGACGCGCCGACGAGCATGCGTTCCGCGCCGCGGTACATGTCGATCATGACAGCTCACCGCCGAACTGCTTATCGACGTCCCGCAGCACCCGCACCTGCGTCGCCGCGGCGTCGGTGGTGGCGCGGAGGGCGTCGATACGCGTCGTGCCGGCGGCGTGGATGCCGCGCAGCATCTCGGCGATCGCGGCACCCCGGTCGGCGAAGTCCCGGCCGCACGCCGCGGCCGGGAGCGCGGGCTGCGACTGGGACTGCAGGCGTTGCTGTTCCTCACTGTCGGTGAGGAGGTGGGTCAGGGCGGTCAGTGCCGTGGTGTGTTCCAGTGAGATACCGGACATGAAAAATCCCCCTTGCGTGAATGTCGGTGGGTGTAGGTCCCACCATCATTGGACTCCGCAAAGGGGCAAAAGGTTCCCTGGATTCCTAAACTGCCGCCACCACCGCGGCCAGACGGCCCGCCACCCGGCGCGCCTGCTCGGTCTCGGCGGCCTCCACCATGACGCGGAACAGTTCCTCCGTGCCGGAGGGTCGCAGCAGGACACGGCCGGTGCCGCCCAGCTCGGACTCGGCGTCGCGGATGGCGGTCTGGACGTCCGCGGACTCCATGATCGCGGCCTTGTTGGCCACCGGAACGTTGATGAGCACCTGCGGCAGGACCGTCATCACGCTCGCCAGGTCCTGCAGCGAGGAACCGGTCTCGGCCATGCGCGCCATGAGCTTGAGGCCGGTGAGCGTGCCGTCGCCGGTGGTGCAGTGCACCGGCAGGACGATGTGGCCGGACTGCTCACCGCCGAGGCGGTAACCACCGGCGTTGAGCTCCTCGAGGACATAGCGGTCGCCGACCTTGGTCTCCAGCATGGTGATGCCCTGCTCCTCCATCGCCAGGCGCAGGCCCAGGTTCGACATGACGGTGGCGACGAGGGTGTTCTTCCGCAGCTCGGACTTCTCCTTCATCGCCACCGCGAGGACGGCCATGATCTGGTCGCCGTCGATGACGTTGCCGTCCGCGTCGACGGCGAGGCAACGGTCGGCGTCACCGTCGTGGGCGAGGCCGAGGTGCGCGCCGTGCTCGACGACGGCCTTCTGCAGCTGGCTGATGTGGGTGGAGCCGCAGTTGTCGTTGATGTTGTAGGCGTTGGG
>Ga0123333_10002892_pt1 | contig 17109 bp, 13 predicted proteins | sample BioC12SIPDNA_3_FD_89957 | JGI IMG/M metagenome (GOLD analysis project Ga0123333, IMG submission 89957) | Anaerobic biogas reactor microbial communites from Washington, USA - Biogas_R2_B C12 SIP DNA | ecosystem: Engineered > Bioreactor > Anaerobic > Unclassified | place: Washington, USA... | reverse complement strand
GTGGGCGCCGGGAACATGTATACCTCGTTGTAGTCGCCCGTAATATTGGCGGTGGCAAAGTCGTAGGTGCCCACCTCTATAATCTCGGGGGTGGCCGGGGTCAGCACCAGGGTCATGCTGTCCACCCGCACGCTGCGCTCCAGCTCGCCGTCCACATAGTACAGGTCGTCCCATACCTCCTGCAGGCCGTCGGCGCCTTTCTGCACCGTTTGGCGGCGGCCCTTCTGGCGCTTGTCGGTCTCCTGCTCCACCGTTTTGTAGGGAATCGTCTCGGTGCTGCGCACCCGTATGCTGGTTTGCACCTGCAAAAAGGGCTCCTCCCGCTCTATCAGGAATACCGTGCCGGCCTCGGGCACAAAGTCATCGGGCATCTCGGCATAATCGGGGTTGCGGTTTTGCAGCGTTTCCAACGTAAGCGCGTGGTTATAGGCGATGGTGCTCAGGCTCTCTTCACCATTGGCGCGGTAGGTTTCCTCCGGGTCGGCCACAGCCTCCAGCCGCTGCAGCAGGGTGTCGTACGGTACCACGGTAGAGCCCAGGAACACGTCCTCGTCGCCCGGCTGGCACACCACGTCTTTTACAAAACTCACTTCGGCGTCTGTTTGAGCAAGCGCATTGGCGCTGTTCAGCTTGTTTTGCAGGTAGGCGGCCAGCTGCTCGCCCTCGGTGGTAACGGCGTATAGCTCGCCGTCTATGTACAGCCCGGTGGCCTGCACCAGGTTGAGGTCGGCCTCGGTGGAATTCAGCAAAATCTCGTTTACCAGCTGCTGCGCCGTGGTAAACTGCAGCGCCCGGCCAATGGAATAGTCGGGGTTGAACTGCCAGTCGCTCAGCTCCTGGTCGGCTGCCAGGCGGATGCGCCCGCGCAAAAGGCTTTTGGCGTTTTCCACCACGCTTTTGTCGGCCACGTGGCCCAGCACCTGGCCGTTCACCTCCACGGCCAGCGCGTACTGCATGTTCATCACGGTGTAAATGGTGATGCCCAGCGCCACAAAGGCCGCCAGGGGCAGCACATACACGGCGATATGCCCCAGCAGCGCCAGCGCGTGCCTGGCCCCGGCGCCGGCGTAGGCGTTGCCGGCAGGTGTTTGGCCCGCGGCTTTGGCGCGGCGGTGCTCCCGCTCGCGCAGACGGCGCAGCTGGCGCATGCGGCGGTTGAAGCGCGTAAAAGGCGCTATCAGCCAGCGGCCAAACCCACGCACCACCGCCACAATGCCCCGGGCAAGCTGCACAAGCAAAAAGCCCAGCAGCTGGCCAATCAAAATGCCGGCTTCCTTGATCACCCGGCATATCCGGCGTATAACATACTCGCCGGAAAAGCCCAGTGTGTACAGCAGCTGCCCCAGGCCCGCCGCCAGCCGGGAAAGGCCCGACGGCCTGGGCGGGCGGCGCACAGCCACCCCGCCGCCCGGTGTGGCCGGCGGCAGTGGCCTGGTTTGGCGCGCCTGGCTGCCGGCCGGGGCCGTTTTGGCGGCAGGCACTTGCTTCTCTATGGTATCAACGGGGCGCTCGGCGCTATCGGCGGGCCCGGCCGCGCGGCGGTGCATCACCCTGCCGCCCGATGTCGTCTTTTTCCCGCCCTGCGGCGGCTGGTGCTTTGCGTTGAACGGCACCCGGTCACTCCCTTCGCCTTCCATGGCAGGCCGCAGCCCGCCCTTGTAAGGGTGCGCCTCCCCTTGCGAGGGCACACTCCACCGCCCACCGGTTTTGTGCTGTGCCGCCGGCAGGCCATAGACCTGATTATTATACCGCCAACGCCGCATTATTTCAACTCTGCCGGCTTTTGGGGCATAGACAGGGTTATGTTACCCTATAATTGTGAATTTTCTGTTATCTTTTCCCGAAATATGGGTGTTACCCCGTTGTGACGGGCCGCCAAGCAACCCAAGCCGCACCTTGAGTGGCACTTTTTTATGTGGCTATGATGTAAAAACAGCCTTTATGTCTCCAATGGCAGCCGCCAGTGCCGGCCGGGGAATGCCCGCCGCAACTGCCGCCTGCAGCATGTCGGGCGGCGGCGGGGCGCTCACGGCCACCGGCCTGGCGTCCAGCGGCGTAAACTGCAAAAAGGCACAATGCAGTGCGTGCCTTGATAGGTGCTGCGCCTGGCCGCCATACAGCGCGTCGCCCAGCAGTGGGTGACCAATGTGCGCAAAATGTACCCGTATCTGGTGGGTGCGCCCGGTTTCGGGCCACACCGCCACCAGCGATGCCGCCCCGCCCGCCGCCAGCACCTGGTAGCGGGTGCGGCTGGGCTTGCCCGCGGGGTGTACCTGCTGCCGGATGGCGGAATCCTCGCATCCCATCAGCGGCGCGGCTATCACCGCTTCTGTCCCCACCGGCAGCAGGCCGCCAGCCAGCGCCAGGTAGCCCTTGCGCATGCTGCGGAAAAGCTGCGGCGCGGCCGCCGCGTGTTTTGCGCACAGCACCAGGCCGCTGGTGTCGCCGTCCAGCCGGCCCACCGGGCGGAAAGCCCCCGGCGCGCCCCGCCGCGCCATCAGCCCGCAGTACAGGTTGGCCAGCGTGCCGGTATGGTGCGAGGGCGAGGGGTGCATCACCTGGCCGGGGGGCTTGTTCACCACCAGCGCGTCGGCATCCTCATGCACAAGGGCCAGCGGGCCGTCCTCCGGCCGCACCGAGGCGGCCTCCGGCGGCAGGTTCAGCGCCACCACGTCGCCGGGCTGCAACTGCCGGTTGCTGCGGGCGGGCGCGCCGTTCACGGTAAGGCCGTCCGGCAGGTATTTCAAAGAACGCACCCGCGCCAGCGAGATGCCCTTGCGACGCAAAAAGACGGACAATTTCATGCCCGTCTCCTGCGCTTTTGCCGTAAAGGTAATGGTTGTCATCCCGCTTTGCCGCTACTCCCCTTTGCACACATACACATACAGCCAGCCCGCGCTGCAGGCAATGCCCGCCTCGTCGGCGGCAAACTCGTTGCTCACGCCTATGGGCTGCTCGGGCGGCAGGGTGGCGTTGTCCAGCCGGTATTTCACGCCCCGCAAATACACACCCCTGGTGGTGCCGCCGGCGGCGAACACACTTAGCCACTTGCCGTCTGTGGCAGGCACGGTGTGCTGGCCGGGGCCAAAACAGCGTATGATATTCTCTTCGTCGGCCATGGTGGCCTTTACGCCCTGCATGGCCAGCCACAGCAGGGTTTGCAGGTTGCCGTGGGCGTGGTCGGGCCTGCCGCCCATGGCGCCCAGCAGCAAAATATCATTATAGCCGCGCTCCACCGCCAGGCGGGTGGCGTAGTGGGTGTCGGTGTCGTCCTTTTCAGCGGGCAGGCAAATCAGCTCTTTGGCCGTGGTGGGCGGGGTGGAGGAATCAAAGTCGCCCACGGCCAAATCAATTTCCAGCCCCAGCGCCGCGGCGTTCTTCCAGCCGGCGTCGGCGGTGATGATGGCCGCACCCGGCGGTATCAGCCGGCGCAGCTCTCCGCTCACCGGCATCGACGCAAAAATAACCGCCGGTTTTGCCCCCTGCCGCATACGCCCGTCCCCCTCGTTAGTGGTACTGCTCCTCATACGCTTTGGCCTGTTTATAAAGCGTGGCATAGCTTTGGTAGCGGCTTTCGGCTATCTCGCCGGCCGCCACCGCTTTGCGCACCGCACAGCCGGCCTCGGCCATGTGCACACAGCTGGAAAACTTGCACTGCCCAATGCGGCTTTTAATCTCGGGGAAATCCAGCTGCAGGTTATCGGCCAAAATGGCGCCGGCCTGCTGCAAATCAAAGCTGGCAAAGCCGGGGGTGTCGGCCAGCAGGCCACCGGCCACCTCAAAAACCTCCACCTCGCGGGTGGTGTGGCGGCCACGGCCCAGCTTGCGGCTGATATCCCCCACCTCGCGCCCCAGCCCGGGGGCAATGGCGTTCAGCAGGGTGGACTTCCCCACCCCGGAGTTGCCGCAAAAAACACTCAGCTTGCCCGCCAGCATCCCGGTAATTTCCGCAATGCCAAGCCCGCTTTCGGCGTGGGCCACCACCACGGGAATACCGCTGCTGGCGTACGCCGCCTCCAGCGGGCCGCTGGCGGCAAGGTCCGGCTTGGTAATCACCAGCACCGGGGCGGCCTCCTGGTCTATCGCGTAGGCGCTCAGCTTATCCAGCACCAAAAAGCTGGGCACCGGCTGGCTGGTGCTGGCTATGATGAAAAGCTGGTCCACGTTGGCCACCGGTGGGCGCGCCAGCAGGTTTTTGCGCGGCAGTATGGCGTCTATGGTATCGGTGCCGGCCTCCTGCCCAAGGCGCACCCTGTCGCCCGCCACCGGCTTTTCGCCCCGTTTGCGGAAGATGCCCCGCGGCCGGCACTCAAGCAGGCGGCCGTCGTTGGTTTTTACAGTGTAGAAACCACCAATGCCTTTATAGATGATACCTTCCGTCTCCGCCATCATCCGGTTTGCTCACCGGTCTCGCCACCGGGCTCTGCCGGGTCTGGCGGCGGCAGCGAGGAAACCGGAATCTCGCTGGAGACGGGCGGTGGTGGCTCACTGCTGGAGGGCGGCGGCTCACTGCTGGAGGGCGGTGGCGGCGGCTCGCTGCTGGAATCGGGCTCTTTTGCCTTGGCCACCACTATTTTCACGGTGCTGCCCGGCTTTTTCATGCTGCCGCCGTCGGGGCTTTGGTCAATAACCGTGCCCGGGTCTTTGCTGCTTTCCTTATAGCTCAAATCAACAGAGAACCCTGCGCCCGTTATGGCCGCAACCGCGGCACCTTCCGAGCTGCCCACCACACCGGGCACAGACACTTTCCCGCTCTCGACTTCGGGCTCGGGGTCCGGCTCGGGCGGCGGCGGTTCTTTGGCAATGGTCAGGTGCACGTCCGAGGCCACGCTCACCACGGTGCCCCGCGCGGGCGACTGCTCCAGTATGGTGCCCGGGGCGGCATCGCTGTCCACCTCTTTCACCACGCCAATCATCAAATCCATAGATTCCAGCACGCCCTGCGCCGCTTCCAGAGAGGACAGGCCCACCACGTCGGGCACGGTGCGCTCGTAGCTGGCGCGGGTGCTGCTTACCCGTATGGTTATCACCGTGCCGCTCACGTTGGCCACGGTGATACCGGCCTCCGGCTCGGTGCCAATCACCTTGCCGGCCGGCACGTTGCTGCCATACTCCGCCTTGGCGTAGGGCATCAGGCCGGCGGCCTGTATCGCCTGTATCGCCTCGGCGCGCGTCATGCCGGCGGTCTCGGGCACCGTTATCATCTGAATGCCGCTGCTCACCGTCAGCGTCAGCTGCTGGTTGGCCTTCACCTGCTTGGGGTTGTCGTTGCTGGAGGAGGGGTTCTGCGCCATGATGATACCGGCTTCCACATCGGGGTTGTATTTTTCCTCCACCTTCACCCGCAGGTGCTTGTAGGTGTCCTGCTTGTAAACATCCAGAAAATAGCTGTACTGCTCATTTACAAAATCGGGCAGCGCAATGTCCTCGTAGGTGCCAAACAGCGGGTTGCTGGAGTTCTTCACCAGGTCGGAAGTCATCACCAGGCTAACGCCCAGCACGGCCAGGGTGATGCCCAGCGTAATGGGCACCAAAAGCCCAATGCGTTTTTTGCGGCGCAGCCGGCGCTTGCCCGGCTTTTGCGGCGGGGTTTTGGGGGCGGGTTGCTTGCCATTGCTCATAATTCTGCCCAGTCCTTTGGCGGGAAGCCCGTTGCCCATGTATTCATAATCGAACTTGATGCTGGGGTCCCGTTTGAATTCTTCGATGTCGCGCAGCATATCCAGCGCGTCTCGGTAGCGGTCGGCGGGGTTTTTGGCCATGGCCTTCATGGTGATGTCGGCCAGGCCCTGCGGTATGCTGGGGTTTACCTCGCGCAGCGGGGTGGCGGTGTCGCTTATCTGCTTGATGGCCACCGACACGGCGTTCTCGTCCTCGAACGGCAGCTTGCCGCTCAGCATCTCGTACATCATGATGCCCACCGAGTAGATGTCGGCCCGCATGTCGGTGTCGGCGCCCTGGGCCTGCTCGGGGCTTATGTAGTGCACGCTGCCAATGGCCTGCTCGCCGGCGGTGTGGATCTCGCTGCGCGCCAGGCGCGCAATGCCGAAATCCATCATCTTGATGCCGCCGTTTTCCTGGATCATGATGTTCTGGGGCTTGATGTCCCGGTGAACGATGCCCTTGGCGTGGGCGTGCTGCAGCGCCTGCAGCACCAGTGCGGTGAAGTGCACCACCTCTTTGTAGGTCAGGGGCTCGCCGCGCTGCTCGATGTATTCTTTCAGCGTGATGCCGTCTAAAAACTCCATCACGATGTACTGCAGCTTGTCGGACACGCTCACGTCGTACACCTTGACGATGTTCTGGTGGTTCAAAACGCTGATGGCGCGCGACTCGTTCTTGAAGCGGCGCACCAGCTCGGGGTTTGAGCGGTACTCGTCCTTCAGCACCTTCACCGCCACCACGCGGTTCTCCAAAAGGTCCACACCGCGGTAGACGTCGGCCATGCCGCCTTCGCCTATCAGCTGGTCTATCTGGTAGCGGCCGTCCAGCCGCTGGCCAATCAGGTTATCCACGCTGTACATCCTCCTCTCCGGGCTGCATCACCAGCACGGTGATGTTGTCGTTCCCGCCGGCTTCCAGCGCCTGGTTCACCAGCACGCGGGGCAGGTCGTAAAAATCAGTTTCGCGTAACGCGGCGGTCAGTCTTTCTTTGCTCAGCTGGCCCGTCAGGCCGTCGCTGCACAGCAGCACCACGGCCCCGGCCGAGATGGGGCGCTCGCTCTGGCTGCACTCCACCTCCGGCTCCACGCCCAGCGCCCGGGTAATCACGTTGCGCTCGGGGTGGCGGCTGGCTTCATCGCTGGTCAGGGCGCCCTGGTCCACCAGCTCCTGCACCATGGAATGGTCGCGGGTGATTTGGGTAAGGGCGCCGTCTTCGTAAAGGTAAGCGCGGGAATCGCCCACATGGGCCAGGTGCAAAACACCCTGCCACACCAGCGCGCACACCACGGTGGTGCCCATCAGGCGGTCGCCGTCGCCGCTGCGGGCGTACACCTCGGCGTTGGCCAGGCGAATGCTGTCCCGCAGCACCTGCCCGGGCAAAAGCGCATCTTCCTCCGGGGTGGGGGTGGTGTCGCTCATCTGCTGGAAGATCATCTCTTCAATACAGTCGGCGGCCACGGCGCTGGCCAGCTTGCCGTTTTGCGCGCCGCCCATGCCGTCGCACACCACGCCCCAGCCACCGCTGCCGCGCAGCGTGCCCGAGCGGAAGGTATCCTGGTTTTCTGCGCGGTTGCGTCCAATATCGGTTTTCCCGATAATCCTCATAAACTGTGCTCCAAAGTTGATGGTTTGCGTACCCGGCGGGCCTGGCCCCGGCTGTGCCGCCGTGCCAAGCCTGTATGGAAAACGGATGATCGCGGCGGCTGCCCGGCCGTTGCGCCCGTTATGTGTCCTGTGTTTTGCGCATAGCTGCCATTAAAGATACGCTGCCACAGTATCTTCTGGAATCCGGCCCGCTTCCTGAAGGCGCAGCTGCCCGCAGGCGGCGTCGATATCCGCCCCCAGCCGCCTGCGCACCGTGGCGTTCACGCCGCGCGCTTTCAGCCGCGCGGCAAAAGCGGCGGTGCGGCCGGCGTCGCTGGCCGTGGCCGGCAAGCCCAGCACGGGGTTCACCGGTATCAGGTTCACATGGCCGTCGGTGCCGCGCAACAGGTCTGCCAGCGCGTCGGCATCGGTGTCGGCGTCGTTCTGGCCGGCCACCAGCGCGTATTCGTAGCTGACACGCCGGCCGGTCTTTTCGCGGTAGGCCCGGCAGGCGGCCATCAACCGGGCCAATGGGTAGGCCTTGTTCACCGGCATCAGCCGGCTGCGGGTGGCGTCGTTTGCCGCGTGCAGCGATACCGACAGCGTCAGCCCCAGCTTGCGCTCGGCCAGCTTTTCTATCATGGGCACCAGCCCGCAGGTGGAAAGGCTGATGTTCCGCATCGACAGGTCGGCTCCCGCTTCGTCGGTGACGATGGCGATAAAATCCATCACATTGTCAAAGTTATCCAGCGGCTCGCCAATGCCCATCAACACCAGGTGGTCAATGCGCTCGCCGGCCAGCGCCTCGGCGGTGTACAGCTGGGCGGCCATCTCGCCGGCGGACAGGCTGCGCACAAAGGCCGCGTGGCCGCTGGCGCAGAAGGTGCAGCCCATGCGGCAGCCCACCTGGCTGGACACACACAGGCTGACGCCGTGGTGGTAGCGCATCACCACCGTCTCGATGGTGTGGCCGTCGTGCAGGCGCAGCAGCAGCTTTTCGGTGCCGTCGGCCGATTGCAGGCGCCGCACCACGTCCGGCTGCTCCATCCGCCAGCTTGCGGCCAGTTTCGCACGCAAGGCGGCCGGCAGGTTGTTCATGTCGTCAAAGCTTTGGGCCCGGCGGGCGTGCAGCCAGCCAAACAGCTGCTTGGCCCGGTAGGGCGGCTGGCCCAAATCAGCCAGCGCCTGTTGTAACTGCTGCAGCGGCAGCGATACTATATCCTCTTTCACAGCATTCCGCCCGCCGCGCGGCAGTGCCTGACTATTCATTTTACCACAATCTTTCCATTGTTGCCACAAAGAAACCATCGGTGGCCGTGCGGTGGGGCAATAACGTCATCATATTGTCCCGCAGCAGCGCGCCTTTTGGCGCCACGGGCGGCGGCACCAGCGCAAAGCCGGGTGTTTCGGCCAAAAAACGCCGTACCACGCCGGCATTCTCCGCCGCGCGAATGGTGCAGGTGGCATACACCAATTTCCCACCCATAGTAACATAACGCGCGGCGGTGGACAATAATTTCATTTGGATTTCGGGCAAGGTGTCAAAATTGTCACCATTTGCGGTGCGCAGGTCGGGCTTGCCGGCCAGCACCCCCAGGCTGCTGCAGGGCACGTCGCACAGCACCCGCTGGCACCCGGCCAGCGCTGCGTTATATACCGTGCCATCGTTTTGCAGCACTTGCGCCCCGGTAATGCCCAGCCGCGCAAACGCCTGCGTGATGAGCGGCAGACGGTTCTCGCGCAGGTCGCAGGCCGTCAGGCCGGCGCCGGGTGGCGTGGTGGTATTCGGCGGCTGCATCATTTCGGCCAGCGTGGCGCTCTTGCCGCCCGGCGCGGCGCACAGGTCCAGCACCTTGTCGCCCGGCTGGGGCCCCAGGCAAGCGCACGCTATCTGTGAGGCCTCCCCCTGCACATGGTACAGCCCGGCCTCAAACAGCGGCTCTTCGGCCACGCCGCCGGGCAGGCGGGCGTACAGGGTTTCGGGCAGCAGCCCGCCGCGCACGGCTGCGCCCCCGGCTTCCAGCCTGGCGGCCAATTCCGCCGGGGTGGTTTTCAGGGTGTTGGTGCGCAGGCACAGCTCCCCGGTGGAGAAGCTGGCCGCAAAGTAAGCGTCGTACGCTTCGGGCAGCGCGGCCATCACGGCCTTGGCCACTGCCTCGCCCACGCTCCAGGTTACCATCACCCGCTCGGTTTCATCTTTAAATGTATATGTCGAGAAATCCGGCCCGATGGGTTTGTTTTTGGCGGCCTCACCCGCATTGGCCTGCGGCGCCAGCTTGCGCAGCACGGCGTTCACCAGGCCTGCGGCGCTGCTTTTGCCAAAGGCACGCGCCAGCTTCACGCTCTCGTTCACGGCGGCGCTGGGCGGCACCCGCATCCACAAAAGCTGGTACAGCCCGGCTTCCAGAATGGCCCGCACCTCCACATCCAGCCTGGCTATGGGCTTGCGCAGGTGGGGCTGCAGCAGCCAATCCAGCGTGAAAAGCCGCTCGGCCGCACCCAAAAAAAGCGCCGAAGCGAAAGCCTTGTCCCGCGGGTCAAGGCTTTGCGCTGCCAGGGCGCTGTTCAGGGCCATATTGGGCCAGCCGCCCTTGTGCAGCCGCGCCAGGGCGGCCACCGCGGCGCGGCGGGCGTTGTTTGGTTTGGGGGTTGGCATGTGCTGCTCCTTCTGTGGAGGCTAACTTCTCCTGCGCCCCGCCAATGTAATGTAATACAGCAGCTGCAACAAACTGGTAAGCAGCGCGGCCACATAGGTCCAGGCGGCGGCGCTGAGCACCTTGGTAACGCCGGCGTTCTCCTCGGGCGTTACCATGTTGCTGGCGCCCAGTGTTTCAATGGCCCGGCGCGAGGCGTTGAACTCCACCGGCAGGGTAACCAGCTGGAACAGCACCGCCAGCGCAAACAGCCCGATGCCCACATACACCAGCCCCAGCCAGGAGAAAATGAACCCCACCACGATGAGCGGGATGGAAATGCTGGTGCCAAAATTGCACAGGGGCACAATGGCCTTGCGCACCCGCGCGGGGCCGTAGCCCATGGCGTGCTGCACCGCGTGGCCGCACTCGTGGGCGGCCACGCCCACCGCGCCCACGCTGGCGCTGTTGTAGGTGGCGTCGCTCAGGTTCACCACGTTCCGCTTGGGGTCGTAGTTGTCGCTCAGGTTGCCACCCACCCGCAGCACCGGCACGTTTTGCAGGCCGTTGCTGTCCAGTATGCGGCGGGCGGCCTGCGCGCCGGTGAGGCCCGATATGGTGGGCACGTGCTGGTATTTGGCAAAGGTGCTGCGCACCCGCGCGCTGGCCCATATGGATATGATGAGCCCCGGCACCATGAATAAAAAGTAATAGGGGTTAAAAAACATCCCTGAGATGTACAAGGTCAGTCCTCCGTCTCAATTATGCCACCCGGCCTCGGTGCCAGGTGGTAAAGCTATATTTTAAAAAAGTGTGCCGCTTTTTACACTGAAACCACTTCAAAACCGATACGGTTTTGAAGCCGCGCATTGAAGATGCGCGGTAATGGCCCTTTGGGCAATTGGTTCGCCATTTACAGTAAACCGCACACCATGTGGGTGTGCCGGCAGGCAAGGGGTTTGGCTATGCAAGTGTCTCTTCCCCGCGCAGCACCAGGCGCGATAACCCCCATGGCATGCCGCCTCACAGATGGCTCACATCGTCTACTCCGGCAGCAGCCCGCCCGGTTTCAGGCGGCGGCCGGCGGCCCACTCGGTGCCGGTCATCACGCGGCCGCCCTCGGGCTGCAGGTGCTCCAGCGCCAACGCGCCCTCGCCACAGGCAAGGGTGAGCGGCTCCAGCGACAATACCTCGCGCGGGGCGGCGCCCGCCAGCGGGGCCACATGGCTGCGCTGCACCCGCACCCGCTTGCCGCCGGTGGTAAACCAGGCCACCGGCCAGGGGTTGCAGCCGCGCACCAGGTTGTGCAGGGTTTTGGCCGGCGCGGCAAAATCCATTTGCGCCATGCTTTTTTTCAGCATGGGCGCCAGGGTGGCCTCACCGCTTTGGGGCACGGCCACGGCCTTGCCAGCGGCTATTTGCTGTACGGTGGCGGCCAGCAGCCGCGCGCCAATGCCCGTTACTTCCTCAAACATCTCGCCGGCGGTGGCGTGGGGGGGTATCTCCACCCGCTCGGTGGCCAGCACGGGGCCGGTGTCCATCCCCGCGTCCAGCTGCATGATGCTGACGCCGGTCTCCTGCTCGCCGTTGATGACCGCCCACTGTATGGGCGCGGCGCCGCGGTACTTGGGCAGCAGCGACACATGCAGGTTGATGCAGCCATGGGCCGGCACCTCCAGCACCGCCTTGGGCAGCAGCATGCCGTAGGCCACCACCACCACCAGCTCGGGCTTTAGCGCCGCCAGCTGGCCGGCGGCGCCGGGTGTGCGCAGCGTGGCCGGCTGGAGCACCGGAATGCCGTTTTCCAGCGCCAGCTTTTTCACCGGCGGCATCTCCAGCGTTTGGTGGCGGCCCACCGGCTTGTCCGCGCGGGTGTATACGCCCGCCACCTCGTGGCCGTCGCGCAGCAGGGCAATCAGGGCGGCCCGCGCTATCTCGGGCGTGCCCATAAATACCAGTCTCATCAGGTCTCCTCCGGGGCGGCGTCGCCCGCCGCTTTTTCTGTGCCCGCGCCGGCCTCATCCGCCTCCCCTTCTGTGTCGTCCTCGCCCATATACCGGGGGTTTTCAGGGTCGTAGAAGAACTCGGCCAGGTCGTCTATGGTGATGCCGTCCAGGTGGTTGGTCTCGTGGCACACGCAGCGGGCCATCAGGCCGTGGGCCTCGTAGGTAAACGCCTCGCCGTTGCGGTCCTGCGCCCGCACCACCGCACGGGTGGGCCGTTTAATGGCCGCGTACTTTCCCGGAAAGGACAGGCAGCCCTCGTAGCCCAGCACCTCGTCCTCGGTCTCAATCACCTCGGGGTTGATAAACTCCACAAATACCGGCTCGGGTATCGCTGCTTCCGCTTTGTCGTCGGCTGCGTTTGCGGTGTCGGCAGCGGTTTCGTTGCCGGGCGCTTCCGCGTCATCATCCTGTGCAAGCGGCGGCAGGCTGTCCTCCTCCACCACCACAAACGCCCGGCGCATAATGCCCACCTGCGGGGCAGCCAGGCCCAGGCCGCTTGCGTCCATCATCGTCTCTTTCATGTCGTCCAGCAGCTGGGCCAGGCGCGCGTCAAATTTGGTTACCGGGCGGCACTTCTTTTTCAAAATGGGTTCGCCGTCCAGCATAATGTTCCTCAAAGCCATAGCAATCTTCCTCTCGTCTGTCTGTCAACGTTTATAGTAGCACACAATTGTTAAAAGTCTGTGGTGGAAATTGTAACAGGATGTAACGGTGTTGCGCCAGAGTTTTTTTAGTTGGAGAAATGGCCAAAGCCGGGCGAATTTGCCGGCGTTTCAAGGCGCTTGCGCGCAGGAATACCGGGTATATTCCAAGCAAAAGCAACGCAGAAGCGATGGTGAATACGCCGGGTTTGGGCGTTTGGGAGGTTTGAAAACAAGCTCTAGCTTATCCAGCAAACCACGTCTTCGCTCACCTCAAAGCCCAGCTTGCGCTGCATGCCCAGCGATACCTGATTGTCCACATACACATGCCCCATGGGCACGCGGCCGGCGGCCAGCTGGCTGTTGATTTTTTCCGCCACCAGCGCCGCGCCCACATGCCGGCGGCGATATTCTGGCAGCACCTCCAGCATGCCCAGGGTGTGTTCCTCGTGCTCGCCAATAAAGCCGGCCAGCTCGCCCTGTAAAAACGCCCCCAGTATGTGCCCGCCGGCCAGCCGATGGCGCACATGGTCGGCGTGCAGATTGCCATAGCGCGCAACCACCGCGTCCAGATGGCTTACGTCCAGCACGCGGAATTCCGCGCCGATATCGGGCACCGGCAGCGGCTGGGTGGTGAAGCGGGCCAGGCTGTAGCAGGTACCTATTTCCTTCAGGCCATAGCGCTTGGCCAGCGGCGGCGCGGTGTTGGCGTGGCAGGTCATCACCACATCGGCCTCGGCAATGCCGGTGGTCAGCTCCAGCGCGGTTTTGGGGCTGTCGGCAGCCACCAGCAGCACAGGCTCGGGTATTTGCACAAGCCGCGCGGCCACCCCGTGGGGGCTGTGGGCCAGCACTTCTGCCCAGCCCCAGCGCAGGTTTTCTATCATGGTGATGTGCAGAAGGGGGTCTTGGTTTAGGTAATTCATTACGGCGGGCGGTATGGTAGCAGTGTTTAGTGTTGGTTTGTTTTGCATGTGGATGTCTTGTCCTTTCTTGCTGGGCTTGTATCAAGTGTCTTGCTAGACTCGCCCCGGGCTTGCTGTAGTTGGGGGGCTCTCACCCACGCCTCGGCGGCGTCCCGCCGCCTCTTGCGGCTCACGCTGCACAGCTGCGCTGTTTGGTTCGCCGGGCGCGGGGAAATTTGTTTGCCGCAGCATGTTGCCGTAGGCAAGATGCTGCTATGCGAGCCAAATTTTGCCCTAAAGGGCCCTACCCACGCCTCGGCGGCATCCCGCCGCCTCTTGCGGCTCACGCTGCACAGCTGCGCTGTTTGGTTCGCCGGGCGCGGGAAAATTTGTTCGCCGCAGCATGTTGCCGTAGGCAAGATTCTGCTATGCGAGCCAAATTTTGCCCTTTGGGCCCTACCCATCACTATGAAAATCCACCCAAACCGTCGCCTTGCGCGGCCAGCCGGCGTCGTGGTAGTCTTGCAGGGCCTGGCGCAGCAGGGCGCGAAAGGCTGTGTCGGCCCGGCACTTCAGCGTGAGGCGGTAGCGGTAGCTGCCGGCCAGCTGCTTCACCGGCAGGGGTGCGGGGCCCAAAACACGCAGGGGAATGTCGGGCGCCATGGCGGCGCGCCCCGCCAGCAGGCCGGCAAAGGTGCCGGCGGCGGCCAGCGCGTCGGCCTCTGTTTGGGCGGCGAAGCCCACCACGCACAGCGTGCAAAACGGCGGGTAGAGCGCCAGCTTGCGAAAGGCGATCTCCTGCTGGTAAAAAGCGTCGTAATCCTGCTGGGCGGCCAGCGTGAGCACCGGGTTGTCGGGGTCCACCGTTTGGATGATGGCCTGCCCCTGCGCGCCGGTGCGGCCCGCCCGGCCCACCACCTGTGTTACCAGTGCAAACACGTTCTCGTACGCGCGGTAGCCCTGGCTGAACAGCAGCGAATCGATGCCGATGACGCCCACCAGCCGCACGCGCTCAAAGTCCAGCCCTTTGGCCACCATTTGGGTGCCCAGCAAAATGTCATACTCGCCGGCGGCAAAGCGGGCCAGCATGCCGGCGTGGCTGCCGCGGCGGCCGGTGGTGTCCAGGTCCATGCGCAGCACCCGCGCGTTTGGCAGGCGCTGGGCCAGCTCTTCCTCCAGGCGCTGGGTGCCAAAGCCGGAATAGCGCAAATCGCCGCCGCACTCCGGGCAGGTATCGGGCGGGGGCATACTGCGGCCACAGTAATGGCACAAAAGCCGGCCCTCCAGGTGCGGCCCGCCGGCCTTGTGGTACACCATCGGCACGCTGCACTCGCCGCACTTCACGGCTTTGCCACAGCTTTTGCACACGGCCACCCGGTGGTAGCCCCGGCGGTTCAGCAGCAGTATCACCTGCCCGCCGCCGGCAATGGCGGCCTCCATGCCCTCGGCCAGCGCGCGGCTGAGGGTGCTGGCGTTGCCGGCCAGCAGCTCCTGGCGCATGTCCACCCGCTGCACGGCGGGCATGGGCACGTCGCCGTAACGCTTCTCCAGGCGGAAAAGCTCCAGCCGGCCCGCCCGGGCGGCGTGCATATGCGCCACCAGCGGCGTGGCCGACGCCAGCAGCAGCAGCGCGCCGTGGTAGGTAGCCCGGCGCCTGGCCATGTCCACCGCGTCGTAGCGGGGGGCGCTTTCGCTCTGGTAGCTGTGCTCCTGCTCTTCGTCCACAATGATGAGCCCGATATCCTCCAGCGGGGCGAACACCGCGCTGCGGGTGCCCACCACCACCCGGGCCGCCCCGGCGCGGATGCTCTTCCACTGCAGCAGGCGCTCGGTGGGCGACATGCCCGAGTGCTGCACCGCCACCTGCTCGCCAAAAGCGGCGCGCAGCCGGTGCAGCATCTGGGGCGTCAGGCCAATCTCCGGCACCAGCACCAGCGCGGTTTTGCCGGCGGCCAGCGCGTGGCGCAACAGCTCGATGAATACCGGCGTTTTGCCGCTGCCGGTAACGCCGTACAGCAGGGCCGGCTTGGGCTTTTCCTCCCGCATGCGGGCGGCCAGCGTGTCGGTCACCTCGGCCTGGGCCGGGGTAAGCGCATAGGGGGCCGTGTCGGCATCGCTGGCGGCGGTGCAGGCCGCCACCGGCAGCTGGCGGTCCCGCTCGGACGCCTGCAGCAGGCCCCGCCGGGCCAGCATGGCCGGCACGGCGCGGCTCACGCCGCACAGCTCGCATATCTCGTTCAGGCTGCGGGGGCCGGCCTTCAGGCAGTCCAGCACCTGCCGCTGCTTGGCGGTAAGCGGGCGGGGCCTGGCGGCTTTTGGGGCGGCGGCTGCGGCATCCGTCTCTACTCCGCCCGCATCCACAGCCTCTATGTCACGCATATCCAAGGCAGCGTCAACAGCACCGGTTGTTTTGGTACTGCCCTCGCCCAGCGTCTCGCCAGCCAGCTCGGCCTCCAGCGCACACACCGCCGCTTCGCACACGGTGTATACCGTCTCGGTGCTGCGCTCCAGCCGGCGTTTCAGCTTCCAGCTGCCCTGCTCCTTTGCCGGGCGGTACTGCGCGCCCAGCGGCAGGGCCGCCCGCACGGCCTCAAACCAGGTGCAGAAGGTCATCTTCTTCAGGGTGCGCACCATGGCCAGCAGCTCGGGCGTCAGGCCGGCCTGCTGCGGGGCGGCGTCCAGCAGGGGCTTTTGGCCGGGCCGCGCATCGGCCTGCGCCTCCAGCGCCATCACCACGCCCACCCGGGGCCGTGCGCGCCCCCGCCCAAAGGGGATAAGCACCAGGCTGCCCACTAAAATATGCCCTTCCATGTGGTCGGGCACTGTGTAGGTATATAGCTTGTCGTAATACAGGGTGGCGTCCGACACGGCCACCTGTGCGGCGAGCGCCATCGCGCCACCTCCTTTACGCCTGGGCTGTTTGGTTCAGTCTGCCGTGCGGCGGCTTTCCACTATATTGAACAGCCGCTCGGCGCAGGCCTTGGGGTCGTCGTTCACCAGCTGAAAATCATAGGTATCGGCCATGGCCATCTCGCCCTCGGCAATGCGCATGCGCTCCCGCATGCCGGCCTCGTCCTCGGTGGCGCGGCTGCGCAAGCGCCGTTCGTGCTCTTCCATGCTGGGCGCAATGATGAACACCGTGGTGCAGTCGGGGTACATCGCCTTCACGTTGGCCGCGCCGTTCACCTCTATCACCAGCACGCACACAATGCCTTTTTCAATACGCTTCTTTACCTCGCACTTGGGCGTGCCGTAGTAGTTGCCGGCGTAGTTGATGTACTCCACCAGCTTGCCCTCGGCCACCCATTGCTCAAACTGCGGCACAGACAGGAAATGATAATGCACGCCGTCCACCTCATAGTCGCGCGCGGGGCGGGTGGTGGCGCTCACCGCCAGCTCGATGCCGGGGTGGTTCTGTATCATATAGCTGACCACCGTGTCCTTGCCAATGCCGGAGGGGCCGCTTACCACCAGCAGGTTGCGTTCTTCATGCATCATGGGCATCCTCATCGGCCACCGCAGGCACGGGGGCGCTGTCCACCGCTTCGGCCAGGCGGCCGGCCACCGTTTCGGGCTGCACGGCGCTCAGGATGACATGGTCGGAATCGCAGATAAGCACCGCGCGGGTACGCCGGCCATAGGTGGCGTCTATCAGCGCGCCGCGGGCGCGGGCCTC
>Ga0123333_10002887_pt1 | contig 17122 bp, 21 predicted proteins | sample BioC12SIPDNA_3_FD_89957 | JGI IMG/M metagenome (GOLD analysis project Ga0123333, IMG submission 89957) | Anaerobic biogas reactor microbial communites from Washington, USA - Biogas_R2_B C12 SIP DNA | ecosystem: Engineered > Bioreactor > Anaerobic > Unclassified | place: Washington, USA... | reverse complement strand
GGCCACCTACCGGGTGCCGGAGCACGCGCCGCTGGACGACGCGCTGATCGCCGCCGTCGCCGAGTCCCGGTCACTGACCGTCGTGACCCGCAACACCAAGCACTTCGAGCCGCTCGGGGTGTCGTGCCTCAACCCCTGGGGCCAGCCGGCCTGAGCGGTCCCGCGGTCACATCTCCTCGGGGGCCTCGATGCCCAGCAGTCCCAGCCCGGTCACCAGCACGTCGAGCGTCACCGCGCAGAGCGCGAGCCGGGACTCTCGCACGGCAGGGTCATCGGCCTTGAGCACCGGGCAGTTCTCGTAGAACGCGGAGAACGCCTGCGCCACCTGGAAGAGGTAGCCGCAGAGCCGGTGCGGCTCCAGCGCCGCGCCCACCTGGGCCACGACCTCGCCGAACTCGATCAGCTCCAGGGCCAGCTCCCGCTCGGCCGGCTCGGTGACCACGATCCGGCCCCTCGCCTGCTCCGGACCCACGCCTGCGGTGCGGAAGATCGACCGCACGCGAGCGGCGGCATACTGCAGGTAGGGACCGGTGTTGCCGGTGAGGGAGACCATCCGGGACAGGTCGAAGACGTACTCGCTGTCGTGTGCGACGGACAGGTCGGCGTACTTCACCGCGCCGATGCCGATCTGCGGGGCGATTGTCGCCCGGGTCTCCTCGGGCAGGTCTGGGCGGGCCTCGTCGATGACCGCGCGGGCGGTGGCGACCGCCTCCTCGAGCAGCGCCATGAGCCGCAGCGGGGCGCCCGAGCGGGTGCGCAGGATCTTGCGGTCCTCGCCCAGCACGTTGCCGATCTGGACGTGCACGACCTCCACCGACTCCGGGAGCCAGCCGGCCAGCCGCGCGGTGTCCCAGACCATGTTGAGGTGCAGCGACTGCGGGGCGCCGACGACGTAGAGGATCCGGTCCGCCACCAGGTCGCGCACCCGGTGGCGCACCGTCGCCAGGTCGGTCGTGCCGTAGCCGTAGCCACCGTCGGACTTGCGGATGATCAGCGGCACCGGCCTGCCCTCGCGGCCGGTGTAGCCCTCGAGGAAGACGCACAGCGCCCCCTCGCTCATCGTGGCGATCCCGGCCGCCTCCAGCTCGTCGCAGATCGCGGCGAGGTCGTCGTTGTAGGTGGACTCGCCGGCCAGGTCGGCGTCGGTGAGCGTGACGCCGAGGGTGCCGTAGATCCGGTTGAAGTAGTGCGTGGACAGCTCGACCAGCCCGGTCCACAGCCGCAGCGTCTCGGCGTCGCCGGCCTGCAGCGCCACGACCCGGGAGCGGGAGCGGGTCGCGAAGTCCTCGTCGGACTCGAAGCGACCACGAGCCGCCTGGTAGAAGGCGTTCGGGTCGGTTTCGAGCAGCCGCGCCTCGTCGCTGTCCTCCCCGACCTCGAGCAGGTGCTCGATCAGCATGCCGAAGGGGGTGCCCCAGTCGCCGATGTGGTTCTGCCGTATGACGTGGTGCCCGAGATGCTCCAGGGTCCGGGCCAGCGCGTCCCCGACCACCGTGGTCCGCAGGTGGCCGACGTGCATCTCCTTGGCCACGTTGGGTGCGGAGTAGTCGATCGGGACGGTCTGCGTCTCCTGCCGCGGGACCCCGAGGCGCTCGTCGGCAGACATCGCGCTCACCCGGTCGCCGATCCAGGCATCCTCCAGGGTCAGGTTGATGAAGCCCGGCCCGCTGATCTCGACCTGCGCGAGGACCCCGTCGGCGGCCAGGTGCTCCACGATCGCCGCGGCGACGTCGCGCGGCGGCCGGCCCGCGCGCTTGGCCAGGGCGAGCGCCGCGTTGGCCTGGATGTCGGCGAACTGGCTGGGTCGCAGGACCGGGTCGGCTCCGGCGTGCTCGGGACCGAGGGCGGCCTCGATCGCGGCAGAGACCAGCGGGGACAGGGCGGACTGCAGGGACATGGGCGACAGCCTAAGGTGAGCGGCGCACTGTCCGGACCACACGGCATACTGGCCGGGTGGATCGCGAGGACCTGGTCAGGCTGCGCCGGGTCCGCGACCTGATCGACCGGGAGTATGCCGAGCCGCTGGACGTCCCGCGCCTCGCCCGGGAGGCGCTCATGTCGGTGGGCCACTTCCAGCGCTCGTTCAAGGAGGCGTTCGGGGAGACGCCCTACTCGTGGCTGATGACGCGGCGGGTGGAGCGGGCGATGGCGCTGCTGCGCTTCGGCGACCAGAGCGTGACCGACGTGTGCATGGCCGTCGGGTTCACCTCGCTGGGGTCGTTCAGCGCCCGGTTCACCGAGCTGGTGGGGCAGACGCCCAGTGACTACCGCGCGAGCAACCACGACCAGCTGGTCGGCATCCCGGGGTGCTACGTCAAGCACGCGACCCGGCCGACGCGCCGCGAGGGGACCCGGTCAGGATCGGAGAAGCGCGACGACGGTGGTGCGTCATAGCGTGGCGGTCATGACAACGAACCCGACCGCTGTGACCCTCAACAACTGCTTCGTGATCGTCGACGACGTGGACGCGACGCTGCCCTTCTACCGCGATGCCCTCGGCTTGGAGGTGCGTCAGGACGTCTCGCAGGGCGACTTCCGCTGGCTCACCTTCACCCCGCCGGGGCAGCCCGACATCGAGATCGTGATCCAGGACTACAAGGCCTTCGGCATCCCGATGAGCGACGCCGACCGGGAGGCCGTCGCCGACCTGATGGCCAAGGGGATCCTGTCCTCGCTGGTCTTCGAGGTGCCCGACGTCGACGCGCTCTTCGAGAAGGTGTCGGCCAGCGGTGCGGAGGTGCTGCAGGAACCGACCGACCAGTTCTACGGCGTGCGGGACTGTGCCTTCCGCGACCCGGCCGGCAACATGATCCGGTTCAAGACGCCGCTGGCTCCCGCGGAGGCCTGAGATGTGCCGGCCCGGCTGGCCCGAGGGCTGGGACGGGAGGCCCGCCGAGCGCCACCGTGAACAGGGGTCCCCGCCGGGGCCCGCGGACAGTGCTGCCTCCGCGGCCGCGATGACGCTACGGTGGCGTCCATGTCTTACGTCGCCGGTTCCCTGCCCGGCCGCGGTAAGCGCAAAGCAGGGGCGATCACCTTCTGGATCGGCGTGGTCCTCGGGGTCGGTTCCCTGGCCCTAGCGATCATCACCGGCCTGGCCTCCTTCAACGCGATCAGTAATGCCGTCTCCGACGCCGTGCCCATCGACGGCGAGCGGTCGATCTCCCTGCAGGCCGGTGACGAGCGCACGATCTATCAGGTGGAGCAGGGCACCGAGGCCGCGCGCTGCACCGTGACCGGACCCGACGGGCAGCAGCTCAGTCTCAGCCGCACCTCCGACATCGAGGGGACCAGCGGCGACACCACCTATGTCAACGTGGGGAACTTCACCGCCGAGCAGTCGGGCGAGCACGTCATCGCCTGTGAGGGGCCGAGGACACTGGTCGGCCCGGCGCTGAACGTGGCTGGCACGCTCGGCGGGATCTTCGGGGTCCTGGCGGGTATCGGCGGCATGATGCTGGGTGCCGTCCTGGCCATCATCGGGGCCATTCTGTGGTTCCTCGGGCGCAGCGAGAGCAAGCGTGCGGCGATGGCCGGCCCGACCGGGTTCGGCGGCGGTTACCCACCAGGTGGTTACCCGCAGGGTGGTTACCAGCAGGGTGGCTACGGCGACCGGCCACCCCCTCCGCCGCCTCCCGCCCAGCAGGGTGGCTACGGGCAGGGCGGCTACGGTGACCGGCCACCCCCTCCGCCGCCTCCCACCCAGCAGTAGCGTGGGGCGACAGCACCGATAACTCCTCGCGGCGGCCCCGCCCGGCGGTTAGCGTCTCGGCCATGCCCGACGCCGAGTTCGACGACCCCCGCCTGGCCCCGCTCTACGACATCCTCGACCCCGACCGCAGCGACCTGGACACCTACCTCGCCGTCGCCGACGAGGTCGGTGCCCGGTCGGTGCTGGACGTGGGCTGCGGGACCGGCACGTTCGCCATACTGCTCGCGCAGCGGGGGATCGAGGTGACTGGCGTGGACCCGGCCGGTGCCAGCCTGGAGGTGGCCCGCGGCAAGGAGTATGCCGAGCGCGTCACCTGGGTGCACGGCGACGCCACTGCGCTGCCGCCGCTGCAGGTCGACCTGGCCACGATGACCGCGAACGTCGCCCAGGTGTTCCTGACCGACGACGCGTGGGCGCACACGCTTGATGCGATCCACGCGGCGCTGCGGCCGGGCGGGCACCTGGCGTTCGAGACCCGGGTGCCCGCAGACCGCGGATGGGAGCTCTGGACGCCCGCGCGGACCCGGGCCACCACTGAGGTGCCCGGCCTCGGTCCGTTGACCGAGTGGATGGAGGTGACGGACGTACGGGAGGACCCGCTGCTGGTGAGCTTCACCGCGCACAACGAGTTCCCGGACGGGCAGGACGTGGTGTCCACCTCGACCCTGCGCTTCCGCTCGGCGCAGGAGCTGGAGAGCTCGTTGGCGGCCGCTGGCTTCGACGCGATCACTCTGGGCGACCTGCCCTATGCCCCCGGCCGAGGCTGGCTCGTCCGCGCCCGCCGCCCCTGAGCCCCCACTCGACCGAGCGCGCGGTATGGCGGTCTGGCACGGCACCGAGCGCACCGTGTGGCGGTCAGCGGGTGGTCTGCGCGCCGCCGTTGACGTGCAGGGTCTGGCCGGTGATGTGCCCGGCGGCGTCCGAGGCCAGGAAGGTGACGACCTCGGCGATGTCCGACGGGACGCCGACCCGCTGGGTCATGGTGGCGGCGAGGAGGCTGGCGTACTTCGCCTCGCTCGGACCGTCCCCGAAGAACTCCGTCTCGGAGATGTAGCCGGGGGCGATCACGTTGGCGGTGATCCGCCGCGCGCCGAGCCGGCGCGCCAGGTCGACCGTCCAGCTCTGCACCGCGGCCTTGGCCGGGCCGTAGGAGCCCGACCCGCTGTCGGCCGCGATCGACCCGACGTTGATCACTCGCGCGCCATCGACCAGCAACGGCTCCAGCGCCGTCGTGGTGAGCACTGCCGTCAGCACGTTGGCGGTGAAGTTCGCCTCCCACGCCGCCGCGGTGCCCGCCAGGTCGCCGTCGGCGACGGGTGGGGCCGCGTTGCCGCCGGCGTTGTTGACCAGCACCTGGACCCCGTCCGTGCAGGCCTCCCTGAGGCGGGCGAGGTCCTCCGTGCTCGCGTTGTCGCACGGGACCGCCTCCGCGCCGATCTCCTCGGCGGTGCGGAGCAGCGGCTCCCGCCGACGCCCGGTGATGACGACGTGTGCCCCCTGCTTGGTGAACCTCTGGGCGATCTCCCGGCCGATGCCGGTCGCCCCTCCTGTCACAACGATCATGCGCATCGTTCCCTTCTGTTGTTTAGACCTTAACATATGCTGTTAAGTGCTTAACGTAGACTCAAAGGATGAGCCGGGACGGTGCGCACGACAGGGATGATCAGAACGACGGGGCTGGCCAGCAGGTGGCCGACCGAGCCGCGATGATCGAGGCCCAGTGGCGGCGCGAGCGACCCGACCTGGACCCGTCGTCCATCGGGGTGATCACCCGGATCTGGCACCTGGGGAAGGTCTTCAGCGCCAACCGGCGTGAGCTGCTGGCCCGCCTCGGCATCGACACTGCGCTCATGGACCTGCTCGGCACGCTGCGCCGTAGTGGCGAGCCCTACCGGTTGAGCACGCGGGAGCTGGCCGATGCCTCCGTCGTCTCGGCGGCGGCGATCTCCCAGCGCCTGGCGAGAGCGGAACAGCGTGGCTGGGTCCGGCGTGAGCCACGTCCCGGTCGACGTGTCGACGTGCAGCTCACCGAGGAAGGGCGGCGGATCACCGACGAGTTCGCCGGCGCCATCTTTGTCTCCGACGAGGCCATGCTGGACGGTCTCTCGTCGGAGGACCGGGCAGAGCTCACCCGCCTGCTCGCCGTCCTGAGCTCGAGCCTCATCGAGGCCACTCAACGGCCGTTGTCCACAGATTGACCGCGGGCTCTGGTCGGGGTCGCGTCGTTCGCCTACAGTCGTGGGCATGACGTCGCCAGGCATCGAGCAGAAGGTCCGCCAGCTGGACAACGACGTCCACGCGATCTACGACATGCTCGGCAAAATCAGCACGACGCAGGATCAACACACGACCCGCCTGGCCGAGATCACCGAGGACATCGCTGCCATCAAGTCCAGCGTGGCGGCGCACGATGCCCGGTTCGACTCGCACGATGCCCGGTTCGACTCGCACGATGCCCGGTTCGACTCGCACGATGCCCGGTTCGATGCGCACGACGCCCGGTTCGATGCGATCGAGGGCAAGCTGGACCGGGTGCTGGAGATCCTGGAGCGCTGACCCTCAGGCCGCCAGCTCGTCGTCCACCCAGGTGTGTCGGGAGACGCGCAGGCCGGCCAGGGTCAGGACGACGCCGCTGAGCATGAGCAGGATCAGCACGATGGTCCAGGTTCCGGTGGCCTGGTAGAGCACGCCAACAACGAATGGGCCGATGGCGGCGAGCATGTAGCCCGTGGGCTGCACGAAGCCCGACAGCCGCGCGGTCACGTGCGGGTCGCGGGTGCGCGCGGTGATCAGCGCGATCGCTGTCGGGAAGGCGAAGCCGGAGGTGCCGAGGATGACCGCCCACAACCACGGCACCGTCGCCGGGGCCAGGAGCAGCCCGCCGTTGCCGATGACCAGCAGCGCGCCGAAGGCATACATCCAACCCTTCAGCGAAGGTGACCGCGCGATCACCGTCGGCATCATCAGCGCGCCGATCAAGGTGAGGGCGGTGAGCAGAGACATGAGTATGCCGGCGTACCCGGCGGAGAGTCCCGCGTCGCGGTAGATCTGGGGCAGCCACCCGAACTGGATGTAGGCGTTCATCGACTGGATGCCGAAGACCACGGTCAGCGCGATCGCCGTGGGGGAGTGCCAGATGCGACCGGCTGCCTTCGTGGCGGCGGGAGACCCGCGCCCGCCGGGGGTGCGTCGCTCACGCGAGGCAATGAGCGCCCAGGGCAGGACCGCTACCAGGGCGACCAGACCCCACACGCCCAGCGCGGCCCGCCAGCCCTGGGCGGTGTTGGCGCTGATCGGGGCGACGAGGGCCGCCGCCACGGCGCCGCCGAGAGTGAGGCCGGCGCTGTAGATGGTCATCAGGCGGACGTCGCGCGGTTGCCGCTTGATCCAGGCGGGTACGAGCACGTTGCCGACCGCGGCCCCGCCCAGGGCCAGTGCGGTGAGCAGCAGGAACAGCACGGTGTTGTCGATCGCGGCCCGCGCGAGGAGACCCACGCCGACGGCGACGAGTCCGAGGACGATACCGGTCGTCATACCGACCTTGCGGGCAAAGGCCACCGCCAGCGCGCCGATCAGGCCGAAGCACAGCCCTGGCAGCGCTGTGACGAACCCGGCGACGGCGGTGTTCATGCCCAGGCCCTCGGTGACCTCCTCCAGCACCGGTCCGACCGATGATGCGACAGGGCGCAGGTTGATGGCGATGAGGGCGGTGGCGACCAGGGCGAAGCCTGCGCCGAGCGGTCGCGGACGCGGTGCGGGGTCAGCGGGTGAAGTCACTCCGCACCGAGGTGTTTCACGATGCGGGCCGGGTTGCCGACCACGACGACGTTGTCGGGCACGTCCTTGGTGACGACCGACCCCGCGCCGACGACGGAGTTGTGACCGACGGTGACGCCGGGCAGCACGATCGCGCCGCCGCCGATCCAGACGTTTTCGCCGATCGTGATGGGCGAGGCCGACTCCAGCCCGTCGCGGCGCGGGCCGGGCTCGAGCGGGTGCCAGGGGGTGAGGAGCTGCACGTGGGTCGCGATCTGGCAGTGCCGCCCGATGGTGATCGGCGCAACGTCGAGGGTGGTGAGGCCGTAGTTGACGAAGGTGCCCGCGCCGATGGCGATGTTGCTGCCGTAGTCGACGTAGAGCGGCGGCTTGATCTCGACGCCCTCGCCCAGTTCGCCGAGGAGCTCGGTGAGCACGGCTCGGGCGGCGGCGGGGTCCTCGACGTACTTCTGGGCGTACTCGACGCTGAGCTCGACAGCGCGGCGACTCCCGGCGGCGATGCGCGGGTCGTCGGCGATGTAGAGGTCGCCCGCGACCATGCGGTCGTAGTTGCTGCGCTCATCGCCGGCGAAGTGGTCGGTCACCGTCCCAGCCTAGGATGTGGGTATGTCTCAGGTCGTCTCAGCGCCGGGTCTCGTCGGCCGGCGCGACGCCCGAGGAGCCTGAGCCGTGGAGTTCACCTGCACCGGACCGGTGATCGAGTGGCGGGGGCCGGCGCCCTTCTGGTTCCTCGACATCCCCACGGAGGAGAGCGAGGACATCAAGGAGGCGGCGCGCGGGCTGGAGTACTGGGGCCAGGTCGCTGTGGAGGTCCGCATCGGCGCCAGCGTGTTCAGCACCGCGCTCTTCCCCAAGGACGGCCGTTACCTGCTGCCGCTGCGGGACGCGGTGCGCCAGGAGGCGGGGATCGAGCCCGGCGATGAGGTCACCGCGAGCCTGCGGCTCGCCGATCGCCGTCCCTGACCCGTTGTGCCCCGGCCTTGTCAGTCGCGGGTGGCAGCATGCGGCGGCATGACGGAGACGGACCTGATGCAGCGATTCGTGACGGTGATCGACGACCACGACTGGGAGGGTTTGGCCGAGCTGCTCCACGACGAGTTCCAGTGCCACCTGGTGCACACGGGAGAGTCCTTCGGCAAGGCGGACTGGGTGCGGTTCAACGCGGACTACCCAGGGTTCGAGGGCATGGTGCTCGAGGACTCCGTCAGCGCGGGGGAGCGAGCGGTGGTCCGGGCCTCCGTGACGGGGACCGACCCGGCAGGCCAGCCGCAACGGTTTGCCGTGGCGTCCTTCGCCACGCTCCGCGACGGGCTCATCGTGGAGCTGACCGAGGTGTGGACCGACGTCGGGCTGGAGGCGCCTGCGGGGACCCGCTCGGGCTCCGTCGGACTGGGCGGTTGAGCGCTAGGGACCGGTGAGCGAGGGCGCTAGCCGCGTAGGTCCCGGGGGCTGATCGCGGAGGTGAGAGCCGCGCCGTAGGCCCGGTAGCCCTGGGTGTTGGGGTGGAACGAGTCCCCGATCTGGTCAAGGACGACACCGTGGAGCCACGGGGCGGGGGCGTTGCCGCCGTGGTTGCCGAACCGCTGCGTCACGTCGACGAACTGGAACCCGTGCGCCGCGGCCCGCTCGGCGATGGTCTGGTTGAGCAGGTCGGCCGCGTAGTTCGCGGCGTGCTGCTCGGCGACCGACATGACCATCGTGAGGTCGTCGTTCAGCGGGACAAGGTAGTCCCCGAACCGCGGTGAGAACAGGTGCGCGTAGCCCGTGATGACGATGTGCGCGTTGGGCGCGGCGGCTGCGACGTCGTCGTAGGCCGCGTCGAGAATGGCGGGCAGCTCGTCCTGGATCTGTTGCTCGACCACGCCGATCTGTGCCAGACAGAACGTGTCGTCCAGGAGCAGACACTGGGTGACGGTCAGCGACCAGGGGATGTCGTTGCCGCCGATGGTGAGCGTCACCAGGTCGGTGTCCTCGTCCAGCGCACCGAGCTGGGCCGCCAGGCTGTTGGGCCCCGGCCCGGCGGTGGCGCCCGGGACGGCCGCGAAGTCGTCCAGGGCGATGCGCATGCGGCCGTCGAGCACCTCGGGGTAGGCGGCGCCAACGGGCGCTCCGGAGCCCGCGGCATACGAGTCACCGATCGCGTCGTAGGTATGCGATGGCGGGGCGGCCGAGGCGGCCAGGGGGGCGGCCGGCAGCAGGAGTGCGGCCACGGCCGCCAGGGACAACGCGGAGCGGGACGTGCGTGTCATACCCAGCCAGCGTAACCGTCGCGCGCCCGGCTGAACAGGCTGTCGAGCGCAAGACGGTGCGCTCGGTGGCTCCTGGGGCCGCAACGCGACGCGTCCGGTCGCCCTACGCGACGTCCTCCCGGGCGGCGACGAAGGCCGCCACGCACGCGCGGACGTCGTCCTCGGAGTGCGCGGCCGAGAGCTGCACGCGGATGCGGGCCTGGCCCTTGGGCACGACCGGGTAGGAGAAGGCGATCACGTAGACGCCCCGTTGCAGCATCGCGTCGGCGATCTCGGTGGCCTTCCGGGCGCCATCCTCCCCGGGGAACATCACCGGCACGATTGGGTGCTCGCCCGGCAGCAGGTCGAACCCGGCCTCGGTCATCAGGGTCCGGAAGAGCTCGGCGTTGGCCCGCAGCTGCGCGCGCGGCTCGTCGGAGTCGCGGGCGATCTGCAGCGCCTTGGCCGAGCCCGCGACGACCGAGGGGGCGACCGCATTGGAGAACAGGTAGGGGCGGGCCCGCTGCTTGAGGAGGTCGACGATCTCCTGGTGGGCGGCGACGTACCCGCCGGAGCCACCACCAAGGGCCTTGCCGAGCGTGCCGGTCAGGATGTCGACCCGGCCCATGACGCCGCAGTGCTCGTGCGAACCGCGGCCGCCCTCGCCGACGAAGCCGGTGGCGTGGGAGTCATCGACCATGACCATCGCGCCGAACTCCTCGGCCAGGTCGCAGATCTCCTGCAGCGGCGCCAGGTAGCCGTCCATCGAGAACGCGCCGTCGGTGACGATGACCTTGCGCCGGGTGTCCTTAGCCGCCTCCAGCTGGGCGCGCAGGTCGGCCATGTCGCGGTTCTGGTAGCGGAAGCGCTGCGCCTTGCTCAGCCGCACCCCGTCGATGATCGAGGCGTGGTTGAGCTCGTCGGAGATGATCGCGTCCTCCGGGCCGAAGAGCACCTCGAAGATGCCGCCGTTGGCATCGAAGCAGGACGGGAACAGGATGGCGTCTTGCGTCCCGACGAAGTCGGCGATGGTCCGCTCCAGGTCACGGTGCTGGGCCTGGGTGCCGCAGATGAAGCGCACCGAGGCCATCCCGAAGCCCCACTCGTCCAGGGCGGCGTGCGCGGCGGCGACCACGTCAGGGTGGTCCGCCAGGCCCAGGTAGTTGTTGGCGCAGAAGTTCAGCGCCTCGGCCTTCAGGTCGTCCGCCGTCTTGGTGGTGACGTGCGAGGACTGCGGCGAGGTGAGCTCACGCTCCACCTTGAACAGACCGGCGTCCCGGATCTCCTGCAGCTCGTCTGCGAGAGCCTGCTTCACGGCATACATGTGTCTCTCCTCAACTCCAGTCCATGATGACCTTGCCGACCTCGCCCGAGCGGGCGGCGGCGAAGGCGTCCTCCCACTGCTCCGCGGGGAAGCGGTGGGTGATGACCGACCGGATCCGTTCCCGCAGGACCTCGGAGGTCTGCAGCATGAACGTCATCCGGTACCAGGTGTCGTACATCTCGCGGCCGTAGATGCCCTTGATCGTGATCATCCGGGTGATGACGTGCCCCCAGTCGATCGCGAACGGCTCCTTGGGCAGGCCGAGCATGGCGATCTTGGCGCCGTGCGTGGCGTTCTCGATCATCTCGGCCAGCGCGCTGGGGAAGCCGGACATCTCCAGGCCCACGTCGAAGCCCTCGGCCATGCCCAGCTCGTCCTGCACCGGCCGGATCCGGTCGCGCGCGACGTTGACCACGCGGTCGGCGCCGGCTGCCTTGGCCAGCCCGAGTCGGTGGTCGGAGACGTCGGTGACCACGATGTAGCGCGCGCCGATGTGCCGGGCGATCGCGGTGGCCATCACGCCGATCGGGCCGGCGCCGGTGATCAGCACGTCGTCGCCGGACATCGGGAAGCTCAGCGCCGTGTGCACCGCGTTGCCGAGCGGGTCGAAGACGGCGCCCAGGTCGGCGTCGATGTCCTCCGGCTGCACCCACACGTTCGTGGCTGGCAGCACCACGTAGTCCGCGAACGCGCCGTCCCGGTTGACCCCGAGGTTGGAGGTCTGGACGCACATATGCTGACGCCCCGCGCGGCAGTTGCGGCAGCGCCCGCAGATGACGTGGCCCTCGGCCGAGACCCGCATGCCGACGCACAGGTCGTACTTGCCGCCGCCGCTGGCCACGCCCTCGCCGAGCTCGACGATCTCGCCGTAGAACTCGTGCCCGACGGTCAGCGGCGGCCTGAGCATGGAGGCAGCCCAATCGTCCCAGGACTCGATGTGCAGGTCCGTGCCGCACAGCCCCGCGCGGAGCACGCGGACCTTCACCTCGCCCGGTCCCGGCTCCGGCTCGGGGATGTCGATCAGCTCCAGACCCGGGCCGGCAGCGGTCTTGACGAGTGCGCGCATGGGGACCATCTTGACGCACGGACCGATCGGCCGTCCCACCCGCTCTCGATTTCTGTCAGGCACTCTCCCGGTGCTAAAGTTCTGCGTCGCGCGCCTATAGCTCAATTGGCAGAGCAGCTGACTCTTAATCAGCGGGTTCGGGGTTCGAGTCCCTGTGGGCGCACCACCAGGCCCCCGTCCGGCACCGTCCGGGTGGGGGCTCTTTGCGTCCCGTTCGCCCGGCGCCCACGACGAACCTTTGGCACACTGGCCGCCTGACGCAGTCGAGGAGGGATGGGACCAGTGAGCTCTGAGTCAGCCCCGGCGAAGGCGAGTCTGGTGACCACGGCCAAACGGGCGGTGGCCAAGTTCACCAAGGAGGGCGCCCTCGACCTGGCCGCGGCGCTGACCTACTACAGCGTGCTGTCGCTGTTCCCCGCGATCCTGGCGCTCACCTCGCTGCTCGGCGTCTTCGGGCAGGGACCGGACACCACCGGGAAGCTGCTGGACGTGCTCCGCGAGATGGGCGTGGCCGATGAGCAGCTCAGCACCATCGAGGGCTACGTCAAGGGCCTGCAGGACACCGGGGGCGCCGGCATCGCGCTGTTCATCGGTCTGGCCGCCGCGCTGTGGGCGTCCTCGAACTACGTGAACGCCTTCTCCCGGGCGATGAACAAGATCTTTGACGTCGAGGAGGGGCGGCCGATCTGGATCCTGCGCCCGGTGATGCTGCTGCTCACCCTCGTCACGCTGCTGCTCGTCGTGGCGGTCGCGCTGTCACTGGCGCTGTCGGGCACCGTGGCCGAGGCGATCTTCGGCGTGGTCGGGCTCAGCGACGAGGCGACCAGGGTCTGGAACCTGGCCAAGTGGCCGGTGATGTTCCTCATCATCGTCATCGCCGTCGGCATCCTCTACTGGGGCACGCCCAACCTCAAGCGGCGCTTCCGGCTGATCAGTCCCGGCGCCCTGGTGGCGATCGTGGTGATGGTGATCGCGCTGGGCGGTTTCGGCTTCTACATCTCGATGTTCGGCAACTACGAGGCGACCTACGGGGTCATGGCCGGTGCCATCCTGATGCTCCTGCTGCTGTGGGTGATCAACCTGGCCCTGCTCTTCGGGGCCGCCTTCGACGCCGAGTTCGAGCGGAGCCGGCAGCTGGCCGAGGGGCTGCCGGCCGAGGAGCTTCTGCAGCTCCCGCCGCGAGACAGCCGCAACGCCCGGAAGAAGGCGGCGAAGCAGCAGGAGATCATCGAGGAGAACCGGCGGATCCGGATCGAGGCCGGCCGCTCACGCCCGCACGACCCGCAGGACGACTGAGCTGCGCGGCGTGACGATCGGGAGCGGCGGCGATGAGTGACCTGGAACGATCCACCTCCGCAGCCGATCCGTCTATACCTCCCGCTGACGAGGCCTGAGCCCTCCGTCCGCTGGCCGGCACGGCGACCAGTGCCCGCGGCCGGTGGGGGACCGTCTGTGGAAAGGACCTGGCAAGACTGTGCCAATCGTCATACCGTGTCCGCATGGTCCAGGTCAGCGTTCACGAGGCGAAGTCCCAGCTGTCCCGGCTCATCGATGCCGCCCTGGCGGGGGAGCCCGTGACGATCACACGGTCCGGTGTACCGGTGGTGGACATGGTGCGTCACGCGATGGGGCAGGGTGTGGTCGAGATCGAGCCCTGGAAGGGGTTCGAGGTCGATCCCGCCGTCTTCGACGGCACTGATGACGAGGTCACCGTGCTCTTCTACGGCGAGTCCAGTTGAGCGGCGCCTTGGAATGAGCCGTCCGTGCAAGCTCAGGTACCAGCGGCACAACGCCCAGTGGCCCCAGTTTTGACGGTCTCCCGCTGACGCCCGTCAAGAGTCGGCGCACTCGGCGCGGGGCTGGGGGAGTGCGGGGCGAGCCTCGCCGGTCCTACGACTTCGGTGGCCGTCCGGGACGCCGGATGGGGGCCGCGCCCCGTGGGGCCCGCCCGGCCTTCTTGAGCGCGTCGCGCAGCACGACCTCGATCTGGGCGTTGACGCTGCGCAGCTCGTCGGCCGCCCAGCGCTGCAGCGCCTCGTGCACGGCAGGGTCGAGCCGCAGCAGCACCTGCTTGCGTGCTGCCGCGGCTCGACGCCGGTCGGACGCCGGGTTCTGATCGTCCATGGGACCCACTCCGCTCAGGAGTAGAGCGACCCCGCGTTGACCACCGGTGTCGTGCCTCGCTCCGAGCAGAGCACGACGAGCAGGTTGGAGACCATGGAGGCGCGGCGCTCGTCGTCCAGGTCCACGATGCCCTGGCTCTCCAGCCGGGTCAGCGCGCCCTCGACCATGCCGACGGCGCCGTCGACGATCTTCTCCCGGGCCGCGATGATGGCCGAGGCCTGCTGGCGCTGCAGCATCGCCTGGGCGATCTCGGGGGCGTAGGCCAGGCTGGAGATGCGGACCTCGATGACCTCCAGGCCGGCCAGCGCGATGCGCTCGGCGACCTCGCCCGCGAGCTCGCTGTTGATCACGTCGGTGTCCCCGCGGAGCGTGACCTCGTGGACGTCGTTGTCGTAGGGGTGGCTCATCGCCACGTGACGGAGCGCGGACTCGGCCTGCACCGCCACGAAGTCCTCGTAGTCCTCCACGCCGAAGGTGGCCCGAGCGGTGTCGGCGACCTGCCACACGACGATGGCCGCGATGTTGATGGGGTTGCCGTCGAAGTCGTTGACCTTCAGGTCGCTGGTCTCGAAGTTGTGCACCCGGACCGAGACGTTCTTGCGGGTGGCCAGCGGCACGGTCATCCGCAGCCCCGGCTTGCGGACCGTCCCGATGTAGCGCCCGAAGAACTGCACGACCTTGGTGTGCCCCGGCGCGATGACGGTCAGCGACGCGAGCATGACCGAGCCGACGATGACCAGCAGCGTGCCGAGGAGAATCTGGCCGACCCCGCCGTCCCCTGCCTCGGCAGCGATCGCGCCGATGACGATCAGCCACACGCCCACCCCGAGGACGCCCAGGAAGATGACGAGCCCGGCGAATCCGTCGATCGACCAGGCCCGGCGTTCGGTGACGTCGACGCGGGTCCCCTCGTGTCCGACCGGCCTGCCGGCCGGGGTGCCGCCCACCGGCTCGTCCTGTGAGGTGGTGTCCATGATTCCTCGTTCCCTCGAAAAGTGATATCAGAATAATAGCACTATACGAGACGGGCCCAGCGCCGCGATCCCAGGCCGGGTCCCGGACGGATCCCCGGCCCGCGAAAGACGGCGAACATCGTGTCGGCGGGGCGCGCCGCAGCCGGGGCCCGCCGGTGCCAGAGTTGCTCCACCACACCAGAAGGAGCCCCATGTTCGACGCCATCAACGGCCTGCCGCTCCACCCGCTCGTCGTGCACGGCGTCGTCGTCCTGCTGCCGCTGGCGGTCCTCGGCACGATCGCCATCGCGGTGCGACCGGGGTGGCGCAGGACCTACGGCCCGCTGGTCGTGGGGATCGCCGCGGTCGCCACGCTCCTGATCCCGGTCGCCACCTCCAGCGGCGACGCCCTGGAGGACCGGGTCGGCTCACCGGGCGACCACGAGGACCTCGGCGAGCAGCTCATCTGGTTCGCCCTGCCGCTGCTGATCCTCCTCGTCGCCCTCGTGGTGCTGTCCCGCAGGGCCGAGCGCGAGACCTCCACCGGCTCGGGAGGCTCCGTGACGTCGGTCGCCGGCCATCGGCTGGTCACAGTGGTCGCCGTGCTGAGCGTGGTCGCCGCCCTCGCAGCGGGGGTGCAGGTCTACCGCGTGGGTGACTCGGGTGCGCAGTCGGTCTGGGGCTCGACCACCGGCTAGCCGCGGTCCCGGGGCACGGGCACGAGAAAATGCCCCTGACCAGGGTCAGGCTCGGTCGAGGTTTCACACCTGACCCATATGGGGTGAGTGACGGGACTTGAACCCGCGACATCCGCGACCACAACGCGGCGCTCTACCAGCTGAGCTACACCCACCATGTCGACCTGAGGCACCGGGCGCTCAGGCAACGGCGGCTATCTTACCTGCTCCAGCGGGTGGTTCCGAACACGGCCGACCCGGCCCCACGGCATACGGCCTGAGCAGGGAGTATGCCGTGTGCTCCGGTCAGTTGTCGTGCTCGGCGGCGACCTGCGTGGCCAGCGTCTTGAGCGCGGGGGTGTCGAGGCCGGGCTGGGCCAGGAAGACCGCCTGGCGGTAGTAGCGCAGCTCGGTGATCGAGTCGCGGATGTCACCGAGCGCCCGGTGGCCCCCCGTCTTGGCCGGAGCCGCGAAGTAGGCCCGCGGGAACCAGCGCCGCGACAGCTCCTTGATCGAGGAGACGTCGATGATCCGGTAGTGCAGGTGCGACTCCAGCTCGGGCATGTCCCGGGCCAGGAAGGCGCGGTCGGTGCTGACCGTGTTGCCCCCGAGGGGGGCCTTGCGGGACTCGGGCACCCAGTGGCGGACGTACTCCAGCACCTGCGCCTGCGCGTCCTCGATCGTCGTGCCCTCCGCCAGCTTGTCCAGCAGCCCGCTGTCGGTGTGCATCTGCCGGACGAAGTCGCCCATGATGGCCAGGGCGGCGTCCGGCGGGCGGATCACCAGGTCCACGCCCTCCCCGAGGACGTTGAGCTCGAAGTCGGTGACCAGGGTCGCGACCTCGATGAGCGCGTCGTTGACGATGTCCAGCCCGGTCATCTCGCAGTCGATCCACACGATGCGGTCGGCCTGTGCCTTGGTGATGGTCTCCGTCACGGGCCCCACCCTACTCAGCGGTGGCGGTAGCGTGACGCCCATGTCGCACCAGCCTCAGCAGCCGCCCGGCGACTTCCAGGGGGGACCATGGCCCGCCCAGCCGGGGGGACCGGTTCCGCAGCAACGCGTGGGATACGAGTGGGGTCCGGCGCAGCAGCAGCTCGCGCCGCCCGCGCCGCCGCTGGGCGTCGCCCACGGGCCGTATGCCGGGTTCCAGGGTGAGCCCGCCAACGTCACACCCCGCCGCACGCTCCGTCGGGCCATCCTGTGGAGCGCCGCGGTCACCCTGTTCGGCCTGTGCGGGCTCTTCATGTCCGTCCTGGTC
>Ga0123333_10002886_pt1 | contig 17129 bp, 18 predicted proteins | sample BioC12SIPDNA_3_FD_89957 | JGI IMG/M metagenome (GOLD analysis project Ga0123333, IMG submission 89957) | Anaerobic biogas reactor microbial communites from Washington, USA - Biogas_R2_B C12 SIP DNA | ecosystem: Engineered > Bioreactor > Anaerobic > Unclassified | place: Washington, USA... | reverse complement strand
TATATACTCCCGGGAGATCGCCGTCATCTTTGCGGCAGCCCCACACGGACCTCGTGCTCACCGCGACTGCGCGCACAGACCGGGAAGAGCATTTCGGGGAGACGAGGTACCTCCGATGGTCATATTGCGGACGTCCTGTCCGTTTCAACCGGCATTCCCCGGCCTGCGGCAGTCGGTATATTTACATCTTACCGGATCGCTATCCGCCGGCATGGGCGAATACCGCGCGCAGCAGGACCGGGAAGAGGGGTTGATGTGAACCACGATCACAACGGGCACGGGGTCCAGCCCGCGGAAGCGCATCTCCCCCCCGGGGGCGGTCGGGGCTCGCGCACCCGCCATCACGCTCTCGAGGACTTCCGGCGGCGATTCGTCGTCTCGACCATTCTCACCGTCCCGATCCTCCTCCTCTCAGCGCCGGTCCAGGCGCTCATCGGGATCACCATCACATTCCCGGGCTCGGAGTATCTCCTCCTCGCTCTTGCGACCGTGGTCTACCTCTACGGCGGCTGGCCGTTTCTCTCCGGCATCGTGACCGAACTCCGGGCACGGATGCCCGGTATGATGACACTCATCGCCGTCGCAATCACCGTCGCCTACGTCTACAGTTCGGCAGTCGTCCTCGGCATCGTCAGCGGAGAGGGGTTTTTCTGGGAACTCGCCACCCTGATAGACATCATGCTCCTCGGGCACTGGGTCGAGATGCGTTCGGTCCTCGGTGCGTCGAGGGCGCTCGAGGAGCTGGTCCGGGTCATGCCGGCGGAGGCGCACCTGGTCCGGGACAAAAGGACCGAGGACGTGCCCGTTGATCGTCTCGTGCCGGGCGACCGGGTCCTCGTCCGGCCCGGGGAGAAGGTGCCGGTGGACGGCGTGGTGGTTGAGGGCATAACGAGCGTCAACGAGGCGATGCTCACCGGCGAGTCGAGACCGGTAAAGAAGCGGCAGGGGGACGAAGTCATCGGCGGCGCGATCAACGGCGAGGGCTCGGTCGTCGTCGAGGTCAGGAAGACAGGGGCGGAGACCTACCTCGCGCAGGTGATCGACCTCGTTCGGAAAGCGCAGGAGAGCCGGTCCCGGACCCAGGACCTCGCAGATCGGGCGGCGTTCCTCCTGGTCGTGATTGCTCTTGCTGTCGGTGCGGTGACGTTTACGGCCTGGCTCGCCCTCGGGGCAGGGACCGGGTTTGCGGTGGAGCGGGCCGCAACCGTGATGGTCATCGCCTGCCCCCATGCGCTCGGCCTCGCCGTTCCGCTCGTGGTCGCGGTCTCGACGGCCCTTGCCGCCCGCTCCGGGTTCCTGATCCGGGACCGGAGCGCGTTTGAGCGGGCAAAAGACCTCGCAGCAGTTGTCTTCGATAAGACCGGCACCCTCACGACGGGGAGGTTCGGGGTCACGGATATCCTCGCCTTCGCCGGCACGGCGGAGGAGGACGTGGTCCGGGTGGCGGCATCGGTGGAGGCGCACTCCGAGCACCCGATTGCCCGGGGCGTGGCCAGGAGCGCGAAGGAACGAGGACTCTCTCTACTCCGCGTCGAAAATTTCCAGGCAGTTCCGGGCGTCGGCGTCGAGGGAAAAGTCGCCGGCCGAATCGTCCGGGTGGTCGGCCCGGGCTACCTCGCAGAGCAGGGTATCGCCGGGGACAGGCGGGTCGAGAGCCTCCAGCGGCAGGGCAAGACCGTCGTCTTCCTCCTCGAGGACGACCGGCTCACCGGGGCGCTCGCGCTCGCCGATATCATCCGGCCCGAGTCGGCGGAGGCAATCCGCCGGCTCAAAGCGATGGGCGTCCGGTGTATGATGCTCACCGGCGACAACCGAGACGTCGCCGCGTGGGTGGCGGGGGAACTCGATCTTGACGAGTTCTTTGCCGGGGTCCTGCCCCACGAGAAGGCCGCAAAGATCCGGGAGGTGCAGCAGCGCTACCGGGTGGCAATGGTGGGCGACGGGATCAACGACGCCCCCGCACTTGTCGAGGCCGACCTCGGAATCGCCATCGGGGCGGGGACCGACGTTGCCGTGGAAAGCGCCGATATCGTCCTCGTGAAGAGCGACCCCCGGGACGCCGCGGCGGTCATCGCCCTCTCGAAGAAGACCTACCGGAAGATGATCGAGAATCTCCTCTGGGCGACCGGCTACAATGCCGTTGCCATCCCGCTCGCCGCCGGCGTCCTCTTCTCCGCCGGTATCGTCCTCACCCCGGCGGCCGGCGCGATCCTGATGAGCGCGAGCACCGTGATCGTCGCGATCAACGCCCGGCTGCTCCGTGTAGAGGGGACGGTCTCCGCACCACCGCCCGGGTGATTGATTGAACCGGGAAGTTCCATGCGGTCAAATAGGAGAGGATCGTCAATATCTATCGGAGACGAGTTAACCCATGAAACGTGACACTACTATCCGAATCTTCTCCCTGCTGATCGCCCTTTTCCTGGTGGTTCCTGCCGTGCAGGCCGCCCTCACGGTCGATGCAGGGGACGACCGCATCGCACTCGCCGGCGAGCCGATCACCATCCTCGCTACATACAACGACACGGACGTTTTCGATGCGCTGAATATGAGCGCCTCCGTCAACTGGAGCACGGCAACGACGGCACCGGAGATCGTGCCGGATGACGACTACAATGGCACCATACAGGACGTCTACACGTACTCTGCCGCCGGCACCTATGTCGTCACGGTAAAGGTCGCGAACAACGCCACGGGTGCTGTCGCCTGCGATACCCTGAACGTGACCGTCAGCCCGCAGTCGGCTGAGGTGAAGGTTGTCCCGAAGACGCTGAATCAGAAGAGCAACGGTCTCATGACCATCTTTGTCGACCTTGCGGAATGGCTTGGGTTCGGCGATTCAAGCAGTGCAAACGTGACGGTGCCGGATCCCTCGGAGTTCAGGATCGGGAACGCAACGCCCGAGAGAGTCAACTTCTGTATGAAGGACGGCGGCACGCTCATCCTGAAGTACCGGCGAGCGGACCTCGACCTCAACGCCGGTGACGGCAACCTGACCGTGACCGGGAACGTCACGACAGAGGAGGGGAACATCCCGGTGCTGGGCAGCGGCGCCGTATCCGTGATCAACCCGGGCAACAAGAAGATGGAGAAGGATAATGGGCATGCCGGAAACGGAAAAGAGAAGATGAAGAACCAGAACGCGTTCGGTGACGAGCACCCGAGATTCAACGGGAACGCAAAAGGACAGGCACCGTAACGGTGCACCGGGGGTTGGGGGAACCCCGCTTCTCCCGATGTATGGTGCCTGGCCACCGGCACACCACCAACCTTATCGATTTTTGGGGTCAACCAGTATCCGGATGGGACGATACGTCAGTGGAGACGTCGTTCTGGCCTCCGTACGTATCGGGGGTCTCGGCGAAGGGAAGGTGCGCCCCGTAGTAGTCATTGCAGCAGGGGAGAGCGGGGACCTGCTCATCTGCCCGGTATCGAGCAGCCCGTCCACCGACGGGATCTCGATTCCGCTCTCGCTCGACGACTTTGCCCGGGGCGGGCTGGACCTCTTCACAGAGAGTTACGCTCTGACTTACCACGCCGCCACCATCCGGGCGGCCGACGTCGTCGGGAAGAAAGGCTCTCTGCTTCCGGGGCCGCTCGCCGACATCCGCGAGGTCGTTGCCCACCCTCGCGAGACGAGGCCGCGCCGGCGGCGGTGATCGACTTAGAGTTCGTAGCGCTTCAGGAACTCCCGGATCTTCCGGGACTCCACCCACTCGCGGTCAAGCTCGCTGATCTGAGCGTTGATCCGCCGAACCTGCTCGCGGAGTTTCTCAGCGGCCGCATCGTCGTCGAGCAGGTCCGCAACCCCCATGACCACCTGGAGCGGGTGGCGGACATGGTCGGCAAGGACGGCGAACTGCGCGATATTGCGCTCGGTCATATCGAGAGCCTGCTCCCGGAGCCGCTCGTACAGGATCCGGTCGGATATGTCCCTGCCGACGGCCTGGAACCCCACGACCTTCTTCTCGATGATTGGCGAGACGTTTAACTCCAGTATGACAGTCTCCCCGTCCTCCCTCCTGCCCTCGACCTGGATCTCTTCGACCTGTTCGCCCCGGAGCACCTTCCGGCGCCCCTCCTCCCATACCGGAAGGCTTGAAGGGAGGATATAATCCTCCCAGGCTGTCCCAGCCATCTCATCAGGGGAGTAGCCGAGTATCCGCTCCGTCGCCGGCGAAACGTAATTTAACCCGCCTGATAGGTAGGACGTCACGAGGAGGTCAAAACTCCGCTGGGCGATCCCCCGGAACTTCTCCTCGCTCTTCTGGAGCGCCGCCTCCGTCTGCAACCGTTCGATGATCCGACCAAGCCGCTCCGCGACGGCGTCAAGCAGCATCTGCTCTTCCGGCAGGAACGGCCCTTCAGCCGCTTCCGGTTTTTGGCAGAGGTACCGGACCTCAATCTCGCCGACCCTTTCGCCATGAACGACGATCGGGCCCACCTGCTTCCAGGGCGTCTCTTCCATGCTGCCCCGGCGGTACTCCCGGTCATCGATCCGGATCCTCACCGCGGTGTCGTCCGAATGCTGCCAGCCCGAGGGGAGGGTATCGGCAACCGCCTGCAGGAGCCTGTCAAGTGTTATCCCAGGCACCTCGACGAGGTGCGTGACGGTGTAGAGGCACTGGAGTTCGTTCATCCGTTTCTTCAACTCGTCCGTCTTCTTCCGGAGCGCCTCCTCCGCCCGGTCCCTTTCGGTCACGTCAAAGGCTGTGCCGGTAATGCCGACAACCTTCCCCTCTGCATCTCGAAGGGGTTTTAACGTCAGGTCCCGGACGCGAGTGTCGTCTGCAACGGTGATGGTCACCGCTGCCCGCACGGTCTCTCCCGTATCAAGGACCCGGCGTTTGAGCGCAGTAAGGGTCGCGGCGTTCTCGGGAAAGGCCTCGTCCTCCCGCATACCGACGATGAACGCATCGGCTGGTCCCAGTTCCTGGTTGTACGACCAGGTGTAGCGGAGGTCCTCGTCCTGCGCAAAGACGACCACCGGCGACGCTTCGAGCGCGGCTTTGAAGTGGTGCGCATTCAGGTCCGTTGTGGCATCCCGGATCCTGATGAGCCGATGACCGACAAAGACCGTGATCGCCACGTGAGATATCGAGAGCCAGCGCAGGGTGCCGTCGGGTCTCCAGGCACGACAGAGAAGGGTGGGCGGGTCCGCGCCGTGCTCGAGAGCCTGCCGGACCATGCGTGCCGAGTCCTGATCCTCGATGGTAGGGAGAAGGTGCGTATCAAAGAGAGAGCCCGCGTCCATCCCGATGATCCCTTCCTGCCGGACGGCAAGCATCCGCGCGAAAGCCGGGTTGTACCAGAGAACCTTCCGGTCGTTGTTTACCATGAGAAGTCCGTCGTCGGGCACCGGCAGGTCACGGGGCGCCCGGTCACTACATGAATCTTTCATTCTCCTCTGGCACAGGAATGCGATAGCTGTAGTGGTTGTGCTCCAGGGGGATAAAATACATATCGATCCGGTTCCCGGGCAGAATATACCATTTCTTCGCTCCCGCGGCGAATTTAGGCGGCATGCGCGATATCCTGCAGGGACGGATCCTGCTCCGGCGCTCCGGAGGCGGGACGAGAGGAGGTCGAGGCCCTCCCCCCCGGCGATTTCTCCCCAACATACATATCACCGGCGATCTTTAGGGGATGGTATGATGACGGAACCAGAGACAATCGGGATCTTCTCCGTGATCCGGGAACGCCGGAGCGTCAGGAACTACACTGACCGGGAGGTCCCGGATGAGGCCCTCAGGGCGATCATTGCCGCAGGCATCCAGGCACCGACCGCTCTCGGATTTCAACCCTGGCAGTTCGTGGTCGTGAGAGACCGGGACCTGATGCAGCGGGCATCCGACTACTGCAAGCCGCTTCTCCTGGAGAAGATCGGAGCGGAGCCCCGTCCCGGGATGGAAGAGTTCCTCGCGGCGCTCGAGAATCCGGAGTTCAGCATCTTCTACAACGCTCCGGTGCTGGTCCTGGTCCTCGGCGCCCGGGATGCCGTTTCAAGCGTCCTCGATTGCACGCTCTGTGCGGAGAATATGATGCTTGCCGCCTGGGCGCTCGGAATCGGCAGCTGCTGGGTCGGTGCCGCGACCCTCGTCGAGCAGAATCCCGGCCTCCGCGCGGCGCTGAAGGTCCCTGACGACCACCAGGTTGTGGCGCCGCTGATCTTCGGCTATCCCGCTCCCCTGCCGCCGAAACCGGCGCGGCGGGAACCCCGGATCGCCTGGGTTCCCTGACCGGCTCCCCGCCGCTCACCCGGCGACGGGAGATGCGACCGCTTCCGCCGGGATGATCGGGAGCGTGATCTCCCGCCCTCCCCGGATAAGCGTCAGGGTTGCCGGTTCTGCTATGGGCCAGGTGGCGAGGAACCGGTGCAGGTCGTCGATACACGCAATGGGTATCTCGTTGATCGCGATGATCAGGTCGCCCGGCCGAAGCCCGGCCCGGCCGGCGGGGCTTGCCCGGGAGATCGAGACGACCTCGACCGCATGCCTCCCGGTAAGCTCGAGCGCCGCAACAAGCGATCGCGGGAGCGGTCGCGACTGGCCGACGATGCCAAGGTACCCGCGCCGCACCCTGCCGTCGGCAACGAGCTGCGGGAGGACCCAGGTGGCGGTGTTCGAGGGGATCGAGAAGCAGATGCTCTGGGCCATCGGGATGATGGCCGTGTTGATGCCGATGACCCGGCCGCGTGAGTCCACCAGAGGGCCGCCGGAGTTGCCGGGGTTTAAGGGAGCGGTGTGCTGGATGATGTTCTCGATCCGGCGACCGTCCCTGCTCCGGAACGCCCGCCCGAGAGCGCTCAGGACTCCCGTCGAGACAGTCGAGTCAAAGCCGAGCGGATTGCCGATGGCTATGGCGAGCTGGCCGACCGAGAGCGCCTCCGAGTCGCCGAACGACGCATACGGGAGATTCTCGGTATCGGCACGAAGCACGGCGAGATCGGTCGCCGCATCGGCCCCGACCAGGCGTGCAGGAAGAGCGGTCCCGTCCGGCATCCGGACCTCGATCCTCCCTGCCCCCTGTACCACGTGGTTGTTGGTCATGATGTAGCCTTCCGGCGCTACGATCACGCCCGAGCCCGCTCCGATCTGCTCGCCGCGCCGGCCCTGGAGGTTCTTTTCCACGGCCACGCTCACGACCGCGGGCCCCGCGGATTCAACGACCCGGATGACGGCCCGGGAGTAGGCGTCGAGGAGGTCGGCATCCGATTCCCCGGCACCGGGGACTGTAGCGGTCCCGTCCACACCGGTTGCCGGAGGAGCGTTGCCGACCTGCTGGAAGGGTTTGTGCCAGATTTTATTCATTTCACTATATATTTGTGCTATTAATAATAATGTAGTTTCTGCACGGGTCCGGGAGGTACTGTCGCTTACGGCGTGCAGGCCCGCCCGCCCTGCCGTCCGATTCAACCCCCCCGAACCCTGCCGCAAAGGACAAGTAGCACAGCATCTACTTCACCCCATGCTCGGGACGACGGCAGTCGAAATAGATATGACGAAGGTCGAGGTGCATCTCACGAACGTGCGACGGGTGCCGCAGGTCGGCGAGTCCTATGACATCGTGGAGATAGAGACCGACCGGGGGACGACCACCTGCCGCTACTACGCAGCGGAGGCGGCACGCGCCGGTCTCGTCCTGGTGGGCGGGACCGGCGGCGGGTTTGACACCCCTGCACGGGATCTCTACCCGCGTCTGGCGCATGACCTCAGAAACGACAGGATCAGCACGATCCGGGTCCGGTACCGGCACCCGGCCGATCTGGTGGAGTCGACCGTCGATACGATCCTCGGTATGCGCTACCTTGAGAGCCAGGGGATCCGGGTACTCGGGCTCGTCGGTCACTCGCTCGGGGGGGCGGTGGCGATCCAGGCGGCGGCGAGCGATCCCGCGGTCAGGGCAGTCGTCGCGATCGCCACGCAGACTGCCGGGACGGAGCCGGTCGCAGGCCTCGCGGGGCGTGCGGCAATCCTCCTCCTTCACGGGGACGCTGACACGGTCGTCTCCTTCCACTCTTCAGAGGAGGTCTACCGGCGTGCCCATGAACCCAAACGGCTGGTCATCTACGAAGGAGCGGGCCACAACCTGGATGAGGCGGCGGAGAGCCTCAGTGTCGAGGTGAAGGCGTGGCTTCTCAAGCACCTGCCGGGGATGCTCGTCTGACCCCGCCGTCATCTCGTGGGAGCCGGCCGCTCCAGGCCCCGCTCCTGCAGGTACCGTCGTGCGGCGCAGGGGTCGTCGGTCGCAAACCAGTCGATGCCGAGCCGGACTGCTTCCCCGAACTCCTCTTCTGTGTTCAGCACCCAGGGGACGACGAGCAGCCCGGCGCTGTGCGCCTGCTCCACCACCTCGCGCGAGACGCGGTCCCACCGCGGGAGGATAATCTCGGCCTGGACCGAGCGGGCGAGCCCGACGGGGTCATCGGTCTCCCCCGAGCAGATGATGCCCGCCTCTGCCCCGGGGAGGAGCTGCTTCGCCATCGCAACGCTTTTCGGATGGAATGAGACCAGGAAGAGCCGTTCCGGCAGCCGGTCCATGAGCACTGAAGCGATGATCGCCTCGGTGCCGGGCTCCTTGATCTCCGCGACAAGCCCGGTCTGTCCGTGAAGAAGGTCGAGGACTTCTCCGAGCGTCGGGATACGCTCGCCCTTCCCCGCGTCCAGCCTTGAAAGGTCCTCGATAGTGTAACCTTTGACCGGTCCGGTCCCGTCCGTCGTCCGGTCGACGGTCGCGTCGTGGATGGCAACCGGGATACCGTCCCTCGTGAGGCGCAGGTCGACCTCGACGAGATCGGCACACGCCATCCCTCGCCGCAGCGCACGCAGGGTGTTCTCCGGCTCGAGCGCTCTCGCGCCACGGTGTCCGACGATGAGCATGCCACGGCATGCACCCGGGGATCAGATATAGATGGCGGCGTGGTACTCTTCACCGGAAGGGCAGCCCACGCTCCCCGAGTACCTCTGATCGCCGGGCTCCCGGCTCCGGTCACCGGGAGCAGAGACCGGCAGGTGCCAACCGCAGCACCTGCATGCGGCCGAAAAACGATTACTTTCCCTGAATTTTCTGGATCTCGGACTTGATATCATCCGAACTGCTGTACTGCCTGTCCTCGAACCGGTTCAGCATGTCGAGGGTGCCCTGAGATGCTCCGCTATCCTTTGCCTGGGAGATAAGACTGTCTTTCGATGCAGGGAAGTTGATCCTGGAGGAGATCTGCTCGATGATCCGTGGGTCGAGTTCCTGCAGGGACCCGGCGACTTTCGACATCCCGCTCGTGGCGGACTCTTTCATGCCTTTCATACTTGCTCACCACCATATCCGCACTCCCTTCCGGGAGGCGACCCGTGAAGGATTGGATGCAATAAATACCTTTTGCCCGTACGGCGGCGGGGAGGGGCACCCTGTATCGGTCGGCAGGATCCTGGGTCATTCCAGAACCCGGGGAGTGGCCGGACCCCTTCTGCCGCAGGCAACGTCTGGAGGGGCTACCCCGGGCCCTTGCTCCGGGGGAGAAACTTCGTCACATCCCGGGCAATCCGGCGCACCGTATCCCCAACCTGAATCTCCCGGGCTGCCAGCAACACTTAAGTATGTGGGGATTGGGAAGAAGGGGTATGCCACCTGCACCCGATATCAGGATCCCCCTCGATGTGCCCCCAAAAGAGCAGGAAAGATACCGGAAGAATTATCAGGCGATCACCCACGGCACCGGGAGGCTGATGCTCTTTGCCGGGGACCAGAAGATCGAGCACCTTAACGATGACTTTGCCGGCGAGGGCATCCATCCCGAAGACGCCGACCCCGAGCACCTCTTCCGGATTGCGAGCCGGGCGAGGATCGGGGTCTTTGCGACGCAACTCGGGCTGATCGCCCGGTACGGCGCGGATTACCGGGACGTGCCGTACCTTGTCAAACTCAACTCCAAGACCAACCTGGTCGGAACCTCGCAGCGTGACCCGCTCAGTTCCGAGCTCAACCATGTCCAGCAGGCCGTCGACCTCCGGGACCGGACGGGCCTCTCGATCCTCGGCGTCGGCTACACGGTCTACCTCGGAAGCGAATACGAGCCGATGATGCTCTATCAGGCGGCCCAGATCGTCAATCATGCGCACGCAAACGGTCTCATCACCGTCTTCTGGATGTATCCCCGGGGCAAGGCGGTCAGGGACGAGCGGGACCCGCACCTGGTTGCAGGGGCGGCGGGGGTCGCGGCGGCTCTCGGGAGCGATTTTGCGAAAGTGAATCCGCCGAAGAAGGATGGGTCGGTCGATGCTACGCTGCTCCAGGAGGCGACGGCGGCCGCAGGCAGGACCGGTGTCGTCTGTGCGGGCGGGTCCCACGCCGATATGCAGGAGTTCTTGCAGCAGCTCCACGACCAGATCCACATCGGCGGCACGGTCGGGAACGCGACCGGCAGGAACATCCACCAGCGGTCGCTCGAGGAGGCGGTCCGGTTCTGCAACGCCATATCGGCGATCACCCTCGACGGTGCGAGCGTCAAAGAGGCAAATGAGATCTGCACGGGAGGCAGATGCTGATGACGACGGTCGGCGTCCTCACGGGAGGAGGCGACTGCCCGGGCCTGAACGCGGTGATCCGGGCGGTTGTGCGGACGGGGGCAAAGCACGGGTTCGACACGATCGGTATCCGGGACGGGTGGCTCGGGCTGGTTGCCGGGAACGTCGAGCCGCTCACCGACTACTCGGTGACCGGGATCCTCCCGAAAGGCGGGACGATCCTCGGGACGTCGCGGACGAACCCCTTCAAGAATGAAGCGGACGTCCAGCGATTGCGCGACAACATCAGGAAGTTCGGGATCGACGCGATCGTGGCAATCGGCGGCGAGGATACTCTCGGCGTCGCGAACAAACTCTCACAGATGGGTATCCCGGTGGTGGGGGTCCCGAAGACCATCGACAACGACGTCGCCGCGACCGACTACACCTTCGGGTTCGACACCGCAGTCTCTATCGTCACCGAGGCGATCGACCGTCTCCACACGACGGCGGAGTCGCACCACCGGATCATGGTGGTGGAGGTGATGGGCCGGCATGCCGGGTGGATAGCGACCATGGCCGGGATCGCGGGCGGGGCCGACGATATCCTCATCCCGGAGATCCCGTTCGACCTCGACGAGGTCACCCATCACCTCCGGGCACGCTACGAACGGGGGAAGAAGTTCAGCATCGTCGTGGTCGCCGAAGGCGCTCAGCCGAAGGGGATGAAGGAAGCGATCGCACAATCCGCCCGGACGGATGAGTTCGGCCACGTGACGCTCGGCGGCGTCGGGAACTACCTGCGCGACGAACTCGAGAGCCGGCTCGGGATGGAGGTGCGGGTGACGGTGCTCGGGCACGTCCAGCGGGGCGGTTCTCCGACGGCGCACGACCGTGTGCTCGCGACCCGGTTCGGGGTGGCGGCTGCGGACCTCATCCAGAAGAAGGAGTTCGGGAAGATGGTCGCGCTCCGGGGGGACGATATCGTCGCGGTCCCGCTCGAAGAGGCGGTGGCGCACCTCAAGACCGTGGATATGGACCTCTACAAGATAGCGAGCATCTTTTATGGGGGGTGATCCGGTCGTCATAGGACGGTTGCAAGATGAGGTTCCAACGGCAGAAAAAGAGCAGGTTACGCAGGGTATCATCGAGCGCGTCTTTGACGAACCCGACGATCTTTTCAACGAGGACCGCGACGCGGCGCTCGCCCCGGGCACGAAGGAGGGGGCGGTCGAGAATATGGACCGGTTCGCCAGACTCTTCGAAGAGTCGGAGGGGGGCGGGTGAAGACCCGCGAACAAAGGTTACGGGAGTAATTCGCTCATATAATCAAGGAATCGCTCTACGGTTGCCGTCGCGTAGGGCCCTTCCTCGTAGGCCGTCATGACCGTCAGGCGTCCGCGGAAGGTTGAGGCCGTCATCAGGAACCCGTACGGCCAGCAGACGCAAGGGAGATACTGGACGTCCAGGAGGTCGAGCGTTGTGCCGTTCTTTCCGGGGACGGGGAGGTAGTGGCCGGGGTCGAAGATCCCGAGGTTGGAGAAGACCGGGTTCTTCAGGCCGGATTCCAGATACCTCTCGACCATCCCGTCAAAGAACGCTTGCAGCGCCGGCAACCCGCCCGCCATGATCCGTTCGTAGAAGAGGATGGACGCAAGACCGAAACTTCCTGCCTTCCGGCGGGCCGTTATCCCCGCGATCCGGCGGACGAACTCCGGGAGCCGCGTCTCCTCCCCGGTGAGGAGCGTGACCTCGTAGGCGATGGAGAGGTTCGTGGAGAGATCTGTCCCGTGTATCCCGGGGTGCTGCCGGCGCAGGTCGGCGGAGGTCAGGACCGATCGGGGTGCTCCCCGGTCCGACGGGTCGCTTCGGATCTTCAGGAGGGCGAGGAAGTATGCACCCAGGAGGACGTCGTTCACCGTAGCCCCGTGCTCTCTGCCGAACGCTTTCGCCCGGCCGAGCCGCTCGGGCGCGAGGGTCCGGTGCGCAACGCGGGGCGTTCCCCTTCCGGGCCGCTCGACCGGGAAGCGCCACCGGTCGATGAAGGGCTCCTCTTCGGCAAGCGCCCTCTTCTGCTCCTTTTCGGGATAGAGCGCAAGGACGCGGCCCGTCCCCCGGTCGCCGGGGGCCGTGGGGGCCGGTGAAAAGTCCGGGTCCTCCATGACCCCCCGGTAGGCCGCAAAGACCCGCCGCGCAAGGGTGATGGCGCCGGAGGCGTCGCAAAAGCCGTGGTGGCAGGTGACGGCCACGGTATCGCCCTCGATTCTCCGGTAGAGGCTGACCCTGACCTGCGGCCCGGCGCGGACGTCGAGCGGCGGCGGGGGCGTCGTGAGAGGCCGGTCCTCATCCTCGCCGGCCGGAACAAGGACGAACGCCCCCTTCCATCGCTCCTCCGGGATCTCCTCCCAGAAGGGCCGCCCATCGACCTCCGCGTAGCGGGACCGGAGGTAGGGGTCGGATCCGATCAGCCGTATTGTCGCCTCCCGGAGGGTCTCACCGTCGACCTCGCCGTCGAGGACGAAGACGACGTGCATCGTCGGGTCGTAGACGCGCTCGAAGTAGACGTTGCAGACGTCAAGGGTGGGTGCAGGGTAGCGGACCGGGGAAGAGGACATTACTCTACAGTTCTCTCCGCTCCGGGATAAACTGCTTTCGTGTCGGGATCTTTAGCCACAAACGCTTTTGACCATCGGCGACGAAGAGACTGAATCATACGGAGAGAACGGGGATGAAGCGAAAGATCATCGAGATCGATGAGGAGAAGTGTACCGGGTGTGGTCTCTGCATACCGGACTGTCCGGAAGGAGCGCTCCAGATCATCGAGGGTAAAGCAAGGCTCGTGAGCGACCTCTTCTGCGACGGGCTCGGCGCCTGTATCGGGACGTGCCCGGAAGGCGCGATCTGCGTCGTCGAGCGGGAGGCCGGGCCGTACAGCGAGGAGGCGGTGATGGAGAAGATCGTCCCCCAGGGCGAGGCCGTCATCAGGGCGCATCTCGAGCACCTCCTCGGCCACAATGAGGGGGCCCTCTACCACCGGGCAATCGATTACCTGAACGCCAACGAGATCCCGGTCCCCCCGCACGAGACCCCCGCCGCCCCGGCGGCATGCCCGGGCTCCATGGCACGGACCCTCCCCGGAGGAGAGGCCGCGGAGACTGAGCAGGCCGCACGGGTGGAGTCGGCACTGCGGCAGTGGCCGGTCCAGCTGACGCTTGCAAACCCCGCGGCCGCCTACTTCGACGACGCGGACCTCCTCGTCTCCGGTGACTGCGTCCCCTTCGCCTACCCCGAGTTTCACCGGGACTTCCTGCAGGGCAGGATCCTGCTCATCTTCTGCCCGAAACTGGACGCAGACGTTCCCGGCTACGTCACGAAACTCGCCGATATCTTTTCGCGGCACACGGTCCGGTCGATCACGGTCCTGCACATGGAAGTCCCGTGCTGCAGCGGGGTGCGCTACATCGTCGATGAGGCTCTCAAGCGGGCAGGAAAGGAGATCCCGGTGGCCGAGAAGACGATAACGCTCCAGGGTCAGGCGGTGGAAGGGAGCCTGGTCCGGCGCCGGGGCCCCGGCGGGGGTCACCGCCGCGAGATGTAGCGGCTCCCCTTGAGGTAGAACCGGAGGGGAAGGTCCGCCGCCTTCGTGATCCCGATCCGGGTCGTCCGGACGATCTCCCCCTGCCACCCCTCCGGCCGGCGGCCGGGGAGGCTCTCAGGCGACCAGACCTGGAGGGGGCCCTCGGAGAGCGAGGTCCCGTCGAGGTCCATCGCGATGCCGAGGGCCTGCGTCAGTTTTCCGGGCCCGCTCGCGAGCGCGAGCGGATCCCCGGTCCCCCGCCGCGCCTGCATCAGGTCGATCCCGCAGACGGGTTCGAGCGCCCGGACGAGGACCGCCTCCCCCGCACCCTCCGGTCCGGTCACGACGTTGACGCAGGTGTGCAGGCCGTAGATCCGGTAGACGTAGGCATGCCCCGCCGGCCCGAACATCGCCCGGTTCCTCGCCGTCTCGCCCCGGAACGAGTGGGCAGCCGGGTCGTCCCGGAGATAGGCCTCGACCTCGACGATCCAGCCCATCGTCGTCCCCGCATCCTCGCGGTGGACGAGCAGGCACCCCGGCAGGTCCTTTGCGACGGTCACGGTATCCCGTTCGTAGAAGGCAGGCGGAAGTATCATGGCGGTCCTGGTTTCCCCTTCAGGGTCTCTCCTGCCGGTGCATCAAGGTTCCGGGAGCGGCATCTTCCGACCTCCCGGAGATATAGTCCGGTTGTAGGCGGCCGGGACCGTGGCTCCGGTTATCAGGGCCGGACGCGGGAAAAAAGGGCGGGGAGTTAGCGGCGCCGGAGCAGTAGGAACCCTGCCGCGATGATCACGACGGTCCCGAAGATCATGGCGATGGCGGCCAGGGGAAGGTCCCCGGTGGCTGCCGCGCCCGGTTCACCCTGCGTGACCTCTGCGCCCGGCGCTCCGGTCATGGCCGGGGTGGCCCCTCCGCCGGGGATGCTGCGGCCCAGGTCAGGGCGAAGAGGCTGAAGTGCGAGACCTGTGCCGTCACCGTCCGGGTTGCCGGGTCCACGGTTGCGGGGACCTCCTGCCACTCGCCGGTTCCGGGATTGTACCACATCACCTGCAGGGTGGCGGGGTCACTGACCCTCTCCCACTCCTCCTCGGAGAGCGTATAGGTGATGGTGACCGGGGGGTCGAAGGTGGCGCCGGCCGGCCCGCAGGTGAGGGCGAGCCCGATCGCCGTCCCCGGCGGATTCGGGGGCAGCCCGGCGGCGTCGGCACGGACTATGGTCACTTCGCCGAGCGGATTTCCGTCTGCGTCGCGGGCACGCGTGCCCTCGCCGATGGTCAGCGAACCGACGCTGTCGCCGGTCCTGACCGTCACCGATTCGCTGACCTCACCGGTCGCCGAGAGGGGGAGCGATGCCTGCCCGACGGGCACCGCCGGTGCGGATGGGGTAGGGATGGGCGTGATGACAGGACCGCCACCTCTCGGACCTCCGCCGCCCCCGCCTGTCGGCGTGGGCGTGGGGGGCGCCGCGCTCGCGGTGAGCGTCAGGTTCGTGAAGCCGCCGCTCTCGTAGACCGCCGACTCTCTTGCCGTGACCCCGTAGATGGAGAACGTGATGGTGTCGCCCGGGTGTATGGCGGCATTCCAGACGGCAAACTTCTCGGCGTCCCCGTCCAGGGGACCGACCCCATACTGCCCGGCCGTGGTCACGGTGGTCGTTCCGGAGGCGTTCCCCGCGACAGATGCGACGATGATCGAGCCTGCCGGGGCGTTCGAGCCGTCCACGTTATAGACCTGCCCGTAGAAGACGTGCGGGATCGTATCACCGCCGTTGGCGAGCGCGGGGACGGCAAGGAGGCTGACTGCGATGAGGAGCGTGAGGATGGTTGCTGGTGTTCGCTTCATAGTTGTTCCTCAAAATGGGTTGGTGGGTCCCCGCCCTACAGGTCCCATGCCCATCCGGGCATGGGGAGGGGGGTCGAGGAGAACCCGGCAAGTTCGACGGGGTTCTTCATGTAGACCCAGTAACCGCAGGTGGCGTCCATATCGTATCCGTCGTCCCAGTAATTTTCCCAGGTATAGACCCAGGCTTCAGGGTTGATGGACGGGGAAACGACGATGCTGTAGCCTGTTAGGCCTGCCGGCGTCTCTTCTGCGGAGGTCAGCGCCTCCCAGACCGGGGTCCCGTAGGGCTCGCCCCACCAGAGGTAGGGATCGCCTATCGGCCCATTATCGAGGTCATACGCCGGGCCGACCAGGTTCCACCCTGCCTTGAGGCTCTTCACCGGCGGGTTCGTGATCTCCGGGCTGATCGCGACCGGGAGACGGTCGTATTCGTTCATCCGGATGTAGACCGCATCGAGCGGGTTGATCTTGCTCGTCGCAGTCATCTGGACCCACCGCTGGCCGGCAGCGTCCCAGGTCCAGGCGACGCTGTAGTTGAGGCCGTCGCCGGCGTGGGTAACCGCCTGCCAGGTGTTGTTCTCAAGCGCCAGCGGGAACGAGAGGGTGTTCCAGCCCGGCTCAAGACCGTCACGGTAGCCGTCGCCGCCGATGTTGGGCGACCCGATCTCAAGCCCGAAACAGGACTTGCCGGTCTTGAGGACGACGTCCGCCGGCTGTGTCAGCCAGGGCTCGTAGTTGGTGCCGGTGACCGGGCTTCCCGTGCCGGGGCCAAAGCCCGATGGGCCGCTCGCGTCGCCCCACCAGTTGTAGAAGGCGTAGGGCTCGTACTCCTCCTCTTCGTAGTAGTAGGGGAGCCCGATGTAGCCGTTGCGGATGTTGTTGAACGTCGCATCGCTGCCACGCGAGAGGATGCCGAGGTCCAGGCCCAGGAACAGGACGCCTTCTCCGTCCACCCGGTCACCGTTGACCATGGTGATGAGGGTCATGGAGACATCCCCGTCCACGCTGTTCCCATCGATGTAGGAGGGGCTCAGGCTCACGATGCCGACGTCGGCCGCCACGGCGCCGGCGAGGATGCCGGCGTCCTCGAGGAGTTCCTCCGTTGATGCCTCAACGACGGCTTCGGAGTTCGCCGCGGTGTAGACGGTGTTGTTCTCGATGTAGGAGCGCACGGTCAGGATACCGCTGGAGACGGCGACTCCCAGATTCGC
>Ga0123333_10002885_pt1 | contig 17130 bp, 16 predicted proteins | sample BioC12SIPDNA_3_FD_89957 | JGI IMG/M metagenome (GOLD analysis project Ga0123333, IMG submission 89957) | Anaerobic biogas reactor microbial communites from Washington, USA - Biogas_R2_B C12 SIP DNA | ecosystem: Engineered > Bioreactor > Anaerobic > Unclassified | place: Washington, USA... | reverse complement strand
TCCGGCGCCGACGATTGGTCCCACTGTGACGCCAGCGCCCGCCGCGACGCTCACGCTCCCACCCGGCACGCCGACCGCACCGCCCACCGACACGCCGGAGCCCACGCTCACCGGCATCCCGACGGCCACGGCCACGCCCACCATCACGCCGACCGCCACCCCGTCACCAACCGCGACGCTGCCATTCCCCAATCTGGATTACCGGGCGATCATCCGCGCGCTGGACGAGCAGTTCGTGGTGTTGGGCGACCTGGAGAATCCCTACGAGTCCGGTATGGTCAACCGGTGGCGGCAGGCGCGCGAGGGCCAGCAGCCATCGACCAGCTTCTGCACGTTCGATGAATGGCCGGTCCCGTTCGCGCTCACCGAGGCGCAGCAGGCCGAGCTAGGGCGCCCCGGCGTGGCCGATCCGGAGCTCGAGCAGGCTGCCCGGCTGGTGGCGGACGGCATGGATCTCGCCTACCAGGCCCGCGCGCTGTTCGAACCGTCGTGCGCCGCGCAGACCCTCGACCAGACCGCTTCGCAGGGCATCCCGCTGGCCGAAAACGCGGTCATCAAGCTCAGCGAGGCGCAAGGACTCGTCGACGCGATGCGGAGGCGTCCCTAAGCCATGAGACGGATCATCGGTGTTGGGCTGGTCGTCCTTGCCTTCATGCTGTCATCCAGCCCGATCACGACCGCTCAGGATGGCAGCACAGGCGCCGCTGGGGGCACGACGACGATCCACGTCGTTCAGCGCGACGAGAACCTGTTCCGGATCGCGATGAAGTACGGCACCACCGTCGAGGCCATCAGCGAGGCGAATGGCATCACGGACGCGCGTTATATCTCGGTGGGCCAGCGCCTTCTGATCCCCAACGCCCGGGCCGACACGCCCGGCGCCGTGGTGACGCACGTCGTCCAGCCCGGCGACTCGCTGGAAACGCTCGTGCACACCTATCGCACCACCATCGACAGCCTGGCGAGCGCCAACCACCTGACCAACCCTGCCCGGCTGTATATCGGCCAGGAACTGACCATCAGCCAGGGCGCGGACGGCAGCGCGCCGCCCACCGCGCGCCAGGTCCACCAGGTCGCTGCCGGGGAAAACCTCGCGCGGATCGCGCTGGCGGCTGGCGTATCGCTCAACGACCTGCTGCGCGCCAACGACCTGACCACGGCCGTCCCGATCTTCGCCGGGCAGCGCCTGTGGATCCCCGGTGAAACGGCGCCCGGCTCGCTGATCGATCTGCCGCTGCCGTTCACGGCAGTCGCCCTCAAGCCCACCCCGGCCGTCCAGGGCCAGACCATCGGCATCCACATCACGACAGATGGCCCGGCGACGCTGTCCGGCGACTTCATGGGCTACCCGATCCAGACGGTGACGCACGACGCCAACCAGCATGACGCGCTGTTCGGCATCCATCCGTTCACCGAGCCGGGCATCTACCCGCTGAACCTTATCGTGACATCCCCCGATGGAGCACAGAGCGCGCTGGCCCTGCGCGTCCGCGTGGACAGCGGCGGCTACGGCAGCGAAACGATCTCGCTCGACGCCGCGCAGGCGAACCTGCTGCAGAACGACGTGACCGAGCCAGAATGGCAGCGCATCGCCACGGTGATGAGCGGCTTCACGGCCCAGCGCTTTTTCGACGGCTTGATGGGCCTGCCTTCGACCGGCGCGATTACGTCCCAGTTCGGCACGCGCCGCGATTACAACGGCGGCAGTCTGAATACCTTTCACAGCGGGACGGATTTCGGCGGCGGGCCGGGCTCGCCCGTGCTGGCGCCGGCGGCGGGCGTTGTCGTGCTCACCGAAACGATGCCCGTGCGCGGCAACGCGACCGTCATCGATCACGGTTGGGGTGTGTTCACGGGCTACTGGCACCAAACGGAGATCCTGGTGGCGGTGGGGGATGTCGTCCAGGCGGGGCAGAAGATCGGCACGATTGGATCGACCGGTCGATCCACCGGCCCGCACCTGCATTGGGAGATGTGGGTCGGCGGGAACCAGGTCAACCCGATGCAGTGGGTCCAGCAATCGTTCCCGTAGCCTGGAGCAGCGAGTGGCTATGGCACCGCACCACACCCAACGCCCGCCTATTCTCCCGACTCGAGTCTACTCGCGCGCCGAAGCGGCCGAGATCCTCGACGTGAGCCTGAGTACGGTCAAACGGCTGCTGGCGTCGGGACAGCTTCGGGCCAGCCAGCCCGTAGGGCTGCGCCGCGTGTTCATCACTGGCCAGGCGATTCTGGATATGCTGGAGGCCACCACCCTGCTGCACGACAACGAGCGCGACCCCTGACCCGGATCGCGCTCGCATTGTGCTCAGCCGGTCGCTTAAAGGTTGCTCCGGACCAGTGACACCAGCGCCACGACGATCATCCCGGCCACGATGAGCACCGTCACCGCCGACTCGCCAAACGTAATGACGCCGCCCACCACGGCCGCAATCGCCCCCACGATCACCAGCACCAGCAAACAGCCACATCCCACGATCCAGCGGGACAGCGACCGGATGGTGTCACCGATTGTATCGCCGCCGCGATCGCGGCCAAATAGACCTTCGAGGAAATCCACTAGTCCAATCCTTTACCGGACCACTGGCATTCGCCCTCGCGCCGACTTAGTCCGCCCCGGCGTCCGGGCTGCCGATAATCTTGTAGTCGTGCGTCATCTCGACAGCCTGCTGCAAGGTGGCCGAAACCGAGCAGTATTTGTCGTGTGACAGGTGGATGGCCTGGGCCACATCGCGCGCTGAGATGTCTTCGCCGCCTACCACGTAATGCAGGTGTATCTTCGTGAACGGCCACGGCGGATCGCTCTGTTGCTGGCCCTCGACCTCGACGCGCAGCTCGGTCAGGCGCTTGCGCTTCTTCTGCAGAATGTTCGCCACATCGTGTGCGGTGCAGACGGCCAGCGAGAGCAGCAGGAGCTCGCTGGGCTTCATGCCCACGCCGTTCGCGTCATCCTGCGCCGATACCACGATCGAATGTTTGGTGCTGTCGGTGGCGACGAATTGCAGCTTCTGCACCCACGTTACCGTGCCCATACCTATCCTCTGCCAGACGGTGCGACGCTGAGCTCGCATTATACCGGCAGGCGCGACCTCTAACGAATTTCTGTTAGAAACCCGGCTTGTTTCACGGTATGATGTCTCCCTGACGGCGCAACCAGCAGCAGGAACCTGCATCTAAATGGGTGTAACGACCACAATAATCACGTAAAGGACAACTCCTCATGCGATTGATGGATCAGGACACACAAAACCAGGTGCGAAATCTGCTGACCGCTGTGACCTCGCCGGTTAACCTGCACCTGTTCACCCAGGAATTCGAATGCGGTTACTGCAAAGAAACCCGGCAGATTGCGGAGGAAGTTGCCGAGCTGTCCGACCTGGTGACCCTGCACGTGCACGACTTGGTTGAGGATAGCGCGCTGGCCGAGTCGCTGAAGGTGGACAAAATCCCGGCTATCGCAGTGATGGGTGCCGACGACCTGGATTATGGCATACGGTTCTATGGCATCCCCTCGGGCTACGAGTTCACCTCGCTGCTTGAAGCGATCATCGCCGTGGGCACCAGCGCGATCGACCTCGACGAGTCGACGCTGGCCTTCCTGGACAAGCTCACCACGCCGCTCCATCTGCAGGTTTTCGTCACGCCCACCTGCCCGTACTGCCCCAACGCGGTCGTGCTGGCCCACCGGCTGGCGATGGCGTCGGACAAGGTGACAGCCGACATGGTGGAAGTGACCGAATTCCCGCATCTGGGCAACCGCTACAATGTCATGGGCGTCCCGCGTACCGTGATCAATGAGGACACGTACATCGAAGGTGCGGTGCCCGAATCGATGCTGCTGGAGAAGCTCAAAGCCGCCGCCGGGCTGCCGTCCAAGTCGTGGTGACGAGGCGAGCCACGGGGACTCTGAGACATTATCTACAACACTACGCGTAAGGAGAAACATAAATGGCGAAGAAAAAGATCAACATTGAACCGCTTGGCGCTCGCGTGCTGGTTCTGCCGATCGAAGGTGAGTCGCAGTCTCCGGGCGGCGTCCTGCTGCCCGAGACAGCCAAGGAGAAACCACAGCAGGGCACGATCGAAGCCGTGGGCAGCTCCGACGAGATGGTGACCGATCTCAAGGTGGGCGATCGCGTGCTGTTCCCCAAATACACCGGTACCGAGATCAAGTACGAAGGCAAGACCTACCTGCTGATGAACGAAGACGACGTGCTGGCGCGCATCAAATAACGCCGGCAGCCGCGCGCTAACAAAGCCGGGGAGCGTTCTGAACGCAGCCCCGGCTTGTTTTTTATTCGATCCGGACCCCCACCGAAAACGCTGGATGCGCTTCGCGGGGGTGCTTGTCGGCATACCCTGCCTCATGTTAAAATCAGAACAACGGAGCGCACAACAAGCTGTTTACAGGTCATCATGTCTCACCCGACACCTGCTCGCGACATCCGCCCGTCTCCCATCGCCGGACGCTGGTATCCCGGCGACCCGTCCCGACTGGCGAGCACGGTGGATGATTTCCTCGCCCAGGCCAAGGTTCCCCCGATTCCAGGCGCGATCATCGGCCTGCTGGCGCCCCACGCCGGGCATCACTACTCCGGCCCGATCGCCGGGCATGCCTTCAAGCTGGTCCAGGGCCTGAACGTCGACACGGTGGCCCTGGTCGGCCCCTCGCACCAGCGCTACGACGCGGATATCCTGACGACGGGTCACGCCGCCTACCGGACGCCGCTGGGCGATGTCCCGGTCGATCATGCGGCGCTGGAGGCGCTGCGCCAGACGGTGCCTATTGAGCCCGTCCGCTGGGATTCGGAGCATTCATTGGAGATCGAGCTGCCCTTCCTGCAGCGCGTGTTAGGCGAATTCGAGCTCATCCCGCTGGCCCTGATCGACCAGTCGCTGAGCACCGCCGAAACCCTCGGACACGCCCTCGCCAACACCCTGGCGGAGCGCAAGGCGCTGCTGGTCGCCAGCTCGGACCTCTCGCATTTTTACCCGCAGCACGCCGCCAATGCGCTCGACCGGGCCATGCTGGACGCTGTGGGGGCCTTCGACCCGGTGCGGGTGCTCCAACTGGAGGCACTCGGCCAGGGGTTCGCCTGCGGGCGCGGCGCCATCGCCACCGTGATGATCGCCGCCCGCGATCTGGGTGCGGACACAGCCCGCATCGTCGGCTATGCCACCTCCGGCGACGTCACCCACGACTACGATCAGGTCGTGGGCTATGGCGCAGCCGTGTTCTTCCGATCTCAATAACCCCGCCCTATGTACGCCGAAATCGCCGTCAACCGCCGGGTGACCAGCACCTTCCACTACCACATCCCGGCCTCGCTGAGCGGGCGCATCGCGCCGGGACACCTGGTGAAGGTCAGTTTTGGGACGGGTTTCACCACCGGAATCGTCGTGGCCCTGTCCGAATCGACGCCGATTCCCCAGACGAAGCCCGTCCTCGAACGGCTCGATCCACAGCCCGTCGTCACCCCGGTCCAGCTCGCCCTCGCGCGCTGGATGGCCGAGACCACGCTCGCGCCGCTGGGTATGTGCCTGTGGCTGATGCTGCCGCCCGGCCTCGCCAAACGCGGCGACACGCTCTACACGCTGCGCGACGAACCTGCCGACGAGCTGTCCGCCGTCCAGCAGCGGATCGTGAGCCTGCTCCAGCGGCGCGGCCCTCTGCGCGGTCGCCAGCTTGACCACGCCCTGTCCCACACGCGCTGGCAGAGCGCGATGCGCGGCCTGGTCGATCGTGACCTGGTGGATCGGGAAGCGATTCTCGAAGCGCCGGACATCAAGCCCAAGACCATCCGCACCGCCGATCTGGTGATCGCCCCGGAGCGCATCCCCCACTTCGCGCCACGCCTCGGCCGTGAATCGCGCCGCGCCAACGTGCTGGAAGTCCTGCTCGCCGCGCCGGAGAAACGCATGAGCATGAGCGCGCTGCTGATGGCCGTCGGCTGCACCGAAGCGCCCGTGCGCACGCTGGCCGAGAGTGGGGATGTCGCCATCTCGCCCAAGCAGACCTGGGTCGAGCTGGCGGTATCCGATGCGGAGATCGCCGCGCGCCTCGCCGATGGGAGCTACGACCGCGCCCCCGCCCAGAAGTCGGTGCTCGAGCAACTGCTGGCGGCTGGCAGCCCGCTGCCCGTCGAGGATCTCAACACCAGCACGGTGCGCACGCTAGAGTCGGCGGGAACGATCCGGCGTTGGATCGAACCGGCCACGGTCGAGCTGCGGCTGGCCGACGAAGACGCCCAGGACCGGATCATCGAGCTGCGCGGCGGCCAACCGTACCTCGATATTCTGCACGTGCTGGCCGAGGTAGGGGAACCAGTCGATGTGCGCGAGGTTTACGAGCGCACCGGGACCGATCTGGCGCGCCTGCAGCGGCTGGCCGACGACGGGCTGATCTTGCTCGGCGAAGCAGAGACCTGGCGCGATCCGCTGACCGACCACGAATTCGTCCCTACCGTGGCGCCGCCGCTCACCGCCGAGCAGGAACGCGCCTGGACGACCGTCCGGCAGTACATGGATACGGTCCACTGGGGCGAGATCTCGCCGCCGCCGGATGTCTCCGGCGTGTTTGTGCTGCACGGCGTCACCGGCTCCGGCAAAACCGAGATTTACCTGCGCGCCGTCGAGCGCGCGCTGGCCCAGGGGCGACAGGCGATTGTGCTCGTGCCGGAGATCTCGCTGACTCCCCAAACCGTCCGCCGGTTCGCGTCGCGCTTCCCAGGCCGCGTGTCGATCGTCCACAGCGCGCTGAGCGCCGGGGAGCGCTACGATACCTGGCGGCGCGCCAGGGCGGGCGATATTCACGTGGTCGTCGGCGCCCGCTCGGCGCTGTTCACCCCTCTGCCGGATGTCGGGCTGGTCATCCTGGACGAAGAACACGACGACAGTTACAAGCAGTCGCCGCCCATCGCCCCGCCCTACTACCACGCGCGCGACGTCGCCATCGAGATGATGCGGCTCAACCGGGGCACCGTGCTGCTCGGCAGCGCCACGCCAGACCTGGTGACGTATTTCCGCGCCGAGCAGGGACACTACCACCTGCTGACCCTGCCCGACAGGGTCATCGCGCACCGCGAGCGCATCGCCGAGCAGGTGCGCCGGCTCAACGCGCCGCGCGCCCGGTACCACCCTACCGACGCCAGCGACGCCGTGAGCGCCGATCTGCCCGATGTGCACGTCGTGGACATGCGCCAGGAGCTGCGCGCCAGCAACCGCAGCATCTTCAGCCGCCCCTTGCGCACGGCGCTGAACGAGGTGCTGGCCCGCGACGAGCAGGCGATCCTGTTCCTGAACCGGCGCGGCACCGCCACCTTCGTGATGTGCCGCGACTGCGGGTACATCGCCAACTGCCCCCGCTGCAACACCCCGCTGACGTACCACGGGCCGAACCAGGCGCTGATCTGCCACTACTGCGGCTACCGGCGCGATCACATCACCACCTGTCCCGACTGCGGCAGCAGCCGGATCAAGCATTTCGGCCAGGGCACCGAGCTGATCGAGTCGGCCGTCCAGGCCGAGTTCCCCACCGCGCGAACGATCCGCTGGGATCGCGACACGGCCACCGGGCGCGAGGCCCACGAGGTCATTCTGGGCCATTTCAGCGCGGGCAAGGCCAACATCTTGATCGGCACCCAGATGATCGCCAAAGGGCTGGACCTGCCGCACGTCACGCTGGTCGGGATCATCTCCGCCGACACGGCGCTCGGCCTGCCCGATTACCGTGCCGGAGAGCGGACGTTCCAACTGCTGACCCAGGTGGCCGGGCGCGCCGGGCGCGGCGCCCTGGGCGGGCGCGTGATCCTGCAGAGTTACCTTCCGGAGCATTACGCGATCCAGGCCGCGCAGAAGCACGCCTACGCCACGTTCTACCGCCAGGAGCTGGCCTACCGCCAGGATCAGCGCTACCCGCCGTTCCGGCGGCTGGGGCGGGTCCTGTTCCAGTACCCCACGCCCAAGCAGGCCGAGCAGGAAGCCCAGCGCGCCGCCGAGGTGCTGCAAGGCCTGATCGCCCGTGGGCAGTTCACCGCCAGCGAGATCATCGGCCCCACGCCGTGCTTTTTCGCCAAGCGCAACAACCTGTTCCGCTGGCACCTGATCGTCCGCAGCCCGGACCCGGCCGCCATCCTCGCGCACCTGGACGTCGCCGAAGGCTGGTATGTGGACATCGACCCGGTCGATTTGCTCTAGCAGGGCCTCGCTGTTGCCGGGTTGCCGCGCGCGCACTAAAATCAGACTATTATCTCACGAGCAGGAACGCGCAGGATGAGCCAGCCATCAGAATGGGTGAGCCTGGGAGAAGCAGCCGAGATCATCGGGGTGCATCCGGCCACGATCCGCAACTGGGCCGAGCGCGGCGAGCTGCCGTTCCGCCGCACGCCGGGCGGCCATCGCCGGTTTCGCCGCGCCGACCTGAAGCAGTGGCTGGCCTCGCATCGCGTCACGCGCCCGAGCGACGCCCAGGTCGTCGTGCAGAGCGCCCTGGGACGCGCCCGTCTCGAAATCGGTGACAGGCGGGTACTGGCGCAGCAGGACTGGTACGACCGCCTCTCGCCCGAAGCGCGCGAGACCATGCGCCAGGAGGGGCTGCGCCTCATGGATGCGCTGATCCGGTACCTGACCAATCCGGAGCTAGACGGTGAGTTGGATACATCCCACCAGGTCGGGGAGGTGTACGGGCGACTGCTCAAACACGAGGGCCTGTCGCTGACGCAGGCGCTGCACGGGTATTTCTACTTCGTAGATTTTCTGCTGGAAGCTGTCATCCAACTGTCGGAGGCCAGCGCGGGCCGTTCCACGCTGGATTGGGGCGCTGTCTTGCGACAGGTGCATCTCTTCACGCGCGAGACGCTGCTGGCGATGATCACCGTCTTCGAGCAAACCTAGCCGCTGGGCTTGACTTTGGGCCGCGGAAACGGGCGCGTGCCCATGCGGGTCAGCAAAACGGCGCCCAGCCCCATCGAGCCCAAGATCGCTGTCAATAACACCCCGACCCACGATGTAAACCAGAAGAGTCCCCAGATCCGCACCGCCAGCGTCAGCGCGATGCCGCCCACGGCCGCGCTGATCATGTGCGGCTGCTCGTCGATGCCCAGGAATTCGAGCACGCGATTCCCGAACGGCTCCGCCAGCGCGATCCAGCCCACCAGGCACAGCAGCCCCAACATGATCCACGCCAGCACGACGAAGGGCAGCAGAACCAGCGGCAGCACCAGCAGCAGCGAGACGAAGTAAATCATCGTCAGGCCCAGCGCCACCAGGAGCGTCAAAAAGCCGAAACCGCCGGTGGTGGCCGGCGAGCGCCGCATGGAATTCGACATCCGGATCAGTGGGCGGGGAATGACCAGCGCCACCAGCGCCGCCACCGCCCCAAACAACAGAGCGCCCACCACGATGCCTCCGAAGCGCAGCACGACATTCTCGCGCCAGCCATCCAGCCCGGATTCAGCCAGGCTGGCGACATTCACGCCGTGGCCGCCGCTGCATTCTTCTCTGAGTTCCCCATCGATCTGCGCGCCGGGCTGCTGGACAAGCGAATTGACACAGGCAACCAGATCGCCCTGGATATGCGCGGTCTCTCCTACGACCAGCCGGTCGGCCAGCACGACCACATCATCGGCGACCTCACCTTCGATCACCACGTCGCTGCCGATGATCGTCGCTTTACCGTTCACCGCGCTCTGCGACTCGAAATTCACGTCCTTGACGGCAACGATCACCTGATCGCCGCTTCGCTGGTTGCCGCTGGTGAGCGTGAAATCGCGTCGCAGGCTGAAGCCCTCCGTCCTGACCCTCGAGCCGGCCCACGCCGCCGTCGCCAGCAGCGTCAAGACCAGCACTCCGAACGGAACCACCCAGCGCCAAATCCGTCTAGACACCGTGCATACCCTCTCTTATCGGGCGGTCGAAGGGCCCTACAGAACGTCCGGCTGGTCTGGCAGCAGACGGGGTTCCCGCATCAGATACCACACAGACCACACCCACAGCATCGTGATCGGGATCACCGTGCTCAACAGCGCGGGCACCATCGGCGTGTCGCTGACAGCCGCGTTCAGACGCTCCCCCACGTCGGCCACCAGGCCCACGCCATAGCCCACGCCGTTGGCGATGACCTGCAGCCCTGCGTTCAAAATGCCAGGACTGGTGATGGCGCTCAGCAGCACGAGCACCAATCCCGACAGCAGGGGCAGCATGAGCAGCGCGGCCACAGCCAGGCCCACGGCGAAACTGGTCGTCAGCCGTCGCCGGGCGAGGTCGGGCAGGTCCATCGCCGCGATGGCCGCCATCACCCGGCTGGCGAACCCTGCCGAAGGCGCCACCATCGGCGTCTCCATCAGCAGGCGCTCGACGCGCGTCAGGCGTTTGATCTGCCCGTCAGCGTCGGCGGACTCCTCCATCCGGGCTTTGAGCGCGGCCAGTTCTTCCTCGCTCAAGTCGTGACGGTCATCACGATGCAGTTGGTGATTATCTTCCATCAGGATCCTTCCATCGCCACATTTAAAGACGATAATGGCTGGGACTCAAGCTGGTCGGCCAGGGCCTGGCGCGCCCTAAACAGGCGGCTTTTGATGGCACTTTCGGTCGTTTCCAGCATGTCGGCAATCTCAGCATACGACAGGTCATACCAGTAGCGCAGCACCACCGCCAGCCGGTAATCCGGACTCAGGTCTTCCAACAACTCCTGGACTAGAATATTCCGCTCGTTGGTCAGAGCGGCTTCCTCGGGTCCGGGTATATCGCTCGCCAGCGCGGGATGCGGTGGCAGGGGTTCGTCCAGCGAGAGCCAGGTGAGTCGCCGGCGGCGCAAGCGATCGATGCAGTGATTTGATGCAATCGACAGCACCCAGGTTTTGAATGAGCGTTCTTGATCGTAGCGATCGAGATTGGAATAGGCGCGCAGAAACGCTTCTTGAGCCGCATCCTCCGCTTCGCCACGTTCGTTCAGCATACGGTAGCACAGGTTGAACACGTCGCGCTCGTATCGCAGAACGAGTTCTCCGAAGGCCTGCTGGTCGCCCGCAAGCGTGCGCTGCACCAGCAGGACATCATTTTGTTCACTCACGTGCACCCTACCTGGCAGACTGTCTTGCCCCTACTAGACTGTTATACGTACAAGGCGAGATTACGTTGCGCGGCTCGCGCCGCTCCCTCTCGATTGGTCATGACCGCCCCTCACGAGGTAGAATGCGCCTTACCGCGCTGCACTTCATCAAAGGAAGCAATCGACACATGGCTGTCATTTACCGTGAAACAGATGGCGATCTGGGTTTGCTCGTCGACAAAACGATCGGCGTGATCGGCTATGGCAACATGGGGCGCGCTGTGGCGCTGAACCTGCGCGACAGCGCCTTCTCGATCCTCGTCGGCAACCCGGACGATGAATACGCTCAGGAAGCCTATCGCGACGGCTTCCAGGTGACCACCATCGCCCAGACGGCCTCGCGCGCGAATGTGCTCCTGCTGATGCTGCCCGATGAGATCGCGACGCAGGTCTATTTGCACGAAATCGCGCCGGGCTTGCGCCAGGGGGATACCCTGGTGTTCGCATCAGGCTACAACGTGGCGTTCGGATTCATCGAGCCACCACCGTTCGTCGATGCCATCCTCGTCGCGCCGCAGGCTGTTGGCCAGGGTGTGCGCGAAGGGTATGTCACCGGCGAAGGGTATCCCAGCTTCGTCGCTGTCGCTCAGGACGCGTCCGGCGAGGCATGGCCTCGCGTTCTGGCAGTCGCCAAGGCGATCGGCGCGCTGTACCGCGGCGCCATTGAGATCACATTCCAACAGGAAGCTGAGCTCGATCTATTCTTCCAGCAGGCGCTCCTCCCAGCGCTTCAGAGCGTCCTACACACCGCCATCGAGATCCTGAACCGCGAGGGGTTTCCGCCGGAGGCCGTGCTCACCGGCCTGTACCTGTCCGGCGAGCTGGGCTACATCATCAGCAAGTGGGCCGAGTCAGGCGTGCTCCCCAGCATGAACATGCACTCGCAGACCAGCCAGTACGGAACCCTTTCGCGCCTTGAGCGCTTTCGCGAGGTCAAACTCAATCGCCAGATGGAGAGCGTGCTCGACGCAATCCGGCGCGGTGATTTCGCCCAGGAGTGGGCTGCTGAATACGCCGATGGATACCCTCGGCTGCACGCGATCCGCCAGCGGCTCGAAAACCTGCCCCTCTGGCAGTTGGAGCAGGATGTCCTGGCGGCCCTCAACGCCCACCGGCCCGATCGGTCTCCCTGATCGGGGACCGGTCAAATCGGCTCGGCGTGCGTGTCTGTCCACCTATTGTACCGTTCTCGCAGCGCTGCGACCACCGGTCCGACCGTTCCATCGCCCACCGGCTGGCCGTTGATGGTCGTAATCGGCACCACGCCCCGCCCGCTACTGGTCAGCATCGCCTCGGACAACCGCGGCAGGTCGTTCAGATCCAGCGTCTCGAGCTTCACCGGAAGGATCTCCGGCGCGAGGGTCAGAATCGCGCGGCGGGTGATCCCTTGCAGCACGCGATCGCTGGCCGTGTACAACGTCCCATCCAGCACGCCGTAGAAATTGCTCGACAAGCCTTCCAGCAGGCGGCCCGCCCCGTTGACCAGGATGCCTTCATACGCGTCGGGCGGCAGGCTGTCATAAGCGGGCCGTCGGGTGGTCATCCAGTCGGTCGTCTTGGCGACCGGGTTGTCGCGCACCATCGGCACCGTAATCACTTTGGCGCCCTGCTCCTGCACCACCTGGGGCACAGGCTGGTACGGCTCCAGAGCCAGGTAGATGCACTCCGGGTGTTCGCGCGGGACGGTGATCCGGAATTTCGCGTCCGGATAGTCCGCCTCGTGAAGCAGATCGCGCAGGGCCGCGCGCAGGCGCGCCCGGTCCAGCCTGAGCGGGATATTCACCAACCGGGCCGATTCCTCCAGCCGGTCGAGGTGCGCATCGAACAGCAGCGCCCGGTCGCCGTGGAACGTGCGCGCCACGGTGTACACGCCCGACGGCTCATATGGGACCGCCTCAGGCAGCGACTCAACCAAATAGGGCGCCGGCTCAAGGCCGTTCGGGGTGAGAATGACTGTAGGAATCGGTGGCATACGTCTCTCGTCGTGTGAGCGATCAGGGAGCAAAAACCGCAATCACGCTGGGAAGCTGGTCCAGCGCCGGATAGATCTCCTGGTGGGTTCCGGCTGAGATCGCCAGTCCCGTCGAGCGTCCCCCGTCGAGCGCCACGGCAATCGCCAGATCGAGGTCTGTGGCCAGCAGCGCGTGTTGGAGGTCCGCGAGCGAGATCAGGCCCAGCGGAACGACTAACAAGATTATCCGCCCGGCGCGATCTTGTCCAACCACCGACCGGCGCGACGGCACTTCGAAGCCATCCCCCTGCGCAGCCAGCACGCCGCCGGTCTCGATCAGCACCGGGAAGGACTGGATCGCCTGCTGCAGCGGCTCGCCCTGGTAAGGTTCCGACACCAGCGACCGCACGCGCGCTCCGGACGCATCCACCTGGAACATGCCGCCGAAACCGCTGAACGACTGGCCGAACACGCCCTGGCTGTTGACCACCAGGCCGAGGGCCTGGTTAGCCTCATCGAAAAACCCCCCGTTGATGACGACCGTTGGCTGGAGCATGGTCCGCCACTCGTCCAGGCTGTACGGAGCGCCCGGGCTGTAGTGCACCTCGAACCGGACGAGCGCTGGGTCCAGCCGGGCGGCTACCGCCATCACGTCGAAGCCGCTCTCGACCTCCAGCCGGAGGTCGCGGCGCTCCACGCCGGGCGCGACGGTCTGCCAGTTCTCGTCTCGCGGGGCAACTGTTGCGGTCGGTGATGGTGGCGGCAGCACGATGTCCACCGCGCTGCGGGTCAGCGTACAGCCCAACAGCAGCAGCGCGGCACCTACCGTCCCCATCCCACGGGTCATGATCCGGTTTTGTATCACGGCTATCCTCTGAGCGTTATGTGTTGTCGTCTTGATCGCGCTGCGATGACTGGCGCCGTTCCAGCAGTCGCGACGCCAGGGTGGTGCCTTCGGGTGGCGGCGGCTTGCTCACCACGTCGCGCGGCGAGGCGGGCGGCGGGGGCGACTTCCTGGGCCGCGCCACGCGCCGGAGCGGCAGCTCGCTGCGCGGCATCGGGCGCTCGCTCGGAACCTGATCCTCGGCAGAGGGCCCCGCGCTGCGGGCGCGGCCTTTGGCGTCCATCAGGCGGCTCATGCGGGGGGACATCTCGGTCACCGGCGGGACGGCGCGCGGCCCCGCGCCCACCCACCCGGCGATTCTGGCGCGGGCGCGCTCCAGGTCGGTCCGCGTCACCACCAGCCGCCGCACAGCCACATCGGCCACCAGCAGCAGCAGCGCCGCCAGCACGAAGTGAGGCCACACCGGCTGCGCCGCCTGTTCCTGGTCCAGGTTGTGCAGAAATACCTCGTCCGGCCTGTCGCGCAGCGAGACGCCGCCGGTGGACCCCGCGATCTGGGCCAGCAGCGCTTCGCCGGTCTGCTGGCCGGTGCCGCTCACGTCGACGGCATATTCGGACGAGTAGCTCAGCACCCAGCCCGCCGTCTGCACCACCGACTGCGGGGCGAGGCTGTCCGCGGTCTCGGGCGTGCCCCCAGCCACGGTGACGAAATAGGCGCCCTCGTCCTCGGGCGTGAAGACCGCCTCGTAGCGGCCCGGCGCGGTCTGCTGGAGCTGCAGCGACGACGTCTGCAGTTGGGCGTTGATCACGGACGCGTCGAGCTGCAGGCCGTTCAGGTAATCGCCCGATGTGTCGCGCGCATCGACCATGACAACCGTCTGGTCGCCGCGCTGGACGACGCGCGCCTCGACGTTGCTGGTAGCGTCATCGATGATCGTCCAGCGGATGGCCTGGCTCCAAAAGTCGGCGTACCCGTCCCAGCCGATCCAGTTGGCGGCCCAGCGCGCCGACGCATCCGAGGTGAACGCAACCGCCCGCCCCAGGCCATACTGCCACGCCGCCAGCAGCGGATCTTCTTCCGGCCCGCGCAGGATCACGGTCGCGGTTTCTTTCTCCGTCGTGGCGATGTAGCCCTTCAGCACGGGCATACTGTCGAACCCGTCGACGATTGGGTGGCGCATGTTGAGCGTGGGCGTGAAATCCTGCTCGAAAATATAGGACCGGGTGGCGAGCAGCGTTTCGGCGGTGAAAATCGCCGGGATGGTGGACACGTCATACGCCAGGTGGAACTGGCCGCGCCCGGCAGCGGCCACGTCCTGGAGCCACTGGGCGTAATCCTGTCCCACCGCGATAACCGAGGTGGTGATATCGTAGTTCTGGTACATGCGGTCCACCGCCGGGATGATCCCGGTCGGATCCGAACCGCCGTCAGTCAGCAGGATGATATGCTTGAGCTGCGAGGGATCGTCGCGCAGCACACGATCGGCGGACAGCACGCCCTGGCGGATGTTCGTGCCGCCGCCCGGCCGCAGCGAACCTATCTGGTCGCGCATTTGGGCGCGGTGCGCCTCGTCGCCCACGTCTTGAATATCGAGCACGAAATAGGCACTGATATCGAATGACAGCACGCCGGTGCGGTCGTTGTCGTTGAGCAGCTCGAACGAGCGGGCGACCGCTTCTTTGGCCAGCTCCAGGTTCGACACGCCGCTCGGCCCCGCGATCTCCATGCTGCCCGACCGGTCGATCACGAACAGCATGGTGAGCTGCGGGATGCGCTCCTGGTCGCGGATGCGCATCTCGACTGGCAGCGTCTCCTCGAGCGGCGTTTCGAAATAGCCGCCGACACCAAAGCTGTTGGGGCCGCCAATCGCCACCAACCCGCCGCCCAGGTCGCGCACGTACGCCTGCAGGTATGCCATCCGGTCCTCGGTAAGCTCGGTCGCCGAGACGTTCGCCAGCACGATGCTGTCGTAGCTGCTCAGCGGCGCCAGCCCCAGCGGCAGATCGCGCGGGCCCTGCACATCCACGCGCAGCCCGGTTTCCTCGAGCATGGCGCGCAGCGTCTCGATCTCCCGGTCATCGGAGGTCACGAGCAGCACGCGCGGCGGGCCCGTCACCTGGGTGAACGCCGAAAGCTGGTTGTTCTGGTAGAACACGTCGGCGCTGCGCGGCTCGACCACCACCCGAAAATCCACGAAGCCCGCGGCCGGCACCACGATGTCCGGGAAGACGAACGTGTTGTCGCCGGGCTGCAGCGTTACGTCCTCGCTATGGATGATGCTCCCGCCGGATAGCACCTGCACTTCGGCCTGGCTGTCGCGTCGGTTGGTGGCGAGCGTCACCGTCAGGTCGAACGACTCGCCCTCGTTGACGGTCGCCGGGACCGACACATCTTTCACCAGGATCTCCGGCCCAGCGATCGACTCGGTGCTCGTCACATCGCCCAGGAACACGGTATCGATCTGGACGTTGGTCGCCGCCGCCAGCCGGGCGACTTCCTCCGCGTCACCGACCGTCTGCTGCCCGTCGCTGATGATGACCATGCGTTTGGCCGTGTCTGCCGGGAACAGCGCCAGCCCCAGCCGCATCGCTTCCGCCAAATCGGTTTCCAGCCGGATCGGGTCCGAGCCCATCTGCACCAGCTCGAGCCGCTCCGTGATCGGGATCTCGACCAGCGCATCCGCCCCGAACACCACCACCGCGGCCTGATCGCCCTCGCGCATGGCGTCCGAGGCGATACGCACGTATTCGAGCGCGGCACTCTGTCGGGCGGGTGATACGCTGTCCGACACGTCGATCAGGAACACAACCGCCAGCTTGTCCGCGGTGCGCTGCACTTGGATTCCCGCCAGCCCGATGATCAGCAGCATCACCAGCAGCAACCGGATCGCCAGGCTGAGCGCGTCGCGCCAGCGGCGATAGGCCAGCCGCGGCCAGCCCACCACCACGAAGACCGGCAGCAGCAACAAGAGGAGGAGCGCGCTGGGGTGAGTGAAGCTCATAGGCGCCCTCTCGTGCTCGAGCGCGCCCGGGTCCAGCCCGCTTTGCGGGGCTCGCGGCGCGCGAGGCGCGCCCACAGGCCGCGGCGCGCGGGGGTAGCGCCTCGCCCGCGCAGGCCGCCCAACGTCACGCGGGGGATGCGCCGCAGGGACCGGTGGTAGACCCACCACTCCACAAGCAGCAGCGCCAGCCCGATGGCGGCCACCCACCGCCAATACTCGCGGCGGCC
>Ga0123333_10002883_pt1 | contig 17133 bp, 11 predicted proteins | sample BioC12SIPDNA_3_FD_89957 | JGI IMG/M metagenome (GOLD analysis project Ga0123333, IMG submission 89957) | Anaerobic biogas reactor microbial communites from Washington, USA - Biogas_R2_B C12 SIP DNA | ecosystem: Engineered > Bioreactor > Anaerobic > Unclassified | place: Washington, USA... | reverse complement strand
CGCTCCATAGATCGGGCACGGCTAATGACTTGATCGATGCTACCGACCATATAGAAAGCCTGCTCCGGGAGTTCGTCATATTCGCCATCCAAGATCCCCCTGAACCCTCTGAGCGTCTCCGCCAGTGGCACTGAAGCCCCCGGCATCCCGGTAAATGCCTCCGCTACAACAAAGGGCTGCGTCAGGAATCGTTGGAGACGCCGCGCCCGGTGCACGGCCAGCCGGTCTTCGTCACTGAGCTCCTCAATACCGAGGATCGCGATCACATCCTGAAGCTCCTCGTATCGGGCGAGAAGCTCCCGGACAGCCATCGCAATCCGGTAATGCTCCGCACCAACGCCCTCGGGCGTCAGAAGCGAACTGCGGGAAGCCAACGGGTCGATGGCAGGATACAAGCCCCGGCTCACCTGCTCTCGAGACAGCACAGTCGAGGCATCGAGGTGTGCGAACGTTGCCACGACGGCCGGATCGGTGAGGTCGTCCGCCGGAATGTACACGGCCTGGATGGAGGTCACACTACCGCGGCTCGTCGTCGTAATGCGCTCCTGGAGTTCGCCCATCTCCGTCTGCAGCGTGGGCTGGTAGCCAACTTCACTGGGCAGTCGTCCAAGCAATGCCGACACCTCTGAGCCTGCCTGGAGATAGCGAAACACATTGTCGATGAACAACAGCACTTGGCGGCGCGCATGATCGCGGAAGTACTCAGCCATCGTCAGAGCCGTGAATGCGACGCGCTGGCGCGCGCCCGGTGGCTCGTTCATCTGCCCGAAAACCAGCACTGTGTTGTCGATCACACCGCTGCTTTGGAGTTGCAGCCATAGATCGTTACCTTCACGGCTCCGCTCACCTACGCCAGCAAACAGTGCGATGCCAGAGTGCTGCCGTATCGTATTGCCCATGAGTTCAATCATGAGCATGGTCTTCCCCACCCCGGCACCTCCGAAAAGGCCGATCTTGCCGCCCTTAGGATAGGGCGTCAGCAAGTCGATGGCCTTGATGCCGGTAACAAATGGCTCGTCAGCGATAAGTTGGTCACTGATCCCCGGCGACTTGGCGTGGATGGGGCGGCGATCTACCTCGACGGGCGGTCCGCCGTCGATGGGTGCGCCGAGTACGTTGAACATGCGGCCCAACGTTTCGGGCCCTACCGGAACTGAGATAGGTGCTCCGGTATCGCTTACAGATAGGCCGCGTCGCAGGCCCGCAGTGTCATCCATCGCAATAGCCCGCACGGTGTGCGGGTCAACGTGCTCCTGCACTTCCAGTATCAGGTCTGGACCCTCATCCCGATGCACAGCCAGCGCGCTGTGGATACTCGGCAGATCGCCCGATGGAAATGTGGCGTCGATCACAACACCGACAACCCGCGCTACGATACCTCTATTCGCCAACCGCTAACTCCTTACGTGTGCGCTATAGTACCAGACCGGGCAATGCCCTGCTCCGCCCAACAGTATAGCCGATGAACTACGGAGCGCAAAGTCCCTGGTCGCAGGGTTGGACAAAGGTCAGTTTTCGTGTATTATCGGTCTATCGTGATCATCCTACCAACGGTGTTCCATCTGAATTCCAAGACTCCAGCTTTTGGGGGAAGCAGGTTCTGAATGGCAGTCGTCGAGGAACTAGGGATCGATCTGGGCACAGTGAATGTGCTTGTGTACGTTCGTGGTCGTGGGATCGTCCTTCAGGAGCCCTCTGTCGTGGCCCAGGAGACCGAGACGGGCGAAGTCGTAGCGGTCGGTGAGGAAGCACGCGCCATGATGGGGCGCGCGCCGGAGACCATCGTGGTGCGCCGCCCATTGCGGGCCGGCGTCATCGCCGATTACCGAGTGACCCAGAGGATGCTGTTTCACTTCATCAACCGGGCCATTGGCAAGGTGCGACTGCTCAAGCCTCACGTGTGTGTCACGGTTCCATTCGGAGCGACGCAAGTCGAGCGCCGTGCCGTCAAGGAAGCGGCGTTGGAGGCTGGTGCGAGCCGCGCCTACCTCATACCCGAACCCTTGGCCGGCGCCATCGGCGCGGGGCTCCCGATCCACACCCCAGGTGGCCATATGATCGTCGATCTGGGTGGGGGAGCCAGCCAAGCAGCGGTCCTGTCGGTCTACGGCGTCGTTACCTCCGCCGCGATTCGCGATGGCGGGGTTCGAATGGACGAAGCCATCGCGAGCTACATTCGCCGCAAATACAACCTGATGCTCGGACAGCCAAGCGCCGAAGAAGCCAAGATCCGAATAGGCGCAGCGATGCCTCAAGAAGAGCCCTTGCGTATGGAAGTACAGGGACGCGATCAGGTTAGTGGTCTACCGCGCAGTGTTGAGATCAACACCGACGACATCGTTGAAGCTCTGGAGGAGCCCATCGCGCTCGTCATTAACATGGTGAGATCGGTCCTGGAACGCACCCCTCCAGAACTCGCATCTGACATCATCGACCGCGGCATGACGATGATCGGCGGCAGCTCGTTGCTGCGGAACCTCGACCAACTTCTCACGCAAGAGACGGGCGTCCCCGTATATGTGGCAGATGCCCCTATGGCGTGTGTTGCCGTGGGGGCGGGCAAGAGCCACGCACTTCTCCCTTATCTACGACGTACACTCCGCGAGCTGTAACACGCTCTGCTCCTGCAGAGAGAAGCAGATGGTGACAGACCATCTGCTTTTTTGTGTGAGTTGATGGCCAAAATCGGGAATCGCTATTGCCAGCTTCGGTGTTGCTGTTATCATGGTGCAGGTCCCGAGCAACTTGGGCTATCTCTGTGAGCCAGAAGCACCAATAACAACACGATCGAGAGCAAAATGCGGAAGCTGCTTGTGTGGGGATTGACGCTTGCCATCATTGCCGGCGCGGTTGCCGGGGTGATCCTGTGGCGCCAGCGTCGCGCAACTCAGACTGTACCGGAGATCCTGAGGTCAGCCGAGGTGGAGGTCGGGGATCTGGCCATCTCGGTCTCTGCCAGCGGGAACACGGCTGTCAGCCAGCGAACTGACGTGATGATCCGCTTGCCGGGCAGAGTCGATCGGGTCTTGGTGGCGCCGAACGAGCGCGTCATAGCCGGACAGGTGCTTGCAGTTATGGACACCCAGGATCTGGAAAGAGCCGTCCGGCAGTCAGAGATCGCGTTGGCACAGGCGGAGTTGAGCCTAAGCATTGAGCAGACGCCACCCGACGAAGAGCAGATCCGCCTGGCCGAGCTAGCTGTCAATAGCGCGGCCCAGACCCTTGAGGTCGCGCGGATAGGCAAACAGACGGCACAGATAGACGCCGACGCCCTGACGGTCCAGGCGCAGCGGCAGCGGGAAGCTGCCTTCTCCCGCTACCGGGAAGCGTCCGACGGCGACGCTACGCGAGCCGAATCGGCGCTTCGGGAAGCTGAGACCGAGGAACGCATCGCCAAGCTCAATGCCGAACTCCTGCTTGAGCAGGCAGACTCCCAGTGGCAGGCGGCCTACACCCAGTACCAGCAGGCGCAGCAGAACCTGGACGCGCTCCGAGCCGGCCCCGACGAAGACGCAATCCGTCAAATCGAGCTTCAGATTGACCAGGCTCAGTTACGCCTGGACCAGGCTCATCGGGCCCTGGACGACGCGCGTATCACCGCCCCACACGACGGCATTGTCGCCGCCGTATACATCCAAGAAGGCGCCCGGCAATCGGCAGGCCAACCGGCCTTTACGCTTCTGGATGACAGCACCTTCTATGTAGACGTGACGATCGACGAGATCGATATCGGTGCTGTTGAGGAGGGACAGGATGCCGAGGTCACGCTGGACGCGTACCCTGACGTCTTGCTGAGTGCCATAGTGGACCGCGTGGCGCCCGGTGCAACGGCTCTGGAAGGGCTGGTTCTCTATCCCGTACGGCTGCGCATTGGCGAAGTCGGTGAGACGCGCATGCTCGACGGGATGACCAGCAGCGTCCGCATCGAAACCGATGTCGTGCGCGACATCCTCCTGATCCCAAACTGGGCGGTACGCGTAGACCAGCAGTCTGGCGAGACCTACTGCTACAGATTGGACAACGGGATACCAACCCGTGCAACGGTTGAGCTGGGACGTCGGAACGATACCCACTCGGAGGTCCTCTCTGGTCTGGTTTCGAGGGACATCGTTGGGCTTGTCGTTGAGGGCCGCACCCTACTGGAGAGCTTCACCGGAGATGGCCCCTCCTTTGATCGCTCCTCCTTTGACGACTGAGAAGCATCAGTGATTAGGTGCCAACTACGATGGGCTCACGGTGCACGGGCATCGCTGAGGCCAAGGGAACCAAGATGAAGAAGACAATCAGATGGATCATCCTCGTGACCCTGATCGCGGCAGGCGTCATAGCCGGGGTGCTCTGGTGGCGCAGCCGGCAGCAGGACACGGGTGGCCTGGAGGCTCTGAGGACCGCGGAAGTGACACGGGGGACGCTTCGCATCGATGTGTCTGCTAGTGGGAGCATCGTGGTCGAGCGCCGCACCGAGTTGACGTTCGACACGACGGGCATCGTGGAAAGCGTGGCTGTGGAGGTCGGTGATCGCGTAACACGCGGCCAGGAGCTGGCCAGGCTCGATACCCAGTCACTTACAGATGCCGTGCTCCAGAGTGAGCTGGAGGTGGCGCGGGCCGAGTTGAACCTGACCAGCCTGCAACGCCCTGCCGATGAGAACCGCGTAGAACTCGCGAAGCTGGCCATACAGGAGGGCGCTCAGGCGATGGCGGTTGCCACTGCCAGCGAGACCCTGGCGCGCGCCCGGGCCAGCAGCAATGTGGAGCGTGCGCAAGAACTGGAAGCAGACGTCCGAGAAGCTTACGAGAGCTACCTCGAAACGCTTAACCGTATGGGGCTCCCCGATGCATTCGCGGCTGGTATTACCGCGTCCTATATGGAAGCCCAGGGAAACGTCGGGATCACTCAGGTCAAAAGCGAACAGGCGATCCAGCAGGCCCGGAGCCAGTGGCTTGCCGGCAACCACCGCTATGAGCAGGCCAGGTATAACCTTGCGCAACTGGAAGCGGGCCCTTCTGCGGACCAGCTGCAGCAGTTGGAGTTGCAGCTTGACCAAACCAGGCTGAATCTGGAGCGCGCGCAGGCCGACCTGGCCTCCGCGACACTCGTTGCACCGTTCGACGGGGTCATCGCAAGCGTAACCATCCAGGCAGGTTCAGCGGCTTCATCGGCACTGCCTGCTGTCACGATCCTGGATGATTCCCACTTCTATGCAGAGATCATCGTGGACGAGATCGACATTGGGACGATCGTCGAAGGCCAACCGGCGCTCGTCACGCTGGATGCCCTTCCTGGCGTATCGATCGATGGCGTGGTCGACCGGGTTGGTATGATCGCCCAGAATATGGGAGGCGTGATCGTTTACCAGGTCCGCGTCAGTCTCTCCGAGTCGGATGCCCACAGGCTCCGCGCAGGGATGACGGCGAGTGCACAACTCACTACGGGCGAGCGTACCGATGCTTTGCTGATCCCCAACTGGGCCGTACGCACCGATCAGACCTCGGACCAGGTCTACACCTACTGCTACTGTGTAGCGGGAGACGAGGCAGCAAAGGTTCCGATCCAGGTCGGCGCGCGCAATGACACGTTCACCGAGGTTCTCTCGGGACTCAGCGAAGGGCAGGTCGTGGCCCTCGTATCCGAGTCGCAGGATCTACTGCAATTTCAGGGCCCACCCTCACGGGGTCAGCCCTAGCATCACTTCACCGCGAACCCATAGCCTATGAATAGCAAAGACACCGTAATCTGGATCCAGGATCTCCACAAGGTATACAGGATGGGCGAAAACGAGGTTCACGCCCTCCGCGGTGTTTCGCTGAGCGTGCGACGGGGCCAAATCGTGGCGATTATGGGGCCATCCGGGTCAGGCAAGTCAACCCTCATGAATATCCTCGGCTGCCTGGACCAGCCGACCTGGGGGCTCTACGTACTCGACGGCAAAGACGTCAGCAAGATGAACGATGGTGAGCTCGCCGAGGCTCGGAACCGGCAAGTCGGCTTCGTGTTTCAGAGCTTTAACCTCCTGCAACGGACTACCGCACTCGACAACGTAGCGCTCCCCCTCGTCTACGCCGGCAGGACGGCAAGGGAGCGCCGGCAGCGAGCTACGGAGGTCCTGGAGGCCGTGGGGCTGGGCGATCGTCTGGACCATACACCCAATGAGCTCTCCGGAGGGCAGCAGCAACGTGTGGCGATCGCGCGGGCATTGGTCAATCAACCGTCGATCATACTGGCGGACGAACCGACGGGCAACCTAGACAGCCACTCTGGCAACGAAGTGATGGCGATCCTACAGCGACTGAACCGTGAGATGGGAATTACCATTTTGCTGGTGACGCACGACCCACGCATCAGCATGTTCGCAGAGCGAGTGATTCATCTTTTCGACGGCAAGATCCTCCGAGAGGAAGAGGTGGCGGAACCCATCCAGGCCCTGGAAGAGATGACCGAGGGCCAAGCACAATGAACTTCCTCGAAGGCATGCGCCTGGCACTGCGCGCTCTCACGACCAACCGCCTAAGATCGGCCCTGACGATGTTGGGCATCATCATCGGCGTGGGAGCAGTGATCACGCTGATGTCCGTCGGCGAAGGTGTCCAGGCCTACATCACCGATCAGTTCGAGGCCATCGGCACCAACCTCTTCTTCGTCATCCCTGGATCGTTCCAGCAGGAGTTGAGGCGCCCTGCCTATCTTACATTGAGGGACGCACAAGCCCTGACCGATCCGGTCGAGGCGCCAGATGTGCTCCGGGTGGCCCCACTTGTGCAGGGCACCGCGCGCGTTACGACACCGGGAAAGGAGCGAGGAGTCGGGGTCAGCGGCACCACGCCGGAGTACACGCTCGTGCGCAACTGGCCAACGGTCATTGGGCAGTTCATCAGCCAGGCCGACGAACAGGCACGGGGTCGAGTGGCGGTTCTGGGTTCCACCACAGCATCCTACTTCTTCCCCGACACCCCAGACCCAACCGGCGAGGTCATCCGCATCAACGGCGCGCCCTTCCGCGTGATCGGCGTGCTCGCAGAGCGCGGCGGCAGCAACTTCCAGAACGAGGACGACGTCGTTGTGATTCCGCTCAGCACAGCGCTCAGTCGCATCTTCCCCCGCCGGACGAATCAGGGCGAGCCGCGGGTGTCCTTTATTTACGTGCAGGCCGTCGCCGAGGATCGAATGAGCGCGGCAATCGAGGAAGTCTCGCTCATTCTCCGGCAGCGGCACCGCATTGCGCCGGGCGAGCCAGACGATTTCACCGCGATCAGCCAGTCGGACATCATTGGAACCTTCCAGCAGATCACCAGCGTGCTAACTGTCTTCCTGGGAGCAATCGCAGGAATCAGTCTTCTGGTGGGAGGCATCGGGATCATGAATATCATGCTCGTCTCGGTGACCGAGCGGACGCGTGAGATTGGACTGCGAAAAGCAGTGGGGGCTCGCAAACGCGACATTCTATGGCAGTTCCTCATCGAGGCTGTGATGCTGTCGACCTTCGGGGGAAGCATCGGCATCCTCATTGGCGCGGGGGGCGCGACGGCGATCTCCTACTTCCTGAGAGACGAGGGATTCCGGGCGGTGATCACGATCAGCGCCGTGACCCTGGCCACCCTGTTCTCCGCTGCTGTGGGGTTGTTCTTCGGGATCTATCCCGCTCAGCGCGCCGCGTCGCTCAACCCAATCGATGCGCTGCGTTATGAATAGGGTGCGCTGCTAACTGCAGAACGAAAAACAGCCCGGCTTGGTGCCGGGCTGCAGTTCCGTCGAACAGTGGCGAGGATTGGATTCGAACCAACAACCAAGGGCTTATGAGTCCCCTGCTCTGCCATTGAGCTACCTCGCCACATCAAAAACAAGTAGCGGGGGGTGGATTCGAACCACCGACCTTCGGGTTATGAGCCCGACGAGCTGCCACTGCTCCACCCCGCATCGCGAAGAGCATTATACATCGAATGGGCAATCCGTCAAGGGTGACTTTCGCGGATCGGCAGCTACTCACCTTCCAGGGACCTGATTTGTATGAGGCACCTGGTTGGGCTAGAATGAAGGCAGTCTGGCCAGGAGCCAGGGCCGGCAAGGGACTTGAGAACGACGGACAGAACGATGGCAGACGATCCAGCACAGCAGACGCTCGAGGGAACCCTCGAGCGTCTCACATATCACAACGACGAGAACGGCTACACGGTCGCCAAGCTCGTTCCGCGTGGAAAGTCATACGAGGTGACGATCACCGGCGCCCTAGCCGGGGTCAGCGTTGGGGAGTATCTCCGGTTACAGGGCATCTGGACGACGCACCCTCGCTACGGTCGTCAGTTTGAGGTCCATAGGTACGCTATCAAGTTGCCCGCTACCGTGGAAGGTATCCGCAAGTACCTCGGCAGTGGCCTGGTCAAGGGCGTCGGCCCTGTCACGGCGGGACGTATCGTTGACTACTTCGGCCTTCAGACGCTGGAGGTCATCGAGGACAACGTGAGCCGCCTCCACGAGGTGCCGGGCATAGGGCCGAAGCGCGTCGCGCGGATCACGCGCGCCTGGGAGGAGCAGAAACAGATCAAGGAGATCATGCTCTTCCTGCAGAGTCACGGCGTCAGCACAGGCCTGGCGGTGAGGATCTACAAGCATTACGGGGAGAGCGCAGTCGGCGTCGTGACCCACAGCCCCTACCGCCTGGCCCGAGACATCTACGGCATCGGCTTCAAGACTGCAGACAGGATCGCCCGCCAGATGGGCGTGGCCCTGGACGCGCCGGACCGCATCCAGGCGGGGCTGCGTTACGTGCTTGGCACCTTCAGTAACGAGGGACACTGCTACGCGCATCGGGACGCGCTTGTAGCCGCCTCGGCGAAGCTTCTCGAGGTCGCCGCTGACGTGTGTGAGGTCCAGCTAGATGCACTCATTGCCGCCGAAGAGGTCATCGCTGCGGCCACCCGCGCCATGACCGACGAGAGCGCTCCAAGCAGCGCCATCTATCTCCCGCCCTTCTACTACGCCGAGCAGGGCGTCGCATCCAGGATACGCCTGCTGCTCAGCCATCCCCGCGATCGCCTCGAGGTCTTCCAGAATGTAGACTGGGAGAAAGCCTTCGCCTGGCTTGAGTCGCGAAGCACACTACGCCTCGTAGAGGCGCAGCGCGCGGCCATCGCCATGGCCCTGACCCGGCGAATCAGCGTCCTGACCGGCGGTCCCGGCACGGGCAAGAGCACGATCACCGGGAGCCTGATCGAACTGCTCGACGCCAAGGATCGAACCGTCTTGCTCGCGGCGCCCACCGGACGTGCGGCCAAGCGACTCAATGAAGCCACCGGCCTCCCGGCCAAGACCCTTCACCGTCTGCTGGAGTTCAAGCCCGGCCTGGGTAGCACCTTCCTACGCGACCAGGAGAACCCTCTCGACACGGACCTCCTTATTGTCGACGAGGCCTCGATGATCGACATTCTGCTAATGAACCACCTGCTGAAGGCGATCGAGGCGGGAACACATCTCCTGCTGGTAGGCGATGTCGATCAGCTGCCCTCCGTCGGCCCAGGCAATGTGCTACGCGATCTGATCGACAGTGACACCATCCCAATCACACGATTGCAGACCATCTTTCGCCAGTCCGAGGACAGCTATATCATCGTCAATGCCCATCGCATCAATCAGGGCGAGATGCCGCTCTTTCCTGTGCAAGCCGCAGACTTCTACTTCTTTCGCCAGTCCGATCCCAACGAAGCGGCGGACCTGGTGGTGGACATCGTTGCCCGGCGCATTCCACAGAAGTTCGGCCTCGACCCTTTCGGCGATATCCAGGTCCTAAGCCCCATGTATCGAGGGCCAGTGGGCGTAGCGGCGCTCAACCAGCGACTGCAGGCCGAACTCAACCCGCCCGCAGAGGACAAAGCCAGCTGGAGCCAGGGAACACGCACCTTCCGAGTGGGCGATCGCGTGATGCAGCTCATCAACGACTACGATCGTCAGGTCTTCAACGGCGACATGGGCGCGATTCTGGCCATTGACATCGAAGAGCAGATTGTCACTGTGAACTTCGACGGCAACTCCGTTGAGTACGAGTTCACACAGCTCGATGAGCTGGTGCACGCCTATGCGGTGAGCGTCCACAAGTCCCAGGGCTCCGAGTTCCCAGCGGTGGTCATACCCTTGTTGACCCAGCACTATATGATGCTCCAACGGAATCTGCTCTACACCGCGGTTACCCGTGCCCGCCAGCTCGTGGTGCTGGTCGGCGATCGTCGGGCGATTGCCATGGCTGTGCGAAACAATCGGATTGCGCATCGCAACACAGGTTTGGTCGCATCCCTTTGCCACTCTGGCAGTGCCCCAGCGCCACAACCCGCCGCCAACGATGGCGCGCCCTCGAAGAGCGAACGGCATAGCGCACGATGAAGAGAGCAGCAATCGGCCGGTCCGCGAGCCGAGACAACGCGAGAGGCAAGCCGCCGTCGCTTGCGCAATCCGGGACCTGTGCTATAATCTCAGGCAGTTGAGAAGTGAGCTGCGGGTGTAGTTCAGTGGTAGAACGTCAGCTTCCCAAGCTGAATGTCAAGGGTTCGAATCCCTTCACCCGCTCACCCACAGAAAAACGCGGCACGCCAATGTGCCGCGTTTTGCATTGAGATTGCCCGATCAGGCCACTCGCTTATAGACGCGTCCCGGCCAAGGGACAAACCGGGGCACCTGCTCCCGGTAGTCCACATACGCCTGACCGTACTCATGCGCTAGCAATGACTCCTCGTGGTATGACCCCAGGATGAAGTACAGGCTCACCGACGCGTACAGCGCCGCCCGGTTCAGCGTCATCACAGGCGACAGCCATATCAAGATCATGCTAAACAGATAGAGCGGATGGCGAACGTAGGTGTAGAACCCGCGGACCTGTAGCATCCCCGTTGCCTCGGGGTTAGCCGCCACGAGCTGGGCCAGTCCAAGGAAGTGAGCCACGCCTGCCTGCACGACCGCCACGACCAGGCAACCCGCTGCGACCAGTTGGCCCAGTAACATCAGCCAACGCCAGGGCGAAGGCACTATGTAGATCCGGCGATCCGGCAGGATCACCCAGAGGATCAAAAGCGGAATCAACGATACGACAGCTACAGCCACGAAAAACAGACGATACCAACGAGCCGCCGGCGGACCGAGGACCCGGCGGGCCCAACGCTTGGCACCCAAGCTAGCCAGCAACGAGTGGGCGACCGCCCACACGGCCACGTACCCGACAATGATCGCGGGCGGCGCTAGACCGGCTTTCATCACAGCAGAAACGCGACCGCCGCGCCCGTCACCAGCATCAGCGCAAAACCTGGCCACAGCGCCTGCCGGAGAGCCTTGGAGCCCGTCACCAGGACGAAGATACCTTTAAACAGCGTATTGGAAAGGGTCGCAATCACTATAGCGCGCGAGGCCACCGCGAGCGCCAGACCTGAGTCCCGCTGCGTCAGATCGACCATCGACAGCGCGATGGCGTTGACGTCCACAAGACCCGACACAAAACTCGAAGCATAGACCCCTACATCGCCGAGGTAGAACTGCGCCGCTCGCGACACCAGCAACACGATCGCGTAGAGTGCGCCGAACCGAATCGCTGGCCCAAGCTCGAACGGGTTCGTGAATCGGATCGTGTCCTTATCGTCCGAACGCTGCGCGAGGTAGAGTACCGCGCTGTAGAGCAAGCCGACACCTGCGGCGGCGAGCATCGGGGCAATCAGTGCGCGGCCCAGTATGGGTGCCAGGGCAAAGACCACCACGACGACCCGCACGAACATGACAGCCCAGGCCACGAGTATGGCCAGGGAGAAAGGGCGCGCCAGGCGCTCGTCCTCACGGCTGCGCTGAGCGAAGCTCAGCGTCACAGCGGTACTTGACGCAATCCCCCCCAGGAGGCCAGTTAGGCCAATGCCCCGTCGCGCTCCCACAATCTTGATCAGCACATATCCAAAGAAGCTGATGCCGCTGATGAAGACCACCATCAACCATATGCGGTAGGGGTTGAACACATTGAGGGGAACAGGGCCGAATGCCTCGTCTGGCAACAGCGGAAGCACAATCACACTGATGACCGCGAAGGTCACTGTCGCGTAGATGTCCTGGCGCGTGATCGCGTGCGAGAAGCTTCGGAACTCGTGCTTGAGCGCTAGCATGGCGGTCACGGTTACACCCAACGCCGCAGCGAGCGGCAAGAGTCCCCAGTAACAGATGCCTCCGGTGGCGTAGATGACCACCGCGGACATCTCGGTGGTCATACCCGGCTTGCCCTCCTTGACGTCGGCACGGTACGCCAGTGCCAACAGCCCTCCCAGAACGATCAGCCCTCCAAGAAAGGGGGATGCAGATCCCGCCTCGGTCGATGCCAGAGCCAGGACGTAGCCCAGCAGACTGAACAGGGCGAAGGTGCGCGCGCCTGCAAAGAGCTTGCCCTCAGGCTCGTCGTGCACGGCCTCTCTCTGGACACCGACCAGAATGCCGATTCCCAGGGCCAGCGCGAGGCGATAGATGTAGTCAGTCGCATCCATAGGCACGCTCAACGGCGCTGTCTGGCGCACAGAGCATCATAGCTTGGGCCTCTGAAGCGACTGGCGCGGGCCGGAAGGGGGCGGTGGTTCTTCAGCCGGAGCCTCCGGCTGCTTGACGACCAGTCCAGATCGGCGCCATAGCCTGGCCAGCCCGAGCCGCCAGCGTAGTCGTACCCACGTCCAGACTGCAGACCAGCGCTCCCCGTTTGTGAGTCCCCCGTCACGACCGTACCACGTGCGGACATAGACGTCAGTCAGATGCCGAATCTCGTCCACAGCCGGCTCGAGTAGCTCGACGCCCGTGAAGCCATGGCGCTCGGCGATCGTCGACAAGCGCCGCGATAGCGCGTGCCCCAGCTCCAGCGACGTTGCCCCTACCGGGACGGACACGCGCAGTCGCTCCGCGTGGCGCCTCAACCGACGCTGCAGCCGTCCTGCCATCGTCTCGGGGCGGTACAAGAGCAGGCGACCGCTGTCGATACCCGTGCCCACGACGACAGCCAGGAGCACGCCGCCAACCCCCATCAGTACGTAGTGGCCCATCAACAGCCCCGGCTCTTCGCTCTCACTTGGCGGCACAAGCGGCCCAGGCGGCCCACCCTGCGGCCATATCAGCGGATCATCTGCGGTGGGTCGAGTGATTGGAGGGCGCCCACCCGTGGGCTCGAACTCAATCCAGCCATAGCCCGGAAAAAAGATCTCCGGCCAGGCGTGGGCATCGGCCTCGGTGACAACGTAACGCGCAGCCATCGAGTCATAGAAGCCGCTCACATAGCCGACCACGAGACGCGCCGGCAGCCCCGCTGCGCGCGCCAGGACAACCATAGCCGTCGCATAGTAGTCACAGTATCCTTCCTGGAGCTCAAACAGAAAGTAATCGGCGATCTCCTGACTGCTTCCCGGCGTGGGCACGCTCAGGTTGTAGGGGAACTCCCGCAGGTACTGCTCAATGGCCACGGCTCGGTCATATGGCGTCGGTTGTGTAGCTGTAAGGTCACGCGCGAGCGTTCTCACCCGTTCGCTAACCGACTCCGGCAACTGGAGGTAGCGGCTCAGCAGCCACTCAGGGTAGTTCACGGGTGCCTCGCGCAGTTGCTCCACGGTCACGACCGGGTAGATCGAATCGGCACGATACTGTCGCGCGGTAGTGGTCGCCGCGAATATCTCACGGGGCGGGCGCCACGTCACCTCGAACTCCTGGTCGACCGACACCAGCGTCCCATCTACGTGAACCACGCCGCCAGCCACGTCACCTATGAACTGCACGCTCTGCCGAAGCGTTCTCATATAAGGATCATCGGCCTGATTGAGCAGCTCTCCAGGCTCATAGGCCACCGTCTCCGTACCGCTCGTTGCCCAGCCCCGGCCGAAATAGCGGTCGTAGGTGATGCTGCGCCAGTAATGGCGCGGGATTTCGGTCTCAAGCAACGGTTCCGGCAACGCCGGAAGCTCGCCTGTCTCGACCAACATGACTACGCGCCGAGTAAGCTCCGGCCCAGAGCCAATAAGATGGCGTTGCGGTAACCCAGTAGAGCGGACGGACTCCAGCGGCCGCACCGGGCGCGGTTGCGGCTGCTGCTCAAGGCCCAGGCCCTCGGCGACTGCCTCGGTGCGCGTCTCGCTCCCTCTATCCGTGATTTCACGCACCCACTCGGCGATCTTCTCGGCAGAGACGGATGGCGCGACCGCCGACGCCAGTACCAGGGCAATGGAAATGCCGGTAGCGGTCAAGGCGATATCACCCCACAGCCCCTGCGAGAAGTCGATATTCGCCAGAGCCCACCGCGACTCGCGAGCCGTCTGCTGCGTCAGCGCCATCAAGAGGAGTGTGATGCCCAGGATCGGCAGGTAGATGTACGGATTGGCGCCTGTATAAGAGAGCACAAACCCAAGAAGCACGGCGCCCGGCAGCACGCCCAACAGCGGCTTGCTGTGCCGCCGCACAGTCCACCCCGCCCAGACGCTGTACAGCCACACGCCAAAGCCCCAAACGAGCACCGTCCCGACGACATCATAGCTGGCCACCCCCGCCACGAGGCTAGACAGCCACTCCCACGTGCGGCTGAGTAGCGTTCCCAGGTCAGCCCACAACTCCAGGTATAAGGTGGGCAGCAATCCCCAATCAGGCGCTTGCTCGGTCCAATACCACGTCACGATCTCCCGGACCAACTGTCCGGCAGCACCAGCGATCGCGACCAGCTTGCCCTCGAGTCGCCCAATGCGAATGAGCAGAAACTCGACACCAAAGACAAACGATGCCAGTCCCGCAAACCAGCCCCTAATCGGCAGCAAGGCCAGCAGCCAGCCCCACGTTAAGGCTACAGCCGCAACCGCAATTACGAACCGCACGTCGAGGTTGGGGATCGCCTCAGTCAGTCCAGAGGTCATGCTGAACACGACGATGAGAAGCAATGCCCAGCTCAACAGGGCTTTCGGTCCCAGCATCGAGACGAGCCTCGCCACAACGTTGGGCTCGCGGTTCACCTCGTACCTCATGCCAGCGTCCTCCAGGCCACTTCAGGCTCTTCCCTCTGGACGGCAACCGCCTTGCCAGTCCCCAACACCCGCCACTCCCAATGCCCCTGTTTCCCGGGCCGGGAGTCCGGCAGATCGAGGATGTCGCTGGTGATGTCGTAATATGCGACGCCGAGATTCTCTAGCGCCTGCCGGACCGCATCGACACTCTGACTCCCCCCGAACGAGACCGGATCCAGCAACAGCACTGTGGGCACAGCGCCCTGCCGCATCAGCGGGACCAACTGCTCCACCCACACAGTCCTGGGCGAAGGTGTGATGATGACCAGGCTGGCATTGCGGCCGATGCTTGGGCCGACCCGGGCCAGCACCTCAGCCAGCGGACGAGACCCACGCGTGACCAGGGCCAACGACCGCAAGATCTCCCATCGCTGACCGTCGCCCTCTGCGGGTGCCATCCATGCCAGATCGTTGCCCTCTGCCATGAGGCCTACGGCACGCCGCAGGCTGATACCACGATCAGCTAGCGACGCGGCGAGGATCACGCCGTGCTCATCGGTGGCGTTCTCACCCGCACCGACATGGACGTCCTCGTCCATATCGAGCAGGATCCACCAATCCCCAGCAGGCGTGCTTTCGAAGAGCCGCACATAGAGCTCACCCTGGCGGGCCGTCGTCCGCCAGTGTACCCACCGGCGACTATCGCCAGGCGCGTACTCGCGCACGCTCGCGGCGCTCACAGTGCGATCCAGGATGTTCGCTCGGGGCCGCGCTTCACCGGACCGACCACCTGGGGCTACCTGGATATCCGGCAGCGGCACGATAGGCGGCAACACCAGCAACGGCATTGAGGCCGGGAAGTCAACTGTGACCGTGAAGACGCCGAAGGGATCACCAGTCCGCAACTGAGTTGGGCCCAGGGTGAAGAGCCCCCTCGTGGTGCAGACCGCTTCAGTGTGCCAGCGTATCGAATCGTAGCCGCCAATCCCGGTACCGCGGCTTACCCTGTAGTCGGGCATCGTGGAGCGGTCGAGGACCTCGGCCCACACGGCAGGCGCCCAGCCATTGTTCCGTACTGTGAACCGCTCCACGAGTCGGTCGCCGACCTGTGCCCAGCCAAAGCGCATCTGCCGCGTGAGATCGATGCCCCTGGCCAAAGATCGCGCCCAGAACCACCCCAGGATCAGGGCGCCTCCCAACCCCACGATCAGAATACGCCAACCGCGATAGGGAGCGAGAATCTGGGTGATCACGACCACCAGAAACAGGATCGGGACCAACCAGGTCTTCAGCCTAACCTTGGGCTTCAGCTTGGGTTGCCGCTCGGCAAGATCGTCCACACGCCACCTCTGCACGTCACCAGAGCCACCCCGCGGTCGGGTTAAGGGATATGCCGCTCTGAACGCCGCTACGCCCCCAGCTTCTCAAGCTCCGGCTCTGGCACGGGAACCTGTTCCAGCATTGTAGCCACAATCTGTTGCGCCTGGACATTGCGGAGACGCGCGCTCGGGCTAATGATCATCCTGTGCGCCAGGACAAAGGGCGCAATGAACTTCACATCGTCGGGCAGCGCATAGTCACGCCCCTCCATCGCCGCACGCGCTTGGGCCGTCCGGTAGAGCGTTAGGCTGCCCCGCGGGCTCGCGCCCAGAAACACATCGTTGTGCTGACGCGTCTTCTGTACCAAACGTACGATGTACTCCTTGACCGCAGGTGCCACGTAGATCTGCTTAATGGCTTCTTGGGCTTCCAGCAACTCCTCTGCCGAGACAACCGGGACCAAATCCTCGACTGGATGGTGGAACTGCTGGCGATCCAGAACCTCGATCTCATCCTGAAGCGCCGGATAGCCGAGGTTGATGCGCATGAGGAAGCGGTCAAGCTGCGCTTCTGGCAGTGAGTACGTACCCTCGTACTCAATGGGGTTCTGAGTTGCCAGTATCATGAAGGGCTCAGGTAGAGGATGACTCACACCATCGACGGTCACCTGACGCTCCTCCATCGCCTCGAGCAAGGCGGACTGGGTTTTCGGCGTGGCACGGTTTATCTCGTCAGCCAGAACAATCTGTGACATGATCGGTCCTGGCTGATACTCGAACTCCCGCGATGCCTGGTTGTAGATGGACACGCCGGTGACATCACTCGGCAGCATATCGGGCGTGAACTG
>Ga0123333_10002882_pt1 | contig 17134 bp, 8 predicted proteins | sample BioC12SIPDNA_3_FD_89957 | JGI IMG/M metagenome (GOLD analysis project Ga0123333, IMG submission 89957) | Anaerobic biogas reactor microbial communites from Washington, USA - Biogas_R2_B C12 SIP DNA | ecosystem: Engineered > Bioreactor > Anaerobic > Unclassified | place: Washington, USA... | reverse complement strand
ATCGAGATCGAGAACGAATCGACCCACGTGGCGCCGTTCGTGGGCTGGCTCTGGACACCGAACGAATGCTTCTTCGCCCATGCGTTCCTGCAATACGACGTCGACACCAACGGCAGTCCGGTTCGCGTCGACCGGGGCAACGGCCTGGCGCACGCCGGCCGGTTGACTGACAGCACGTTCCAGTACTTCGACGTCGGCATCGGACAGTGGCTCTATCGCAACCAGGGATGCCCGGGGGGCATCGAGGGTGTGGCCTGGACAGCCGAGTTGCACTGGAACCTGGCGCTTCAGGACGCGGACTACGTCCACAGCGGCGATTTCCTCATCGGCCAGCCGATGAACAACGTCGAAGTCTTCACCGCCGTTCTGGGGGCTCACTTCCAGTTTGAGAAGTCGACCTTGACCGTTGGCTATGGGACGCCGCTCGGCGGCGGCGCCGACCAGGAATTCGACGGCGAGTTGCGGGTGATGTTCAACCGCCACTTCGGCCGCACGACCCGCGCCAACCGGACGCCCTCGATGTTGTAGGGCCGCGCGGCGGCGAGGATCACTTCTCGGGAGCGGCCTCGATCTGATCCCGGTAGGGTTTGTTTTCCTGATAGAGCTTCAGCGCGCTGGTGTAGTATTCGGCCACTTCGGCGTCGGTGGCCAATTCGATCGCCGTTTGCGACCAGCGGATGGCCTCGGCGAAATCTCCGTTCTCGGCGTGGCAAGCGGCCAGGGTGTCGAGGTACTCGGCTTCTTTCCAGGAAGTCAGCTCGCAGGCGCGCTGGGCGTGCTGGAGGGCTTTCTTCCCGTCGCGGATTTCTGCCTCCGGGCTGGTCGCCAGGTAGTAGGCCAGTTCGTTGTGGGCCATCGGATCGTCGGCGTCTTTTTCCAGTGCTTCGAGGCTGGCCAGAATCCACCTGTCATACCGTGCCGGGCTCATCCGCCCGAGTTTCTCGAAGCAGGAGGCGCGCCACTCGTAAAGCGAGCGCAGGTCCTGCGAACCGAGCCGGATGGCCTGGGTCAGATCGGCCAGGGCATCCCCGAACTGTTCAATCTGCATCTTGCAGTTTGCTCGCAGCGCGTACGCGCTGCTCAATTCCTCCGGGGGCTCGGCGACCGCCTCGCCTGCCCGGATCGCCTCGGAGAAGGCGGCGATGGCCTGTTCGCGGTCGTCCCTTTGGAGAAGGCAATCCCCGAGATAGTAATAGGCGGCGACGTTTTTCGGATCGATCTGGGCGGCTTTCGTGAAATCAGCGATCGCCTCATCGGCGCGCCCCATGACCTGAAGGGCCTTGCCGCGGCGGACGTAGTCGCTCGAGTCGTTGTCGATCTCGATCGAGGAAGTGAAATCGTTGACGGCTTCCGGGAACTGCTTGAGTGTGAAATGGGCGACTCCGCGCCGGCTGTAGGCTTGTCCGTCGCGCGGCTTGTGGCGAATCGCCTCGGTCAGATCGCCGATCGCTCCTTCCGGCTCGTGGTTCTTGAGCGCCTCGGTTCCGCGGGCGAGGTAGGCCTCGGCCATCGCGGGATGCGTCCCGTAGCGATCCTTGTCCAACTCGGCCGCGCGTTCAAAGTCGGCGATTGCCGAAGGCGCCTCTCCCAGTTTGAGGAGACACTCGCCTCTGTGAAAAAAGGCTTCCGCGTCTTCCTCCGAGATTGCGATCGCCCGCGTGTACGAGTCGGCTGCCTCACGGAAATTGCCGGCGGCTTGCTGCTGCTCGGCGGCGGCGAGGATTTCAGCGATCGGGTCTGCCGGGGGTTGCTCGGGCCGCGCGCCGTCCGTGCCGGCTTCCCGGCTGGGCGCGCCGATCCGGCCGCCGTCTTGCCGGGAGACTTCCGGCGTCTGGACGGCGCGTCTTTCATCCTGGCGGTGGAGCAGCCACAGTCCCCCAAGGACGGCCAGCGCCAGGCCGATCGTGACGGAGATCGGCACGAGCAGGGGGCTGCGCGGCCGCCGCCCGGCCGCCTGGTCTTCGCCGCGGACGGCCGCCCTCAGCCGTTCGACGAACTCGCTCGTGGAAGAAAACCGGGCTTCGGGGTTGGCGGAAGTGGCCCGCGCGAGCACGGCCCTTTCCTTGGCGGAAACTTCGCAGAAATCGAGTTCCTGCCTGATCTTGGCGTCCATCACGGCCATCTGGGTCTGTTCTCGATAGGGGAGCAGGCCTGTCCTCAGTTCGTAGTAGGTGACGGCCAGGGAATACTGGTCGGTCGAGCCGCTCGGTTTTCCTTCGCGGAGGCACTCGGGCGCGGCGTAGGCGAGGCTCGCCGCGGCGGTCGTCGTGCGGTCGGCCCCGAGCATCTGTGCCAGGCCGAAATCGCAGACTTGCGCCGAATCGCCCACGATCATGATGTTGTGGGGCTTGATGTCGCAGTGCTGGATCGCCGCCGGCCCGGTGGCCATCGCATGGACCGGGCTGTTGAGGAAATCGATCGCCCGGGCGGCGTCCTCCATGTACGAGAGCAGTTCGTCCTCGGGAATGCCAACGAGGCCCTGCTGCTGGCACTCCTCCAACCTGTCGTTGAGGGTCTTATCGCCCAATCCCATGACGACGATCAGTTGCTTGGGTTGAAACGGCGAGGGCGCCGGCAGTGCGACCATCGTCGCGCGGGGCGACGCGCCCGGCTCCGCCTTGAGCCAGTCGTCCTGCTTGAGCAGGTCTTCGTCGATCACCTGCCCGTCGGCGTCGAGGAGCCAGAAGGCGATCGTGGGGACGAGATTCGGATGGCGGACCTTCTTGACAAGTTGAAGGGCCTTGAACTCCTTGCGCCCCTCTCGGCCGCCGAGCCGGATCACCTTGACGGCGACTTCGGCCCCGCCCGGCGCGGTTGCCTTCCAGACCTCTCCAAACCCTCCCCGGCCGAGGACCGAGAGGAGGCGGTACCCGGTCCCGGGGACCGGTTCACAACCGGCCGCAAATTCTTGCCTCATGGCAGTCTCCTCCGGAAGATTGGCTCCGTTTCGCGCGCAGCCCGGGCGATCGATCCGCGCTGGCGGCTGGCAGAGCCGGAGCCGGCGCAAGGGTCCGCGTTGAGCCGGCCCCCGGGGCGTGAACGGTTGCGGCTCGCCGGTCGCCAGCCAGGCGGAGTCATCTCGGGCCCGAGATGGCCGCCCGCGGTATATCGATCTTGAGGGGTTCTCCAATCGTCACCGCCCCGGCGATGATCGTCTCGCGGCGCGTGATCGCTATCTTGTAGTTCCTGATCTCCTCGGGCGGCGCCTTCTCGTACTCGAACGTGTGCCGGACGATTCCGACATCGCGACTGAAACGGTGGCGGCTCCGCTCGGGCGGCGGGTCCATGGCGATCTTCAAGGCGTGGACGTTGCCGCCGGGGGGGTGCCGTTCGACCAGCACGAGGCGCGCCGGGCCTTGACGATCGTCTTGGCGGATGTCGGCCTCCAGGGAGACCGCCAGGTTCTCGATCGGAAGCCGGTCGCCGCGCGGCATGTCGCCGACGCGGATCACTCGATCCGGCGGCGATTCCGCGAATTTGACCCAGACGTGCAGCCCTGCGGCGCGGGCGTCCAGGGGCCAGTTCAAGGCCGTGCAGGACAGCACCGGCACCGGCCGGTCGGGTTCGAAAAGCAGATCGTAGAACGCGTATTCCGGAAAACTGGCCGCATCGCGCGAATCGAGCGGCGCGATCTGAATCCAGGCCTCGGCGGGCCGCGGGCTGAAGGCTTCCGCCCGCGAATTCTGGATCGATACGGGAAAATGCACCGCCGTGCCGCGCCATTCGGGCAGGTGCGCGGCAATGTAAAACGCCTGGTCCGGGTCTTGCGGATCGACCGCCGGGTCGAAGAAACCGCGCAGGCTCTTGCCATACCGCTGATGCACAAGCCGCGGCGGGCCGCCGCGCGGATCGCCGCGCAAGAACAGCTCGATCGCCTCTCCGCCCGCCAGCTCCACCGCGGTTTCGGCGACCCGGCCCGGAGCGTCGAGCCGCACGATGTACGGGAGCCTGCGCCCCGGCGGGTGGTCGACCTCCCATGTCCGTTCCAGGTCGATCGGCTCGGCCGACGTCTGGCCGGCGGCGCCCGCGGGGATCACAACAAACCGGCTCAACTGGAGCGATTGCTCTAAAGCGGCGACCAGGCCGCTGGGGTCGTTTGCCGGGTAGAACGCGCCGCCGGTTCGCTGGGCCAGCTCTTTCAGATCGGCCAGGCTTCGTTCTCCGGCCGGGTTCTCGGCGGCCATGTCGAAGCCGATGATGTCGAGTTGGATGTTCTGGTTGCCGGCAAGGTTGAGCTCATCTTCAACGTCCTTGCGGTATTTCCGCGTGCCGGCCGGCCCGCCGCTGCTCTGCTGGTTGAATCCGTCGGTAATCACGACGATGTGCCGCTGCGAGGCCTCCGGCCCCGCCCGCAAGTCGCCGATCGCCTGGATGATCGAGAGGTAGAGCGGCGTCTCGCCGGTCGGCTGGAGGTCATCGAGGCGGTTCCGGACAGCCTCGAGTTCCCCTTCCGTGAACCGGCCGGGGCGGAGCGCCAGCTCGACATCCGCGCTGGGGTGGATTTCCAGCCCGGGCGGCCGCGTGATGATCTCCTCCTGGTTGCGCGGGTTCCAGCCGGCGCGGTGGCCGTAGATTCGCAACCCGACGCGGTGCGGGTTCTTCGATTTGGCGAGCCGCAGGAGGATCTCCAGAAGCGCGCTCCGCGCCATGTCGATGCGGCGCGGATTGGCCTCGTCGCCGCCGACGTGGGCGCTCATGCTCCACGAACAGTCGAAGACAAAAACGGAATAGCCCGGATCGCGGGATTCCCCGTGGACGGTCACCGTCGGGCGGGGGTAGACGGGGCGCACGTGGACCACCTCCACGCTGGCCTCGGGGTGGATCACGGCGATCGGCCGGTCCACAAGATGCCCGCGGAAAAAGGCCTCCGCGCGGCATTGCGTCACGCTCTGAAGCCGCTCGTCGTTGGGCACCAGGTATTCAAGCGGCGCCGCGGAACCGCCGATCGGCGCCGCCAACCGGCGCCGGATTGCACCCTGACTTGTGCGGACGTCGATCGGTCGACCGCCGGCCGCCTCGAGCCGCCAAGCCGCCACCCCTTGCGGGAATTGGCTGGGGGCAATCACCGTGCTGGCGTGCGGCAGAAATGCATCCTCCTCAATCAGCGTCAGGTCCGGGGCGTCGATCCGGGCGCCGCGCTCGGCCGCCGCGACACGCGGGGCCAACAACTCGTTCGCCGAGAGCGGCTCGCCCTGCAAGGCGCCGGAACCTGGCAGCAGTCTCCTGGCGGACTCCAGGTAGTGGACCGCGGCAATCTGAAAGAAAGGCGTCTTTGCGCCGGGCGCCGGCCCCCAGAAATCGTCGGTGGCCCGCCGGCCATGCCACTGGAGGAGAAGACACAGGTCGAGCCGCCGCAAGCGGCCCGCGGGGCTGTCTTCTTCGCGGGGCCACAAGCGGGCGGCCAACAGCGGCGCCGAGCCACCGATCAGCCGTTCGGCCTTGCTGTAGCCGGCCCGCAACCGCGCCGCCGGGCCAGCCTCCCGCTCGCTCGACGTCAACAGCCGGTCCGACTGGTCGCTCCATCGTTTCACGTCCTCGCGGGTGGCCGCGAGCAGGCGGCGGACCGCCTCTCCCTGGCGGGCAAGATCGGCGAGCACCGTCTGGCGGTCGCGGCCGGTTTTTTCCGCCGCCTTTTCGTCGAGGAGCGTCAACTCCCGCGCTGCGGCCGGCTTGTCCGCGTCGCCGTCTCCCAAGGGCGATCGATCGAGCAGAAACAGGGCCGGATGGAGCGGCCATCGGGCCAGGCGGTCGATCATGTCGAGCGGCCGGCCGCCTTTTGCCGCCTCGGCGGCGGGCGAAGAGACATCGCCCGGCGCAGCGGCCCGAGCCGCTTCAACGGCAGCGCGCGAAGCGAGAATTCGCAGGTGTTTTTCACGCAATAGGTTGCGTTGCTGGCCCGTCACCAGCGGCACCCGAAAGGCCAGCTCCGCGCTGCGCAGCGTCTTCTTGTCCTCCCCGGCGCTTGTCCTCAATTGGTAACAATCATCGGCGAGTGCCTTCTCCAGCCGGCCGAGCGCGCTGTTGACGGCTGTCTGTGCGCGGCTGAGTTCATCGCTCCAGCGGCCTTGTTCGAGGCCGTCTTCGAGCAGTCCGGCGAATTGCCGCAAGCTCAGCAGCAGGTCGCAGAGATCGCTCGGACTGGCAACCTCGCCTTCATAATTGCGGATGAAAAGCCATTCCGCCAGGTAGGGCGCCCGCCGCCATGCCCGATCGCGCAGGCGATAGGCCTCGGCGACCTGCTCGGCCCTGGCGACCGCAGATTCGTAGCCCTTGCCCGCACCGTCGCCGATCGCCTCTTGCCAGAGGCGTTTCGCCTCGGCGAGACTCTCTGGAGACCCGATGAAGAGATGGTCGTTGGCGATTCGCCGGCTGGCATCGGCCTGGTCGATCAGGCCTCCCGTCCAGAAGACCGCGCGGCAATCGGCGGGCGCGGCGGCTTCTTCGGCGAGACCGTTGGCAACCAACGCCATGGGGAAGTGCCCGGCCGCGGCGTCCCAATCCAGATTCGCCTCTAGCAACCGCAGGAAATGCAATTCAACGACATCCGCGCGCAAGCTCCGCCGCGCGTTGTCGGCAAGCGCGAGGATGGCTGGAATTCGCGCCGGATCGGGCCGGGTCAGCAGACTCTTCCAGCCCGCTTCCGCAACGGTCAGGTAGGGATAGGGCCCCTTGGGTTGAGGGGGTGCGACCTCGGGTGGAGGAACCGGCGCCGGAGTCGGTTTCGAGGCCGGAGCGGCCTCCGGCTTCGATTCTGGGGCTGTATCCGGTTTAGGGGACGGGTCCGTCTCGGGCTGCGATTCCGGCGGCGTATCCGGCTTGGGCGGCGGGGCGGTCTTGCCGGCTTGCTCGTCGTCCGGCGCCGCGCTCGGACCCTGCGGTTTCCCATCCGCCGTGTTTGGAGCAGTCGCGGCCGCGGGGGCCGGTTTCAGACGGGCGGGATCCGAGGGAGGGGGACCGGCTGGCGGCGAAGGGGCGCCCGGCGGCGATTCGGGAGCCTTGCCCGCAGCCAGGTCGGCGGCGATGTGCCCGCGCTGCCGGTCGCCTTCCGGGTCGGGGCGGAGGCGGCGGGCAAGCGGAAGGCTGTACGCGGCCAGATCGTCCGGCAGCGCGTCATGGGCCAGGCTGTCGGCCAGAGCGTTTGCCCGCCGGAGTGTTTCGCGATAATCCGCCTGATACGCCTCGCCCGACAAGACGAGTTGCTCCAAGCGGAGAAGGCCCTGCTGGAATTCCTCCCACGCCAGGGGATCCGACGGTCTGCTTTCGCCCGCCGCCAGGGCTTCATGTTTGAGCCACAGCTCGGCGATCTCGGCCCAGCGCGGGTCCTCATCCACTCCGCCGGCGGGCAGGTCCAGCCGGGTGCGTTTCCGAGCATAGACCAGGGGCCAATCCGCGGCCTCGGGCAGCAGCATGGGGTGCTGGGAATCGAAGCGGTTTTCTATCGCCCATTGCCCGACTTGGGCATCCAGGTAGGAGTGCAGCTCCTGGAGGGTCACGCGGCCGTCGGAATTGCCCGACTTCTCCTTGTCGGCGGCCCCGTCCAATCCCTGCCAGAGGAAATGGGCGAACGCCGAGCCGCGCAGGGCCGGCGCAGCGTGGGCGACTTGGCCGGGCCCGGAAGCGCTGAGGACGAGCAAGTTGGGGATCGCCATGCTCTCGACAATACGCGGCAATCGCTCGGCGAAGCCGCCGGCGAGCAGGCCGATCCTCCATTCGCAGTCCAGTCGCGTGCAGTCGAGGATGAGCAACTTCTTGGTGCTGTCTTTCGGCTTTCCGGGGCGGTCCTGCAAGAACAGGCTATCCAGAAGGCTCCGCAAGGGGAGCCAGGTCGTGCTGTCCAGGGGCGATGCGCCGGGCGGCAGGAGGCACGGCTCTCCCTCCCCGTTGACCAGCCCGTGCATGCTCAGGTAGAGCATGACGACATCCTTGCCCGGCCCGCCCGGCCTGGTTGCATCCAGCCGCATCTGCAACTCGCGCAGGCCCTGCTGCGACGACTGCCAAGGTATGGTGATGAACTTGACCGTTTCCTTGCGGTCGAGGGTCGCCAACTTCGCGAGGTCTTCTTGAACCCAGCCGTTCGGCGGGACGGGCGGACGGTAGTCCGTTGCGGCCATGACCAGCAGCGGGGTCCTCACCGGGATGAAGACAAGATAAGCGATAAATCCGGCGATCAACGCCAGAATCGTCAGCACGCCTGCGGCCAACCGCAACCGGTAGCGCTGCTCGGCTCGCTCGTGATTCCGGTCCCTCCGAGCCGACCATCCTCCTTCAGCGCGGGGCGCCGCCTTTCCTGCCCCGGCCCGTTCGCGCCACCCGCCTCGATCCGAAGCACCGCGCCAGTCTTTGGCGGCCATGGTCCGTCTCCGTTGTCCATCGGCGGTCTGCTGAGGACCGCACGCTGTTCTGGCTCGCCTCGTCACTGGCCGGCGGCGGGCTGAGTCACTTTCGCCAGCGGCAGGGTCACGAACGGCAGGATCTCGCCGGGCCCCGCCGAGGGGTTCTGGCGCCCGGCGGTCGCTTCCGGCACGGAACGGGTCACGTAGGCAATGACTTCATCGAGGGTCACCATGCCGTCGCCGGAATCATCCGCCCGGCCCGACAACGCCTCCAGGAGACACTTCGTGAACACACCGTGTCCGAGGGTCTTGATCTCCGCCGCCTTCTCATGCCCCGCGGATGCCGCAACGGCCAGGACCACGTCCTCCTGCAATGCGCGGAGGCCGGTCTTCAGCCCCTGATCTTGGAGGGGCTGAATCGCGCCGCTGTGACACGTGTCGAGCACGACCAGTTTCCTGCAAGGCACATCCGCCAGGCTGTGGAAATCCTCCCAGGATATGCAGCCGCGGAAATCGCCGCGGTCGATCGCGTCCAGACGCGCGTGGTGGCCAAGATAATAGTATGTCTGGCTCTTGGGGTCCACCAGTCCATGGCCGGCCATGAACACGACCAGCAGATCGTCGGGGCGAGACAACTTCTTCAGTTCGCCGGCAATCCGCTCCAGGGCGGCGCGCCAACTCGCCGGCGTCACCTCCGCGTCGCTCAACAGGGCAGCGTTCTCGAATTCGTACAGCTTCTCGGCGCCCGACTTCAGGCAATCGGTGATCGCCTTGGCATCGGCCACCGAGAAGGCGAGGCCAGGCACGTCGCTGTCCGCGTATTGGTTGATCCCCACGGCGAGCAGATAGAGCCGGGGCGGCGCTTCCGCCGCCCCCGGCCGGCCGCGGTCCACAACGACATTGCTGAACGCGCCGGTCGGGGCGTCGGTGGCGACGATCAACTGGATCAGCGTCCGCTCGTCGGCCGGCAACGGCACCGTCCACTCGTAGACCACTTCCGACCCGTCGGCCAACTCGCGCTGCTGGAGAACGCGGCGCTGCGTCGCCACGACGCCGTTGGCGAAGACCCGGGCCCGGACGAGCTTGCTGACCTCGGGGGTGCTGATTCGCGCCGTCACCCGCGTCGAGCGTTGCTGGATCACCGTGCCCGGCCGCGGCGAGAGTATCTCCACCCGTGGTGTCGCCGCGATCTTTCGCGGAAGGACCTGGTGGATTCTTTCGGGAATCTCCTCGGCCGCCTCGTCGAGGGCCTTCTGCAAGCTCCCGGCGCTGAGGAGCCGGGCCATGACGGCGGGCCGCTCGAGCGTCTTCTGGTACTGATCCGCCCGATAGAAGTCCGGCAGCGCATAGAGCCCGCGATTCACCTGCCAGCCGAAAAGCGTGTGGCCGTTGACGGATGCGTCGTAGTAGCCTTCGGGCGTCCAGTAGGCCCACTCGCTGTCGGAGCTTACAAACAGGGTGGCCAACGGTTGCCAGGCCGGCACGCGCTGGAAGGCAGTCCGCGACCCGTCGCTGCCGGCCACGGCGAAGCGGACCTGGGTCATCCACGGCAGTTGCTCAAGACGCCGCTGGATCGCCTCGGGACGGCTCTCCGACCGTTCGGCCCGTTGATCCGCCGGCCAGCGGATTTCGCCGAGTACATCCCCGTGGCGAAGCCCCTTGGCGAACAGCGGGCCGGAGGGAAGAACCTCGGTTGCCACGAGCTGGTTGTTCTTGACGGAGAACTCCGCGCCCCAGCGCCCCAGCGCGGTCGCGCCGCGTTCGAACAGTTCCAGGCTCCAGAGGCAAACGGTCCCATCCGCCGATCCGGAGACAAGGTAGCGCCCATCGCTCGATGCGCCGACGGAAGCGACGTAGTCCGCGTGCCCGCGAAACTGCCTCAGGATCGGGCAAGGACCGGCCGCGGCCAGTCCCAGGACGTGAATGCTGTTCTGCCCGTCCGTGCCAACCGCGATCGCCGCCGGGCGCCCGTCGCCGCCCGGAATCCAGCAATAGCATCGCGCCCGGCCTTCCAGCACGGGATCCAACTCGATCGATCCGGCTGGCGAACCGCCGCGGTAGAGCTGGAGATTTCCGTCGTCGCGCCGCCGGGCCTGCCAATCGCCGCGGAAGGACTCCGCCGTGAGCCAGTCTGCTGCGGCAGGCAGCGCCGCGCGGTCCAGTTGGAGCCTCTCCGGATCGAACACGGCCTGCACGTCGGCGTAGTCGTTGAATCCGCGGTCCTGCACGTCCCAGCCGAATCCGAACCGATGCGCGTGCCCGGCCTTCTCAAACGCCACTTTGAGCACGCGTCGTGCCGTGCCGCGGAGGGCGGCCGCGGTCTCCACCGCGGCGATGGGTCTGACGAACACCTCGTTGTCCTTGCCTCCGCCGTGGGCGAGCTTCTCGCCGTCGGGGCTGATCCGGACCGCCCAGACATGATCGGGGAGACGGAGCCGAGTCTTGACCAGCCCGGCGGCAACGTTCCAAAGCTGGACCTCGCTTTGTTTTCCCCCGGCGCGCACCGCCGTCCCCAGGGCCAGCGTCTGGCCGTCCGGGCTGAAGCAGAGCGAGATCGGTACCGCCCCGGGCGTCAGCCGCCGCGGGGGCTGGTTCCCCTCCAGGTCCCAGAGGTAGAGGTGGCCTTCGAGGTCGGCGGAGGCGAGCCGCCGCCCGTCGCCCGATGCGGCCAGCGCGGTGACCATGCCGCGGTGCACCGTTTCGAGCAGCCGGCTCCGCGTCGGGTCCGCCAGGTCGACAACCCGCAACTGCCACTGGAGGCTTCCTTCGCGACCGGTTTTGGCAAGCCGGGGAAGAATCGCCTGGCTGCTGGCCGCGATTGCGATCGGCCGGATGTCGGTGCCGGCCGCGATCCGGCCGGCCGCTTCGGCGCCGTAGGTCTCCGCATCGGGAGCATCGAGCTCAGCGGGCTGCCAGCCCGGGCGTTTCCAGAGCGTCGCCCGGCCGTCGAGATCGATCGACGCGAGCCAGTTGCCATCGGCGGAAAAGGCGAGGGAAGAGACCGTTTGGCGGTGCCGCTCGAGCACTCCGGCGAGCGAGCCGTCCAGCGGGCTGACCAGAAGGATCTCCCCCGTGGACCCCATCGCACCGTAGCCGCCGATGGCCAGCAGGCCGTCGCTCGGCGCGGCGTCGATCGCATAGATGCTCCCCCGCAGACCGCGGGCGACCTGCCAGCGGATCGTCCGCTCGCGCAGGAACACCCGCCGCAGGTCGCGAAACACGGCCTTCAAATTCCAGACCTCGACATTCTTGTCCAGGCCGGCCGAGCAGAGTCGCTGGGAATCGGGCAGAAACGCCAGTCCGCGGACGACCGCCGTGTGCCCTCCGCTGTTTAATCGCAGGCGCGGGTTGGCCTCCTGGTCCAGTCGGACCCGGCGGAGATCGCGCGTCTGGTCGCCGGCTTGCTGGCCGCGGGCGGCCCCTGCCAGGAGCGTGCCGCAACTCGCCAGGACCATGATGCGGAAAGCATGCGCCGTTGCCGGCCGGATGGGGATCATCGTTCGTTCCTCGCAACTCGAGCCTTGCCGATCCGCGCGCCGCTGCGCGGCCGCCGGCGACTATGGTTCCACCCGACATCGATTGCGGAGACCTGCCTTGTCTGCCGGGCTAATTCTGCGGCTTCGGCGCGGGCTCTGCCTCGCCCGGCTTGGAGATCGAAACCAGGGGGATGGTGACATACAGGTTGGGCGCTTTGTCGGTGCTGACCACCATGGCCAGGGTTCCTTGCGTGTCGCCGTGGGGCGGCTCCTCCAAGGCGACCTCGGTGGGCCTGGCTTCCTCCACTTTTTCGGCGAACTGCTCGCGGTCTTTCCTGTTCGGCAGGCCGCGGAGGGTCATCGTCTCGTTATGGCGATTGCGGATCGAGGTCAAGGTCTTCTGGACGGTGGCTTTCAGGCTGTCCTTGATCGCCTGTTCCTGGGGTGTGAGGGCATCGCCCGGCTTCTTGAACACGACGTCGGCCAGCACCGCCAGCTCGGCGATCGGCCGTTCGGTGGCGACCACGACGATCTGCTCCTCGCCCGGCGGCGTGACGAACTCGAAGTACCCGTCGAACGGCAGAATGAACGACGCGCCGGCCTTCAGCAGCGGCGGCGTCTCCTTGTCGATCGGCAGGAGGCAGGTTCGCTCGCCGCTGGCGCCCTGGTGGAAGATGTAGATATAGTTGTCGGCGGCCGGTTGGATCTTGATGCGAATCGAGTCGCCCAAGGCGAACTGATATGCCTTCGGGTCGACCGCCTGTTCCCTGCCGTCCTTGCGGATCAGCACGGTGTAGTCGAGTGCGACGACGTGCTTGACCTCCTCGGTGAGGCCGACGAACTTGCTGATCGCCTTGCCGTCGCCGGTGGCGAAGTACCTCCGGGCAAGGTCCCGGTAGGTGACCTCCTCTGCGGCACGGGCGTGTGCCATCACGCCGGCCAGCAACAGGGCCGCGCTCAGCATCCCATCACGCCATGGTACTGATTGTCTCATCGGAACATCCTCTCAACTCAAAGGGCCACTGCGAATCGGGCAGTGGAGGGCCTAAAACACCAGACACGCCTGACAACAAATTCCGTCGCTGGGCGCCGCAACCGGGCGCTCGCACCGCTTGGATGGCGACCTCCCGCAAACCGCCGCGCCCCGCGTTGGGGGGCTGGCCGATCTGGACGTGGGGGAGGCCGACCGTCAACCTGCCTCCGTGCGATGTCATGTCGCCCAGCCGTTCCGGAAGTGCTTTAAGGATCAGGCGCATGTTCATACCAGGACTCGCTTCGCCTGGCTGCCCTCATCCGCCAATCAACACCGTGCGGGTGGCAGCCAGTTTGGGATCGCCGAGCAGTACGCCGCAGCCTGCGAAGTCGGGCGCCGGAAACCATCGGGCAGCGGGCATCCCGTGGATGAACACCGTTGCCGATCCCTTGACGATCGGTGGAGGCGGCGCCGGCGGGGGGGGCGGCGGATGGGCGAGACCGGCGCTGATCACGCCCGTGCAAACCGCCGAGCACAACACATGCGCCGCCGGCATCCCTTCAATGATCACCGGCGCGGCGGCGCACAGCGGGCAGGGCACGGGGACGCCGGGCCCGATGATCCCGCTGGGGCACAGGAGGTCGTGGGTGATCGGATCGAGAATTCGCGCTGCCGGAAACATTGTTCATTCCTCCCTCGGCTCATGGATTCCGGGCGGCCTTTTGCAGCCCGAGCTTTTCGACCGTTGGCAGGAGCGACTCCCGGCCGATCAGGAGCCACTCGTCGGGCGCGGCGCCCTCGATCAGCACCGCATCGACGCCGGCCAGCAGGGCCTCCGCCCCTTCGGGAGCGGCCAGTTGCAGCAGGGGCGCCAGGATCGTCGGCCGCGCATAAGCCCCGGCCGTAAGCCGCAGGTGGGCCAACAGCTCCCGCCGGTCCTGGCGGGAGAACAGGCAGACCAGGCCGTCCTTGCCCCAGGCCTTCTCGATCCACGAGAACAGGTCGACCGGGTCGGCGCCCGAGAGGATCACCTGCGAGAACAGCCTGCGGGATTCCTCGGGATACCAGTTGAACAAGTACTCGGGCGGCGAGAGTTCCTCGGGGGGCGGCTGGCCGATCCTGCCGGGATCGAGCACCAGGTAGAGCGGGAATTCCGCGGTCAGCAGGGCCGCCAGTTGGTGCGGCGGCGCCTGGCCGGTCGTTCCTCGGAGCGTGGCGAATCGCGAGTTGCCGATTTCAACGCTGTAGGTGATCGTGCCGGGCGGAGGGGCGGCTCCGCGGAGGGCCGCCGGGGCGCCGGCTTCTGCGACGACGATCGTCTGCCGCTGGAGGCCTTCGACGTGCACGACGAATTCGCTTTGCCCGGCGCGGATCCGGTCGCCGTTGTAGACGCTTGCCGGGGTGGTCACCGGCTGGCCGTTCAGGAGCGTGCCGTTGCTGCTGCCGAGGTCCTCGACCTGGCAGCCGTCGATGCTCGTTTCCAGCGCGAAGTGCAGGCTCGACATGTGCCCGTCGCCGGCCAGCGTCAGGTCGGCGAATTCCGTGCGGCCGACTTGCAGCCGCTGGCCCGCCCTCAAGGGGACCTTGCGGCCCTGTCCGGGTCCTGAGACAACCTCCAAGATCACGCGCATCTCGGCCCTCGCTGGCAACTTGCCGGTCGCAGGCTTCGCTGGATCATACGCCGCCGATTTCAAAACGGTGTGGATTTCTGCCCCGACTTCGAGTCGTCCGCTGGAGTCGGCTCGAGCGGCGCGGCGGCCTTGGGGGCTTCCGGCGCGGTCGGACTCGAGCCGCTCCCCGCGCCCGCGGCGCCGCCGCTGTTGATGTTCACGAGGACGCCTTGGACGGTGACTCCCGCCGGGCCGATGTCGATGAACCCCCCGGCGGCCTTGAGCGTCAACTGCATGCCCGCCTCGATGACCACGGTCATGCCGCCTTTCAGGTGGATTTCGCTGCCGGCCTCCAGGGCGTAGTTGATTCCGACCTTCTCTTGGAGATTGACGCCGACCTCGAGGGACTGATTCTTGCCGGTCTGCTCGTTGCGATCGAGGCCCACCTTCAGGTGGCTGTTCTTGTCGACCTGCTCCTTCTTGTCGGCCTTGATGACGATCTCCTGGTTTCCGGGCCCGTCGATGCCGCCGACGAGCAGCTTCATGTCGCCGCCGATCTGCTCCTCCTGGTTGCGATGCACCTTGAGGTGCTTGTCGCGATAGACCATCTCGCATTGGTCGCCGGACTTGCTGCCGTCCTTCTCGCCGCCGACGATCAAGTGCCGGTCGCCGCCGACGTTTTCCATCGAGTTGGCCTGGACCCGCGTGTCGAGGTTCCGCTGGGCGTGCAGGAAGATCTGCTCTTGCCCGCGCTGATCTTCGAAGCGGAGCTCGTTGTAGCCGTCGCCGCCGGGCGACGAGTTGGTCTTCAAATAGCTCTTCGTCTTCTCCGCGGGCAGCTCGTAGGGTGGCATCTGTTCGGCATTGTAGACCACGCCGGTGATCAGCGGGCGATCGGGGTCGCCCTCGAGAAAGCTGACAACCACCTCCTGGCCGATCCTGGGGATGCACAGCCATCCCCAATTCTTGCCCGCATAGGGCTGCGACACGCGGACCCAGCAGGAGGTGTTCTCGTCGCGTTTTCCCTCCCGATCCCAGTAGAACTGGACCTTGACGCGGCCGTACTTGTCGGGCCAGATTTCCTCGCCCGGCGGACCGGTGACGACGGCCGTCTGGACGCCTCGCACGATCGGCCGCGGCGTGGTCCTGGCGGGGCGGAAGGTGACCGAGTCCGGAATGCACGCGAACTTGTTGCGGTAATCGAACCCGGCCTGCGCGCCCGTTTCGTAAGCCAACGGCTCTTCGGCTTGGTGGTCGATCGACGTGATGACGAACGATTTTCCCTCTTCCGCCTTGGACTGGTGGCTGCGGACGGTGAACTTGTGGCCCGCCACGAACGATTTGCAGTTGCTCTCCGCCTGGACCAGGTTGTGCGGCGTCTCCTCTTCCTCCATGCGAATCCGCGTCAAGGCGCCCCCATCGTCCTTGTTCGCGTAGATGCCCGGATAGTCGTAGAATTCGAACTTGTCGATCTCGTCGAGCTGGACCGTCGAGTTCTCGTTGGTCATCAGCAGCGTGCTGGGTGTTTTTTCGCTCCGGGCCGGTTGCTCCGCGAAGTTGTAGTCCGTCTGGGCCCACTTGCCCGTGCGGAATTCGTAGCGGTGTTCCCAGTCGGTGATGTGGTCTTCGACGGCGCGCGTCCCGGTGTCGATCGGGTGGTCCACCTGCGACTCGGCGCACGTCGCATAGGCCCCCTTTTGATCGGCCAGGACCATCGTGTGTTTGCCTTCTTCGTGCTTGAACAAGTAGAAGATGCCCTCCTCCTCCATCAGCCGGGAGACGAAGGCGAAGTCCGTCTCGCGGTACTCGACGCAATAGCTTCTCTTCGGGTGGTTGCCCTGGACCTGGGAGACGTCGTAGTCGCTGAACCCTAGATCCTGGAAGATCTGCTGGATGATCTCGGGCGCCGTCTTGTCTTGGAACACCCGGCAATCCGTCGTCCTGGTCAGAAACCAGAGCCAGGGGACCAACTCCGCCCGGTAGTTCCGCCGGCCCTGGGGGTCTTCGTCGCCGGCGGCGAAACGCTTGACGCATCCGTTGACATGCCGCAGCGAGCCGTCGGCCAGCTTGATGCTCAGCGTGACGCGTTTGCCAACGATCTGCGCGGCCGCGATGTTGTTGTTGTCGGAGATCATGCCGACTTCGAAGTGGAACAGCCGGGAGATCTCCTCGTGGCCGCGAAACCCCGTGGCGACGAGCTCGTTTTCGCCCAGGGGCGTCTTGAGCCTGAGCATGCGGTGTTCTTGTTTGAGGGCCATGGCAGGTTCCCTGGGAGGATGGGGCCTGAATGCCGGGGGCGGCTTGGGGAGACCGTCATGCAAGCAGCCCGGCGGCCCTCCGCTGGGCTGCTTGCGCGACTCGATGCCGCCCAGGGCGGGCGACGAGGAGGGCAGATCGTGGCGGCCACGCCGGGAGCCACCCGCTCGTGCCGACGCTGTCTTTCCGGCCAGACGGGATGCAGCGCCGACCGCTCCCGCCCGCCACGCCGCCGGCCGTTGCCAGGCCTCTGCGGCCTGGCAGCGGCCGGCGAACCGCCATCGATCGAGCCGGCCTGGTTGGCGGCCATCAAGTCTTGGCCTCTTCAACCTTCCAGGTGAACTCGACATTGCCCTTCTTCTTGCCCGCGGAGTCGTTTTCGGTGTACGTCTGCTTGATCTCCTCAAAATTCAGCGACATCTGCTCCGAAGGCACCTGCTCGGACTGACCGCTGCCCCCGATCGAGTAGCTGGTCACCTGCACATT
>Ga0123333_10002880_pt1 | contig 17143 bp, 22 predicted proteins | sample BioC12SIPDNA_3_FD_89957 | JGI IMG/M metagenome (GOLD analysis project Ga0123333, IMG submission 89957) | Anaerobic biogas reactor microbial communites from Washington, USA - Biogas_R2_B C12 SIP DNA | ecosystem: Engineered > Bioreactor > Anaerobic > Unclassified | place: Washington, USA... | reverse complement strand
CGCCCGGCGTTCGGTCACTTGCTCGAATGACTCCAGTAGAGGGAACGCGTACTCCGGTAAGGTATAGTGATAGCTGAGATCCGGCTGCTTTTCTCGCTTCAACCATCCAGTGTCCTCCAAGCGGCGCAACATCGCACGAGCTTGCATACGCTGCTGGCGGTAGAGCTCGGCAGCATTACCGCTGTCCTCGTCAACCTCTACTTCAGACACATCATCACCGACATCACTTGAAAGCTCAGCCTGTTCTTCCTCGCTCGCTGCAGCAACGACGACCACGACAGTCTCTACCGCGGCGTCTTCTTCAATCACTGCGAACGCTTGAGCTAAGCGGTACAGACGTGCAAGCGCAGCAGAGTAGAGCCGCCGCGTTGGTGCTGCTAATGGCTGGAACAAACCAGGAGGGACAGCATCAAAGAGGTTCTTGGGTGAGTCGGATGTATGCTGCTGCATTGATGAGTTACCCTATCCTGCTGAGTGTGTAAGAATCCTCACTGATCGACGGTGAAACCAGGCCACGACAGTCCTCAGGAAACTGTTCCATTGTAGCCATTGCAGGAAAAACCGCAAGAGATCATTCATTGAATACTGTCAGCGCAGCTTCTACACACATCCAGGCAGGGTTCTAGACGCTCTTAACCGATGAAGGAGATACGAGAGGTATAGTATGTCACTAGCATAAGCAGAGCATTTAGGCATCGGATCATCGGCCAGGGAGAGGAAAGCAATAGCCGGTGCCGACTATTCCGCCCTCCTCAGCAATGCAGCCAGCGTGTGGATTCCCGTTGATCGTTGAGGGGAGCTAATCCAGCACTTAACGCTCTTTGCGTCGTCGTCCGGGTGTGGGTGGATCTTCGCGGCGCCTCTGGAGCCACGCCTCCGCGTCCTCAGGCTTGATGAGCCACACGCTCCCGACTTTGGTTGCCGGGATGGCACCCTCACGGCACAGATGCGCCACCCAAGACCCCGATACGCCGGCCTCTTGGGCAACCTCGGATGCCGTGAAGAAGTCTCGCGCCACGCCTTAAGCCTCGGTGTCCGCGTACAGGGCGACCAAGGTGTCCAACCAAGCCGCGTCATCGCGGCGGAGGGCGCCACGATCCAACTGCGCGATCTCCCTGGCGAGTCGCGCCGCATCCTCGCGGCTGGCGTAGGGTACCCCCTCGACATCCAATTGCAGGAGCAGCGCATCATGGGCTTCCGTCCGCACGTCGTTCAATCGTGGGTCGGTGTGGTCGAGTTCCTGGGCCTCCCGAGCCTTGAGATATGCCTGCGCGCGGCTGAGCAGTTCGGGGCTTACGCACAGCTCGCCTATCTCGAGCTGGCCGCCAGCCTCCGGGCTACCGCTACCGTCACGCGCTGACCGGTCAGTTCCTCCAGTTGGCGATGCAGCACCACGCGCTCCTGATCGAGGTCGCGGTACTGTCGCGGGCTCAACCCGCCTCGCTCGATCCGGTCGATCACGTCCAGGTATTCCTTCGCTATCGAAGCGATCAGCCCCATCGTGGTTCATGCCTCCCATGATACGTCCGTCGCTTGAATCGGGCAAGCGCACTTTGCTTCCAAGAATGTTACGTCGCTCACAGATACAACCATTCCGCCAAAATGTGAAGGGTGACAACGCTCCGAATTATACTTCAGTTAACTGAATAATAAAGCACCACGGACCAGAGATAATCTGTGGCAACGGCAAAATCGGGTGACCCGACTCAAGAATAGGGCCAGCCCCATCGACCTGGGCTGGCCCTAAGCCAGGACTCTATCCACCGTACCCCTTCCCGGCTCCACACCAGCGTCAGAACAACTGAACCGGGTCTAGTGGATATTCTCCCGCTTCCCCAGATGCCGCCACTGCGTCGCCACGACCTCGACCTTGCTCTGGCTCACCTGTCCGACGGATAGCCGAACAGCTAGGTCGTTCTTCTCCGTCTCGGTCATCCCCTCGGCCCGGCGAGCCAGGTGGGCCAGGTTCTCGCGTGTGTCCCGCTGCTGCAGGAAGCCCGTGACCTCGACGTAGTCACCCTGGTTCCACGAGGGTGGACGCCCCACGGCCTGCGGAATGCACACGTCAATGGCGTCGAAGTTCTTGCCATCGGGGTTCGGCAACATCCCCGGCTGCCGGGGAATCAGGACGCGGAACACGGTCGTCTGATCAGGCGTCACGCGGCGTCGCACGACGACGCCGGAGAGAGAAATGTTGTTCATGGTAGCTCCTTGTTGACTTGATACTGGATACTTGATACTGGAAGCTGGATGCTTGATGCTCGCTGCTGGAAGCTTGATGTTCAGTACTGGTCACTGGATACTTGATGCCGGATGCTTGGTAGTCGAAGCTGAGTGGAGCATCTGGAGAGCCCCGGTGTACAAGTGTCCAGCTTCCAGTATCCAGCTCCCAGCTACGGCGTCAGGATCGACTGCAGCTCGATCACCGGGATCGGCAGGCCCGGGCCGAAGCTGCCACACTGCGTACCGCTCTCGGTGGCTCCCGCGGTCTGTGCCGCGGACCACGGGACCAGCTTGTTGTGGCCCAGGAGGCTGAGGTCATACACGCACCACGCACCTTGCTGCTCGCCGGGGCAGCCGAAGAGCGGGCCGGTCAACGCCCGCCAACGGTACTCAGCGCAGCGCGGGAGCTGGTACCAGTTCGCCTCCCCGGCGTGATCACCGCTGCCGCAGCCGCGATGCGGCACCCCGATCGGGGCCGACTCACGCCAGAAGCAGTCACCCCAGTCCTGGCGCGTGCACTGCAACTCGTCGTACTTCCACGTCCACTGCGGGTACCACCACGTCTGCACCCCACCCTGGTAGCTGGGCGCGTCCCACCCGATGACCCGCTCGTCGCACGCGCAGTCGCGGTCCTGGCATTCGGGGTTCCAACGGGGTCCATTAGCAGTGAGACCATACGACGAGGTCTCGAAGACATGCGAGAGGTACGTCCCTTGCACAGCACTGGCGCTGTTCCAAGCGCGGTCGTCGACCGTGATCAGCTCGGCATAGGGCGGGATGTAGCCGTAGACGGCGGGACCCCCGCTCTGCCAGCGCTCCCACGCCACGCCAAGTTGCAGGTTCGCCCGCGTCCCTTCAGAAGGTTGGCCCGCGGGCAGTGGACAGCCGGGGACGTCGCCCAGATCGGCATACGCTGCGCCGTGGTCGACCGCGCAGGGGAACGCCTTGCCGGCGGAGAATGCTTCGGCCCGGCTGGGACCGCCCGTGTACCAAATCTGGGTTGGCAAGCCCACCAGCGAGCGCGGCCAGGGATGGCGCAGCACCTCGGCGGACGGGATCAGGACCTGGACGGTCAGATCCCAGTCCCACCGGTCACAGGTCTGCACGATGCCGCCGGGGCTCACGCTGGGGACGTCGTCGCAAGGCCAGCGATTGGGCTCGGGCGTGCGCGGTGGCCGGGCTGTTGGCGTCGATTCGGGCATGCACTCGCCCTGTTCGGCACACCGGGTGCGGACGGCATAGCACTCGCCCCCATTCACGCACCACCAGAGCACGACGGTGTAGAAGGTCCGGCAGCGAGATCCGATGTCGGCGACGCGCGAGGGGACGCAGGCCTGACGATAGTAACCGTCGGAGGGCAGCCCCGCGGGCGGCGTAGCCGTGGGCGGGGGCGGGAGGGGTGTCCCCCCGCCGCCGGGATGCGAGGTTGGCGCCGGAGGTGGTGGCCCGGGTGTCGCTTCACCGCCACTCCCCCCGCCGCCACTGTCGCCACTGCGACACTGGAAGCAACCGCTCATCGGGCTGCCACAGCAGCCGTTGGCCGGCGGCGTGCAGCAGGCGCCGACCGGTACGGGAGGCACGACACTCGTCACACTCAGGAGGATGATGAGGACCAGGAGTAAGCGCAGGAGCCGTTGTGTTCGCATCATTCCCACCCCCTACCACCCCGCCGGCAGCGCGGGCAGCGGGGTCGTCTCCCACGCCACCAATCGCCAGACGCCGTCAGCGTCCTTACGGAAGTCCGCCGTGACTAAGTTGTCGCGTGCATCGATCTGGTCGTCGGTCAACGGCGCCAGGCACGGCGTGCTCTCCGGGGATCCGCACATCGTTGTGTCAAAGATGAGCACGGACTGGATGTCCATCACCGCCTGGGTCACCCGGCAGTGGGTCGTGTCGGTACACCGTACCTCATTGTCCGGCCCCAGCTCCGTGTAGACGAACACAAACGGGGTATCGAGCAGCGGCCAGGTGTAGCCCTCCGCCACCAGGTGCGCAGCCTGCGACATACTCAGGTCACGGTCATACGCCAACAGTGCTTCCTGATCAGCCTGCTGTACCCGCGTGCGGTGCAGCAGCACGGTGAAGGCGTTGCGCAAGGCCGCCACATCCGCCGCTGGCGGCACCAGGTAGGTACGTCCGCTTTGCGGATCCTGTTTTGTCTCCCAGCCCAGCTCCATCTCAGCGGATGCCACTTCAGCCGTCGCCAGTTCAACTGGCGCTGCTTCAGATATCAGGGGCGTTGCGTCAGGGTCGATGCGCGGCGCCGTGACCCGTCGCCAGAGCCGCCCTCCACCCGCGATCAGCAGACCGGCGAAGATCGCGACCACCGCCAGCAGTACCCACGTTGTCGATTTCAGTTTCAAGATCACCTCCTGTCAGTCTTCGTTAATCACTTCATCGCAAAAGCGTGATGCCACGCCATAGGGCCCCTACTCCTTACTTCCTTCTTCCTACTCCCTGCCTCACTCCCCCTCCCCCGCGATGCCCCACGCCGGTCGCGCCCGACCGCGCACCGTCACCTCGACCGCCGATTCGCGGAAGAGCACGACGGGACGCAAGCGCGCCCGGCAGACCAACGCCACGCGGTTGGCCCAGATCTGGGGCTGACCGCACATCACCTGACCGTGCGTGTTGCTCGCCGCGATGGTCTGGGCCACAGTCGCCGCGGCAGGGGTGAGCGCGACGCGACCGGTGCACAAGTACAGGGCTGTGTCCAGCTCTTGGGCAGCCGCGTGAGCCGCTGCATCGGCGGCGAGTTGGGCCAACCGATAGGTGCGGAACATCATCCCGCCCTCGATCAAGATCCCGGCCATCAGGAGCAGTAGCGGCAGCAGGATCAGGAGCCAGACGAGAACTTGGCCTTCCTCGCCCGGTAACCGAAAGAGGGAAGTGGTTACCGCTTTCCGACGCCGCGTCGCGCATCGGCCCCATCTCAGTGTTCTCATCCGCTTCTTTACTGCCATCGCGACTTCCACCGTTCGATGCGGAAGGTCGCCGCCTGCCGCACCGGGACGCGGTCGCCCCTGAAAAGCAGCGGCGCCAGCGGGATGTCACCGACGTGGACGGCTACCCCCACCTGGTTGGTGACGGTGTCCCCGCGCTGCCAGCCCCCGGCGGACATCGTCCAGGCCATCCGGCCCGCATCCAGGCCGTTGTCGGTCAGGTTCCACGCCGAGGCGCGGTAGGCCTGGTACGCGGCTTGATGCGGGTTCAGGCTCTCGGCGGCGAAACGTCCTCCGGCGAAGGCGGCCTGGTCGACCGCCATCCCGACGAAGAGCACGCGCCCGAAGCCCAAGACCGCAGCCAGGATCAGCATGAGAAGCGGCAGGGCGATGAGCATCTCCAGGGCTGCCTGCCCGCGTTCGTGCTTGTGGTCCGGCTGGGGCATGCTACTTCTCCCCCTCATTCGAACCACCCCGCGGGCGGCGGTCCACCATAGAAGCGTTCCCAGCGGCTGAAAGATCCTGCGGTGAGCAGCGGCGCCTCCAGGTCCCACAGGAGCAGGGCCGGGGCCTGATACTCGGCGGTGGCGTGCACGCCGCGCTGGAGCGCCAGCGCCCTTACCGCCGTCTCCGCCTCGAAGTCCGCATTCGCCCCAGCCATGAAGCGCGCGGCCCAGGCCTGCCCGGCACTGACGTCATTGGCCTTCCCCGCCATGGAGGTAACGTCCTGGGCGTAGGCGGCGTGGTTCAGGCGTACCCAGTACGCCCACCCGATGCCGACGATGGCCCCGGTGAGGAAGAGGAAGACCGGCAGCACCAGCAGCATCTCGATCAGGGCCTGGCCCTGTTCGTGGTTGTACTCTTGGTCGTTGTCTGTGTTCATAGGTTCTGTCCTGTTGGTGGGGGAGGGCGGCGGATGCCGCCCTCCCCACACGGCTAGGGGGCCGAAATGCTCAGCGAGTTGACGCTGTTGGTCGCCTCGCCGTACTTGGCCTGAATCGCGCGGTACAGCGCGAGCACCGCCGCCGCGACCACGAAGACCCCGGCGATGGCGATGATGTACTCCAGCAAGCCCTGCCCCTCCTCGCGGCGCACCACTTCGGCGAGGCGGCGCTGGCGCAGCGCCTGGTAGCGCCGGACCACGGGGGACCCTGAGATCCGGTTCTGCACGCGCAGCCAGGCCAGGGTAGCCCTGTCCACTGTCGTCTGTTGTCGTTCCATACAGTCCTCAAGCCTCCTTCTAGTTAGATGGTGTCGAGCGTAGGGTGCGAGGGAGGGACGTCGTGATTTCAGCACCTCCTGTCCCTCCCTGGGACCGCCGTCAGCCAAGGTATGTCTCAGTAAGCATCACCTCCTTTCACGAGCTTCAGGTCAACGGGTCGCTTCAGGAGCCGTCATATCAGAGTCTGCTCGACAGTGTCATCGTCCGCGACGAGATCTGCTGTGATCATTCCTTCTCTGCCTTTGCCGATCGCGGTAGGCGCGGGGGAGGAGCACACGTATCGCCTTGCCTCCAGCCCCTCCCCGGGACCTGGTCAACCGAGTCATATCCCAATAGGCATCACCTCCTTTCAGTACCTCAGAAGCTGTTGGGCTCAGAAGCCTCCAGCGCCGAGGTTGGCGAAGGCGCGCAGGGCGCCCGGCGCCGCCAGCACCAGCAGCGTGGCCAGGATGGCGAAGAACGCGGGCACGATCATCAGCACCGTGTTGCGATAGCCGCGCGCCGTGGTGCGCTGCGTCAGCTCCGCCCGCAGCTCCTCGGCCAGCGCCCGCAGTGGCTCACTGACCCCGCCACCCAACCGCGCCGCGGTCTTGACCAGCGTCACGAACGGGATCAGGGGCGGCAGGTTGCCGTTGTCCTCGAGCAAGGCTTCGACCCCGACCGCCAGGTCACCGCTGACGTTGTACTGGGCGGCGACCGTGCGCAGTTCGGCGACGAAGACACCGCCGGGCCGCTGGGCCAGTTGGTGGATGGCGTAGGGCAGCGGGAAGCCGGCGGCCAGGAAGTTGGCCAGGCGATCCAGGGCCGAGGCCATGTCGGCGATCATCTGGTCGTCACGCCGCGCAACCTTGCCCTTGAGGTCCAGGTTGGGTAGGAAGAACCCCAGGGCGCCGGTGCCCACGGCCACGCCCAGACTGAGCGCCGGGGTGAGCCCGCCGATGGCCGCCAGCAGCACGCCAAACCCCAGCCCCACCACGGCCAGGCCCGTGGCGCTGGCCAACTTGGTGGCAAAGAAGGTGCGGGTGTCGGGGTACGGCGCGCCCACCCGCTGCCAGAAACCGGCCTGCTTGAGCAATGTCTCGACGTCGGCGCGGTCCCGGCGCTGCGCCAGGTCTTGTGCCAGCCGCCCGAAGAGCCGGTCCACCAGCGGGCGCCGGGCCGCCACCTGCTCCAGCCCCAGCCGCACGTTGAGCGTGCGCGGGGCGCGGCGCCGTCCGGCGGTGACAACCAGGAGCGTGCCCAGGCCACCCAGGAAGGCCAACCACAGCGCCGTCATCGCGCCGCCCCCTGGGGCTCGAGATCCAGCCCCGCCTTGGCGATGCGCTGGGAGAGCAGGTAGGCGAGCCCAGAGAAGACGATGGCCACTGCCAGCACGATCTGGCCCTCGAGCGTCGCGTAGAAGCCGCCCTCGTACTGGGCCATCACCAGCTTGAGCAGCACCAGGAAGCCGAAGGGGGCGACGGCGACGATGGTACCCTCCAGCTTGGGCTGGGTCTGCCGCGCGCGGACCTCGTTCTGGATCTGGATGACGCCGTGCATCAGGTTCTGCAGCCCCTGGAGCACGCTCTTGAGCTTGCCGCCCTGCTGCTCGCGCACGGCGAGGGCCTCGGCCAGCATGTCGAAGTAGGGGCTGCGGCGGCGTTCGGCCACCTGGTAGACGGCGTCACTGATTGTCGTGCCGGTCTGGAGCGCCGTGACCACCTGGACGAAGTCGCTCCGCACAGGTTCCAGCATATACGGCGTGGCCTCCTGGAGCGCGGCGTTGAGGTTGGGATTGGCGCTGTAGGCGCGCAACAGGGTCTCGATAGCCTTGTCGAGGGCCAGGATGTAGTCGCGGCGGTAGCGCTCCTGTTTGGCGCTCCACACCTGCCAGTAGACAACAGGGCCGATGAGGAGCACGACGGCGGACAGCACCGTGGGGCCGAGGACGGCAACGGCGCCGCCGGCCAGGGCCGCCCCGATCGCGAGCCCTGTGAGCAGGAACTCGCGGGCCGTGAGCGGGATGTCGGCGGCCTGCAGGCGCGCGTCGAGCCGCGCGAGCACGCCCCGCCGGTCGGCGGGGGCGACGCGGACGAAGGGCCGGGTGGTGGCGCCGATCCAGGCCAGGAACACCCCGGCGCCGGCCAGTGCGGCCAAGATCCAGACAGTCGATGGTGGCATATGACCTCCTTGGTTCAGGGCTCCGGCACATGGCCGGAGAGGATGATGTTCGTGATGCCATCAGGGGCGATCACGGCGGTGACGGTGGGCAGGCGGTAGCCGGTTGCGAAGTCGCCATACGGCACGGCCACGATCTCCCAGGTAACCGGACCGGGCACGAGCGCCAGCCGACGCGAAGCGCCGGGCAGCAGCGGATCGTCGGGACAGATCAGGCAGGCGGGCTCGGCCTCCAGCGTCCAGACGCTGGTGGTCTCGCCCGTGGCGTTGTAGAGCACGGCGTGAGCCAAGCGCTCACCGACAGTGGGCTGCATCTGGGCTGTTGGGGTGCACCCCAACAGCGTAACGAGGAGCCCTGCCAACAGCCAGAGGCTGGTAATGTCACGTAGATGTGGACGATGTGTCATGTGGGGCATCCTCATTCCTCCCGGTGCACCGGGAACCAGGCCGTGGTCCAGGTCACGGTGCCGGTGTGGGTGCCCGGCACCACGTCCCTGGCCCACGCCTGCCACGTGCCCCGGCAGGGCGTCCCGAGGAATCCGTCGCTCGCCAGGGCGGCGTCCAGCACCCAGCGCCCGGCGGCGTCGGCCCGCAGTACGTGGACGACATCGGTGGCGCAGGCAGCCGGGTCGCCAGCGGCATCGAAAGGGCCGCGGACGTAGACGCTGACATTACCGCCTGGCGTGAAGTTACGCCCACGGAGCACTTGGGTCGGCTGCCTCATCAACGGGCCGTACCAGATCAACCACGGGTAGTCCACCTCGATCTCGGGCGGCAGCGGTGTCGCGGTCGGTGTCGGCGTACGGGTGGGCGTGGTCGTCGCGGTTGGGGTATGCGTCGGGGTCGCTGTAGCCGTCGGGGTCCAAGTCGGCGTTGCGGTAGGTGTCCGGGTCGGCGTTGGCGTGGCATCAACCCAACGCCAGATACGCACGTAGTCTACCTCCGGCACGACCCAGGTGCCCGGTCCCCAACTGCCACCCGTCCCAGTGAAGTAGATCGGGTGGCCGATACGGTAGCTCGCCGGACGGGCGGCGTACCCCAGGGTCTGCACGTTCGTGGGTGCGGTGTCGGCATACGGCCGGGTCGGGTCGTCGGGCAGGTCGTTGGTCTCGTAGACATACTGCGTCCACTGGCCCGTAGAAGCCACGTACTCCCAGCGGGCGATGAGCCAGATGGCGTTGTTGGGCGGCGACTGCTGCCAGTCGCGGCTATTGCCCGAGGTGTCGTGCATATACACGCTGCGCCAGGAGCTGTTGCCCACCTGGTGGCTGCCCCAACCGGTCTCGGGCAGGGGGATGGGACAGTGGGGGTCGCCGTAGTAGTGGCTGGTGCCGTTGAAGCACAGACGCTCGCCGTTGTAGGGCGCGACCATCGCGCCCAGGGCATCGTTGCCGTACCCGCCGTTGGCGACGTAGCGGATGCGCGCCTCCAGCATCACGTTGCCCGTCGAAGGAAAGACGGAGTTACGCCAGAGCAGGCCCGAGCCGCGATGGGATCCCGGCAGCGGCACGATGCGGACGGTGCTGCCCGTGCACTGCACGCTGCTCGTGCCCCAGCTATCGTGCCAGCCGAAGCCGGCGACGCAGCTGCTGCCGTTGAACTCGTCGAAGGTGACCGGGGTGTAGAGCCGGACGGCGAGAGGCGCGGTTACGCTCGCTGCCGGCCAAAACGCCGTCACAAGCAGGCCCAGCAGCAGCACAAGTAGTCCGGCAACCCGAGAACTCAGCGTTCTCATTCCACGACCTCCACCCAGAGCTTGAGATGCACTGGTCCGGCTGCGGGCGGGTGGTACACGGAGCGACTGCCCTGCGGGTAAGCCTCCCTGAGATCCACGTGATCTTCACCATCGCGGAGGACCAGGTGCAGCGAGATGCCAGGCAACATGGCGTCGACAGGCAGCGGAACTCCGCGCCAAGCCCACGTCTCGGTCGCCCCGTCCCAGCAGGGCGGATCGTATGTCGTAGCAAGCTGGCCCAAAGCCGAGTTCTCCCACGCGCCCCAGAGCTCCCGAGCAGGCACAGCACTCAGCCGGGTGCTCCAGCTTCCCGCATGCACGGTCACGGTTGCAGGCGGCAGGGGCGGGTATAGGGTGTCCCAGGCGGTGCAGGGCACCAACAGCAATGTGGCGCTCAAGATCCGTCCCTCGACTGTCGGTAAACTCAGCTCCAGGTACGAGCGGGAGAGGTACGTGCCGCCGTAGTCGTTGGGCGCCAGGTAGGTGCTGAGCCAGTCGCCGGAGTCACCAAAGACCCCGCTGCCGTCCGGCGCGAAGGCGGCGGCGTGATCCGGACCCCAGGAGCTGAGCGCCATGACAGTCTCGACGGGCACGGTGATGACGCGGACGGTGGTCAGCGGTGATGTCATCACGCTGTGCGTGATCAAGGGCATATGGAGCGTGGCTGTCCGGGTGTTCGCGGGTGCAGGATCCGTGCCCTGTGCGGGGCGAGTCAGGCGAGCACCGAGGCCCCAGAGCAGCAGGAGGGCCAAGAGGGCCACCACGCCCAACTGAATCCAACGCCGCACTTCCACCCTTCTCACTGCGCCACCCCCGCAGCAGCGAAGACGTGGAGGTCGATCTCGGCGTTGCCGTTGATCCAGCCGTACAGGACCGGGCGCACCGGGACGACCAGGTAGACGCCGACGGCGGGTTCGACGGGCGACCAGGGCAGACCCCGCTGCGACGCCCGAGCCACCGGCGGGTAGCCGGGAAAGCTGGCCGGGCCGGTGACCGGATGGACACGGATATCGTAGGTAGCAGCGCCATCCAGCCCCCGCGCTTGCAAGCCCAGCAGCAAGGCATCCTGGGCGGCGGCCTGGGCAGCGCTGGCGTCGAGGGTAAGCGACCCGGTGGCGACGAAAGTGGCGTAGTCGCGGCCTGCCGAGGCCCCGGTGAGTGCGGCAGCTTCGGCGACGCGATACGCCCAGAGTCGTGTCTCCCACAGCCGCGCGACATCCACGATCCCGGCGGACAGAAGCGCGAGCATGAGGATGCTGAGACCGGCGGCGAGTGTCGCCTGTCCGCGCAGGGGAGGCGATCCTGGCTGCACGTCGACACCACGTGAAGGCGTGCTTGTCTTCTTCTTGATAGGCTTCATTCCTGACCTCGATAACGTGAAAGAGTTTGATCTACTGTGGTCACAGATCTACGGATACCGCTCCATGACCTCGTGCTGCACGACCGTCAGCATCCGTGACGCCGTCGCGATGAACGGGATCTGGGCCTGGAAGGACACCTGGCAGCGCACGGAGAACGGTGCGCCAAAGGCGAGCGCGTTGGGGTCAACCAGGACGCCCGCGCCATCGCGCACCTCGCAGGTCACCGCACCCGTTCCCCCAAGCAAGGCGCCATCCACCGCGGTCTGGACCGCGGCGAGGGCCGTCGTAGCCTCACCCGGATTCAGCGCGATCCGGCGTGCCGCCACCGCCGTCCCCTGCGCCAGCGCCTGCCGGGCACCAAAACCCTGGGCCAGGCTCAGGGCGCCCAGAATCAGGGGCACGCAGAGCAGGAGTACAACCAGCATTTCGATGCCGGCTTGACCCCACTCAGAGGGGTAGTAACGGCGGTTCTGTGCCTCCAAGCGCATCACAGGACGCCTCCGGTCTTGAGGCCCATGTACGCAAGCACCCCCAGGGCCAGCCAGGGCACCGCCGGATGATCGCCCTGCTCGCCCGTGCGGCTGGGAAAGCGCAGATGCACGGCCTCGCGCAGGACGTTGAGCAGCACCACGGGTGTGGCACCCCGGTACTTGCGCACCAGGGCGATGCCGCTGCCCAGCTCCAGCGCCAGTACCAGCGCCACGACCAGCCGGAGGTCGGGGAAGAGACCGACCAGGGCCGCGAAGACCTTGCCGTCCCCGGCGCCCCAGATGCCCAGGACCGCCAGGAGCAGGGCCACGACCCAGCTGCCGACCAGCACCCGGGTCTCCGGTCCGGCGAGCCCGGCGCACAAGAGGGCCACCCCGGCGAAGGGCACGCCCAGGACCGTGTCGGAGAGCACGACCATCAGGACCGCGGCTCCGACCGCCATGCCACCTGGCCACAACTGACCGTCGGGTGGGGCGAGGAACGCGCGCACCACGCCCACGGTCAGCAAGGGCAGGGCCGTGGCCCAGGCCGGTGTGGTGCGGGTGCGCAGGTCGCTGCGGGCCAGGAGCCCCAGCCAGGTGCTGAGCAGCACGACGACGACGGCCCACAGGGCTTGTGTGGTCACACTAGAGAGCATCGTTGTACGCCTCGAGCTTGTCGGCCAGCGACTGGTGGATCGACCAGATCATGCCGCCGACGACAGCGACGATGATTACGGCCACCACCAGCCACTCGACGGCGCTTTGCGCGCGGGTTCCGGTCAGAAAACGCATGGTCTTACTCCTTGGTCACAGATCTGTCGTCTTTGAGCGTCGCACGCTCTCACAACGACAGGATATGAGTACATCACGTCCCACTGATGGATGGGCTCTGTGGGCGGGGCAGGCCGCCCACAGAGCCGGTCAAGTTACACTACGGCGTGGTCGGGGCGGGAATGCCCGTGATCCAGCCGTCGGTCAGGCTGCCCTGGGTCTTGCTGGAGTTGGCGATGGTGTAGATCATTGATCCCACCACGCTGACCACGAGGATCAACCCCACGATCCATTCCACGGTATCCCCCGAACGGGTGCCACGAAGAAAACGCATTGCTTGCCTCCTAGAGTGTGTTGAAACTGATAGTGATGGTTGATTGACATACCGAGTTGCCGGTCGGCCTTGGGTGTGTGGAGGCAATCCTCCCTCACATTCCCGGCACCGGACCTGCCCCTGCCAGCGTGTCCAGGAGGGCCTGTACCGGCGGGGCCAGCGTCACGACGAGGGCCGGCGGCATCAGAAAGACGAGGATGGGCATGATCAGCTTGGTCGGCGCCGATTCCACCACCTCCGCCAGTTCCCGGTGCAGCTCCGCCGCCAGCTCGTCCGCCGCGGCCCGCAGCGCGGGGGCGAAGCCGAGGCTCCCCGCCTGCGCTGCGCGAATGCGGCCCAGCAAGCGCCGCAGATCCGCTGAGTCCAGCTCCCCGGCGACCCGTGTGAGCAAGGCCGCCGGGCCTTCCAGCGCCAGCACATCGCGCTGCGCGTGCAGGCGTTCCCAGAGCACCCCATCCCGCTCCTCGGCCAGCGCCAGGGTCAGCGCGGCACCCGGGGTCGGGGCGAAGGCCAGGTAGAGACGCAGGGTCTCCACCAGGTCGGTCACGTCCCGCCGCACCTGCTGGCGCCCCTCGCGGACCCGGGCCTGCTTCCACAGCCACGGCAGGAGCCCGGCCAGCGGTCCCAGCACCTGCCCCGGCCCGGTCAGGAGCACCTGGCCGAGACAGAGGCCCAGGATCCCGGCGCCCAGCATCCACGGCGCCAGCGGGGGGATCCCGAAGAGCGCCTCGACGGGTAGCGGGCCTGTCTGCGGGTGCGCCGTGAGCTGCCCCGCCCAGAGACGGCACCGGTTGCGCAAGGCGAACAGGGACGTGACCATTCGGGCAAACATGAGCGTGAGAAGCCCGACGCCGATTCCCGTGAGAATAGCAGGTAGCCAGATCAGGTTCATCTCAGAGTCGCTCCTCCAGGGCCTTGATCCTGAACGCAAAGTAGGCGAAGCCCCCCAGCGCAAGGGCAGTCCCGGCCAGGTAAGTGGCAGGATGCGCCACATAGTGCGCGCGCCAGGCAGGCAGCAGGGCCGCCAGGACCGCGGCGGTGACGTTGGCACCCACCAGGATCGTGAGCGTCAGGCGCACGACCGAGAGCGTGACCCGGGCGCGGTCGGCCAAGCGCCGCTTGCGCCGTGCGTCCTCCTCTAGCTCGCCCAGGAGCGTCTGAGTCTCGGCGGCAGCCGACCAGGGAGCCTTCGATAACACCGTGACCAGGCGGCGCAGGGTCTGGCCTTGCGTGGTCAGGGGCACGAGGGCCTGCTCCAGGGGCTGCCCGATGCGCAGCCGGCGCACGGTCTCGCGCACGGAACAAGCCAGGGGACCGTCGGCCTCGCCCAGGTCGGCGGCGGCGCCATCCAGGGCAGCCGCCAGCGACTGCTCGACAGCATAGCGGCTGCGGAGGGCGCTCAGGAAGAGCTCCTGCTCCGCGCGCAGTCCCGGCGTGACCTGCGGACGCGCGGCTCTCAGAATGACAGACGCTGCCAGGCCCAACAAGGCGGACCAGACCGAGAGCACGGGCGAGTGCCAGATGACAGCAAGCAGCATCCCTCCAAGGGCCGGAAGAACGTCTGTGAGCCGCAGGGCCACCCGGCGTTGCCCCCACGCAATCGTCGTCTCCTGCCCAACCGTTATGAGTACAACCCGGCGCAGCAGGCGGCGCTTGAGGCCGGTGACAACTTCAGTGCCCAAGCTCAGACCGGCATATGCCAGAACTCCCGTCCCGCAGGCGACCAGCAGTGAAGGTAGCGTCATCAGTGTCAAAGCGAGCCACGGGTTCACGACTGCACCTCCCAGCTTCCTCCGACTTGCTCCCACAAGTCGGTCAACAGCGCCGCGCGGGATGTGACGCGGCCAATGGGCACGTAGCGCAGCGCGTAGTCGCCGTTCTCGGTTAGCCCCTCGACCAACACGACCTCGGCGACACGGCGCTTGCGCCCGCTTCGCGCCAGGTGGATCACCAGGTTGACGCTCTGGGCGATCTGCTCGCGGACGGCCCGGTGCGGGAGCCCCGAGGATAGGGCCTTGGTTTCCAGCCGGTGCAGGGCGCCCAGCGCGCTCCCGGCGTGGATCGTGGCCCAGGCGCGCTTGCCCAGGTTGACGGCGTCCAGAAAGCGCGGCGCCTCGTCGCGCACGATCTCGCCCACGATCAGGAGGTCGGGTCGCATACGGGTAATGACGACGTTGAGCACCTCGTCCATCGTGGGGAAGTCGGGCCGGTCGCCGGGTACGACCACGCGCAAGGGGTGCGGGTGCGCCAACTGCACCTCCTTGAAGGTCTCGACCACGGCCACCTGCACGGTCGGAGGGACCAGCGAGGCCAGCGCGCCCAGGAGCGTGGACTTGCCCGACGAGAACTCACCTGAGATTAGGAGCGAGGCACCGGCAGACCGGGCGACTGACGTCAGATAGGTCACCAGGGGCGTCTCACCGATGACGCGGTAGGCGATTTCTGCCCGCTCGCTTTCCATCGGCGAGGCCGTGAAAGCACCCTGTGCCTCCAGTCCAGCCAGATCCAGGCGCGTGCGCGGGAAACGGCGGATGTTGATCGCGACCCCGGATGCCGACAGCGGCGGTTTGATGGCCGTGAAGCGCGCGCCGTCCGGCAGATCCACCAACACGTACGGCCGGGAGCCGGTGGCCTGACGGCGCGCCATGTCGCCTGTGCGCTCGACCAGGGCCGCGAACTCGGCATCCGGCGCCAAGGCGCCCACGTCCTCAACCGCGCCCGAGCGCTCCATCTGCACCCAGCCGTCGCGGACGATGATCTCCTGCACGGTGTCGGCGGGGTCGTCGAGGAAGGGTTGCAGGACCCCGACGCCCGTGAGGCGCCGCGCGATCTGGCGGGCCACATCCGGGACGTCGCGCACGCGGCGGCCCAGGTTGAGATGCACGAGGGCTTCGGCGATGGCGCCTTCGAAGGCGCGCAGTTCGGCCTCGGCGCCCCACCCCGGTACGGCGATCCCGTGCTCGACGACGTAGGTGCGGATGGCCTGGACCAGGTCGGCGTCAACTGTAGTCATGGTTGCACCTCCAGGTATGCGCCGGCCACCCAACCGGATACAGCATCGTCACCGTGCTGCGTGCAACGGTACCAGGACGTCCCGTCCTCGCCGATCACCGGACCTTCCACAATGACGAGGAAACTACCCTCCGCTAGCTCACCCACGGGCTGGCCGCCAGGCACATCGCGCACGATGAGCGGGGCGCCACCGGTGCCGCTCACACGCCGGACATCGAGGGTGGCGATCACTGTCGGAGTAGGTGCGAGCGTCGCAGTCGCGACCGGAGTTACCGGCGGAACATCTGCAGGCAACGGTTGGGCCTCGCGCGTGCTCGGGACCAGAGTCGCCGTCACGTTCGGCGTACCCATCGCCGCGGATTGGCTCTGTGGAGCATTTGAAACGTGCGTGGCGGTAGGCAGTGACGCGAGTTGATTGGGCAGCGTCTGCTCGGGCTGCGCTGGCCGCACGAGCGGAGCCAGGGCCACCCAGAGGAAGGCGTCGTTGGAGCGGTCGGCGGCGACCAGGGCCATCAAGGTCTCAGTCTGCGTGACCGGCACGGCTACGGTCAGGATCTGCAAGGGCAGCGCCTGCTGCTGGCTCGTGCCCTGGGCTGCGACCTCGCCCGGTACGGCCTGCGGCAGTCGCGCCACGGCTTGACCGGATGACCCGCGCACGTCAACAACCAGCACATCGGACAGCACCAAAGTCGGCGTGATGCCTGTGGTCTCTACGTCTCCCTGGCGCAGCTTGGGCAGCTGCCACAGGTCGATGTGGTGCCCCGGCTGGATCTGGCCGCCCACGGCCCGCGCCGGATCGACCGGCAGCGCCGCAACGACCAAAGCCGAGTCATCGACCAGGCGGTAGGCAGCGGGCGGGACGGCGAAGGCGTGGTAGACGACCATCCCTGGCTGTAGCGGCACCTGGGCCACCTTG
>Ga0123333_10002879_pt1 | contig 17146 bp, 17 predicted proteins | sample BioC12SIPDNA_3_FD_89957 | JGI IMG/M metagenome (GOLD analysis project Ga0123333, IMG submission 89957) | Anaerobic biogas reactor microbial communites from Washington, USA - Biogas_R2_B C12 SIP DNA | ecosystem: Engineered > Bioreactor > Anaerobic > Unclassified | place: Washington, USA... | reverse complement strand
GGCGAGCACGAGCCCGATCAGCCGGACGAACGCGAAGGCGACCGTCACCGCGTCGCGCTCGTCGAGCCACCGCCTCAGCTCCGAGCGGTCGAGCACCGGGGGCGTCGACAGCGTGCCGGTCCCGAGTCGGCCGAGCAGCACGATCGTGGCGATCAGCGCCGCCATCCACCCGACGGCCAGGAGCGCACGCCACCAGGCGGGGCGGCCGTCGGCCCCGACCGACCCGGTGCTCGGCTCGGTGGTCGTGATCGGCCGGGTCACGGTCCCACCTCGACCCGCACCCGACCGCCCCCGTCGCGGACCACCACCAGGTCGGAGCAGCCGTCGGCGTCGGGGTCGACGACCTCCAGCTCCGATGCCCCCGCGACCGTCGCCGTCGCGTTGACGGTGATCTCGTCGCCGGGAACTACCCAACGATCGAACACGAACACCTCCCCGCTCGACGGCCGCAGGGCGGCGGCGGTCGCCGTGCCGTCGCAGTCCCAGTCGGCGACCGCGACCCGGTCGCCCGTCCGCCCGACCACCCAGGTCGTGCCCCCGAAGGTCACCCGCTCGCCCTCGACCGTCACCACGTCGGGGCACCCGTCGCCGTCGACGTCGGGGCCCGAGGGGCTGTCGGCCCCGGCCCCCGGCGGGCATCCCGCACCGGACGGCCCCGACCCCTCGGTCGGACCCGCCGCGTCCGCGGGCGCGGACGGCGCGGGTACCGCCGGCGGTGACGGGGGAGGCAGCACCGTCGGGCCGCCCGGTTCGACCGTGGTCGACGGCGCGGACGCACTCGTCGGCTCGGAGCTCGTCGGACCGACCCCGTCCGCCGACGAGGCCGACCCGAACGGTGTGGAGTCGGTGGCCGCGGGCGCCGCGCCGGAGCCCGCGGCGTCGGGGCGGAGCCACGTCGCGGCCGTGACGGTGCCGGCCACCGCGAGCCCGAGCCCGATCGCCAGACCGATGCGGACCGGCGTGACCTGCACCCGGGACCGGTCCGGCACCCGGGACCGACCCTCCGGCACCCGGGACCGGTCAGGTCCGCGCGGTACGCCCGGTCCGTCGGCCGCGACCGCCGCGCCGCCAGCGCCGCCGGCGCTCGGGACCGCCCCGGAGGGGACCCGGGCGGCCGAGGTCGGATCCGGAGCCCGGCGCGGACCCCGGGCCGAGAGCCGAGCGGCCCCCGCCGAGGCCAGGGCCACCACCCGCCGGACCCCCCGTTCCGCGTCGGGAACGCCCGGGGCCCCGTGGCCCGCCCCCGCCTCGACCCGGCGGACGGAGCGGGGCAGCGCGGCACGGATGCTCGCGGCCAGGGCGTCGACCGTCGGGCGCACCTCCGGGTCGGGGGCCTGGGCGTGGTCCGCGAGCGTCAGCAGCGCGGCGCGCAGGCCGCTGCCGCGGGCCCGGGCGCCGCGCCCGTCGACCACCAGCGGCTCGTCGACGCCGCGGAGCAGATCGGTGAGCAGCCCACCCAGCCCGGCGACGTCGTCGGCCGCCCGGGCCGGCTCGATCGTGGCCGCGTCGGCGAGCCCGGTCAGCACCGGCCGCCATCCCTCGCCCAGCAGCACGTGGTCGGCCGACAGGCGTCCGTGGGCGTACCCGGCGCAGTGCAGGTCGAGGACGGCGTCGGCGACGGCGGCGACGAGGTGGCCGGCGCCCTCCGGCGCGGCGCCGGCGATGGTGGCGAGCGAGTGGGGCCCGACCCAGGCGAGGTGCAGCTCGGTCGCGGCCTCCGAGTCGACCAGGTCGACGACACCCACCACGCCGGGGCCGGCGACCGCCCGCAGCACGGCGTGCTCGCGGGCGAGACGGGCCCGCCCCGCCTCGTCGGTGCATCGCTTGACCAGGACCGGCCGCCCGTAGACGTCGTTGACCACCCGGTGGGCGGCGGGGACGGGTTCGAGCACGGCCGCACCGTACCCGTCCGACCATGAGATGACACGAAAACACATGACGAGGCTTGCCGCTACGGCCGTATCGATCCGAAGCCGCTCACCCGGCGAGGTCGGCCGACGCCGTCGCCGTCACCCGGATCGTCCGCGGCCCGCCCGGCACCGCCTTGGCGAAGATCGTGTCGACCTCCAGCGCCACCTCGATCTCGAGGCGGTCGTCCTCGGTGGCCACCAGCCGGAGCACGTCGGCCCCCGGCGCGTTGCGGGCGAGCGACTCGTACGCGGCGGTGCGCGCCGCACCGTCGTCGAGGCGATCCTCGCCCGTCCGGTAGAAGTGGTCCTCGTCGAAGCCGACCGCCACCGCGTCGTTCACCGCGCCCTGGGCGGCGATGGTGAGCTCGCGCTGGCCGAGGTGTACGGCGGCGAAGTCGACGCAGATCGCGGCGAGGATCACGAACACCAGCACCGCGGCCGGCATCAGCATCAGCGACGAGCCGCGCTCGCGGCGCCGCGTCAGCACGCCGATTCCTCGCCGAGCCCCGACGCCAGCTCGTCGACGCGGGCGGTGTGCGACGCGGTGACCGTGATGCCCTCGCCGAACCCGCCGATGATCGGGATGCGGATGGCCTCGACGCGGTACGACGCCGAGTACGCGACGACGCCGCACCGCACGAGCCGACCCTGCGGGCCGTCGAGCGACAGGCGCTCGGGGTCGCGGTCGTAGGCGACCATCGTCTCCCGCGCCGCCGCGTCCGCGGCCCGACGACCGTCGGCCTCGTCGGTGCTCTCGGCGTAGGCCCGGGTCGCCTCCCGGGCGGCGGACGCGACCGCGAAGCGGGCATCGACCACCGCCCACGCGTTGACGAAGAGCAGCGACCCGCACACGAAGATCAGGAGGCCGAACGGCAGCACCTCGCTGCCCCCGACGATGCCCCGCTCGCCGCGTCGGGCCGGTCCGGTGGCCGGACCACCGCTCGGCGCGCCGAGCACCTGGCCGACCGGGCCGTCGGCCGGGTGGTGGCGGACGGGTCGGCTCACCGCAGCCGCTCCACCCGGACGCGCACCGTCTTGTCGATCGTCTCGACCCCGATTCCACCCGCCGAGAAGATCAGGAAGCTCGGGTTGTCGACCACCAGCCGGAGCTGCACGACGTCGACGTCGGAGCCGGACCAGTCGATCTCCCGGATCCGCTCGGAGTAGCCGCCCAGCCCGGCGCGCAGGTCGGACTCCGCCTCCCGCATCGCGGCGGCCACCGCGTTCGGGTCGCCGTGGTCGATGTCGGCGCCCGCCACCCGGGTGGCGGCGTCGTAGGCCCGTGCCGTCACCGTGGAGTTGGCGTACAGGTTCACCGACAGGTGCACGGCGAACATCAGGAACGTCAGGAACACCACCAGCGCGGCGGTGGTGCCGATGAGCGACTGGCCCCGGTCCCCGGACGCACGGACCCGGGACGCTCCGCCCTGGCCGCGTCGGGAGGGGCCCGGCCGGGGTGTGCCGCGCCCGCGGGGCGCGACCCCCACTCCGGGGGCGACGGCGGAAGCCACGTGCCCGCTCGTCCCTACGGCTGGCCGATGCTGCTGACCTGGCTGCTCGTGTTCTCCGTGGTGTCGTTGAAGATCGTCCGGAACGCCACCCACATCGCGGCGCCGAGGAACGCCATGATCAACACGACGATGGCGGCGGAGATCACGCCCTCGCCCCGCTCGTCGGAGGCGAGGCGGTGACGGGCGGTCACCAGGTGGGCGCGGGCCCACGAGTAGGCGACGACGCTGGAGTCGGCAACGGTCTGGCGGGCGGCGAGGGTGCGGGCGGCGGTCACGGGTTCCTCCGTGGTCGGTGGGTCAGGATCCCGATCCCGAGAACAGGGACAGGGCTTGGATGAAGGGGACGGCGAGGAAGATGACCCCGGGGAGCAGGGTTGCCACCGTGACCGGGATCCACACCTGCTGACCCCGCTTCTCGATGGTCTCGATCAGCTCGCGCTGCACGTCGCGGCGGATCGCCCGGGCCTCCTCGCTGATCAGGCGGCCGAGATCGCTCGCCTCGCGGTTGAGGGCGAGGACGTGCACCAGGCGGTCGACCGCGTCGACGTCGGCGAGCGCCGCCCACTCGCGCAGCGCCTCGGTCTCGGTTAGCCCCTGGCGCACCCGGCCGACGACCCGGCGGAGGTCGGCGCCGCACGCGCCCTGGCTGCGGTCGGCGACGCGGGCGAGCGCCCCCGACAGCGAGTAGCCCGCCGACAGCAGCAGGCCGATCTGCTCGCTGACGACCGGCAGCTCGAGGAAGAGGCGGCGCTGCCACCTGCTCGACGCCGCCGACACCTGCTGCTCGAGCACGAGGAAGGCGAGCAGCGGCAGGCCGATCACCGCGAGGACGCCCAGCGGCAATGGCAGCCGCAGCCCGACCGCGACGAGTCCTCCGAGGCCGAAGGCGGCCACCACCCAGCCGAGCTGGCGGACCCGGAACGAGGTGACGTCGAGCGGGGAGTGGTACCGGGCGAGGCGCACGCCGAGGTCCTCGCTCACGCCGAACAGGCGGGCCACCTGCTCGCCGACGTTGCGCGACACCGGCGCGACGACGTCGCGGAAGCTCTCGACCGAGAGCAGCCCCGGCCGGTTGCCCGGTGCCAACCCGCCGGGCGTGTACGGCCGGAGCCGCTCGGTGAGCGGGCGCCGCGAGAACCAACGGGTGGTCGACAGCAGCAGCGTCGCCCCGACCCAGAGGACCAACCCGGCGGCGACGAGGGCGCGGGTCATCGCTCGAACACCCTCTCCTCCTCGGGGATCCGCATGATCGTGCCCGCCCACCACCAGCACGCGACGGTGAGCGCGATGCCGATCACCACCGCGAGCTGACCGCCCGGCGTCTGGTAGGCGGCCCGCCCCTCGCCGACCGACACCCCGGCGGCGGCCATTCCCAGCGGCACGATGAGCACGAACCGGCGGGCGAAGCGAACCCCCGCCTGCTTGGCCCTCGCGTCCTTGCGGCCCTGGACGTCCTGGATGCGGTCCTCGATCAGGTCGCGCAGGCGGCTGTCGAGGTCGGTGCCGCCCAGCTCGTGGGCGACGAGCAGCGTCTCGAGCGTCGCGTCGGCGGTCGGGTCGGCGAGGCGGTCCTTCAGCACGCGGACCGTGCGGGCGAAGTCGGTGGAGATCAGCCACTCGCGGTGGGCCGCCGCGAACGCGGGGCGCAGTTCCTCCGGGCCGCGGCCGCCGACCTCGAACAGCGCCTGGGGCACCGACCGGCCGAGCGAGCTGGTCAGGATGCGGATCTCCTCGATCATCCGCGGCCACGCCTCCTGGGCGATCGCCCGCCGGGTGCGACGCCGGTTCCGGTAGGCGGCGACCGGGAAGCTCCCGGCGAACGCGCCGAGGCAGACCGCGGGCACGACGCTCCCGAAGATCGCGAAGCCGAACGCGGCGCCCAGCACGACCAGCACCGCGACCACCGCGCCGAACTCGACCGGGGGCACGTCGTCGAGCCCGGCCTGGGCCAGCCAGTCGCGCCCGCCGCGGCGCGGCCGCGCCCACTCCCGGGCGACTCGCGGCCCGGGCCCGATCCCGGTCCATCCCAGCACGAGCGCGCTGTAGAGGAGGTGGACCCCGTACGCGCCGACGACGGCGAGGACGAGCGCGGTCGCCGGGGTCACGGGACCGACACCTGTCCGAGGTGCGGGGACGGCCGGGCGTCGTCGAGGATCGTGCGGATGTCGTGGCCTGCGTCGCGGAACGGCCGGGCCAGTCGCTGGGGGATCTGGCCCGTCCACGTGAGTTCGGCGCCGACGCCCTCGCGCCGGAAGACCTCGGTGACGGTGAAGGCGGTGCCGTCGGGGCTGGCGGAGAGGTCCTCGACCGCGATGACCTCGGTGACGCGGGGGCCGGCCGGTGTGCGGGCGCAGTGCACGACGACGTCGATCGCCTCGGTGACGAGGCTGTTGAGTGCGCCGATCGGCAGGTCGTTGTCGGAGAGCTGGCACACGAACCTCAGTCGGGACAGCGCCTGGCGGGCCGATCCGGCGTGGATCGTGGTGAACCCCTTCACGCCCGACGACAGCGTGAGGAGCAGGGGCAGCGCCTCGCGGTCGCGTACCTCGCCGACGATCGCCACGTCGGGCGCCATGCGGAGGAACCCGGCGACCAGCCGGCGCAGGTCGACCGCGGCGCGCTCGGGGCGGGCCGCCCGCGTCTGCATCGACGCGACGTTCGGCAGCGGGATGTCGACCTCGAAGACCTCCTCCGCGGTCACCACCCTCAGGCGGGGATCGAGCTCCGCCGCGCAGCACGACAGCATCGTGGTCTTCCCCGAGCCCGGTGCCCCCGCGAACACGACCGACGCGCCGGACCGCACCGCCGCCTTCAGGAACGCCGCCACCGGCCGCGAGAGCATGTCGCGGTCGACGAGCTGATCGAGGTTGCGGAACACGACCCCGGTGAACTTCCGGATGTTCACCATCACGTGCCCGCCGCGGGCGATGTCCTGGTGGACGATGTGCAGGCGGGCGCCGTTGTCGAGCTGCGCGTCCTGGAGGCCCTCGGCGGGATCGAGCTTGCGGTGCGCGCCCGACGCGTCGTCGATGATCTTGGTGAGGGTGCGCACCACGTGGGCGTCGTCGTGGAAGACCTCGTCGTGGTAGCCGGACGGGCCGGTGTGGCGCTTGACGAAGATCTCGTCGGGGGCGTTGATCATCACCTCCCACACGTCGTCGTCCTCGAGCAGGGCGGTCAGCGGTCCGTAGCCGCACAGGTTCCGGTAGGCGCGCTCGACGACCGCGCCCGGGTCGGCGAGGTCGAAGGCCCGCAGCCCGCGCTTGTGGTCGATCGACCAGCGGGCGACCTCCTCCTCGATCAGGGACCGCAGGTGGGCGTTGCCGTCGGCGCCGCCCATGTCGAGCGCGATCGACGTCGCCCGGTCGAGCACCGCCCGCTCGATCTCCTCGAGCGGGCTGACCTCCAGGTCGCTCACCGCGCCTCCCCGCTCACGACGGCGCCATCCCCTCCTCGGCCCACACCCCGAGCGATCCGGGGGCGATCGGCACCGGCTGCGGCACGGGGCCGGTCGGCAGGGCGGCGGCGCCGAGCATCGGGCCGAGCGCGCCGACGAGCGGGGAGGTCATCGACTGGGGCAGGCGGGCCCCGTCGCGGAGCAGCTCGTCGAGACCGCGTCGCTCCGGCAGGTGGATCGGGCCGATCACGGCCGGCCCGCCGGTCCGCGCGCCGGTGAGGTCGGCGAACGCCCGGGCCAGGTCGCTGCGCAGGCGGACCGCCTTCGGCGCCCGGTTGACCACGGCGAGGATCCGGCCGGGCGCCACCCCGTGCTCGCGCAGGCGGTTGATCGTGCGGACCAGCCCGTGCAGGCCCTTGAGGCCGGGGCCGCCTACGGCGACGACCACGTCGGCCCGGGTGGTGGCGGTGCGTGCCATCACGTTGCGCTCCTCGACGTCGATCGACCCGCACTGCGCCTCGCCCTCGAGGTCGTCGTCGACGTCGGCGACCACCACGTCGAACGAGGCGAGCAGCCCGGTCAGGGCCGACTCGAACGTGCGCGGCTTCAGCACCGTCCAGTCGCGGTGGCGGCGCAGGCCGAGCAAGAGGTTGTAGCCCCGGTTGACCACGTCGAAGGTGAGCGAGTGGACCTCCTCCCGCGACGGGCGGGCGCTGCGGTGAGCGTCGACCAGCTCCTGGAGGCCCGGCACGACGTCGCGGGCGTCGTGGAGCATCGCCAGGTCGGCGTCGAGGCACAGGTCGGCGAGCAGGGCGCGACCCGCCGTCCCGGCGACGGCCTGGGCGGTGGCCATGGCGATCGTCGAGCTGCCGACGCCGCCCGCACCGGTGACCGCGACCAGCCGGCCGAGGCCCAGGCCGAGTTCGGGGGTGGCCTCGTCGACCGGATCGGCCGGCAGGTCGGCGGCCGCCCCGATCAGGCGGCAGTGCTCGGCGAGGGCGTCGAGCAGCTGCTCGCGGCGCAGGTCGGGCGGCAGCACGGCGGCCGCGCCGAGGCCGAGCCAGTCGGGGCCGGCGACGGGTGCCGACCCGTCGACCACTAGGACCCGCGCCTGGTGCCGGGCGGCCGAGTCGATCAGGTCGCGGTCGATCGCGCCGGTCGTGGCGTCGACGAGCACCGCGCTGAACGGGCGGCCGCTGGCCAGGCGCACCCGCATCTCCTCCGGCGAGATGCACTTCACGAACTCGGCGGGGATCGAACCGACCGTCGCCCAGCGGGCGACCTCGGTGAACCAGGGCGTGCGGGCGGTGCCGAGGCCGAGGACGACGTAGCGCTCCGACGCCATCAGCCGCCGCCGGTCGTCGGCGAGGTCGTGCCCCCGCCGGAGCCGTCGTCGTCCGCGGCGTCGCTCCCGTCGGCTTCGCCGGTGTCGTCGGTGTCGTCGGCCGGGCCGTCGCCGTCGACGTCGGGGGTGAAGCGGGGCGTCGCCTCCACGTCGGATCCGCCGGTGGTGCGGACGAGCGTGATGCGCCCCGCGACCGTCGCGTTGATGATGGCGGAGCGTTCGTCGGCGGCCGGGACCGCGAGCCGCACCACGATGTCGCCCGAGCTGGTCAGGGTGTCCTCTCCGGCCGAGGTCGACACGACCCGGGCGTCGGTGCTGACCGCGACGGTGGTGGCCGACGCGCCCGACCCGTAGGTGACGAACACCTGGACCTCGTCGCCGCGCTGGAGCTCGCCGCCGTTGGCGTCGGCCCGGTCGATCGTGATCGAGAACGTCGGGACGTCGCCGGAGGAGCCGTCGGCCAGGCCGCCCGCCTGGATCAGCTCGCCGGCCGAGACCGGTCCGACGACGACCGCGCCGATCACCGGGTCGGGGCGGGTGAAGGCCCGTCCGGCCAGGCCGTCGGGCAGGTCGATGGTGGTCAGCTCTACGTCGTCGGCCTCGATCACCTCCCCGGGCGCGAGGTCGCGGGCCGCGACCAGGTAGCGGGTGCCCGGGCCCCGGCCGATGCCGCTGGCGGCGGCGAAGATGCCGACGGCGGCCACCGCGACCAGCAGGCCGCCGACGACCGCCCGGCCGCCCGGGAGGCCGCGGCGGGGGGCGATGGCGTGGCTCCCTCCGGGCGGCGCGGCGCCGGCGGGACCGTCGATGGTTCCGGCGGGTCGGGTCTGCGTCGCGGCCACTCTGTCCTCTCCCCGTCCCAGTCGCGCCCACGGGCGGGTCGTCCGTCCCGGGAGGGTGGGCGCTGTGTACCGCCCCGGTCCGTGCCCCCAAACCTCCCGCGCCCCGGCCCCGTCCCGTCCCGGGCGTCCGGCCGTCGCCGGTTCCACCCCGCGGCGACCCCGCCCGGTGCGGGAGCGGAGTGCATCGTCAGATCATGAGAGTGTCGGAGACGGGTCGTCGGGGGTAGGGTGACCGCCGTGACCGACGCACCCCGATGGCTCAGCACCGGCGACGCGGCCAAGCGCCTCGGCGTCACCACCCGCACGCTGTACCGGTTCATCGACTCCGGTCAGCTGCCCGCCTACCGGTTCGGACGGGTGATCCGCCTCCAGGAGGACGAGGTCGACACGTTCATCCAGACGTGCCGCATCGAGCCCGGCACGCTCGACCACCTCTACCCCGAGGCCGTCGCCACCGAAGACTGAGTCGACCCGCCGTTCCCCGCCACCACCACGGTACGCCCGGGTGGGGGGCTTGCCGCAAACGACCGATCCGTGTCTCCCTTACCGGTCCGGCGGGTCCCCGCCGGGGCGACGGTACGGGAGAGCACGGTGGCACGCGACGACACGGTGGGTGGCCACGACCCGGTGGATCGGGGCGGGCCGACGGCGCGGGAGGACGGCGGGGATGGCGAGGCGGTGGTCCGCCTCGGCGAGGTCGGTGCGGGGGACGTGGACCGTGTCGGGGGGAAGGCAGCGGCGCTCGGGGTGCTGAGCCGGATCGAGGGCGTGGCGGTGCCCGACGGCTTCTGCGTGACGACCGCCGCGTTCCGCCGGTGCGTCGGCCCGCTGCCCGCCGACGTGGATGCCGCCCGGGCGGCGGTCGCCGCGGCGACCATCCCGCCCGCGCTGACGGCCGCGATCGGAAGGGAGGTCGACCGGCTCGGACCGTCGACGCCGCTCGCCGTGCGCTCCAGCGCGACGGGCGAGGACCGGCCGGGGGCGTCGGCGGCCGGGCAGCACGACTCCTTCCTCGGCGTGGTGGGTGTCCCGGCGCTGCTCGACGCGGTCCGCCGCTGTTGGGCGTCGCTCCTCACGGAGCGGGCCGTGTCCTACCGGGCGGTCACCGATCCGTCGTCCCGTGGTGATGGGTCCGAGGTGGGCCGCGGCGACGTCGCCATGGCGGTGGTCGTGCAGCGGCTGGTGCCCGCGACCGCGGCGGGCGTGCTGTTCACCGCCGATCCGTTGAGCGGTGACCGGACGGTGGTTCGCATCGAGGCGGTCGCGGGGCTCGGCGACGCGCTGGTGGCCGGGGAGGTCACGCCCGAGGAGTGGTCGGTGCGCGACGGGCGGGCGGTCCCGACGTCGGGTGCGCAGGTCCTCCCACCGGAGGAGGTGCTCGCCCTCGCCGCGCTCGGACGCCGGATCGAGGCGACGTTCGGGTGCCCGCAGGACGTCGAGTGGTGCCGGGCCGACGACGGGCTCCACGTCGTGCAGAGCCGGCCGATCACCACGCTGTTCCCCGTGCCCGAGGTCGACGACGGGCGCCGCCACGTCTACGTGTCGGTCGGGCACCAGCAGATGATGACCGACCCCATGACCACGCTCGGGCGGTCGGTGTTCCGCGAGACCGCGGGCGCGGCGATGGTCGAGGCCGGGTCCCGGCTGTTCGTGGACGTGACCGATCGCCTGGCGAACCCGGCCACCCGCGACGCGGTGGTAGCCGGGCTCGGACGGTCCGACCCGCTGATCGGCGACGCCCTGCGGACCCTCGTCGAGCGCGAGGGGTTCCTGCCCGCCCCGCCCGACGGCGCGCCCGTCCCGCCGCCGATGCCGGGCACGGCGCCGGCGCCGACACCGGAGCCCGACCTGGTGCCCCGGCTGATCGCGGACGCGGAGGCGGCGTGGACCGACCTCGCCGTGCGGGCACGCACGACGACGGGGCCCGAACGGGTCGCGCTGATCCGCGATGACCTCGCGGCGCGGCGGGAGCGGCTGGCCGGTGGCGAGCACCTGCGCCCGGTGTTGGCGGGGATGGAGGCGGTGTGGTGGCTCGACGAGCACCTGGAGGAGTGGCTGGGGGAGCGGGGCCGGGCCGCGTCGCTCATCGAGGCCGCGCCCGGCGACGTCACCGCCGCCATGGGCCTGGAGTTGCTCGACGTGGCCGATGCGATCCGGCCGTACCCCGAGGTCGTGGACTACCTGGCGGGCATCGACCCCGACGCGCCCAGAGCCGCCTTCCTCGACGGCCTGAGCGACGGCGACGGCGACGGCCCGCGTCGGGGCGTCCGCGCGACCGGCCCTCGCGGCGCGACGGGGTCGGGCGGTCCGACCGGCGGATCCGAGGTGCGGGCCGCGATCGAGGGCTGGCTCGCGCGGCACGGGGTGCGGGGTCCGGGCGAGGTCGACGTCGGCCGGCCGCGGTGGCGCGAGCACCCGGCGTCGCTGGTGCCGACGCTCCTCGGCCACGTGCGCGACCTCCCGCCGGGCGAGCACGAGCGACGCACCGCCGACGGACGGGCGCAGGCCGAGGCGGCGCGGGGCGAGGTGCTCGCCCGGGTCGCGGCGGGGCCCGACGGCGAGGCCCGCGCGGCCGAGGTGGCCGCCGCGATCGATCGGGCGCGGACCTTCATCGGATTCCGCGAGCATCCGAAGTACGCGCTGGTCCAGCACTACGCCGTGTACCGGGACGTCGCCCTCGACGCCGGGGCCGAGCTGGTCGAGCGGGGCGCGCTGCGGTCGGCCGACGACGTCGTGCACCTGACCCTCGACGAGCTGGAGGACGCGGTGCGGACCTGCGTCGTCGACCTCGATCTCATCGACCGGCGTCGCCGCGAGACGCTCGACGACGCCCGGCTCCGGCCGCCGCGGGTGCTGACCTCCGACGGTGAGGCGGTCGCCGCGTCCTACCGCCGCGACGACGTGCCGTCCGGCGCGCTGGTGGGGCTGGCGGTGTCGGCGGGCGTGGTCGAGGGGCGCGCCCGGGTCGTCGGCGATCCGGCCCGGGCCGCGCTCGAGCCGGGCGACGTCCTCGTCACCGCCCACACCGACCCGAGCTGGACGCCGCTGTTCGTCACCGCGGCGGCGCTCGTCACCGAGGTCGGGGGGTCGATGACCCACGGGGCGGTCGTGGCCCGCGAGTACGGGCTCCCGGCGGTGGTCGGCGTCGAGGGCGCGACCCGGCGCATCCCCGACGGCGCCCCCATCCGCGTCGACGGCACCGCCGGCTGGGTCGAGCTCCTCTGACCCTCGGCCTCACGGACCTCCCGGCGGATCCCGGTTCGACCAGTCCGAGCGGCCATCCCGCTTCTGACGCACCCGGCGGACGGGGCTGTCCGTTCAACGCGACAGAAGCGCTCCAGACGACCGCTCGACCCCGGCTCCGGTGGTGGCCGCTCCGGTCGTCGCGGTCAGGGGTCGACGAGGCTGACCTCGGCGAGGGCGGCGACCGGGACGTAGACGGTGCCGGCGTCGGCGAGGCGGATCGTCAGCACGTCGCGACCCGCGGCCCGCAGCTCGCCGGACAGGCCGGCGCCGTCGCGGGCGACGACCAGGACCCGGGGCCGGTCGGGGGCCAGCGCGGTGAGGGCCTCGGCGAGGGTGAGGTCGAGCGTCGCCGCCCGGCCGCCGCCGCCGATCGGGCGGCCCTCGGAGCGCACCGACAGCACGGCTTCGTAGCGGAGCAGCACGTCGCTGCGGGTGCCGGTGCGCATCACGAAGAAGTCCTCGCCGACGCCCCGGATCGTGCCCCGGTGGTGACGCCCGGCGACGCCCTGGGCGACCACCACCGCCTCCCGTTCGGCCAGGTCGAGCAGCACGCCCGCCACGACCGCCTCCTCGGCGGCGGCCTGACGCAGCCAGTACTCCCGCGCCCGGGCCGCGGCGGCCGCGTCGGCCCGCTGCTCGGCCAGCCACCGCGTCAGGTCGCCGATCAGGTCGCCCGCATCGCCGTCGCCGAAGCCGGCGCCGGTCGGTTCGCCTCCGCCAGGGGGTTCCACGGGCACGACGGTAGGTCGCCGATCCCGCCCGTCCCGTCGCCGGGGGCTCGGGCCCGGCCCCGCGCACGAGTTTTCCTCCGACCCCGTTCGTGCGCGGCGGTAGGCTCGCCGCCACGCATCGCCGCCCGGCACCCCGGCCGGCGTCCGGTGCGGAGGACCCCTTGGCGTCGACCCAGCTGAAGATCGAAGTCCCGGGCAACCACCTGATGGCGCCGCTCGTCGGTCCCCACGACGAGCACCTGCGCATCATCGAGGCGGCGTTTCCCGGTACCCGCGTCGTCGTGCGCGGCAACGAGTTCGCCATCGAGGGCGACGACGCCGGAGAGGTGGCCCGCCTCGTCGACGAGCTCGTCGCGCTCGTCGAGAAGGGCGAGACCCTCGAACCGGCGACCCTCGTCCGCACGATCGACATGGTGCGGGCCGACGAGCGACCGTCGGAGGTGCTCACCGACGAGGTCCTGCGCGCCGGGCGAGGCCGGTCGGTCAAGCCCAAGACCGCGGGTCAGAAGCGCTACGTCGACGCGATCCGCGACAACACCGTCACGTTCGGGCTGGGTCCCGCGGGCACCGGGAAGTCCTGGCTGGCGGTCGCCACCGCCGTGCAGCACCTCCAGGACAAGTCGGTCGACCGCATCATCCTCACCCGGCCCGCGGTCGAGGCGGGGGAGCGGCTCGGCTTCCTGCCCGGCGACCTGATGGCCAAGGTCGACCCGTACCTGCGGCCGCTGTACGACGCCCTCCACGACATGGTCGGCCCCGAGGGCGCCAACCGGCTGCTCGAGCGGGGCGCGGTCGAGGTGGCGCCGCTCGCGTTCATGCGGGGCCGCACCCTCAACGCCAGCTTCATCATCCTCGACGAGGCCCAGAACACGACCCCCGAGCAGATGAAGATGTTCCTGACCCGCATCGGGTTCGGATCCAAGGCGGTCGTCACCGGCGACACGACGCAGGTCGACGTGGCGGGCGGGCGCAGCGGCCTCGAGGGGCTGGAGGCGACGCTCGGCGCGATCGACGGCCTGGCGTTCGTCCACCTCGACCGGCGTGACGTGGTCCGCCACCGGATCGTGAGCGACATCGTCGACGCCTACGACCGCGCCGCGGCGGCCGCGACCCGCGGCCGGACGGGCCGGGGCGAACGACGACGGTGACCGACGCGGGCCTCCGGGGCGGGGCGGACGGGACATCGACGGGCGGCACCGCCCCAGCCGGCGCCTCGGCCGTCGGCGTGGTCGTCGACCTCACCGTCGATCCCGACGACCCGGTCGACGGGGAACGCTGGGCGGCCCTGCTCGCCGCCGCCCTCCGCACCGAGGGGGTAGCGCCCGGCGCGTCGGTCGGGCTCGCGTTCGTCGACGTCGCATCGATGGCCGGGCTCAACGCCGAGCACATGGGCGGCGACGGCCCGACCGACGTGCTCGCCTTCCCGATCGACGGCCTCGAGGCCGAGGGTCCCACCGCCGGGCGCCCGGCGGGCATCGTCGGCGACGTAGTCGTGTGCCCGGCGGTCGCGGCCGCCAACGCGCCGGGCCACGCCGGGTCGGTCGAAGACGAGATCGCGCTCCTCGTGGTGCACGGTGCGCTCCACCTCATCGGCCACGACCACGCCGACCCGGTCGAGCGCGAGGCGATGCGCGTCCGTGAGCGGGCCCTGCTCGCCGCCCACCACGGTGCGCTCGCCGGCGATCCGTGGGCCGACCCCGCCGAGCCGGCGGACCCGGCCGTCCCGACGGATCCGGCCGACCCGACGGATCCGGCCGGACCGGCGGTGCCGAGCGACCCGGTCGAACCGGCCGAACCGGTGGTCCCGGTCGTCCGGGACGCGTCGGCGGGGGAGGTCTGAGGTGAGCGCACGGGAGGTCGGTCTCCTCGTCGCGGTCCTGGTGCTGCTGCTCGCCCAGGTGTTCCTCGCCCTGGCCGAGACCGGCCTCACCCGCATGACCCGGGCCCGGGCCACCGCCCTGCGCGAGGACGGCCGGCGCGGCGCCCGCTCGCTCCTCTGGCTCGTCACCCATCCCGAGGAGTTCATCAATCCGCTGCTCCTGGTCGTGCTGATCGTCCAGTCGGCGCAGACCGCGCTCACCACGCTGCTCGCCGACTCGCTGTTCGGCGCGGCGGGCGTCGCCGTCGCCCTGTTCGTCAACGTCGTCGTCGTGTTCGTCGTCGCCGAGGCCGCCCCCAAGACGTGGGCGGTGCAGAACCCCGAACCGGCCGGCCTGTTCGCCGCCCGGCCGGTCCGGTTCCTCACCGGGCTGTGGCCGCTGCGGATGGTGTCGCGGGCGCTGATCGGGTTCACCAACGTCGTGCTGCCGGGCAAGGGCCTGGCCAAGGGCCCGTGGGTGTCGGAGGACGAGCTGCTCGCCCTCGCCGCCGAGGCGGCCGAGGCGGAGGCGATCGAGGACGAGGAGCGAAACCTGATCCGCCGCATCCTCGAGTTCGGCGACACGATCGTGCGGACCGTGATGGTGCCGCGCACCGACATGATCGGCGTGCCGGCCGACTTCCGGGCGGTCGACACGATGGAGGTCGTGCTCCTCAACGGGTACAGCCGCATCCCGGTCTACGACGCCGAGAAGGGGGTCGACGAGGTGGTCGGGGTGGTGTTCGCCCGCGACCTGATGCGCGTCGAGCGCGACGGCAAGGAGCACGCGCCGGTGGCGGAGATCATGCGCCCGGCGCGGTTCGTGCCCGAGACGAAGCGGGTGTCGGAGCTGCTGAAGGAGATGCAGGCCGAGCAGTTCCACATGGCGATCGCCGTCGACGAGTACGGCGGCACCGCGGGGCTGGTGACCCTCGAGGACCTGATCGAGGAGCTGGTCGGCGAGATCGTCGACGAGTTCGACGTGGAGGACACCCGCGTCGAGCCGGTCGCCGACGGCACCTATCGGGTCAACGCCCGGCTGAGCATCGACGACGCCCGCGAGCTGCTCGGGCTGCGGATGCCCACCGACGACGACGTCGACACGATCGGCGGGGCCCTCTTCAAGGCGCTCGGCCACATCCCGGTCGAGGGCGACGAGGCCACCGTCGACGGCGTCGTGCTGCGCGCCGAGCGGGTGCAGGGCCGGCGGATCCTCCGGGTCCGGGTCACGCCGCCACCACCGGTCGTCGACGAGGACGACGACGAGCGGGAGCGACGGTGAAGTCGGGCTTCGTCACGCTCGTCGGCCGGCCCAACGTCGGCAAGTCGACGCTCCTCAACCGCATCCTCGGCGAGAAGGTCGCCATCACGTCCGACAAGCCGCAGACGACGCGGCGCCAGGTCCGCGGGGTGCTCCACGCCGTGACCGAGGTCGACGGCGGCGACGTCGACATCGACGTGCAGGTCGTGTTCGTCGACACGCCGGGCATCCACAAGCCCCGGACGCCGCTGGGCGAGCGGCTCAACGACACCGCCACCGGCGCCCTCGGCGACGTCGACGTCTCCTGCCTCGTCGTCGACGCGACCGCGCCGATCGGCCCCGGCGACCGGTGGATCGCCGAGCGGTTGCCGCCCGACGCCGTCGTGGTGGTCAACAAGGTCGACCGGGCGACGCCGGAGCAGGTCGCGGCCCAGTTGGCGACGGCGTCGGAGTGGGGCTTCGGCGAGTACGTGCCGGTGTCGGCCCGCACCGGCGAGGGCATCGACGTGCTGCTGCGCCTGCTGGTCGCCCGGATGCCCGAGGGGCCGCCGTTCTACCCCGACGAGGTGGTGCGGGAGACGCCCGACGAGGTGTGGGTCGCCGAGCTGGTCCGCGAGCAGCTCCTCGCCGTCACCCGCGACGAGGTGCCCCACTCGATCGCCACCCGGGTCGCCGAGTGGGAGTGGCCGCGCGTGCGCGTCGAGATCCTCGTCGAGCGCGACTCCCAGAAGGGGATCGTCATCGGGAAGCGCGGCGCGGTGCTCAAGGAGGTGGGCACGCGGGTCCGCCAGCAGCTCCCCGAGGGGGCCTACGTCGAGCTGGTCGTCAAGGTCGAGAAGGACTGGCAGCGCCGCCCCGACCGCTTCCCCCACCTCGGCCTGTAACACCTGGGTCGCGCGTCGCGCGCACCTCGACTGGTGACGGCGCCGCGCGTTGCGTGACGTCCCCGACCGCGGGCTGTCACGGTTGTGGTCGATCGGGTCGCGCGGCGATTGGCTGTGCCCGCTTCAGTTCCACAACCGTGCAGAGAGGTAACAGTGATCGG
>Ga0123333_10002878_pt1 | contig 17149 bp, 16 predicted proteins | sample BioC12SIPDNA_3_FD_89957 | JGI IMG/M metagenome (GOLD analysis project Ga0123333, IMG submission 89957) | Anaerobic biogas reactor microbial communites from Washington, USA - Biogas_R2_B C12 SIP DNA | ecosystem: Engineered > Bioreactor > Anaerobic > Unclassified | place: Washington, USA... | reverse complement strand
GGGAGGACCAACAGGTCGGCGTCCCGCGCCTCGCGCGGGTCGCCGGCGACGACCGGCGCCAGACCGGCGAGCGACAGCGCCCGCGCGATGCTGTGGATGTTCCCGGCGCCGTAGTCGATCACCGCGGTGCGCACCCCGAGGCCCGGCATCAGATCACGCCCTTCGTCGACGGCAGCGAGTCGTGCGTCACGCGCGCGGCCTGGGACAGGGCGCGCGCGAACGCCTTCGTCACGGCCTCGCAGACGTGGTGGGTCTCCTCGCCGGCGAGGACCCGCACGTGCACGGTCGCGCCGGCGTGGTTCGCGAACCCCCTGAGGAGCTCGCGCAGGTGGAAGGCGTTGAAGCCGCCCGGCTCGCCGGCGAACCCGCGCGCGTCGAAGGCGAGGTACGGCCGGCCCGAGAGGTCGACGACGACGTGGGCGAGGGTCTCGTCCATCGGCGCGAAGGCGTCGCCGTAGCGCTCGATGCCCTCGCGCCCGCCCAGCGCCCGGTGCAGCGCCTGGCCGAGCGTGATGCCGACGTCCTCGGCGAGGTGGTGGACGTCGACGTGCAGGTCGCCCGCGCCGGACACCGCTACGGCGAAGCGGCCGTGCCTGGCTAGCTGGTCGAGGAGGTGGTCGAGGAAACCGTGGCCGGTGGCTCCCGCCGGCGCGTCGCTCGGCGGCGCGTCGAGGTCCCAGACGACCTTCACGGAAGTCTCGCGGGTGACCCTCTCGACCTCGGCGCGCCTAGCCACGGGCGGCGACCTCGTGCGCGAGCACGTCGGCGAGCGACGTGAGGAAGGCGTCGTTCTCGGCCGGCAGCCCCACGCTCACGCGCAGGCAGCCCGCGAGCCCCGCCAGGTGGTCCTGCCGCCTGACGACCACGCCGCGGGCGAGCAGCCCGGCGTGGACCGCGGCAGGGTCGTCGACGGTGAACAGCAGGAAGTTCGTGACGCTGTCGTGGACGGTCACGCCCGGCAGCTCGCGCAGCGCCGCCGCGACGCGGACGCGCTCGCGGCGGGCCGCGTCGACGCGGGCCGCGACGAGGTCGGGCCGCTCGAGGACCGCGAGGCCCGCGGCGACCTGCAGCGACCCGACGCAGAACGGGAGCAGGACCTTGCGCAGGTGCGCGGCCAGGTCGGGGTGCGCCAGCAGGTAGCCGAGCCGCGCACCGGCGAGCCCCGCGGCCTTCGAGAGCGTACGCAGGACCACCACGCTGCTCAGCTCGCGCGCGAGGTCCAAGTGGTCGTAGCCGGCGTACTCGGCGTACGCCTCGTCGATCGCGGTCAGCCAGCCGCCCGTGGCGTGCGCAGCGCGCGCGAAGCGCGCCAGGCCGGCAGAATCCAGGGCGTTCCCCGTCGGCGCCGCCGGGTCGGCGAGGAACGCGACCCCGGAACGGTCTGCGAGGGCGGCCACCAGGCCGTCCTCCGGCAGCGCGAAGCCGGGCCCCAGCGGCACCTCGACGAGGTCGGCGCCCAGCAGCCGCGCCTGGGAGGCGTAGACGGCGAACGTGGGCGCCACGGTCAGCACGCTGCGGCCGAGGCCGGCGGCGACCACCAGCGCCTGGATCAGCACGTTCGAGCCGTTCGCTACTACGACGCCGTCCTCCGGCCAGCCGTGGCGCGCGGCGATCGCGCGCTCGAGCTCGACCGGGTGCAGGCCCGGGTACCGGTTCAGCGCCGCCGCCGCCACGCGCTCGGCGACGGCGCGCGCCAGCTCCGGCGCGTCGTCCGGCGCCTCGTTCTGGTCCAGCTTCACCGGCTGGTCGTGATGCGCGAAGCGGTAGGCGGGCAGTCGCCTGACCTCGTCCCTTATGACCATCTCGTCCATGCTAGCGCCGGGCCGCGGGCTGCGGTCCCGCGGATGCCCTACTGGCCGGCCCGCTGCCGCGCGGTCGCGATGAGCTGCTCGAGGGTGGGGCCGAGGCTCGAGTCCAACCCCACCGCGGCCTCGAACTCGCTTAGGGCCCGCGCGTAGTCGTCGAGCGACATGTAGACGAGCCCCAGGTTCAGGCGCGCCTGCGCGTTCCGGTCGTTCGCCTGGACGGCGCGGCGCAGGTGGTCGAGGGCCAGGTCGTAGCGTCCGGTCTGGAGGTAGGCGTAGCCGATGTTGTTGTGGACGATGTCGTTCCCCTCGAAGGCCTGCAGCGCGACCTGGTAGTCGGCGATCGAGCCGCGCTGGTCGCCGGTGAGCTGCCTGGCGTAGCCGCGGTAGAAGGCCGCCAGCGGGTTGCCTTCCTGGGCGGCCAGCGAGCGGCCGAACGCGTCGCGCGCGGCGACGTAGTCGCCGACGTCGAGTGCGTAGAGGCCCTGCTGGAACGCGACGCCGGCCTCCTCGTTGAACGTCACGTCCGCGTCGCCGGTCAGGCGCGTCTGCTGCTCGAGGAGCGAGAGGCTGCGCTGCGCGAGGGCGTTGTCCTCGTCGAGATCGAGGGCGCGGTCCAGCGCCGCCCGGCCGTCGTCGAGGCGGCCCATCCGGACCAGTGCCGTGCCGTAGAGCGCCTGCAGCTGCGCGTCGTCGGGGGCTGCCTCGACGAGGGGGGCGAGCAGGTCGAGGGCGCCGGCGGCACGCCCGGCGGCGAGGTAGACCTCCGCGAGCGCCAGGTCCGCCTGCGGCCCCGCGCCGCGCTGGGCTTCGAAGACCTCGGCGGCGCCGTCGAGGTCGCCGCTGCGCGCGAGCGCGACGGCGAGCATGCCGCCGACCTCGCGGTCCCCGGGGTTCGCCGCGTAGACGGGCCTCAGCAGCGCGGCCGCCTCGGCGGGCTGGTCCGACTTCACGAGCAGGTCGGCGTGAGCGACCTTCAGGTCGGCGCTGTCGGGGTAGAGCTCCTCGCCCTGGTCCACGAGCGCCAGGGCGCGCTCGGCGTGGGAGGCGGGCAGCTCGCGGGCGAGGGCGTAGAGCGCGGCCGAGCGCGCCAGCGGCTCGGCGACCGCCTGCTGCAGGTAGGCGAGAGCCCCGTTGGCGTCGCCGTTCCTCACCAGCAGGCCGATGACCGTGCCCCTGAGCAGTACCGACTCGGGGGAGTAGCGCTCGGCGCGCCTCAGCGTCTGCAGGGCCCTGACCCGGTCGGGCTCCAGGTCGGCGAGGCGCAGGTGGGCGTCGACGAAGCGGGGGTACGACTCGATCGCGGCCTGGAGGTCGGCGGCGGGCTCGGCGTCGCTGAGCTGTGGCACCGAGGCGCGGCCGACGAGGGCGATCGCGTGGTCGGGGTTCGTGGCCAGGGCGCGGGCGAAGGCGGCGGCGGCCTCCTCGGCGCGCCCGGCGGTGCGCAGCACGACGCCGGCCGTGGCCTGAACATCGGCGTCCTCAGGCGCCGCCGCGGCGGCGCGGGCGGCCAGGTCGGCGGCGGTCGCGATGTCGCCGGCCAGCGCCGTGGCCTTGGCGTACTCGCTGAGCACCCACGCCGAGCCGGGGTCGAGCTCGGCCGCGGTGGCGAGGTCGGTGACGTTCGCGCCCGGCAGGCCAGAGGCCGACAGGCCCGTGGGACCCAGGCTGGGCAGTGAGGGCGTCTGGGCCGCCGCGGCGCGCACGCGCTCGAGCGCCTGCTCGGACGCGGCCGGCGCGACGACGCGCGCCAGCTGCTCCGCGAGCGCGACGGCGAGCTCGGCGGGGTCGGCACCGCTGGCCTGGAGGGGCTGCACGGCGCCGGCGATCTCGACGTTCACCGTCGCCTGCACGCCGCCCCCGCCCGCGAGGGCCACCTGGCCGGTGACGAGGGCGCCGGCGTCGAAGAGACGGCCGACGGTCGCGTTCACGTCGAGCTCGGCGTCGAGGGCCTTGTTCGCCACCAGCGCGACGTCGCCCACGGGGACCGCGTAGACGCCGGGGAGCTGGTTCAGCGCTCGTTGGAGGGCCCCGGGCAGGCCGAGCTGGTAGGCCTGCGTGGAGGCCGCCACGTCGAAGGGGAACACCGCGACGCGGGTTACCTGGGCGGCGGCGACGTTGAGGAGAGCCGCCCCCAGCACGACGAGGAGGCGGGTCAGGAGCTGCGCGCTTGTCGGCATGTCGCGGCAGTATAACCAGGACCGGTGAGAACCCTGAGCCCGCTGAGGAGCGGAGTTTCGCCGTTCAGGACGGCAGCTTCTCGGGTCCGAACGCCCCCGGGAGCAGGGCCTTCACGGTCGTGGTCACGACGTCCCCGCGGTGGTTGACGAGGAACACCTCGGCGTCGGGCGCGAACTCGTGCAGCACCTGGCGACAGGCGCCGCACGGCGACGCCGGCTCGTCCGACTCGGTGTAGACGAGGACCTGATCGAACCTGCGGCCCCCGGCCGTGACCAGCGCCTGCACCGCCGACTGCTCGGCGCAGCGCGTGAGGCCGTAGCTGGCGTTCTCGACGTTCGCGCCGGCGTACACCGTGCCGTCCGCGGCCCGCAGCGCGGCGCCCACGCCGAAGCGCGAGTACGGGACGTAGGCGTTCGCGAACGCGCGCTTCGCCGTCGCCAGGAGGTCCGCCGGCACGCTCGCGCCCGTGGGCCCGGGGCGCTCGCCGCTCACGCCGCCCCCGCCCACAGGCCGAGGCGGCCGAGCAGGGGAGGCCCCAGGACCACGACGCCGACCAGGGCCGCCCCGATCGCGGCCGTCAGGACCGAGGCCGCGGCCAGGTCCTTCGCGGCGCCGGCCAACGGGTGGTGGTGCGGCATCGCGAGGTCGACGGCGGCCTCGACGGCGCTGTTCATCAGCTCGAGCGCGATCACGAGCGCGCAGGCGAGCAGGATCGGCGCCGCCGGCGCCCTCAGCCAGGCGGCCAGGCCCACGGCAGCGACCCCGATCCCTACCTCGATGCGGAGGTTCGGCTGCCTCGCCCAGGCCCGCGCCAGCCCCTGGCCGGCGACCGCGAACGACCTCCCAAGGCGCGCTCTGTCCAAGACCATCAACCCTCCCTGATGACGTCGCCGCCGCGCAGCAGGGCCACGGCCCGCTCCTGCGCGGAGCGGAACGGTCGCCACTCCTCCTCGGTCGCGTGGTCGTGACCGAGCAGGTGCGTGACGCCGTGTGCCGCCAGCGTCACGACCTCGGTGTCGAGGTCGTGGCCGGCGGCAGCGGCCTGGCGTGCCGCGGTGTCGAGGCTCACGATGACGTCCCCGAGGTGCGGCACCTCGGGGAAGCCCACGTCGGTGGGCTCGGACGTGGGGTAGGAGAGGACGTCGGTCGGGCCGTCCACGCCGCGGTCGCGGCGGTTCAGGCGCGCGATGGCGGCGTCGTCGACGAGGACCAGCGTGACCTCGCGCGCGCCGTGACCGCACTCCTCGAGGAGGGCCTGCACGACGGCGGCGAGCTCAGGAGCGCGTGGGTAACGTCCGGTCTCGTCTATCGCCTCGACGGGCACCCCTCACCTCCTTGGCGGCGCCTTCGGCGGTCGCGGCCGTAGCGCCCACCGCCGCCCCCGACCCGTCGCCGGTGAGGCCCCTGGCGACCTTCAGGCCGCGGATCTCCTCGGCGCTGGGGTAGGTCACGCGGCGGTGGAGCACCGCGGTCAGCATGCGCTCGAAGGTGTTGGCGATGACCTCGAGGTCGGTGAAGTTCAGGTGGCTCTCCGCGAACTGACCGTCCTGCTGGCGCTGCTCGATGATCCGGTCGATCAGGCCGCGGATCGCCGAGGGGCTGGGGTCCTGCAGGGTGCGCGACGCCGACTCGATCGAGTCGGCGAGCATCAGCACCGCCGACTCCTTGCTGCGCGGCTTCGGGCCGGGGTAGCGGAAGTTCAGCTCCTCGACCTTCCCCTCCTCGAGCGCGCGCTTGTAGAAGTAGCTCAGCACCGTCGTGCCGTGGTGCTCGGCGATGAACGGCTCGAGCTCGCGCGGCAGCCCGTACTGGCGCGCCAGCTCGATGCCGTCGCGGACGTGGCTCGTGACGATCAGGTAGGACAGGTGCGGGCTGAGGTTGTCGTGCGGGTTCTCGCCGCTGAACTGGTTCTCGATGAAGAACTGCGGCCGCTTGACCTTGCCGACGTCGTGGAACAGCGCCCCTACGCGCGCCAGCAGGGCGTTGCCGCCGATGTTCTTCACGGCCTGCTCGACGAGGTTCGAGATGATCAGGCTGTGCTGGTACGTGCCCGGCGCCTCGGTGACGAGCAGCTGCAGGAGCGGGTTCGTGGGGCTCGAGAGCTCGAGCAGCCTGAAGTCGGTGAGGAACGCGAAGACGCTCTCGGCCACCGGCAGCAGGCCGAGCGCTACCACGCCGGCCAGCAGGCCGCCGACCAGCACGAGGCCCGCCGCGACCGCCGCCTCGCCCGTCGACATGCCGCCCGTGACGAGCACGGTGGCGTAGGTCGTGAGGCCCCCGACGGCGCCGCCGGCGAGGCCGGCCACGGCCACGGTGAGGCGCGTGCGCCCCGCCTGCACGAGGAGGGCGGCGGCGACCGACCCGGCCAGCGTCGCGAGGACGGCCTGCAGCGGCGCGGCCGGCACGAGCAGGCCGACCACCACCGCCGTCCAGGCCGACCACGCCAGCCCCGGCGCGGTGCCCAGCAGCGCGGCGACGACGAGCGGCGCCAGCAGCGCGAAGAGGAAGTGCGGCGAGGCCTCGGCGGCGAGCCGCTGCACGCCGAGCACGAGGGCCGTGGTGGCGACGAGGAACAGGAGCTGGTTGCGGGTGAGGCGCGCGAGGAGGTAGGCGCGCCCGATCGCGAGCGGCGCCGCGAGCAGGAGCGCGAGCGCGAGGCAGCCGATCACGATCCACGCCGTCTGCACGGCGGCGTCGACGGTCGCGCTGTAGAGGCCGAGGCGGTCGAGGACGCGCAGGTGGTCCTCGGTGAGCGGCTCGCCCTCCTCGACGATCACCTCGCCGGCGGCGAGCGTCTGCATCACGGGCCTTATCGCCTGCGCCGCGGCCTCGCGCGCCGCCTGCGTGAGGGCGTCGTTCGGCAGCGCCGTCGCGACGAGCCGGCGCTCGAGGACGAGGCGCACCTCGCGCTGCCGCTCCGGGGGCGACACGGCCACGGCGGCCTCGGTGACCGCGTCGATGTCGGCCGCGCGGACGCCGCGCGGGTCCTGGTAGCGCTCGATCACGACCGCGATGGCCTCGCTCGGCAGGCCCGAGGCGCCGATGCTGGCGATGACGAGGTCCCTCAGCTCGGTTTCGACGGTGTAGACCGGCTCGATCTGCTCGCGCGCCGCCTGACGCTGGCGCTGGGTGGCGAGCAGGTCGACGACCTCGGTCTGCACCGGGGCTACGAACGTCTGCGGGCTCGGCTCGCCGAGCCGGAGGGGCGTGCGCTGCCTCAGCCCGTAGACGGAGTAGAGCAGCAGCGCCAGCACGAGCGCGAGAGCCGCGGCCAGGAGCCAGGAGCCCTTGCCAGGAGGCGCGTTCCTGTCAGGCGTGCTGTTCATAGGCCAGGATGATCTGCGCCACCAGGGGGTGACGCACGACGTCGGCCTTGCTGAACTCGATGAAGCTGATCCCCTCGATGTCCCTGAGTATGGACTGCGCGACCTTCAGGCCGCTCTGCACCGACCCCGGCAGGTCCACCTGGGTGGTGTCGCCGGTGACCACGACCTTGCTGTTGAAGCCCATGCGCGTGAGGAACATCTTCATCTGCTCGGGCGTCGTGTTCTGCGCCTCGTCGAGGATGATGAAGGCGTCGTTGAGCGTGCGGCCGCGCATGAACGCCAGCGGCGCGACCTCGATCGTGCCCTGCTCGAGCAGCCGCTCGACGCGGTCGGCGGGCAGCATGTCGTAGAGGGCGTCGTAGAGGGGCCGCAGGTACGGGTCGATCTTGGCCTGCAGGTCGCCGGGCAGGAAGCCCAGCCGCTCGCCGGCCTCCACGGCGGGACGCGTGAGGATGATGCGCTTGACGCGGTTCGCGGTGAGCGCCTCGACGGCCATGGCGACGGCGAGGTACGTCTTGCCGGTCCCGGCCGGCCCCAGACCGAACGTGATGGGGTTCGCGGCGATCGCCGCGACGTACCGCCGCTGGCCGGCGGTCTTCGGCCTGGCGCGGCCGGGCAGCCGCGGGCCTTCGCCGCGCGGGGCGTCGTGCTCGCCGTTCGTGGCCGCGCCCTCGGGCCGGTCGAACGCGCCGAACTCGATCTCGGCCAAGCTGACCTCCGAGCCGCTGCGGATCGCGTCGAGCAGGCTGCGGAACGTCGCGGCGGCCTCCTCGACGTCGGGCTCCTCTCCCACGAGCTTGAGCTCGTCGCCGCGGGCCACGACCTTGGCCCGCAGCTTGGACCGTAGCAGCTTCAGGTTCTCGTCGTTCTTGCCGTAGAGCGAGAGGGCCTCCTGCGGGCTCCTCAGCTTCAGGGTCAGTGACGTCGCTATCTTCCCCTCCAGTGCCGGAGCGCACGCGGCGGGCTCAGCACCTCGTGCCAGACGAGGCCGGCGAGGACGCTGTCCCTGTCCGTGCGCAGCAGACCGGCGCGGCTGATTCTAGCCTTGGCCCCACCCGCGGCCGGTCGCCCGTCGTCACGGCGCTCGCGGCCACCGATCTCGGCCTCCGCCTTGGCTCGGAGCCTCTCGCGCCGCGAGGGCGAGACGGAGGGGGTCACCGTCGGCTGGGCCCGCGCGGCGGCCCCCTCGCGGCCGAGCAGGTCGGAGCGCGAGCGGGTCGTGCCCACGCCCTCGCGACCCGCCAGGCCTTCCCGCCCGAGCGTCCCGCCCGTCGGCCGCGGCTGCGCCGGGGCGGCGCCCTCGCGCCCGATCACGTAGCCGCCCGTGGGGAACGGCTCGGGCATGGCGCCCTCCGGCCCGATGACGTAGCGCTCGGCGGCCGGACGCGCGCGCTCCGCGGCCGCCGCGCCGTCGGCACCCCGCCCCGCGCCCTCCGGTCCCAGGGAGCCCGATGAGCCCCTGCCCAGGTCGCTCAAGCGCCTCTCGGAGCCGCTCACGAGCGACCCCTCGAACGGATCGCTCGTCACCAGACCCCTCGGCTGGGTGGTGCTCGCCTGGGGTCGGCCGGCGCCTAGCGCCCGGCCGCGCTCGTCCTCGCGGCGCTGAGCCTCCTCGACGCGGCGCCTTATCTCGGCCAGCGTGACGGACGGCTCGTCGCGGGAGGCGCCGGCCTGGCCGGGCGCTCCTGTCGCCTGGCCGCGTCCCTGGCCCGGCCCCGTGCGACCCCGTCCCTGGCCGCGCCGGCCCGCGCCGCTGAAGAGCGGCAGGACGACGAAGACGATGAAGAACAGGATGCCGAGGATCGTGTCCAGGTCCACGACCTCAGGCGCCGTCCTCTTCGCCGGCGGCGCGGGCGATGTTGCCGCGCATGGTCGTGTCGGACTGGATGTTCTGGAGCTGGTAGTAGTCCATCACGCCGATGTTGCCGCTCCGGAACGCCTCGGCGATCGCCAGCGGCACCTCCGCCTCGGCCTCCACCACCTTGGCGCGCATCGCCTCGACGCGGGCGCTGTTCTCCTGCTCCTCGGCCACGGCCATGGCGCGGCGCTCCTCGGCCTTGGCCTGCGCGACGCGCTTGTCGGCCTCGGCCTGGTCGGTCTGCAGCTGAGCGCCGATGTTGCGGCCGACGTTGACGTCGGCGATGTCGATGGAGAGGATCTCGAAGGCCGTGCCCGAGTCGAGGCCCTTGGCCAGGACCGTCTTCGAGATGATGTCCGGGTTCTCGAGCACGCCCTTGTGGGACTGAGTCGAGCCGATGGAGGAGACGACGCCCTCGCCGACGCGCGCGATGATCGTCTCCTCGCCGGCGCCGCCCACGAGCCGCTCGAGGTTCGCGCGCACCGTGATGCGGGCCGTGGCGATCAGCTCGATGCCGTCCTTGGCGACGGCCGAGATGTTGGGAGTCTGGATCACGCGCGGGTTCACGGACACGCGCACGGCGTCGAGGACGTCGCGGCCGGCGAGGTCGATGGCGGCCGCCCGGTCGAACGGGAGCGCGATGCGCGCCTTGTCGGCGGCGATCAGTGCGTCGACGACCCTGTCGACGTTGCCGCCGGCCAGGTAGTGGGCCTCGAGCTGGTTCTGGTTCACCTCGATGCCGGCCTTGTCGGCCTTGATCAGCGGCAGGATGATCTTGTGCGGCGGCACGCGCCGGAGGCGCATGGCGACGAGGCTGGTGAGGCTCACCTTGACGCCGGCGGCGATCGCCGAGATCCACAGCCCGATCGGGATGATCGAGAACAGGATGATGAAGAAGAGGATTACGGCGCCGGCCAGGATGATCAGGGGTACGTCCATCAAGTCTCCTCGCGGCCGCTGTCGGCCGAGTCGTCGCTGGCAGCGAGCCCGTGGGCCTCGCCGCCGGTAGCGCTGGTCGTGGCTGGGGTGGCGTCGTCGACGACCCGCACCGTCACCCGGTTGCCCTCGACGCGCAGGACCTTGATGCGGCTGCCTGCAGGCACGTAGTCGCCCTCGGAGACGACGTCGACGCGCGCCGAGCCGAAGCGGGCGACGCCCGCGGGCCTGAGGTCGGAGAGAGCGGTCCCGACGGCGCCCTGCAGGTCGGGGACGTCCTCGGCGATCACGCTGGGGCCGGCGGGCGTGGCGAGGCGCGTCGAGAGCCGGAAGGCCGACGCCAAGCGGCTGTTCGGCAGCATCCACAGGAGGACGGCCATCAGCACGCCGCCGAACAGCGCGCTGTAGCCGATGACGGTGAGGCTGCCCTCCTCGAAGATGCGCACGACGGCGAAGACGATCGCGGCCAGGCCGATCACGCCCGCCACGCCGAAGCCGGGCAGCACCAGGACCTCGACGGCCAGCAGCACCACACCGAGCACGAGCAGGAGGATGTCGACGGGCCCGGCCGGTGTGGCGATGAACGCCGAGTAGGCGAAGGCGGCGAGCGCGATGACGCCGATCGCGCCGGGCACGCCGAACCCGGGCGAGAAGATCTCGATCAGGAGGCCGCCGATGCCGACGACGAGCAGCACGGCCGCGAGCAGGGGCTGGGAGAGGAAGGCGCCGAGGCGCTCGCCGAACGACGGCTCCAGCCGCTCGACGGGCACGCCGCCGTAGCCGAAGCGGGTGAGCGCGTCGGCGAGGGTGCTGGCCTGCACGTCCGCGATGCCGTGCTCGACGGCCTGCGCGGCCGTCAGCGTGACGAGCTCGCTCGCCGTCGAGAGCCCGGGGATCACTACGCTCTGGTCCACCATGCCCTCGGCGACGGTGGCGTTGCGGCCCCGCGCCTCGGCCACGCTGCGGAACTCGCCGCGGAGCGCCGAGGTGAACTTCTCGTCGACGGGCGCGATGCCCGTGGGCGTCGCGAGGATCGGCAGCGCCGCCCCGATCGACGAGCCAGGCAGCATCGCGAGCCTCTCGGCCGACATCGCGATGAGCGCGCCGGCGCTGAACGCGTTCTGAACGACGGCGATCGTGGGCACCTGCGCCTGATGGAGGATCAGGCCGACGATGTCGCGCATCGCGTCGACGGAGCCGCCCGGCGTGTCGACGTAGAGGACGAGCGCCAGCGGCCTGGCGTCGTTGGCGCGCGCCACGCGGCTCTGCAGGAACGCGGTGGTGGCGGCCGTGATCTCACCCTCGACGGGGACGAGCCACACCTCGTTGAGCACGCCGGCGGGCGCGGGCTGCGCCACGGCGGCCGGGAGCGCGACGAGGCCCAAGAGCGCCAGCGCTGCCGCCAGGGCGCGCCGCGCCGGGGCCAGGGTTCGCATCACGCGGTCAAGATACCACCCCTCGCGTCCCGAACGGACTCCGCGGCTTGCGTCCTGGCGCTCGCCGCAGCGGCCCGTCGGCGCGCCCCGGCACGGCCCGAGCCGTCCCCGAGCACCGCCGGCACGGTGCGCGGGCCTCCCAGGAACGCGCGCCCTTCGGGTATACTCTGTCTTCGGTCGGCCTCCCGGCCGACGGCCGCGAAGCGCGGGGGTATAGCTCAGTCGGTAGAGCGGCGGTCTCCAAAACCGTAGGTCGTGGGTTCGAGTCCTACTGCCCCCGCCACGCAGGCGACGGCGCTCCTCTCCAAGAGGGGCGCCGTCTCGTCATCGGTGAGCGCTGGTCCCCATGACCGGAAGCCCCGCCCGCAGCGTGCTATAAGTGGCCGCATGCAGTCGGGCACCATCGACCTGGAACGCGTGACGTTCACCGAAGCCGGCGCGAAGCGGGCTCGCGAGCTGCTGGCCGGCAGCGGTCTGCAGGGCGGCGCCGTGCGCATCTTCGTGAAGTCGGGCGGCTGCAGCGGCTATCAGTACGGCATGAAGATCGACGACAAGCGCCTCGAGGGCGACCGCGAGTTCGAGTCGAACGGCGTGCAGCTGGTCGTCGACCAGCGCAGCTGGCCGCTCCTCAAGGGCTGCGAGGTCGACTTCGTCGAGAACCTCATGGGCGGCGGCTTCAGCGTGAGGAACCCCAACGCCTCGTCGGAGTGCGGCTGCGGCCACAGCTTCCGCACCGACGGCGCCCCGCCGCCCGCCGACGGCGCCAGCTGCAGCTAGCCGACTCGCTTCTCAGGGAACACGAAGGGCGCGCCGCTCCGGCGCGCCCTTCCTCGTCGGGTGCGAGTACCTCGTAAGGGCCTAGGAGGCCGGCGAGGCGCCGGCGCTCGTCCGGCTAGGCCCCGTCGGCCGGCTCCGGGAAGCGGTAGCGCAGCACGGGCTGCCGCGCCGCCTTCACCTCGTCGAGGCGCCTCACCGGCGTCTCGTAAGGGGCGCCCTTGAGGTAGTCGGGGTCCGCGGCGGCGCGCTCCAGCACCTGCCGCAGAGCCTCGACGTAGGCGTCGAGCGTCTCGAGCGACTCCGTCTCGGTCGGCTCGATCATCATCGCCTCCTTCACCGTGAGGGGGAAGTAGACGGTCATCGGGTGCATGCCGTGGTCGAGAAGGGCCTTGGCGACGTCGAGGGTCTTGAGCCCCTCGGGCGGCTGCGCGACGAACTCGTGCATGTTCACCCTGTCGAACGGCACCCTGAAGCCGAGCTCCTTGAGCCTCACGCGCAGGTAGTTCGCGTTCAGCACGGCGTAGCCGCTGACCTGCCTGAGGCCCTCGCGGCCGAGCGCCCGGATGTAGGTGTAGGCGCGCACGAGGTTGCCGAAGTTCCCGAAGTGGCTGCGCAAGCGCCCGATCGAGCGCGGCCTGTCGACGTCGGCCAAGTACTCCTCGCCGCGCTTGGCGATCACGGGCACGGGCAGGAACTCGGCGAGGTGAGCCTTGACGCCCACGGGGCCCGTGCCGGGGCCGCCGCCGCCGTGCGGCGTCGTGAACGTCTTGTGCAGGTTCAGGTGGACGACGTCGAAGCCCATGTCGCCGGGCCTGACGCGGCCGAGGATCGCGTTGAGGTTCGCGCCGTCGTAGTAGAGGAGGGCGCCGGCCTCGTGCGCGACGCGCGCGAGCTCGAGGATGCGGCGCTCGAACAGGCCCAGGGTGTTGGGGTTCGTCAGCATCACCGCGGCCACGTCCGGGCCAATCGCGGCCTGGAACGCGGCGAGGTCCACCTCGCCCGTGGCGTCGGTCGGGACCTCGCGCACCTCGTAGCCGGCCATCGCCGCCGTCGCGGGGTTCGTGCCGTGCGCGCTGTCCGGCACGAGCACGACGCGCCGCTGCTCGCCCTCGCCGCGCGACTCGTGGTAGGCGCGGATCATCAGCACCCCGGCGAGCTCGCCGTGCGCGCCGGCGGCCGGCTGCAGGCTGAAGGCGTCCATCCCCGTGATCGCGCACAGGTCCGCCTGCAGCTCGTACATCAGCTGCAGCGCGCCTTGAGCGGTCTCCGGCGCCTGGTAGGGGTGGAGGTCCTGGAAGAGGCGCGCCGCCTCCTCGTTGACCTTGGGGTTGTACTTCATCGTGCAGGAGCCGAGGGGGTAGAAGTTGGCGTCGATCGAGAACTGGCGGTGCGCGAGCTGGGTGAAGTGGCGCACGAGGTCGAGCTCGGAGACCTCGGGCAGGCGCGGCGCTTCGGTGCGGAGGTTCTCCTCGCCGAGGGCGGCGGCGACGTCGAACTCGCGCGGCCGCGGCGGCTGGGCGCCGCGGCGTCCCGGCCGGGAGCGCTCGTAGATCAGCGGGAAGTCAGCCACGGGCCACCGCCGGACGCCGCTGCGCCCCGACCTCGTCCAGCGCCGCTACGAGAGCCTCCATGTCGTCGTCGCTGACGCGCTCCGTGGCCGCGAGGACGACGGCGTCCCCGAGCCCGTACTCCGCGGGGACCGGCACGCCGGCGTGCACGCCGCGCCGCGCCAGCGCCGACCTGAGCTCCTCGGCCGGAAGCGCGACGGGCAGGACGAACTCGGCGAAGAAACGCGCGCCCGTGAGCGGGGCGTAGCCGGCCGCCTCCAGCCGCGCGGCGAGCGCGTGCGCCCGCTCGACGCTGCCGAGCGCGACCTCGCGCAGGCCCTCGGGTCCGAGGGCGCCGACGTTCACCGTGGCCATCAGGGCCGTCAGCTGGTGGTTCGTGCAGATGTTGGACTTCGCCTTGCTGCGGCGGATGTGCTGCTCGCGCGCCTGGAGCGTGAGGACGAACGCGCGCCTGCCGTCGACGTCCGTCGTCTCGCCGACGATCCGGCCGGGGAACTGCCGGAGCAGCTCCTCGCGGACGACCATGAACCCGAAGGCGGGCCCGCCGAAGCTGGCCGGGTTGCCGAGGGTCTGGCCGTCGCCCACGGCGACGTCGGCGCCGTACTGCCCGGGAGGGGCGAGTAGCGCCAGCGACAGCGGGTCGACGACCGCGACCATCAGCGCGCCGGCGGCGTGAGCGGCGTCCGTCAGGCGCCGCATGTCCTCGAGGTAGCCGAGGAAGTTGGGCTGCTGCACGATCACGCCGGCGACGTCGTCGCCCAGGTTCGGCTCCGCGGTCGTGAGGGGGGAGAGCTCGGCGACGTCGAGCCGGACGCCCAGCGGGCGCAGGTACGTGGCGATGACCTCGCGAGTCTCGGGGTGCACGCCGCGGCTGACGATCACGCGCTCGCGGCGCGTGTGCCTGACGGCCAGGAGGGCGGCCTCGGCGGCGGCCGAGGCGCCGTCGTACATCGAGGCGTTGCTGACGTCGAGGCCCGTGAGCTCGCACATCATCGTCTGGTACTCGAAGGTCGCCTGGAGGATGCCCTGGGAGACCTCGGGCTGGTACGGCGTGTAGGCCGTGACGAACTCGCTCTGGAGCGCCAGGTGGGGCGTGACGCTGGGGATGAAGTGCCGCCTGACCCCGCCGCCCAGGAAGTCGGGGCCGCGCGTCTCGTTCCTCGCCGCGAGCCGCCTGACGTGGTCGAGCAGGGCCGCCTCGTCCATCCCGGGCGGGAGGTCGACCTCCGGGTCCCTCAGCTCGGCCGGCAGGTCGTCGAACAGCTCGCGAATCGACCCCACGCCGATCGTCTCCAGCGCCCGGCGCTCGTCCTCGGGCGTGTGGGGGTGGTAGCGCACGCTTAGCCCTCGTCCAGCGTCGCGGCGTACCCCTGGGCGTCGAGGAGCTCGTCGTACTCGGCCTCGTTCGACGGCGCGATGGCGAACAGCCAGCCGTCCTCGTAGGGGCTCTCGTTGATGGTCTCGGGCTTGGCGTCGAGCGCGTCGTTCACGGCCACGACCTCGCCGCTGACGGGAGCGTAGATGTCCGACGCCGTCTTCACCGACTCGATCACGGCCAGCGTGTCGCCCTTGACCACCTTGCGGCCGACCTCGGGGAGCTCGACGAAGACGACGTCGCCGAGCTGGTCCTGGGCGAAGTCGGTGATGCCGACGACGACCGTGCCGTCGTCGTCCTTGCGCGCCCACTCGTGGGTCGCGGCGTAGCGAAGGCTCTCTGGCGTGCTCATGCTGCTGCTCCTCCAAGCGGCGTACGTACCGGTAAGTCTAGTCGGGCCGTCCTCACGCCTCGTGGAACGGCGGCTTGACCACGACCGCGGCCATGGGACGGCCGCGGACCTCGACCCAGAGGCGCGTGCCGGGCTCGACGTGCGCCGCGTCGACCCAGGCGAACCCGATGCTCTCGCGGGTCAGCGGCGAGAGCGTGCCCGAGCTGACCTCGCCCACGGCGTTCCTGTCGCGGTCGAGGACGCGGTAGCCCTGGCGCGGGATGGCGCGGTCGACCATGCGGATGCCCACCAGGCGGCGCGGGCAGTCGCGGCCCCACATCGCCTCGCGGCCGTAGAACGGCTTGTCCTTGACGACCCATGCGAAGTCGGTGCAGAGCGGGTTCGTCGCCTCCGTCAGCTCGTGCCCGTACAGCGGGTAGCCCGCCTCGAGGCGCAGCGTGTCGCGGGCGCCGAGCCCGCACGGGACGGCCCCCGCCGCGACGATCACGTCCCACACGGCCTCGGCGTCGGTCGGGCGGACGAAGACCTCGAAGCCGTCTTCGCCGGTGTAGCCGGTGCGGCTCAGCGTGACGGGCACGCCCGAGACCTGGGCCAGGACGGTCGCGTTGCGCTTGACCTCGGTGAGGTCGGGGGCGACGAGCCGGTCGAGGAGGATCGCGGCGCTGGGCCCCTGGACGGCGATCAGGGCCCAGTCGTCGGTCTCGTCCGAAACCGCGACGTCCCGGCCCGCGGCCAGGCCCTCGAGGTGCGAGACGACGGCGTGGCGGTTCGCGGCGTTCGCGACGATCAGGTACTCGTCTTCGCCCTCGCGGTAGACGAACAGGTCGTCGATGACGCCGCCGGAGTCGTTGGGCAGCATGCTGTACTGCCCGCGGCCGACCTTGAGCCTGGCGGGGTCGTTGAGCGTGGCGTAGGCCAGGAACGCCGTGGCGTCCGGCCCGGCGACCCTCACCTCGGCCATGTGGGAGACGTCGAAGACGCCGGCGCCGGTCCGCACCGCCAGGTGCTCCTCGTTGATGCCGCCCTGGTAGTGGAGGGGCATCTCGTACCCGGCGAACTCCACCAGCCTGGCGCCCAGCTCGGCGTGCTTGAGGTAGAGCGGGGTGCGGAGCATCGGCGCGAGGATATCACGGCCCCGGCGGCGCTCCCGGACCGCCCGGGCGTCGCCGTAGCCGCTCTGCCCGTCTTGTGACTAGGTCCTGCTCAGGCCTTCTGCGCGAGCTTCTCGAGCACCATCGTGGCGACCGCACGGAGCGGCTCGAACACGCCCTTGAACTCCGAGGCGACGGCCTCGAAGACCTGGAACCTGCCCTCGGGGTTGAGCACGGCGTTGACCATGTCCATGGGCAGGGCGTCGGGCAGGTCGCGCTTGTTGACCTGGATCACGGTGGGCACGTCGGCGATGCGCAGGTTGTACTCCTGCAGGTTCTCGCGCAGGTTGCGCAGGCTCTCGGCGTTCGCGCGCAGGCGGTCGGGCGCGGAGTCGGCGACGAAGACGACGCCGTCGACCCCGCGGAGGATCAGCTTGCGGGACG
>Ga0123333_10002873_pt1 | contig 17162 bp, 10 predicted proteins | sample BioC12SIPDNA_3_FD_89957 | JGI IMG/M metagenome (GOLD analysis project Ga0123333, IMG submission 89957) | Anaerobic biogas reactor microbial communites from Washington, USA - Biogas_R2_B C12 SIP DNA | ecosystem: Engineered > Bioreactor > Anaerobic > Unclassified | place: Washington, USA... | reverse complement strand
GGCATCATCAGATCGAGCAACACGAGATCGGGATGAGACTGCGCCATGAGTTCCAGAGCGCGACGCCCGTTGCTCGCCTGCAGAATCTGGCTTCCAGGCAACTGCGACTGAAGTAACCAGGCGTGCATTGCCAGGATGTCAGGCTCGTCATCAACGACCAGAAGCGTTGGGGGCGCCGCTTGCAGAACCTGCGAAGGTCGGTATGCAGCAGCTACCCTGTCTTCATCACCGTTGGGAGACGTCGTGATACCGTGGCGATCGAGCGCTTGGGCAAGGTCGGTAGCACTCACCGGCTTGGTCAGGTAATCCAGCGCAAGGACAGACCCACTTATCCCCGCCAACTCTTCGTGGGTGCCGGCGGCTTCGCCGACTTCATCACCGCTGTTCTCCTCCCGCAACAGCGAGTAGAAGAGCACTGGCGTGCTCTGGGTGCCGGGATTCTCTTTGAGCACCCGCATCAGCGCCCAGCCGCGCTCCAGCGCAGGTTTCATATCCAGGATCAGCGCGGCCGGCGAAGTCCGCAGCACCTGGTTGAGCCAGTGGTGTGGGTCGTCCGGGTCGCCATCGTCCTCAATGATGATCTCTATGACAGGGTAGCCACGTTCTCTGAGATGCAGACGCAAGCTCTCTCCGGCACCCTTGCGCTCCGTCAGCATAGCCACAGGCCGCACCCGTCCCGATGCGGCCTCCAATGGGGCACCCTCCTCATCGACGTGAGCAGACCAGGTAGCCTCATGATCCGGCATACGCTCTGGCGCCTCAGGTTGCTCTCTCAAGATGGGAAGCCGGAAGTAGAACGTGGCCCCCTCGCCCTCCTCGCCAGACGATCTGACCCCAATCGTGCCGCCGTGCATCTCCACCAGACGCCGGCTAATCGCCAGCCCCAGACCCAGTCCCCCATACCCCCGCGCAGTGGTACGTTCGGACTGCCGAAACTCGTCGAATATCGCCTCCTGCTCTTCGACCGGCACCCCAATACCAGTGTCGCTGACAGACACCGTGATCTCCGACTCACCAGCAACTACCTGCAGTCGCACCTCACCTTGCGCGGTGAAGCGGAACGCATTGCTGACCAAATTGAGCGCCACCTGTCGCAAGCGAGTACGGTCGCCCCAGACCTTCGGGAGCCGGTCGGGGATCTCGGCAATCCAGGTCATGCCTTTGTCATTGGCCATCTGCTCACCGATCACAGTTACGACCTCGAGCGCATCTCGCAGATCCAGAGGCTCTCTGACCAATCGAAGTTGCCCCACCTGGCTGCTTGCCAGGTCCAGCACATCACGGATCAAACCATCGAGGTGCTGGGCACTGGCGTGAATGCGGGCGAGCTCCTGTTGGTCGGACCGCTGCTCCCAGAGAAGCATCTCACTCAGACTCGCAATCACATTCAGTGGTGTCCGTAACTCGTGGCTCACCATAGACAGGAACCGGCTCTTGAGGCGATCTGCCTCTTCAGCCTGTTGCCGCGCGCGCACCGCTTCGTCATAGAGCGAGATGCCGCAGAGCGCATCGCTGACATACCCCCGCAGCAGGTCGTAGACTGTGCCTTCGACAGGCTGATCCTCGAACAGGATGTCCTGAGGCCCAACTTCCAGCAGCAAAAATCCATACTGATCAGAGCGGACAAAGAGAGGCTCGACAATCACGTTGTAGGGCTCTTCAGGCAACAACCCAGGGAGAGACTCAATAGGTAACAGATTCGGGGCCGAGAAACGTAGGCCGGCAGGCGGGAGCGCGATGCGTCCGCGCGAGTTGCGGGCCAACCGCAGATATGCCATTCCGGCTGGGTTGCTGGGATCCTCATACAATGCCAGGTAGCAGCCCTGAATGCCAATCTCCGGCAGCTCGTCCGAAAGCGTATCGGTGAGTTCCTTCAGATCCTCAGCGGTGGTCAAAGTATGACCTACCTGGCTCAGCGCCACAATCTGCCTGCCCGTCTGCACCCTACCCGCCAGGGCGACATTGCGCGTGACTTCATTCACCATAACCCGTCCCTGAGTCAACAGGTCAACACAGGTCGCCAACGCAATTGCTGCTTCCCGTGGTTCAGCCTCAAGTCGGGCCATCAAGCGTTCAACGGCAGGCCCTTGCAGCTCAGAGACCAAGTCCTGCAAATGCGTCACATCCCGGCCGGACTGGGCGGCTTCCATGAGCACATTCTTGAGGGTCGGCAGGAAAGCACTGGAGGCGCTCGAGCCTGCACCTGAACTGAGCGACTCGAAATCGTGGATAAAGCTATCTACTAGCTCCGGCACCCACCCAGGAGGCGTCTTCGACTTGCCGGGAACCTGCAGCCCGACCAGGTCCGCCAGCGCGGCGATCATTGTCGCACGTTGGTCCGATAGCGTCAGGGACGCGGTGGCGTCACCCGTCTTGCCCTCAAACGAATCACGAGAGACTGCGCCCTCCGGTCTCGTATCCGTGGCCCCCACATCCTCGGCCCGCGGCATTTTCGCGCGCACGACAAGCTGACTGGGACAACCACACGACTGCCGCACGACAATCCTGGCGGGCAGGGTCAACTGGAGTGGTACGTCCTCGCCGCGCATCTGTGACAGGAGCAACTCTATGGCGCATCTTCCCAGTTCGCCAAAGGGGGCACGCGCCGTGGTCATCGGCGGCATGACACCCCAGAGGAAGGGGAAATCATCGAAGCCGGCAAGCGCGACATCTTCCGCTATGCGAATGCCACAGGCTCGCAGATAGCTCTGAGCTTGCTGGGCCAGTCCGGCGCTCGCGCCCACCACTGCATCGAGAGCGAAGCGCGATGCCACACGAAAACGATCCAGGAATCGTGGGATCCCTGGCTGATGATCCCAACCTCGCGTCGGTGGTGCCACGAGGTCTGGATCCAGTGGAATCCCGTGATCGACCAACGATTCGCAATAGGCGCGATAGCGGTCCTGGGCTCCCGCATGCGAGACCGGTCCCCGGATGAAGCCGATGCGCCGGTAACCGTGAACCTCAATCAAATGATCCACCACGTCCCGCATCCCGCGGTAGTTGTCGATGAGGAGACTGGGAATCCCGGGCAGCGGCATCTGGGCGCTGACCAGTGGGACTTGACCAAATCGCTCACAGAAAGCCAGCATCCCCTCTGTGCCCACGTGAAGCCCAATGCCGCTAGCGAGCACCAAGGCGCCATCGACTCTTTTTTGATTCACCAACTCATAGACGGCATTGGCGGCCCTCTGTGACTCGACGGGGGAATCAACCGCGTGCCCTGTGAAGGTCACCACATTGAGGTCGTGCTCACGCGCAGCCTCCGTAGCGCTTAGCCAGATATCGTAGTCTGGCCTGCGGAAGCCACGCATCACGATAGCAATGGTGGGGCGGGTGGTGCCACGATCGTCGGAAACGCTCTGCATAGGGCAAACCTGCCTCAAGTCTGGGAGACAAACTCTATTATGCTGCAGAATCGGCATCGAGGCAACTGTCACCCGACCTCCGACCTCTCGATCCCCGAACGGCGCGGTACGTAGGCTGAGCCCGTTCACCGAGGCTCCCGTGACCACGCGTATGGACAAGGCGGCGCTTGAGGGTAGAATCTACTGGCGTCACGATAGTCATAGCGCGACCCTACTCGCGCACCTGCGGCGGCGAGGGCCAACTCGAGCGCACACCAAGGTCCTGAGGTTTCCAGGCACCAGACCGGTCCGTTGGCGTGGAACTGCAAAAGGAGTCGAACATGCCTCTCACCAAGATTGTCTGTACCCTAGGGCCAGCCACCGAAGATCCTGAAGTGCTGCGGGCTATGATAAGAGCGGGGATGACCGTGGCGCGCCTGAACTTCTCCCACGGCACACTCGCGCAAAAGCGAGAGACTGCCGGATTGGTGCGGAGCGTCGCCGAGGAGGAAGGGCGCTATGTGGCGTTGATGGGGGACCTCCAGGGTCCCAAGATCCGAATCGGTCGTCTACCTGACACCGGCATTCATCTGTCCGAGTGCGACGAGGTTGTATTGACCTCCGGTCCGGTCCAGGACCCGCTCAAGGAGATCCCGTTTCCGCACCCAGAGATCATCGGCGACATCCACGCGGGCGACCACCTGTTGCTTGATGATGGCGCCCTGGAGTTGGTGGCGACGATCGTCGATGCCCCTCGAGTGACGTGTCGCGTCATCGTCGGGGGGACCCTGACCTCGCACAAAGGCGTCAACCTGCCGGGTGTGGCCCTCCATATCGATGCGCTGACAGACAAAGACAGACAGGACGCGCTCGCGGCCCTGGACATTGAGCTGGACTTCCTGGCGCTTTCTTTCGTGCGTCAGGCCTCAGACGTGGAAGCGCTCCGCAGCTACCTGGTTGAACACGTAGACGCGCCCTTGACTCGCCACGTGGGCGAGAATCCACATCAGATTCCCGGCATAGTGGCCAAGATCGAGAAGCCCCAGGCGCTGGAAGATCTGGAGGCGATCGTGCGCGCATCCGACGCCATCATGGTAGCACGCGGCGACTTGGGCGTCGAGATCGCCCCCGAGCGGGTCCCTCTCGTGCAGAAGCGCATGATCCGGCTCTGCAACCAGCTAGGCAAGCCTGTCATCACGGCCACCCAAATGCTACAATCGATGATCGACCTTCCCAGGCCAACGCGGGCCGAAGCCTCTGACGTAGCCAACGCCATCCTCGACGGGAGCGATGCCGTCATGCTTTCGGGCGAAACTTCGGTAGGCCGCTACCCTGTCGAGACGGTGCGCATGATGGCCCGAATCGCTGATAACGTGGAGCGTTCCGAGAGTTTCCCCTACGATCAGTTGCTGGATCTTCCTGTAGATCAGAACCAGTCGAATGACGAAAAGGTCACCAGCGCCATCAGCCGAGCGACCGTTGCGCTGGCAACCGCGGCCAATGCCGCGGCGATCCTGTGCTCTACCGAATCGGGACGGACGGCGCGCATCGTCGCACGCCACCGGCCAAGGGTGCCCCTGCTCGGCGTAACGCCGTTTGCTGCCACAGCACGCCGGATGCAGATCATGTGGGGCGTCATCCCCACCGTGGTCCAGCCGTTCCATCACACAGACGAAATGATCGAGACAATGGTGCGCGCAGCCCACAGCCGGAGGTACACTCGGGTCGGCTCAAACGTCATCCTCACCGCGGGCATTCCTCTGGAGGTACACGGCGTAACGAACATGGTGAAGGTACACACCATCCGTGCGGAGGATCTGGAGTAGAGGAAGATCCGATGTGTGAAAGCACGATGCCGGGACCCAGGTCCCGGCATCGAACGATATCGAGCGTGTCAGCTCACAAAACTTGGGGGGCCTCTCTGGCCTCCGCATCAAGCTCGCGGTCGATCACAGGTTCGACAATCTGGCTGCCCTGTGGAGCGCCGCAATAGGGACAGATATTCCAGTCCAGTGCGAGCACGGCATTGCAGGCTACGCACTTTTTCTTCAGGTGAGTGTGGCAATGGGGGCAGTAGATGAAATCATCCCGAACCGTGGCACCGCACCCTGGGCACACTTCAGGTTCTTCGATGGCCTGCAGCAAGGCCTCCTGCTCCAGCGCGTGCTCGTAGGCCTCGGCCAGGGTCTCCCGAGGACGGATGAGAAAGTAGACGATCAGACCGGGCAGCGTCAGAACCGCCACCATAACAGTCGCCAGGATCTGCACAACGATATCGCGCGTGCGAGAACGAATATCTCGAAACGTCCACATAACCATGCCCAGCCAGAGACTGGTGACGAAGACCGCAGTCACTAAGGTCAGGACCGTCACAACCTGGGGCAGGATTGCCAAGAGATCATCAATCATAGCCTGGAGGCTCCTTTACCGAAAGCGCCCCGGAAGTAACAGCAGGCTACTTCCCGGTTCGCCCTGGATTACCGTGCTTGCTTGAGCGCGGGCATTATACCATCGCCCAAAAGGGAGGCAAGACACATGGCTTACGTCACAGTTAAGGAGATGCCCGTTGAAGAACGACCCCGTGAGCGCTTGGCACACGCAGGCCCTCAAGCCCTCTCTACGGCAGAGCTTCTGGCGATCATCCTGCGGGTCGGGGTAGGAGGTGAGAACGTCCTCACAATGGCGTCACGGCTCCTCTCGCAGTTCGGAGGATTGGCTGGGCTGGCCCGCGCCGACTTCGCCCAACTGGCCGCCGAGCACGGGCTGGGCCCGGCGAAGACCGCCCAGATACAAGCCGCTCTGGAACTGGGTCGACGCCTGATGGCCGAGTCCCCCGAGGAACGATGGCAGATCCGCGCTCCGAGCGACGCCGCCCACATCTTGATGCCACTCATAGGGCACAAGGAACAAGAGCTCTTCGCCGTGTTATTCCTGGACACCCGGAACCGGGTCACAGCCCGCGAGATCCTCTACCAGGGCAGCCTGAACACGTCATTGGTGCGCATCGCCGAAGTCTTCCGCGGCGCAGTGCGCCGCAACTGCGCAGCGCTGATTGTGGCACATAACCACCCCTCGGGTGATCCCAGCCCTTCGCCCGAAGATGTGGCGCTCACCCGGCGGCTCGTGGAAGCGGGAAAGATGCTGGAGATCGACGTGCTGGACCATCTGGTCATCGGCGAAAACCGTTATGTGAGCCTTAGGGAGCGGGCGCTCGGGTTTGAGACAGCCTGAGAGGTAGGCATCTACCTGCACGCGCCAACGCAGGGATCGGCGACCTCAGGCGCCCTCCTCTCGCGGCTCATCCCCTATCGGGCCAAACAAGCCGGGTTGCGCTGCTTTGAGCTCGGACAGATACGCGCCGAAGATCGTTGGCGCGTGGGGGGCCAGCAATGCGAGCATCTCCAGAGCCATCTGCCGGATCTCCCACTGGGCCTCGGGCGTGGCGCGGAGCCGGAAGAAGTGAAGCAGCTCCCGGAAGTTCATCGTCACGACGATGCGGGTCGCAGCGGCGTTGGGCAGCACAAAGCGCGCGTCCTCCTTGCGCACGCCGCGCGCCCGAAGCTCCCGATAGGCCTCCCGTACTTGTGACATCAGACCTCGCCAGACCTCCAGAGCATCCGGGTCTGCGGCCACCGAGTCGGGCACCACGACGGCTGGATCCGACATATCGACGTACCGCTGACTCTCCTGGCTGTATGAGGCGAGCCGGTGGCGAACGAGTTGATGGCTGCAGGCACGTGAAATGCCAGAGATCTCAAAGGTAGCGCTGGCGTGCTCAATGATACTCTCGTGGCCCTGGCGCAGACGTGCGCGCAGAAAAGCCGCCGGATCGCCGCGACTTTCGCTCTGGTAGCACACGCGCCCGGCGTGCTCGATCAGTGCTTCGGTGGAACCGTCACCCTGCAGATACTGCGTGATCGCGATCAGTTCGACCTTCATTCGACACCACCGAGAACCGCACCCAGCTCCATCAGCCCCGCCGCTTCTTCATCTTTGGGCCGCACCGCCCCCGCATCAATCGCCTCCGCGCGGCGTGCCATTTCCGCCCGTAACCGCCTGGAGTCGCGGGGATACGCCCAATAGAAGCCAGAATATAGAATCGCGCACACTATCCACGGGAAAGGAATCGTCCACAGCAACGCGCGCGTGAAACCGACTGCGTCGGCAAGCGTCCCGGCAACGTAGGCAGCCAGGGCAGCGAAACCACTTTCGATGAAAGTCGTCATCGCGAAGGCCGTCGCGCGAAGTTCCGGCGGCACCGCGCCCTGCATCATCGGCTCCTTGGCGCCCTTCCCCGGCCAACTGATCAGCAGCGCGGTGGAAAAGCAGAGGGCAAAAAACGCCCAGAACCCCCACGATTGTGTGCGAGTGAAGAGAATGTAGGTCAACGGGATCCCACTAACAATCGAAATCTGGCCAATGATCGTCCGCCCATACTTGGGGCTTTTCGTCTCTGCCCAGTCACCCAGAATCCCGCCGATGATGTTGCTGAAGGCTGTCCCCACCACAATGCCCGCGAAGGCCAACGTCGCGCTACCTCGCGGGTTATCAAAGGCAATTCCCTCAGTCATGCCACGAACGTCAACCAACCACGTGACCAGGTAAAGGCCCATCACGACCCACGGCATACTTCCCGCCAGGCCCTGCAAGATTGCCACCCAGATCGTCGGGATCGCCAGCACCTTGGGTACATCCGAAAGTTGCACACGGTAGCTCGAGGCCACTTCGGACGTAATCTTGCCTGCCAGCTCCGGTTCACTCGAACCGCGCACCGGCTCTTTGACGAACAGGGCCACGAGGATACCGGAGACGACGCTAAACCCCCCCAGCAGGAAGAACCCCCAGCGCCACAGTGCTGGCGTTGCTAGCATGCCCAGGCCTAACGTGCCGATGATGATGCCGAGGACTCCGATAGACTCCAACGCACCCAGCGCACGACCGCGACGGTGGGGCGGGAATGTGTCGGACATCAGCGAGAAGGTCGCCGGCATGAGACATCCCAGCCCGATCCCCGAAATGGCCCGGATCACCAGTAATTGGCCGAAGCTCTGTGTCAACCCGCATAACAGCGTCCACACCCCCCAGATACCGGTGCCGAAAATGATGACCTTCTTGCGTGACAGACGATCGGAGGCATAGCCCCAGAACGGCGCACTTATGGATTGCAGGACGTTTCGGATTGTGCCGATCGTGCCAAGTGCAGTGTAGTCCAGACCCCACAGCGCCTTGATGGTGGGGAAGAGCACCGACATGGCCTGCGCCTCGCCCTGATCGATGAAATAACCGAAAGCCAGAGCAATGAGCGTGGCGCTACGCGCACGACGTGCGGGCGCGGTCCCGACTGCTGTGGTTCGCGATGCCATGACACCTCCCTGAAGAAGGGTAGATTTGGTCCGCGAGGATTATCGCATACGCAAGGGGCTTGTCCAGCCCTATTGGGGATGCACAAGCGGCCGCTACGGGGCGCAGCGGCCGCTTGACAGAAGCGCGTGTAAGCTCAGACCTACTTGACGACGATGCTCACCAACTGACCGCGAGGCACGATGACTTTGACAATCTGCTTGCCTTCGACGTATCGCTGGACGTTCGGATCCTCCAGCGCCGCGGACCTAATCGCCCCCTCGTCAGCGCCTGAGGCAATTGTGATCCGCGCGCGGACCTTGCCGTTAACCTGAACCGGAACCTCCACCGTATCCTCGACCAACATCGCCTCATCCCAGGCCGGCCAAGCCTGTTGATGGATGCTGTACGGCTTGCCCAACCGCGACCACAGCTCCTCTGCCATGTGAGGAACCACCGGGGCGAGCAACAGCAAGAGGGTTGTCACGGCTTCATCCCAAAGCTCGCTCCCCCAAGTCGCCGCCTTCGCCTTGCTCAGGGCGTTCGTGAGCTCCATCAAGCGGGCAATAGCGGTGTTGAAGCTAAAGCCCTCCAGATCCTCGGTGACGCTCTTGATCACGTAGTGCATCGTGCGCCGCAGTTCGCGATCAGAGACAGCGTCGACCGGCTCGGTGTTCTGCGAGCTCTCGGTCAACAACGTCCAGATACGGTTGAGCCACCGCGTCACGCCCTCGATGCTGCGACTATCCCAGGGGCCGCCCTGCTCCCAGCGCCACCCGAACATCAGGTAGGCGCGAAGCGCATCGGCTCCATGTTGGGCCACCAGCACATCCGGTGAGACCACGTTCCTCTTGCTCTTCGACATCTTCTCTACGTCGAGATGGTAGAGAATGTCTCCAACTGTGCCCTGGACCTCTTTGCCCGGGATTTCGACCGGCATATCCTCGTTGACCAGCACCACCGTCAGCGCGCCGCTCTCAGAGGTCCGCACCTTCAGGCTCACCTCATCGCGGTCCAGGACTTCCCCGCAGACACGGCCTTCTTCGCGAACAGGCTCGGGCCACATGTCTCTGTCCTGGAAGCTGTAGACCGTGATTGCTGTCGCGCGGAATGCCGACCCTTCCCAACTGCCCCGTACGTCAACGCAGTCTCCTGAACGCGGTTCGCCCAGGATGACCCCTTGGTTACGGAGTTGGCGCATAGGCTCATCGAAGTCCAAGATTCCGGCGTCGCGGAGGGCCTTCGTGAAGAAGCGCGTGTAGAGCAGGTGCAACACTGCGTGCTCGGCGCCCCCTGTATACGTGTCCACCGGTGCCCAGTAAGCCTGTTCAGCAGGATCCCAAGGCATCGCATCGCCGTTGACGGGCTCACCCTCACGATAGTAAGGGCTCAGATAAGCATACTGATACCACGAAGAACAGACGAATGTGTCCATCGTGTCGGTCTCGCGAGTCGCGGGGCCGCCGCACTGCGGGCAGGTGGTGTTGAGGAATCCTTCATGATAGCGCAAGGGACTCTCACCGGTGGGCATGAAATCGACGTCGTCGGGAAGCAACACGGGGAGCTCCTCATAGGGGACCGGGACCGTGCCGCACATGGGGCAGTAGACGATCGGAATCGGCGCTCCCCAGTAACGCTGGCGACTGACCAACCAGTCGCGAAGACGGTAATTGACTGCCGCCTCGCCCACACCGCGCTGGTCCAACCAAGCCGTGACCGCGGACACCGCTTCCTCGCCGGGGGTACCGGTGAAGTCCTCGGAGTTGATCATCGTGCCGTGCTCAGCGTGGAAGAGCACGTCCTCGTAGAAGCCGCAATGCGTGATCATCTCCATCACCGTCCGATTGTCGCTCACGGGTGGATAGAGCTCCTTGCAGCGCGCCAATATCTCAGCGTCCGACGCTACGGAATCGAGCTGTCTGACCTCGTCCTCAAAGATGAAATACCAACCGGTGCCGACCACCTCGCTCCAGTTGCCCGGGCGCAGCGCCGCGCTGATGAGCTCGACATAACGTCCGATCTCCGCCTCACCCTGAAGGGTAACATAGAGGCCCTCACCGACATTCCCAACGGCACCGGCTGTGTAGGCGATACCGGCCTCATCGAGCTTCGCCGCGAAATCATCGGGCACCGAGTCGGGCCAGACCAGGCTCTTGGCCTTCAAGTCGGGACGTTCGATCACGGGAATGATGGACAGACCGAACTTGATAGCAAAGGCGAAGTCGCGGTCGTCGTGCGCCGGTACGGCCATAATCGCGCCGGTGCCGTAGCCCATCATCACGTAGTCGGCAACCCAAATCGGGATGCGCGCCCCGTTAACGGGGTTGATGGCGTAGGCGCCTGTAAAGACGCCGGTCTTCTCCTTCTCAGTACTGAGCCGCTCGATCTCGCTTTGCCGGGCAGCCTGGAATTGGTATGCATGCACGATCTCGTGAAACTCGGGCTTGGTAATGACGTTCACCAGAGGATGCTCAGGAGCAAGGACCATAAAAGTCGCTCCCCACAACGTGTCGGGGCGCGTTGTGAAGACAACCAGGTCACCCGTGCCGGGCGCGGCGTCCGCCGGCAAGTCCTCGGGCGCGACCACGAAAACCACCTCCGCGCCCTCGCTACGCCCGATCCAGTTGGTCTGGAGCAAGCGGATCCGCTCTGGCCAGTCAATCTTCGAGAAGTCGAGCAGTTCGTCGGCATAGTTGGTGATCTTCCAGAACCACTGCTCGAGGTCCTTCTTGATCACCGGCGAGCCGCAGCGTTCGCAGATGCGCTCCTCTCCAACCACCTGTTCGCGAGCCAGCGTGGTCTTGCAGGAGGGGCAATAGTCCACCGGGGCCTGTTTGCGGTACGCCAGACCCATGTCATAGAACTTGCGGAAGAACCACTCGCTCCAGCGGTAATAACCAGGCAAGCAAGAGATCGCCTCACGCTCCCAGTCGATCATCGCTCCCATCGTACGCAGTTGCTGGCGCTCCCGCTCGATATTGTTGAGGGTCCATTCCTTGGGATGAATACCACGTTGGATCGCGGCATTCTCGGCGGGCAGACCAAATGCGTCGAACCCCATCGGGAACAGAACATTGTAGCCCTGCATCCGCTTGAAGCGCGCTCGCACATCACTGGGCGCCATCGCGTACCAGTGGCCGATGTGTATATCGCCACTCGGATAGGGAAGCATCGTAAGGGCATAGAACTTGGGACGCTCAGGATCGACAAGCGACCGGTGGAGGCCATCTGCCTCCCAGCGCTGTTGCCATTTGGGCTCGATTTCCTGCGGCGTATACAGTTCGGGCATACTACGTTCTCCTTGAAAAACGCTCTCGTCAATCCGTGTGATTTTACTCTATGGGGACCAAAAAAGCCAGCTACCTTGGCTAGAGCGCCCGAATGCGCGAGCGCCCTGTATCATCCTCTACCATCTCAAACCGCTGATGCCCGCCTGACTGCAGCACAGCCTCGACATCCTCGCGAGTTGCCCAGCGGAAGTTGGGCAGGGCCTTGAGTATCCGCAACACCTCATCCAGAGATGCATACCCCTCATCATCAAGGCCGATGGGAAAGCGCGCCGGCCTGTGACGTAACAGCAACGACAAAAAACGGGCCAGCTTCCGAAGCTGGTACTCGCGCCGCCGAGACTCGCTCATGGCGCAGCTTCCGACCCTGTATACTGCCGGGCCGCGCGCCATAAGTTGGCCCGGATCTGCTTGCGTTCCCTGCCCGACAGCGTCGCGAGAAAGTGTTCGACCCGCACTCGAACCGCCTCGTCCTCGCGAGGACACGCCAGCTCCGGTGGAAACTCCCAGCCACAGGCACGCACAAAGCGCCTGATCTCTGCCTCGCTCAAGTAGATCAACGGGCGGATGAGGGTGAGCCGCCCATCGAAGAAGCTTCGCCGTGGCTCGAGCGTCTCTAGCTGGCCCTTGTACATCAAACTCATCAACGTCGTCACTGCGGCATCATCGGCGTGATGCCCAAACGCGACCTTGTTGCACCCCATCCGATCGGCGACGGTGAACAGGGTCTTGCGACGGTTCCAGGCACAGCGAAAGCAGTCCATCGGCAGCGTATCGGATGCCGCCACCTCGAGGGGGTGGATGGAATACGGCACCCCCAACGCCTGGAACCAGGGTTCGAGCACAGGTCTCTGGTCGGGCAGTCCCACAGATGACCCGTCGATGTGGATCGCGGCGATATCGTAGGTCCCGGGGATGTCGATGCCGCGGACCAAAAGTTCTAGCAACGTTCGGCTGTCCTTGCCGCCCGACACGCCCACCGCAACCCGGTCTCCGTCAACGATCAACGCGTGGTCGCGCACAGCGCGGTTGATCCCTCTGAGCATAAAGCGCGCGATCGTGTCGGGCGTAGCCATCAGAGCCAGCTCCAGGCAGCGCCAGGCTGCCGCTTAGTGCGTGCCCTGGCGATCACGGGGCGCCGTCTAGCCGGAGCCCTCCTAACCACAGCACCTAGCCTGCGCTCAACCGCTGGGCATACTGCTGAGCGTAGTAAGTCTTGTAGAGCTCACCGCTCTTGATGGGCTGCCACCACCAGGCATTGTCGCGGTACCATTGGGCCGTGGCTGCAACCGCCTCTGCACACGAATATGCGCACATCCATCCAAGCGCCTGCAACTTGCTCACGTCCAGGGCATAGCGGCGGTCGTGACCAGGCCGGTCCTCGACGTGCTTGATAAGGCTCTCGGGCTTCCCCAAAGCCGCGAGCAGGATTCGCGTCATCTCCAAGTTCGTGATCTCCGCACCAGTCCCGACATTGTAGGTCTCGCCCAATTCGCCCTTGTGCAGAACCACGTCAATGCCCGAGCAGTGATCGAGCACGTGCTGGTAATCCCGCATCTGCCGGCCATCGCCGTAGACAGGCAAGGGTTGGCCTTCGATCGCATTGGTCGCAAAGAGCGGCACGACCTTCTCCGGGTACTGATAGGGTCCCACGTTGTTCGAGCCACGCGTGATGGTCACCGGGAGCCCCCAGGACTCCCGGTAAGCCAGTACCATCAGATCCCCGGCGGCTTTGCTCGCGGCATAGGGGCTGCGGGGCAAAAGCAGATCGCTCTCGCGCGACCGTCCCTCCAACACCTGCCCGTACACCTCATCGGTGCTGATCTGGTGATAGCGCTCCAGGTCGAACTTGCGCGCCGTTTCCAGCAACACGTAGGTCCCGTAGACGTCCGTCTGAATGAACGAGCCTGGCTCCATCAGCGACCGGTCAACGTGGGTCTCCGCAGCGAAGTTCACGATCGTGTCAATAGCGCAGTCCTGAACCGTCCGCTCCACCCGCTCCATGTCACAGATATCACCCTGTACAAAGCGATAGCGGTCACCAAAGGTCTCGGCAACGTCCTGCAAGTTCTCCGGCCGACCCGCATACGTTAGCTTGTCATAGACCACGATCTCGTAGTCTGGATACTTCTGCAGCATATAGCGGACAAAGTTGGAGCCGATGAACCCCGCCCCCCCCGTCACCATGATTCGACGCATGCGTGGACCTCCTCGGTATGAAATCTGGTCGGATCCCACCGTCCGCATTCTATCATAAAGGTAGGGCTTGGCTAAGGTAGGCAAAAAAAACGTTGACGGAAAGGTGGAGTCAGGTAGAATGCTCCTGATATGGATTTTCGAGCTGATGCCCCACTCATTGTGCAAGGGGACCGCACGGTCCTTCTTGAAGTGAACAGCCCGGACTACGAAGCAGCTCGCGACCATCTAGCGCGGTTTGCAGAGCTCGAGAAAAGCCCGGAGTACATCCATACCTATCGCATCTCTCCCCTGTCGCTCTGGAATGCCGCCGCAGCCGGCCTCCATGCCGACGACATCATCGCGGGGTTGCAGGAGCTCGCGAAGTACCCGCTGCCCGACAATGTTGTCTTCGAGATCCGCGACGCCATGGGTCGCTACGGGCGGGTGCGGCTAACCCGCGATCCCTATGATGAAACGCGCCTGCGGCTGATGTCCGACGATGCGCTGCTGCTGGTCGAGCTGGAACGCAACCGCTACCTTAAGCCCTACGTGCTCAACCAACTGGGGCCGCACACCCTCCAGGTCCCCACATCCCGTCGGGGCCATGTCAAGCAGGCCCTGGTCAAGGCCGGCTATCCGGCTGAAGATCTGGTAGGCTACCTTCTGGGGGCGCCGCTGGCGCTGCAGTTGCGCGACGTGGGCCTCGACAGCAGACCCTTCGCCGTCCGTGACTACCAGCGTGACGCTGCCGAGATCTTCTGGGCCAACGGCTCGGATGCGGGCGGCGCCGGTGTGATCGTGCTGCCGTGCGGAGCTGGAAAGACCATCGTAGGCATGGTCGCCATGGCGATGTCGCAGACCAACACGTTGATTCTGACCCCGAGCACAGTCGCCGCCCGGCAGTGGCGAGAGGAACTCATCGACAAGACCACGCTGACCGAGGACCTGATCGGCGAGTACACCGGGCAACAGAAGCAGATTCGCCCGGTCACGGTCACGACCTATCAGATCCTCACTCATCGCAAGCGCGGCACCAAGGGCAACGAACACACACCCCTGGTCGACCAATACCCGCACTTCGCGCTGTTCAGCCGCGGAGACTGGGGGCTGATCATCTACGATGAGGTCCACCTGCTCCCCGCGCCCGTCTTCCGCATCACAGCCGAGCTACAGGCCCGCCGCCGTCTGGGTTTGACCGCTACTCTGGTGCGCGAGGACAACCGCGAGGAGGATGTGTTCTCGCTCATCGGGCCCAAGAAATACGACGTACCCTGGCACGACCTCGAACGTCAAGGATGGATCGCGCCAGCCATCTGCTACGAAATCCGCGTCGGCATGTCGAAGGCCGAGCGGATGGACTACATTATGGCCGAACAGCGTCAGAAATACCGAGTTGCTGCAGATAACACGGAAAAGCTGGGGATCTTGGATAGCTTGCTGACCTATCATCAGGGCGATCGCGTCTTGATCATCGGCATGTACCTGGACCAACTGGAACGGATCGCGGCGCGTTACGGCTATCCCATCATCACCGGAAAGACGACCGTCGCCGAGCGGGAAACCCTCTATGAGCAATTCCGCACCGGCGAGATTCCGACCCTCGTCGTCTCCAAGGTCGCCAACTTCTCCATCGACCTTCCCGATGCCAATGTAGCCATTCAGGTATCGGGCACCTTTGGCTCACGACAGGAAGAGGCCCAACGCCTCGGACGGATCCTGCGCCCCAAGTCTGATGGTGGACAGGCCTACTTCTACACCATCGTCACAAAGGAAACGGTCGACCAGGACTATAGCAGCAATCGCCAACGCTTTTTGACCGAACAGGGCTACCGGTACCTGATCCTCTACGGCGAGGAAGTCCCCGGAGCCCTCGCGCATACGCAGCAGCGAGCCTGAATCGGCTCCCCAGAAAACGCCAGAGGGAATGAAAGTGGCAGCAAGACGTAGGGCTGCAGGCGCGCCAGACGCGCAGGCTGTATTGAAGCCGGAGCTGGGATATCGCTGGAGCGAACCACCCGCGCCAAGCTCATCGGAACACGGGCCATTCTGGACGACCGATCTGTCCGACCCTGTCGCCGAGATGACCGAGCAACTTGTGGCAGCAGAGTGGCGAACGGCCGACCTCCGCGATCGCATCGAGAAGCTTGGGGGCGAGGCAAAAGCGCGAACCCGGCGGGATCTGGCTGAACGCCTCGCCGGCCTGTTCCTCGACCCCGCGCGCCTTGCCCGGGCAGTCGCCGGCCTCTCGGACGAAGAGCGCCACTTCTACCTCCAGGTCCTCATACGGACCCAGCTCCACGGCTACTACGCGACCTCCGACAGCGGTGCTCGTCCCAGATCGGGCGATCGCTCGGCCCTGCGCGCCGGCATCCTGAAGGCTGGCTTGGCTCTAGTTGGGGAGGACGGCAGCTTGGTCATCCCTTTCGGCATCTATCAACGCCTGCCGGCACTGCACGTGCCCTGTGTTCAGGCACCGGAGCCGAAGCAGGTTGTGTCGGCCGCGGACCCGCGAGAGGTCCTTTCGCAGATCCAGCAGTTGCTGGGTCTGTTACAGTCGGAGAAATCCACCCTGAGGGCCCGGCCCTACTGGCAGGCACCTGAGTACCCCTACGCCCGCACCGTAACGTGTTGGCCCCCCATGCCCGAAGATGCAGCGGCGATCAGACAGTACCCCGATCGACAGCGAACGCTCGAGTTATGGCCCCCTGAGCCGCATCTGGATCAGCCTTCGCTGGAGGCTTGGTCAAAGGCACTGGGCATCTCCGAAGAGTGGGCTGAGTTCCTATACCACGTGCTGGTCGCCAGCGGCATTGTCTTGCCCGGCAGTCCCCTCACAGTGAATCACGAACTTATCCAAACGTGGCTGGCACTTCCGTCAGGCCAGCAGTTGGGCACGGTCTATCGGCTTTATCGTAACATCACACATTGGGCAACATGGTGGCCTCTGTGGCGATCTGGCGAGGTCAGGGTGCGCCGCGCCTACCAGGGCTACTGGGGCCTCATGTCGATC
>Ga0123333_10002872_pt1 | contig 17162 bp, 14 predicted proteins | sample BioC12SIPDNA_3_FD_89957 | JGI IMG/M metagenome (GOLD analysis project Ga0123333, IMG submission 89957) | Anaerobic biogas reactor microbial communites from Washington, USA - Biogas_R2_B C12 SIP DNA | ecosystem: Engineered > Bioreactor > Anaerobic > Unclassified | place: Washington, USA... | reverse complement strand
CATGTTCTCCGAGGCGGACTATGTCCCGAAGGACACCATCGTCCTCGTAAAGAACCCCGACTACAACTGGGGCCCGTCGTTGTTCAAGCACACGGGGCCCGCCTATCTCGATCGCATCACCTTTAAGTTCTTCCCCGATGCTGCCACGCGCGCCGCGGCCCTGGAGTCCGGCGCTGTCGACGTCATCGGTGAACTGTCGCCGCAGGACGCGACCCGCCTGCAGTCCGACCCGAAGTACCAGGTCATGATCGTGGTCGTTCCCGGCCCGCCCCTCATGGTCTTCATCAACAGCGCAAAGGCGCCGACCGATGATGTGAAGGTGCGGCAGGCGCTGCTCTACGGCACAGACCGCCAGGCTATCGTGAACACGATCTTCCGCGGCCTTTCGCCGATCGCCTATGGCCCGTGGGGTACTTCTTCGCTCGGCTTTGCAGAAGATCTCAAGTCGCTCTATCCGTTCGACCAGGCCAAGGCCAAGGCCTTGCTGGATGAGGCAGGATGGGCGCCCGGCTCCGATGGCATCCGGGTCAAGGATGGACAGCGCCTGAGCCTGGAGACCTATCTCCAGACCTGGGGCTTCCTCTCCGAAACCGGCCAGATGCTGCAGGCACAACTGAAGCAGATCGGCGTCGAGCTCAACACGCAGACCGTCTCCTTCCCGGCCGCGATGGAAGCTGCTGCTAATGGCGATCACAATCTCGCGCCGTTGAATCTCAGTGCCAGCGATCCCTCGTTCTTACGGGGTCTCTTCTACTCCAACGGCGGCTACAACTGGTCCAAGGTGGATAGCCCGGAGTTGAACAAACTGTTCGATGATGCCGCGGCCACCCTGGAGACTGAGGCTCGCCTGGAGCTCTACAAGCAGATCCAGAAGTACACCATGGAACAGGCGCTGCTCATCCCGATTCGCGACTACACGAATCTGAACGGCGCAAGCGCCAAGGTGCAGGGACTGGTCTATGATTCACATGGCTGGTTCCCGTACTTCTACGACGTGACGCTGGCGAAGTAACACCGCCAATCGCTTGCCGGCACGAGGCAGCTCGTGCCGGCAAGAAGCCGGCGGTAGCACCGGCGTCGGTTTCCAACCGACGCCGCCATTGCCCGGCGCGAACCGCGCCATCTCTGTCTCGGGGGATCGCGAAACCGATGACCAAGTACATCCTGCGCCGCCTGCTGATCTGCATTCCCGTGCTGCTGGGACTGACGATCATCATCTTTGCGATGGTGCATCTGCTGCCAGGAGATCCGGCCCAGGTCATGCTGGCGCAATCCGGAGCCTCGCCCCAAGCCATTGCCAAGCTGCGCGCGCAACTCGGCCTCGATCTGCCCCTGCCGGTGCAATACGCCAACTACATGCGCGATCTCTTTCATGGCGACCTGGGCAGCTCGCTCTTCACTTACCGTCCGGTGGCCGAGATCATCCGACAAAATGCCGGCGCGACCATGGAGCTGGCCTTGAGCGCCATCCTGCTGGCCATCGTGGTTGGCGTGCTCCTTGGGGTGCTCGCAGCGGTCTTCCGCGACTCGTGGATCGACCAGCTGGCCATGACCGTGGCTGTCGTCGGCGTTTCGATGCCCGGCTTCTGGCTTGCACTGCTGCTCATCCTCCTGTTCTCCGTTCGCCTGGGCCTGCTGCCCAGCGGCGGCCAGGGGACGTTCAAGCAGCTCATTCTGCCCGCCTTCGTGCTCGGCTTCAACTCCGCAGCGGTCATTGCCCGGCTCGTGCGTTCCAGCATGCTCGAGGTACTCAACCAGGAATACATTATGACGGCGCGGTCAAAAGGACTCGGCGAGATACGCGTGGTCCTGCGCCATGCCTTTCGCAATGCGTTGATCCCTGTCATCACGGTCACGGGCCTTCAATTCGGCTTTCTTCTCGGCGGCACGGTGGTCACCGAGACGGTGTTCGCGCGCCAGGGGCTGGGCAGGGTGGCTGTCGACTCCATCCTCTACAAGGACTTTCCTGTGGTGCAAGGAATCGTTCTATTTGTTGCCGTGATCTATATGCTCGTGAACCTCGTGGTTGACATCTGCTACATGTACATCGATCCGAGGATCCGATGTCAGTAGAACAATTAATCGGCCCCGGGAACTGCCCGGACAGCACAACAGAGACTCGCCGGAGAAAGACGCGCCGGCCCGAGTCGCCCACGGTTGCAGCGCTCCGGCGCCTCTTCCGGAAGCCATCTGCCATGATTTCGCTCGCGGCGCTCCTGACATTGGTCGCGCTCGCGGTGTTCGCGAAGGTGATTGCCCCCTACGATCCGCTTGAAATGGGCACAGGCGCCGCACTTGGCGCTCCCGGGCCCGGCCACTGGTTCGGGACCGATCTCTTCGGCCGGGACCTCCTGAGCCGCACGATCTACGGTGGCCGCATCTCGCTGATGGTCGGTATTGCAGCAGTTATCATCTCCAGCCTCATCGGGGTGACCCTGGGACTCGTCTCAGGTTATTATGGCCGGTGGCTCGATATGGTGATCATGCGCGCCATGGACATGATCCTCGCGTTTCCAGGCATCTTCCTGGCCCTGGCGATCGTGTCGCTGCTGGGCACCGGCCTCACCAATGCGGTCCTGGCCGTGGCGGTTTCGGCCATTCCCACCTACACGCGTACGGTGCGGGGCAGCATTCTCTCGGCCAGGGAGTGCCTCTACGTCGACGCTGCTCGCGTTGTGGGCGTGCCCGATCGCTTGATCCTGGTTCGCCATCTGCTGCCCAACGTGATCGCGCCGATCATCATCCTGATGACCCTGGGCGTAGCGTGGGCCATCCTGAGCATCTGTTCGTTGAGCTTTCTGGGGCTGGGCGCGCAGCCGCCAACGCCGGAATGGGGCGCTCTGCTGTACGAGGGACGCGGCTACCTGCGAGAGGCATGGTGGCTCACCACGTTCCCCGGCGCAATGATCATGATCACTGTGATGGCGGTCAACCGGCTCGGAGACGGGCTGCGGGACGCCTTTGACCCACGGCTGAAGATATGATCAATTCATCACACTTTGAGGGTTTTTCTCATGATTGAAATCGGTGGTTACCAGTTCGAAGAAGATCTTTACTACGATGAGCATCACCAGTATGCCCGGGTTGACGGGGACGTGGTGACTCTGGGCCTCAGCCAGTATGCCCAGGCTGCTGCCGGCGAAATCGCCTACGTCGGCCTGCCGCGGCCGAAGCGCCAGGTGGAACAGGGCAAGGCAATCGGCTCCGTCGAGTCCGGCAAATGGGTGGGGCGGCTCTATGCACCGGTCAGCGGCGAGGTGATCGCGGCAAACCAGGCGCTCGACGATGATCCTACGTTGATCAACCATGATCCGTTCGGAGAGGGGTGGGTCGTGAAGATCCGTGCCAACGATCTCTCGCAGCTGAATGCGCTGCGCCGCTGCACGGACGGGGGTTTCTCGGACTGGTTCCTCGCCGAAGTGGCAAAGAACACCCCGGGAGCATAGGGGGGTGCAAGAGTTGGATTCCAGCCCTCGCCCGGCGCGGGCCGGTGCGTACGAAGCGTTGCACCAGTTGCTGGGCGACTATGTCACGACCGATCCGCTCGAGCGATCCTACTACCGCCGCGATCTTGCGGCCGTACCGGGCGCGCTGGGCGCACTGATCGGCCGCACGCTGCCCGACGCGGTGGCACGACCGCGCAACACGGATGACGTGGTCACGCTCGTAAAGCATGCGGCAGCCCACCGGCTGCCGGTAACGCCGCGGGCAGCCGCCACCACGGTCTACTGGAATGCCGTCCCCACGCGCGGGGGCCTCGTGCTGGACATGAACGGCATGCGCGGCCTCATCGACATCGATGAGGAACGTCTCGTAGCGTCCGTGCTTCCCAGCACGCGGTGGCAGGAGCTCGATGCGCTGCTGCACCGCCGCGGCTACAGCGTTCTCTCCTATCCGACCAGTGCTCCCGCGGCCACCGTGGGGGGCTGGGTCAGCATGGAGGGATACGGGATCGGCAGCCTGGCGCATGGCGGCCTGGCAGAGCAGGTCGTGGCGCTGGAAGTCGTGCTCCCCGACAGCCGCGTGATCACCGCCGGCGCACAGGGCGAGCTGCCTGTCCGCGCTTTCTGCCGCGCGGAAGGCACGCTCGGCATCATCACCCGTGTCGACCTGAAGATCCGCCATGCACCGGAGAGCACCAGGAGTGCTGCGCTCAGCTTCCCCGACCCAGCGGCACTCTACCGCGCGATCCCTGAGCTGGCCGCGATACAGCCTGCGCCGTACTGCGTTCACTTCGCGGATGCCAATTACCAGCGCGCCATGCGGAGCGCGGGATTCGAGCCGCCCAGCGATCACGCGACGGTGCTGGTCACCTTCGAAGGCGACAGCAGGGGGGTCGCAGCTGGAATCGCGGCCACCCTGGAGATCGCGGCGCAGCGCGGGGCAGAGGTTCTCGACGAACACATCGCAGAGGCTGAGTGGCGCGAGCGCTTCATGGCGCTGCGGCTGAAACGATCGGCCCCGACGGTGCTCGGCGCGGAATCGTGGATCGGGCTCGATCAGTTGGCCGCGTACGCATCCGATGCAGAGCGCCTGGCAAAACGCCAGAAGCTCTCGCTCGCGACGTACGGCACGGTCGTGAAGCCTGACGAGGCGACGGTGATGTCCCTGTTCCCCTGCGATGAGAGCCGGGCGATCCAATATGTCCTCGACCTGAGCCTGACCCGGCAGCTGTTCGGCACGGCCTTTCGTCGCGGCGGGCGGCCGTACGGCATCGGGGTGTGGAGCTCCCCGTACCGCGCGCGAGCATTTTCACCCGCCGAGCTCACGGAGATCACTACGCGCAAACAACAGCTCGACCCGGCAAGCATCATGAATCCCGGGAAGCTCTACTCATCTCCCCTGCTTCTCTCGCGTCCCATCTTCGACATCGGCATGGGATTCCTGGCGGGCGTGCGGCGGCTGTCGAAGGTGGTGTCGTGAAATCGTATTTTGACGGAGTCTCGGAGGAGAGCCTCATCTGCGCCCAGTGCGGCTACTGCCAGGCAGTCTGCCCGGTCTATTCCGTCCTGGGCTGGGAATCGACCGGGCCGCGCGGTCACATGCAGGCCGCCCGGGACATATCCCGGGACGGGCATCTCTCTGCGGGGAACATCCGGCACATCTTCGAATGTACGCTCTGCGGCCGCTGCCAGGAGGCATGCTCGACCCGCATCGACACGGGCCAGGTGTGGCTCGAACTGCGCGAGCGGCTCGCCGCGCAAGGGGCCCTCGATGCATTTCCGCTGGCCAAGCTCCACGGGAATCTGACCACAGGCCATAGCCTCACCGGCGAGGCGGGCGAGAGCCGGACACTCTGGCAGGACGACATGGAGGAGCCGGTCGAGCGGCTCAACCTCGCGGCCGGCGCAAAGGTCGTCTACTTCGTCGGCTGCGTCACCGGGCTCTATCCGCAAGGCTATCCGATCGCGCACGCCATGACTCAGGTGATGGCGCGGGCACAGGTGGACTTCACCACGTTGGGCGGCAGCGAGTGGTGCTGCGGTTTTCCCCTCATCGGCATGGGTCGCCGCGATGACGCGGTCGCACTGGCCAGGCACAACGTGCAGATGGTGCGAGACTTGGGCGCGCGGACCGTCGTGACGACGTGCCCCTCCTGCTACCACACATGGCAGCGCGTCTATGGGGCGCTCCTCGGCGAACCCCTCGACCTGGAGATCCGGCATGCGAGCCAGTTTCTCGCAAGCCTCCTGCAGGAGGACCTCCTACAGGAAGGCCGGCTGCCGGTTGGGGAGCTGGACGAGGTCGTCACCTACCACGATCCCTGCGACCTCGGCCGGCACAGCGGCGTCTATGAAGAGCCACGGCAGGTGTTACGGGCCATTCCCGGCGTCCAACTGGTGGAGATGGCGGATAACCGGGAGAATGCGCAGTGCTGCGGCGGCGGGGGAAACCTGGAGGCTGTGAACCCGGACCTGGCAGCCGCGATCGCTGACCGGCGCCTGGCGCAGGCACTTGAGACGGGCGCGCGTTTCATTATCACGCCGTGCCAGCAGTGCCGGCGAACGCTGACCGCGGCCGCGCGGCGCAACAAGGCCCGGATCAAGGTGCTGGAGCTGACCGAGTACCTGGTGCGCTCGTACGACAGCGGCTGAAGGTGTCAGCGTGAAGCCTGAGTGGGCCTGGCCTCGCATTCCTGCTTTGCCGCCGCAAGGCGATCCCCGTCACAGATCAGATCGATCGCGGTGAGGACCAACGTCTTGGCGCCGTCGAGGAGTGCGCGCCGTCCCGCATCGCTGGCTGACGCCGCGGCGAATTGCGCGCTGTGAAATGCCACGCCCATTTCAGCGATCTTGACTGTGGCGCACGCCGCGGGGATGCGCTGGCTCACGTTGCCCAGGTCAGACGAAGCCTTGCTGGTGACCGGCGCGGTATGGAGCACGCGGCCCAGGTGCACCATGTGGTTGGACATCAGCTCCGCCACGGTCTTGTTAGGGCGCATCTCCTCGTACATTGCAGCCGTGGCGCGGGCAGCCAGCCGCGCGCCGGTAGCGGTGGCTGCCGCCTCTGCGCAGGCTCTCACGCGTTTGATGACTTGGGCGAGGTATTCCCGGTTCTCGGACCGGACCCTAAAACGACAGCAGGCATGCGCAGGCACGATGTTCGGCGATTGGCCGCCGTCTGTGATGATGCCGTGCATGCGGACGTCGGAGCGCACGTGCTGCCGCAGCGCGTTCACGCCGACGAAAGTCTGGATCACCGCATCCAGCGCGTTGATTCCCTCTTCCGGCTCGATCGCAGCGTGCGCGGCCTTTCCAAAGAACTCGAACTCCAGCCCGGCAGATGCGAGCGAACCGGTCACGGGAACGAGGTCGATGGTCCCGGGATGCATCATGATGGCCGCGTCGATCTCGTCGAACGCTCCCGCCGCGAGCAGCTTGATCTTGCCGCCGGAGTCGTCCACAGCAGACTCTTCAGCCGGGCACCCGAGCACGACGACAGAGCCGGGCAATTCACCGCCGAGCGCAGCAGCAGCGATCGCCGCGCCCGCGGCAGAGACGCCGATCAGGTTGTGCCCGCAGCCATGACCGATCTTCGGCAGCGCATCGTATTCGGCCAGGACCGCGATGGCCGGACGCCGCGGCGCACCGGGCAAGCGGCCCCGAAACGCCGTCTCCAGCCCAGCCAGCGTGCGCTCCACTTCAATGCCCCCGGTGGACAGCAAGTCGCAGAGCAGGCTCGCCGCATGCACCTCCTGGTACCCCAATTCAGGACGACCGTGGATTGCCAGGCTCGTTTCCCACAGGCGTCCGGCCCACTCGTCCACGGCCCGGCACGCGCGTTCTTTCAATCTTTGGACATGCGGCAATTCAGCCTCCAACACAGAGAAGATACTGGGGTGACAACGGAGATCCAGACAAGGCCCACTGCAGCCGTACACGCACCGACTTGCGTCAGGCGAGCTGGCCTGCACCGGCGATCGCGATGTATGCCCGTTCTTTGATACGCCGGGATTATACCCCAAGAGCGCGATATGCGCCAGCCTTCACAACCCAAATGCATAGGGAGATAGGGAATGCACACGATTCGACTGCTGGACCTGGGTGATGTATCGCCGCTGCGATCGCAGACCGTCTACCACGCCGCCGCGTACGCGATGAGCGAGGATACAGCGGACACGATCCTGCTGGTCAGCCCGACCCAGCCTTATGTATCGATCGGCTATCACCAGGAGCTGGAAAAGGAAGTCGATCTGGACACCTGCCGGCAGCGCGACCTGCCCATCATCCGCAGAGAGGTCGGCGGCGGTGCGGTTTACCTCGACCACGGCCAGCTCTTCGTCCAGTGGGTGTTTCACCCCGGCCACCTGCCCGAGAAGATCGAGGACCGGTTTGCCCTGTACGTGCGCCCGATCGTCGAGACATACCACGAGCTGGGCATCGATGCGGAGTACCGGCCTATCAATGACATACACGTCAATGGGCGCAAGATCTGCGGCACGGGCGCGGCGACCATCGGGAATGCCGAAGTGGTCGTGGGCAGCTTCATGTTCCACTTCGACAAAGAAACGATGTCAAAGGTGCTGCGCGTCAGCTCCGAGAAGATGCGGGACAAGGTGTTCCAGAGCCTGCAGCAGTACATGACCACGATCGAGGAGTTGCTCGGCTACCAGCCCAGCCGCGACCTGGTCAAGCAGATCTACCTCGAGAAGGCGGCGAAGCTGCTGGACGCCGAGATCCATCCTGCGGAGTGGACTGCTGAGGAAGAGGCGCAAGCCTGCGAGGTCGATGCCCGGTTCCAATCCGAAGAGTGGCTGAACCAGCGGGGCGGCCTGAGACAGACCGGCATCAAGATCCACCAGGATGTTCGCGTCGTGGAGGGGGCGACGAAGGCGCCCGGCGGCCTCGTGCGCGCCACCCTGCGGCTCCGGCAGGGCCGCATCGACGATATCGTGCTGTCGGGCGACTTCACCCTCACCCCTGCGTTCGCGCTGGCCTCGCTCGAACAGTCGCTGCGGGGCGTCACCGTCTCGCAGGATGCACTCTCGGCGCGCGTGCAGCAGGCCTACCGGGCCACCGGCATCCAATCGCCCGGGCTGGCGCCCGAGCACTTCGTCCAGGCGATCCTGGCCGCGGCAGGTGCGGCGCAATAGATGCGGGATGGCGGCGGCGGTTAGAAACCGCCGCCTGATACGCCAAACCTGCTGGCGCAGGTTGAACCGGATGACGCAAGTCGCGGCGAGCGTGCCTTGGCACGCTTGTTTTATGTCAGCCGCCGGCTTTCAACCGGCGGCGCTCGGCGGCATGGGTACCGGGATGAATCGGCCAAATTGCCAATGTTCACTCCCGGGCCATCAGGAAAAGGCATACGGGCGGTGGCACGCGGCCACCGCCCTCCATCCGTGACGAACGCGGGCTCTCAGTGCCCGCCCTTCTCGACTTCCTCCTGCACGAACGCCTCGTACGCAGCTGCGTCCATGAGTTGGTCCAGCTCCGCGGGCTGGGTCAACCGCAGTTTGGCCAGCCAGGCCTGGCCGAAGGGGTCCTGGTTGACCAGCTCGGGCTTCCCTTCGAGTACAGGATTCACCTCGACGACTTCACCGCTGACCGGCGAGTACGCATCATCCGTGGCTTTGACCGACTCGATCACCGCGATGGAGTCGCCTGCGGCCACTGTCGCGCCCACCTTGGGCAGCTCGACCCACATCACGTCAGACAACTGCTTCTGAGCGTAGTCCGACACCCCAACCACCGCCAGCGCGCCATCCAACCGCACCCAGGCATGTGTCTGCGAGTACTTCGCAGCCAGGTCATACTGATAACCCATCGTTCCTCCCATCAATGTTTGGTATCCGGTGAGACAGCCACGGGGGTCACACCGTGCGGCCCACGGTTCGTTGGCCGCGATAGTAGTTCAGATAGCCCTTGCCCGAGGGATCGGCGCCCGTCAGGAAGTCCAGCCCGCGGGTGATCCACGGCAGGAGCGGCGTCCGAGGATCGATCATCGCCACATCCAGCCCCCAGGAGACCGCTGCGGCGAAGAAGGCGAGGTCCAGCATGCGCGGCTGGGGCATGAGGTGACCCGCGTTGCTGATCCCCAGCAGCGTGGGCACGCCCAGCTCCTCGTGCAGCGCCTTCAGCGTCTCCAGCGTGACCTGCATGCTGCCGGGCGCGACGCTGGCCGGCAGGCAGACCGCATCGACGAGCACGTCTGCGCGCGGGATGCCGTGCGCCTCGGCAGCCTCGACGATCCGCCTGGCCACCATGAGACGCTCCTGCACGGTCTTCGGCACGCCACCCTCATACACCAGTCCCGTGCCGATGGCTGCGCCGTGCCGCGCGATGATCGGCAGCATCGTCCGCAGGTTCACGCGTTCGCCGGTAACCGAGTTGCAGAGCGCCTTGTGTGGATACGCGCCCAGCGCGGCGTCCACGGCCTGGGGATCGCGGGAGTCGACCGCGATGCACGCGCCGGTCGCGGCATAGACGGCCTCGACGAGTTGGGGCAGCAGCCTGCGTTCGAGCGGCGCGAGGTCGGGCGCCATCAGCTGAACATTGAACACGGGCAGCCCAAGCTCGACCCCGACGCGTGCAAGCTCCACCAGGCTGTCGAAGCGCCCCGCTTCCAGCTCCGCCTGAACCTCAGGGCGCTCGCACTCATACCCGCACTGGTCGTTCACGCAGAGCGTGGCCGCGTCCGGACCGAAGGGAATCGCGCCTGCGGCGTTCGAGAGTGCGCCAGCCGGAGGATGGTAGGTCATGCGCTGTCCCGATCAGATGCTGGCATCGGCCACGAGCGCCTGTGTTTTGGCATCGAAGATGCGCAGCTTGGCCGCCGGGAAGTCCATCCAGACCGGCGTGCCGATCTCCAGGCGCACCATCGCGCCGACGATCGCCTTCACATGAAGGTCGTCGCACATCAATGACAGCAGCGTTTCCTTGCCGAGCACCTCAGAAATGTAGACTTTAGCAGGAATGGCATCAGGCACAGGCGCCAGATCGACCTGCACGTCTTCGGGCCGGATGCCCAACACCACCTCCGCGCCGTCCGGCACGCTTGCAAGCTGCTCCCGCAGCACGAGGGGCACAGGGTATTCGAAACAGGGCGAGGCTATCTTCCAGGCCTGCTGGTCCAGGTTGCCGGGCAAGAAGTTCATGCCCGGGTTGCCGATGAATCCACCGACGAAGGTGTTCTGTGGGTGGAGGTACACATCCTCCGCATAACCCACCTGCAAGACCCGGCCCCCGTTCATCACCACGAGCTGGTCCGCCAGCGTCATGGCCTCGGCCTGGTCATGCGTCACATACACCGTCGTCACGCCCAGGTCGCGCTGCAGGCGCTTCAGCTCCGCGCGCATGCTCACGCGCAGCTTGGCGTCGAGGTTGGAGAGCGGCTCATCCATCAGGAAAACCTCCGGGCGGCGAACGATCGCGCGGCCGATGGCGACGCGCTGCATCTGGCCGCCCGAAAGCTGGCGGGGCAGCCGGTCCAGCAGCTCCGCGATGCTGAGGATCTCGGCCGTCTCTTCCACCCGCCGCTGGATTTCCCCGCGCGGGGTACGCCTCGCTTCAAGTGGGAACGCTAGGTTCTTGCGCACGGTCATATGAGGGTAAAGCGCGTAACTTTGGAAGACCATCGCGATGTTGCGGTCCCAGGCCGGCACGTGCGCGACCTCTTTGTCGCCGATGAAGATTTCACCCGTCGTCGGCTCCTCCAACCCTGCGAGCATCCTCAGCAGAGTTGTCTTGCCGCAGCCCGACGATCCGACCAGGACGGTCAGTTTCTTGTCCAGAAACTCCAGGTTGATATCCTCTGCGGCCACCGTGTTGCCGAAGCGTTTCGAGATGTTGCGTACAAGGACTTTGGTCATCCAGAACACCTTTCTATGGTCGCGCGGGCAACGCGATCTAGTATTTCACCGCGCCGGCGGTGAGGCCGCGAATCACCCATCGCTGGAAGACGAGAACGATTCCGACCACCGGCAGCAAGGCTAGCACGATCCCTGCAGAGATCCACGTCCACTGTTGGCGGAAGGCGAACGAGAAGTTCTGGATCGCCACGGGAATGGTCTGCACATCCTCGATCCCCAGGGTTACGACGGATGCAAGCATAAACTCGCCGTAAGAGCCGATGAACGCGAACATGCCGGCTGCAAACATGCCGGGGAGCGACAGCGGGATGATGACGCGGAGGAATATCTGAAACGGCTTATAGCCGTCGACCTTGGCCGCGTCTTCCAGCTCCCAGGGCAGCTCGGCGTAGTAGCTGGCCAGCAGCCACGTAGCCAGGGGAACGCTGTAGAAGACATTCGGAATCACCATGGCCGGCAGCGACTTGAGCAAGCCGATTTCTTTGAGCAGCACGAAGGTGGGCGCGATGGTCACCACGGGCGGGATCATTGCACCGAGCTGCAGCAGCATCAGCGACTGGATCTTGTAGCGGAAGCGCAGCCGGGCGACCGCGTAGGCCGCGGTGGACGACACCACGAGACACAGCGCCGCGGTCGAGAGCGAGACGATGAAGCTGTTGAGCAACGGGGTCAGGAAGCCCAGCTCCCGGATCACCGCGCGGTACGCGTCCAGGGTTGGTTCCTGCGGCCAGAGGGTGACTGGCTTCAGATACTCGGTTCCCATGGGCTTCAGGGAGGTGCTGAACACCCACAACAGCGGGATCATGCAGAACAGGGTGATCACGAGCGTGGCCAGAAGCGACAGCCCTCGGTCGATGATCTTGTTGTTTCGCTGGAGCCACTCTTTCATACGCCTTTAAACCTCATATTCTTGCGGATCTGGCTCACGTAGAAGAAACCGAGGATCAGCACGACGATGAACACGAACATGCCGTAGGCCGAACCCTGCCCGAACTGCGCGCGGCTGAAGTAGAACTTGTAGGCGAACGAACTCAGGGTTTCGGTCGTCACGCCGGGCCCACCTTTGGTCAGGCCGTAGATCAGATCGAACGTACGAATCGCGTCCATGGAGCGAAACAGGAGCGCAACCGCGATGGTCGGCGCCAGCAGCGGCAGTGTCAAGCGGCGGAAGCGGTAAAAGCCGCGCGCGCCATCCACCTTGGCCGCATCGTACAGATCCTGCGGAATGATCGCGAGCCCGCCGATCATCAGGATGGCGACCATCGAGGACATCTTCCAGACATCGGCCAGGATCACGGCGAACCTGGCGAGGGTGGGGCTGACAAGGAAAAGCGGCACCGAATCGACGATGCCCCACTGGACGAGGAGGCTGCCGAAGCCCACATCCGCGTTGAAGAACCACTTCCAGATTGCGGCCGAGATGATCGGTGGGATGGCCCAAGGGATGATGATCATGGATCGCAGGAAGCCGGTCCAGTGCTTCCCCACCCAGAATGTCGTCATCGCCATCCCCAGGCCGATCCAGAACTCGAAGAACACGGCCACGATCGTAAAGGTAAACGTCCAGCTCAGCGCAGACAGGAAATTCTTGCTGCGAAACGCGCTGGCGTAATTGGCTAATCCAATGAATGTCTCGGAGGTCCACTTGGTCGTATGGTCCAGATCGTGAAAACTGTAGATGAAAGTCTGTGCAATTTGGTAGTAATAGAAGAGAAAGATGCCCACGACCGCGGGCAGCACGAACAACAGCGCCAGCTCAGGCTCGGCCAGCGTGATACGGCGAAGGCCCCCCAGCCCGAAACCCAACGCCAGGCTGCCAACGATAGCCAGCACGGCAGGCACGACGGCAAGTGCGGGCTGGACCACGAACACCACCGCGGCCACGACGTACAATGCGCCCACCGCGATCACCGCAAATCGCCAGGCCCGCGCGCGGCCGGCTGCAAACGCCCTGGCGCGTGCGAGCATGACAACGCCGAGAAAGAGGAGGCCTACGATCAAGACGTAGAAAAGCAGTATGCGAGCCACTGCAAGAAATGTGCTGCTCAAGGCATCGACCTTTCTGCTGTCTCTGTAAGACGGCGCTGGGGGCGGAAGGCTGGGGGACCTTCCGCCCCCGACAGTGACCTATTCGCCCAACGCGTCGATCTGAGCGCAGGCATCATCCAGCGCAGCCTGGGCCGGCTTGAGGTCGGTCAGGGCAGCGTGGAGTTCCTCAGACAAGATCGATGTGATATCGGCGAACTTGGGAGATGGGATGGGCGGGATTGCCGTATCCGCCACCGTCTGGATCAACGGAATGTTCGGGTTATTGGCAATGACGTCCGGATCCGAGTAGACGTCCATGTGCGCTTGCACAGGACCTTGCGACAGGTTGAAGAGCTTCTGAACCGGGAAGTCGAACATCACCTCGAGCACCTTTGCGGCCGCTTCCGGATTGTCCGAGTACTTGTTGATGGAGAAGCCCCATCCTTCGAAGAAGCCTGCGCCCTTGCCCGGCTCGGTGGCCGGCATGGGGATGAAGCCCCACTTGTCAACGATCTTCGACTGCTCTGGATTATCCAGCCAGAACATCATGTCCTGGCGTCCGGTGTGGAAGATCGCCTCACCGCTGGCGAAGCGGATCTGCGATTCTTCTTCCTTCCAGGTCAGGGCCTCTTTGGGGGTGATCCCGTCATCGAACAGGCTCTTCATGAAGGTGAGTGCTGCCACCCCCTTCTCGTCGTTCATCGAGCATTTGCCGTCTGCGTCGAAGTACGCGCCGCCGTAGCCGTTCAGGAACTCGACCCAGCGGTTGGTGAGGACCTGGTCCTTCAGCGCGGGCCACGTCCAGCCGGTCATGCCCGCATTGTCCGCCATGAGCTTCTCAGCAGCAGCAACCAGCTCCTCGTAGGTCTCCGGCGGCTCGATGCCCGCGGCCTCGAGCAGATCCTTGCGGTAGTAGAGCCCGCCGATGCCACCCCACCACGGGCCCAACGCCAGCAACTGCCCGTCAGCCGTGAAGGCATCCAGGTAGGCCGGGTTGAGTTTCGCGGTGATCGCGGGATCGATCATGTCGTTGAGCGGCATCAACCAGCCGGTCTCGGCGAATTCGGGGAGCCAGTAGAGGCCCATGCCGATCAGGTCGGTGGTGCCGTCCTCGGCCTGGAACCAGGCGAGATAGTTGTCGCGCCAGGGACTGGCTTCGTACGGCATGACGTTGAGCTGCACCTCGATGTTGGGGTACTTCTTGGCGACTTCCTGGCGGATGGCTTCGATCGGAGTGACAGCCGGCCCGAAGCTCTTCTGGAAGTAACCGTTGTACGCGATCGTCACGGTTTCCTTCTCCACAGGAACCTCAACCGTGACAACCTTCTCGACCTCGACCTCCTTAACGACCTCTTTGGGAACCTCGACCGTCTGAATGACGGCCTTCTCAACTTCCTTCTCGACCACTTGGGTCACGACCTTCTCCACCACCTGGGGAGTCGGCGCGGCGCAAGAGGTCAGCAATGGCAGAACGATCATCATTGCGACCAGTACCAGCCGGAAAGTTCTCTGCTTAGTCATCTTAGCTCCTCCCTGAAGCTGTACCTTGAAGGATTCGAACTGGCGAAAATACGTCGGAACGTCAGGATGCGATGTGTTGCCAGGATTTCCCTCCTTTCTCCTGCCTGGGCGATGGGGAGTGCGGCCTGACTCTCATTCCCAGAAGTTGTGCGGCCACGCGTGCCCCTTCAGCGCAGCCAGGTCGGCCTGAGGCAGCGGCCCCCGGTCGGAGGCGGCTGCATTCTCCCGTGCATGGTGTGCCTTGCGCATGCCAGTAACCACCGTTGTGACGGCCGGGTGGCTCAGGCAGAACCGCAGTGCGGCCTGGGCGAGGGTGTCGCCCTCCTCGCGAAGCAGGAACTTCAGCCGCTCAGCCCGCTCCGCAATCTCGCGGCGGCGATCGCCCGAGAAGTAGAACTCCAGGAAGCTTCCTTCGGGGAACACCGTCTCAGGAGTGATCTTGCCGGTCAACGCGCCCTCGTCCAACGGCGACTTGACGATGATGCCGACCCGCTTTTCCAGCGCCAGGGGGAACAACCCTTCCTCCGGCGCCTGCTCCCAGATGTTGTACGTGGTCTCGCAGGCATCGATCAGCCCGGTCGCGATCGCCTCTGCGCCGTAGTCCGGCTCCAGCGGGTAGTTCAGCGACAGGCCGAACGCGGCTACCTTGCCCTGCTGCTTGAGCTGCAGAAAGGCCTCTTTCCATTCATCCTGGCCGGCCCACTCGTCCAGCCAGACGTGCAGCAACTGCAGGTCGAGGCACTCGACACCGAGCCGCTTGAGGCTCTTTTCGGTCGACTCGATGATCCACGACTTCGGAAACACCTCGGCAAGCGGTGTGCCGGGCGCAGCCGGCCACTTGAAGTTCATCGGATTGACCTTGGTGGAGACGTAGATGCGGCCCGGCCAGCGAGCCACGGCCTTTCCCACCAGCTCTTCGCTCCGGCCGTCGCCATAGTTGGGCGCGGTGTCCACGAAATTGACGCCCAGATCGAAGGCCGCGGCCAGCGACGCCAGCGACTCCTCGTCGTCCGCGCCGGCCCACCAGGCGCCGCCGATGCCCCAGGCGCCAAAGCCGATCTCAGAAACCTGAAATCCCGTCTTGCCAAGCTGTCGATAACGCATAAATGTGCTCCTTCTTCCGGTGATCGATGATTCAAGGCGATGCCAGCCCCCTCGGGCCTTACGGTCGCCTCGCAAAATAGTCGCGCGCCTCGTCGAGAATACGATGGAGGTCCGCGTCCTGCGCCGGCGTCGTGAAGCGATGCTCCGGCTCGGCCAGGATGGCGTCCAGCTTCGCGCGGGCGTAGTCAAGCGCGGTCTTCTTGCCGCCCTCCAGCCACTCCGCATAGGAGAGCGAGTCGGCCGTGGCCGCCATGAACTGCTCCTTGCGCCACCACTTGCGCGTGTGCGGCCGGCTCAGATAGTGGCCTGGGATCGGGCCGACCCCCTGGATCAGTTCCACCGCGAGCGTGTCCTGGCTCATCTCCTCGCCCGAGGCGAAACGGCCCACCATGCCCGCAATATCGTCGTCCATGATGGCCTGCACCGGATGGGCGGTCAGCTCGCTCGAAACGCCCAGGTGCAGGAGCATCGAGCTTACCCCGGTGAGGGCCGACAGGATCGCGGCGATCCCCTTCTCGTAGCCCGCCTGGAACTCCATGCCCTTGGCGCTGACGTACCCCGGGCTGCCGTTGCTCAGCGGCAAGCCGTAATGGCGCCAAAGCTGGTTGAAGATCGCATTGCTAAGCGATGCGCCGATCTGCCCGAAGGCAGGCGAGCCGGTTCGCATGTTGAGCGGCGCAGAGAAGTGGCCGATGAGCATCCGGTGCCCGGGATGCAGGCACTGGACCAGCACGACCATGGCCAGGTGCTCTGCGGTGCTGACGATAACCGACCCGGGCGCGGTCGCCGGACCCGTGCCGCCCATCATCGCGCCGTCCACCGTGGCCAGCGCGTAGCCGGCCTCGACGACGCGCCTGGCCGACGTGACCGCGCCACTGCTCCAGGTCAGCGGCGGCGAAGAGCCGATGGTCCCGAGGATCTCATGGCCGAGCGCCTGCGCCATCTGGAAGGTGAAGAGCTCTGCGTCGTTGGAGCAGGCGGTCATCTGGTGCTTGTCCGAGTACTGCATGTGCAGTGCAACCCCCTCCGGAACAGCCACGACATCGGGCATGTCGTCGAAGCCGAAGTAGGGGTAGCAGCCCAGGTGGTCGAGGTGCGGCAAGGCCTGCAGCACCCGGATGCAGTCGATGTACTCCCGGCGGGTGGGGCGCCGCGGCTCCAGGGTGTCGAGATCGATGGTCTGCATGCCGGAGCTGTG
>Ga0123333_10002868_pt1 | contig 17167 bp, 10 predicted proteins | sample BioC12SIPDNA_3_FD_89957 | JGI IMG/M metagenome (GOLD analysis project Ga0123333, IMG submission 89957) | Anaerobic biogas reactor microbial communites from Washington, USA - Biogas_R2_B C12 SIP DNA | ecosystem: Engineered > Bioreactor > Anaerobic > Unclassified | place: Washington, USA... | reverse complement strand
GAGCGCGTCAGCCAGGTCAGGTTCGTGCACCAGGCCGCCGCGCGCCGCATTGATCAGCAGGGCCGTCGGCTTCATGCGCGACAGCAGCGCGCGATTGACCATGCCCACGTTGGCGTCCGTCTGCGGGCAGTGCAGCGTCACCACGTCGGACTCCTCGAAGACCGTCTCGAGCGACTGCCAGCTGAACGGTTGGTAGTCTGGTTCGCTGCCGGGCTGCACGTCGTAGGCGAGCACTTCCATGCCGAGCGCATGGGCCAGAGCGCCGACGCGCCGGCCAATCCGGCCGAAGCCGACGATGCCGATGCGTTTCCCGGCGAGTTCACAGAGCGGGGTCTGCCAGAAGCAGAAGTCGGGCCCCTGCCATTGGCCCGCATGAATCAACTCATTGTGCAGGGCCACATGGTGGCAGAAGTGCAGCAGCACGGCCAACACGTACTGGGCGACGCTGCCGGTACTGTATTCAGGCACGTTGGATACCGGAATTGCGCGCTGACGTGCCGCCGCGACGTCCACGATGTTATAACCAGTGGCTAGCACCGATATGTAACGCAGCCGTGGCAACTGCTGCAACGTCGTTGCCGTCAGAGGGGTCTTGTTGGTCAGGATGATATCCGCGCCGCTTGCCCGCTCGACGATCCGTGCCGCCGGGGTGCGATCGTAGACGACCAGTTCTCCCAACGCTTCCACCACCGTCCAGGGGTTGTCACCGGGATTGAGCGTGTATCCATCCAGCACGACAATACGCATGGCAACGCTCCTCGGAGGCGGCATTCTTGCGACCGCGATCAGCGACCATTACAATCGTCGAGCGCAGCGGCACACTGCGCGTGACGGTGTGCGCGAGCACACGGTTGTGCCACCAGGCGCCTGCATTGTAGCAGAATTGCCGGCGCCCAGAGGCCGGGCAGTCAAGGCCCCACAGTTCCCTCGCGGCGGCGGACGCGACAAGGACGCGACAAGCTATGGACTATTCCTGCGAAGACCTTGCGAAGATGATCGACCATTCGCTGCTCCTGCCCGTCATGACGGACGAGGATCTGGAGAATGGGATCCAGGTGGCCATCCAATACGACGTGGCGTCGGTCTGTATCAAGCCCTACTACCTGAAACGCTGCGCCACGCTCCTGGCGGCTACGACGATCCGGCCCAGCACGGTGATCGGTTTTCCGCATGGTGGAAATGCCACCGCGATCAAGGTGGCCGAAGTGCGCCAGGCGCTGGCCGATGGCGGTGCCGAACTGGACTGCGTCGTGAACATCGGCAGAGTCCTGAGCGGGGACTGGGGGTACGTGCGGCAGGACCTGCAGGCGATGGCCGAGTGTGTGCACGACGGCGGTGCGAAGATCAAGATCATCTTCGAGAACTGTTATCTCCAGGACCGGCACAAGATCAGGCTCTGCGAGCTGTGTGGCGAGCTTGGGGTGGACTGGGTGAAGACCTCCACCGGTTTCGGAACCGGCGGTGCGACGGTGGAAGACATCATGTTGATGCGCAAGTACGCTCCGCCACACGTGCAGGTCAAGGCAGCCGGTGGCGTGCGTACGCTCGATGCGCTCCTGACGTTCCGTGAATTGGGGATCACGCGTGCGGGAGCGACCCGGACGGTCGACATTCTGGAAGAATGCCGGCGGCGGCTGAGCGGGGCGCGATGATACCGTATCGTGCATCCGGCGGGTAACGTGAAGCGCAAAGGCCATAAAGGCCATCCTGCGGGCTACGGCTGTGCCCCGGGCGTTCCCCTGCTCTCTGGCCGGTCTGGCCAGCGGGCTGCTGGGGCCCGCCCGTGCACCTGCTCTGCTCACTCGTCCTCTGGATACAGGGGCGGCGTCCCTGCCGCGACAACCCGTTTGAGCGCCAGGCGCACGGCGAGACGGGCCGCGACGGGTAGTCGCCGCGCGCTACCCGCCGCGTGCCCAGTTGTTCCGTGCCAGCTCCCCTAGTTCGCTGCCGGCGCGGCCGTCAACTCCCGGCCGCTGGCGTTCGTCACCTCCACCCGGTAACCGTCAGGTGCCTGCACGCTGTACACCAGTTCGTCGCCGCGCCGTTCCCACTGCAGCTGGACCGGTCCGGCCGGGGTGGGGAGGCTGCCGCGACACCAGTCGAGTCGGACATCCGCCAGACGCACCTCGACGGTCTGATGTGGAATATCCATTCGGACAACCCCCAGCACATCGCGATAGAGCGTGTGCACGATGTGCGAGGCGAAGCCGTGGTTGCAGCTGGCGTAGGCGCCGTCGTTCTCCCAGAGTGTCCCCGTCCGCTCGGCCATGTACAGCAGGTAGGCTGTCGACTCGTCCAGAATCTGCTGCTGGTTTCCGTAACGCGACAGCAACTCGAATCGCAGCATGTTCCCGATGAACGAGTTGGCGACGTGCACGTCCCAGTGCGCCTTCGTCTCCTTGCGGCTGGGGCCGAACTCGTCGCGCAGCACGGTCCACAGCTGGCCATGTGTCTCGGGAGAGGCGACGTCGAAGAAGAACGCGAAGTACTGGCAGACTTCGCTGCGATTCCTGGTCACCTCCAGTTTCCCCTCCTTCCGTAGCGCGTTATCGACGAAGAACTGGCCGTCGAACGACTGCTGCCGAATGGCTTCACGGATCGTCTCAGCCTTGGCCTGCAGGTCGGGCAGGTCGTAGATCCGGCCGGCGGCCGCCAGGGCTGCGGCGTACAGCATGTTGCTGGGATAGTTCACATCCTGCACGAACTCGTTCGCCTTCGACCATTCGACAAACACCCAGCTGGGGAGCTTTTCCAGTAGCCCGTCACTGTTCTCGTGGCCGGCGAAAAATGCGAACAGCTGCAGCACCTTCTCGCGCAGAGCGTCTACCGTGTGGCGATCACCACTGCGCTCCAGGTACTCCTCCAGCTGCACCACGAACCACAGTGACCAGTTGGGGATGAAGATCCCGTCGTTGTGGTCGGCCGGATAGCACATGGGCAGCATGCCGGTCGGCAGGTACTCGAAGCGATCCGGCAGCAGGAAGTTCTCGAAGAAATTCTGCTCGACGAGCGTCGTGCCGGTCACGTCCCGGGCCACCCGCGATGTGAAGTAGCTGTCGCACAACCAGCCGGCTCGTTCGCGCGACGGGCAGTCCATGAACACATCCAGCACATTCTGGCGGAAGGTCTCGATGCCTGCCTTGTACAGCTCGTTCAGCTGGGGATCGCTGCACTCGAAGACCGCCTGCGTCGGATCCGGGTGCTTGTATTCCCGCAGGTGCACCTGCGTGACGCTGCAGGCCCCCTCCACGCAGATCAACTTGAGATACCGCAGGGTGTACGGTTCGATCGACTCCACGGTGTACGTCCCCGGATCCAGCTCGTAGCTCACCAGATTGACGCAGCCGAGACGCTTGAAGTCGACGTCCCCCTCCGTCAGGATCTCGTCGAACGCAAACCAGAGGCGGGACTTCTCCGCGCACTCGAGTGTACTCCCGATGAAGCCGGTCAGGTTGGTGCCAAAATCCAGGATCCGATAGGTTCCGGCGCTCAGCGCCACCGCCTCCGCCGGTTCGTACGGGCTGGCCAGCGGCTTGGATTCCTGGGAGCGCAGTGCCTGCATCTCCAGCGACGGGATGGTCTCCAACTGGTTCTCCGGATACCCCTTGAATTGCGGTCCGATGTTGACCAGCGAGCGGTCCTTCCAGAGCTGGCCGGGCGGGTCCTGCTTCGTCATCTGTCCGGATGCCACATGCTGCACCGGATCGCGCATTTCGAATTGCGGGAGCAGCACGCGGCGCGGCAGCAACGGCTTGGCGGATACTTCCGACAGCTCCACCGAGTCCAGGATGGGAGCCGTGCTGTTGCGCCAGGCGTCAGTGCGGGGCGACTGCCGATACACCTCGATAAATGCCCGCTGGAAACTGTACCGCTGCACACGCTGTACACGCGCTCCGGGGATCGTGGCGACGAAATCCAGCCCATCAGCGCCAGTGGCTGCCAATACCTCGTCCCGGTCCGTCACCACCTCGGCCTGCAGGAACGAGGGCTGATCGAGCGTGTTGTACGTGTTGACGTTGTAGCCGGCCACTTCGATGGCCAGCACATTCTGGCCGGCACGCAGGTGGCGGGACAGATCCAGCACGTCCATCCGGTAATAGCCGTGCGGCCCGCGCGCCGGCCCGACGGCGACAAAGGAACCGTTGAGCCAGGCGCGATAGACTGTCGATGCGGCAATCTTCAAAGAGACACGCTGCTCCGGCTGGCTGGAGAAAATCGCCCGAAAACCGGTTGTCAGGTTCATCTCGGTCTCTCTGCCGGTGGGCCACACTGGCCGGGCCGACTGGAAAGCACACGGCTCCGCATCGGACGCCAAGGTCCGGAACCGTACGTTGCGCAGAGCTCCGGTCGTGTTCCACGTGGCAATCCCCAGCGGCAGACACGGCTCCATCTCGCCCGTAACGTTCAGCTTGCGGTGCCCCGGCTCGACGCCGCACAAGTACTTGTCATCCAGGTACGCCGACACTTTCTCGGGAGTCACCCGCAGGCGAATGTGATACCACTGGCCCGTCTTGAACTCCCGATACGTGCCCGTTTCGTTTTCTGCAGCTCGATTGCCGTCAATGCATGACAGGCCGACCACGCCGCCACCCCATCCACCCAGGATCAACGTCAGCGCGCCGTCGCCGACAGGAAACGTCAGGCCACAGAAGAAGTCGTTCCCCTCGACGCGCCGACTCTCCAGCTCGAGTTCATAGTCGTAACGGGGGAACGCCCCGGTCCATCGAACACCAGTGGCCGGTCGGCCCGACCCGATTACCAGGCACCCGTCCTGGACCTCCACTTGGCCGCCGTCCTCAAAATCGTAGCCGCTGGCAACTTCCCAGCCGGCCAGTGATTTGCCGTCGAACAGCGGAGTCCAGCCGCCATTCCCGTTCGAGGACGATTGCCGAGTGTCCGCCTCATGGTCCTGGGCCGTCAGGAGGCCGGATCCAGCAAATCCAGCAAATGTCAGGGCGATGACCAGTAGCACGCGAATCGATGTCATAACGCTGCGCAACCTATGCAGGAGATCGAGGTGTCGAAAGGCCGAACGCCGGGGGCGCGCGGAATACGCACTCGACGATAAACCACCGAGCAGCCTGCGGTCAACCAGCGAGAAAAATGTGCAGCCACGTGAGGGGAACCGGCGGTCCACGGCGATCAGAGGGCAGACCGTGCCTGCAGCAAGGACGGCAGGTCCTGCCAGCTGACCTGTCACCCCTGTTTACAGGAGTTCACTTCACAGGAGTTCACCTATGTCCCCCGACAGCCACCACCCGCACTTCGCGCTGGGACGAATCCTGGCGACGCCAGGAGCACTCCAGGTGATCGAACACAGTGGCCAGACCCCGGCCGACTTTCTGAGCCGGCATGCCCGGGGCGACTGGGGATGCATATCCGCCAGCGACCAACAGCTGAATGATCGGGCGATCGAATCTGGAGCGCGGATCCTGTCCGCTTACGAGACCCTCAACGGCGTTCGCCTCTGGATCATCACGGACGCTCAGGATGCGGCGGGCCATCGTGAAAGCACGACAATCCTGCTGCCACAGGAATACTAGCGGGCCACACGCGCCGATCGGCCGCCGCTGCCCCCCCGCCCACTCCCGGCCGCACGCCGGGCCGGATTGTCAGCAGCCCTCTTGTGGGGGTTGTTTCCGAAAGCCAAAATGGCGGGTACAGCTGTGCGGCTTCGGGCAGTGAAGCGCGCTAAACCGCCCATTCATCCCAAGCAGAATAAACGCGTGCTGGCTCCTGATTCGCGCACAATCGTTTCGCGCCATTGTTCGACACGTCGACAAGGCTTAACCTATACTAGTCAAAGCACTGTTCGTAACCTGAATATGCGTAACGTGTTTTGTGATTTTGTACAAACCGGGTGGTGGGCGTTGCAAGAACGCATGCGGTGCAGCGCTGGCCTTAGATTTGTCAAAATCGGCAAAATGCGCATTCAGGCACGTCACTTGCTGCCTAAAAGGCGGGTTGTTATAGATAGGGGTTTCCCGTCGGTCGGGAAATCTCGGCAACTTTCCCCCCCAAAGACTGCCGTTGGCCGGGTGAGGTTGGCGGTCAGTTCCAGCCTGTGTTTTCGTGCCGTGAGGGCACCAGGAATGTGCCAACAAGGAGGTGTGCCGTGGGACGGGTGACCGAACCGTCAGCGGGACATCAACAGGGCCTCGAGTGGTGCTGTTCCTGGACAACTGTTGATTCTGTTGTTGTATGTTTCGAACTTCGCTCGAGCTTCTGGAGGTTGAAGTCACCATGAGACGACGAGTTGTGTTGATGGCTACGATTGTATCCATCGTTGGGTTAGCTTTTCTATTGTTCGGCCTCGGCCCGGCGACGCAGGCATCGAGTGATGTAGCGTACGGTTGGGCGGCCACCACGTCTGCGGCGGCCACCACGTCGGCGCCCGCTACGACCTGTGCTCCGGCGACGACCTGTGCGCCGAAGACGACCTGTGCGCCGAAGAAGAAGTGCCGTGCGCCTCGCGTCCGCGATTGCGCTCCGGCGACGACCTGTGCTCCGAAGACCACGTGTGCTCCGAAGGCCAAGCGGGCTGCGAAGACCACGTGCGCTCCGAAGACCACGTGCGCTCCGAAGGTTGTCTGCGAGCCGGCTACTACCTGTGCTCCGAAGACGACCTGCGCTCCCAAGAAGGATCGCAATGGTCTGTTTGGCCGTCGCGCCAAGACGACTTGTGCGCCGGCCACCACCTGTGCTCCGAAGACCACCTGCGCTCCGGCTACCACCTGCGCCCCGGCTACGACCTGTGCGCCCGCGGCTGCGGACGATGTGGCTCCGGCCGACGCGGCTCCGGCTGAGGAAGCTCCGGCTGCCGAGGCGGCCGCCGAGGAAGCTCCGCCTGCTGAGCCGGCCCCTGAGGCTGCTGCTGAGCCGGCCGCTCCTGCCGAGCCCGCTCCCGCCGAGTAGTACCTGCCGAGAGCTGGCTTCAAGTCCACTGCATGCGAAGCGTCAGGGTTGACGCGGCGAGATGTGGTGCAGTAGAAGATACTGATTAGTTGCCTAGACAGCCCAGGTCGCACGCAAGTTGGACCTGGGCTGTTTTTTGTCTCCAGCAGCGTGCAGGTGGGATCGCGGCATTGTCGACCTCCGTCATTGACTCGACCGACTCCCTGAACTCCAGGCATCTGGCAGCCGGCCGCCTCGGCGTCGCCTGGAGTATCGGGTTGGGGCTGTGCGCAGCATGGCTGGCTGCGGGTTCGCTGGGCACCCTGACCACGTCGCTGCAGGCGACGCTGTCCTGGCTGCTGCTGGGAGCCGCCGTCCTCTGTGCGCAACCCCGGCTGAAACCTGGCGGCTGGTGCGTTCTGGCTGGCGCCATTCTGGTGCTCGCCGCGGTACCAGCCATCGTGGCGCCGGTGCGGCAGGGCCTGACGCTGACCGTCGCGGCGGTGATGGGGGGGATGGCGGCCGGACTGGTGGATCCAGCGCGACGTCTGATGTTGGCAGGCGCGGTGGCCGTATTGACGCTGGCGGTCTATCGTCTGGCGCAGCAGTCGGTACCTGCCATCTGGATGCTCAGCGATGCGCTGGGCGGTCTGATGGGATACGTCGCTGCTGGCGCGCTTCGCAGGCCACTGGCGGTCGGCGCGAGCTTTGGCGGGCTCGACCTGGTGATCGTCATGGGCGTGTTCTGTGCTCTCTGGGTGCGGGCTTTGCGTGGCCCGCGTCTGGCATCGGCGCTGTTCGCGGTGGGGGCGATTGGGGCCGTGCACTTCCTCTATCTGACGATCCTGGCCTGCACGCCCGAGATCCTCAGCCGTCTGCCGCCGGTCGAGCCTCCGGCGATGGGCAACCCGTACGTTCCGCCCCCGTTCAGCTGGCTCCTGGTCGTGCGCCAGCTCTTGCCCTGGAATCTGCCGGCCCTGGCGGCGCTTCTGTACCTGGTGCTGGTCGTCGTGCTGATCCGGACAGGCGTTTATCGGGTGGACAGCCCCGAGCTGGCGATGTCGGCGGGCCGGCGTGACGCGGGGTGGCGCGCGGTGGTGATCTTGTTGGGCCTGGCCCTCATCCTGCCCTGGTGCGGGCTGTTCCGCACTGGCCAGAGCCTGGCGGGGAAGCGGATCGTGGCCAACATGCACGGGCAGCTCGATTGGGAAACACCCCAGCACGATGAGTACGGGCGTGAGCAGGCCGGCATGTACGTCATGCTGCCCTCCTTCGTCGCCAGTCTGGGGGCGGAGTTGCAGCTCTCATCGGACCTGAGCAGCGCTGATCTCGCCTCCGCGGACGCCGTGCTCCTGCTGAATCCCGACACCGAACTGTCGTTAGAGCAGCAGGATCGAGTCTGGCAGTACGTGCGCGACGGCGGTTCGATGCTGGTCGTGACCGAAGGCTTCCTGCCGGAGAATGGACTGGAGCGGCGTGTCAACGAACTGCTGCAACCGACGTCAATATCGGTCCATCGCGACGCGGCGATGTCCGAGACCACAGACTGGTGGGGATCGATCCGCGCCTTGGAGCATCCGGCCATGACGTCGGTCTATCCGGCTGCGCGGCGGGTGTTCTCCGATCTGGGAGCGTCGGTCGAGGTGCGCTGGCCGGCGCGGCCCTTGGCCCTGGGGATCTGGGGATGGAGCGCGCCGGAACAAGGGGCGACCTTGATGGGTGCTGCCAGCCTGCTGCCCGGTGCCCGGCTGGGGGACCTGGTGCTGGCTGCTGAACAGCGCGTGGGGGCGGGCCGTGTCCTGGTGTTGGGTGACCGCTACAGCCTGACGAATGAGGGGTTGGTCAACGGCCACACGTTTGTCGCGGACCTGTTGTCCTATCTGGCTGCACCCACCTCCGGTCCCCAGGCGATGTGGCGCCAATTCGGCACGGTGCTATGCCTGGCCGGCCTGTTGGGGCTGGTCGCGTGGCACATCAGTGGGCCCAGGCTGATGGCCACTTGTGTGTTGTTGGCCAGTTCGCTGGCGCTGGCCCAGCTGGTGATCGCCAGCAGTTCGTCGGTCATGCCCGACGGCACGCAGCGACTTGCCGGTGCAGTTCACACGCCACCGAACCGTGTGGCGTACATCGACGCCACGCATCTGGAACCGTACAGCGTCCGGGACTGGTCGTTCGATGCGCTCAACGGCCTGGTGCTGAATCTCGCACGCAACGGCTACCTGCCGCTGGCCCTCCACGAGTTCGACGCCGCGCGTTTGGAGCGGGCCGGTCTGTTCGTGTCGATCGGGCCCGCGCGGGCGTTTTCGAGCGCTGAACGGGCGTGTCTCAGGCAGTTTGTCCAGCGCGGTGGCATCTTGATCAGCATGGTGGGAGCGGAGGAGGCGGCGGCCAGCGCCGCACTGCTGGCCGATTTCGGACTCCGCGTGCCACCCTCGCCCGTGCCCACCTGCGGCACGGACTTCGAACCGGAGCCGTTTGGACGCACACGCGCCAACTACCTGGAGGTGTCACAGGAAGCGGATAGCTACCTGGTGGCGGCTCGGCTGCATGCCGCCTGGCCGGTCGAACCGCAAGTCCAAGAGGCAGAGGTACTGGCCTACGGGCACAATCAACTGCCCGTCGTCCAGAGCGAAGCGGAATTGCCCGTGATCGTTACCTGCCGGTTCGGGCAGGGACAGGTCGTACTGATCGGCGACACCTGTTTTGCGATGAACAAGAACCTCGAATACATCGGTGGTGAACCGTTTCATGGTGCGTACGAGAACGCGCACTTCTGGCGCTGGCTGCTGACGCGGTTACAGGGTCAGCCGGAGTGGGTGCCGCCGCGACCGCCAGCACGCGTGCAGGAACCGGACGACGAGGCGGCTGAGGTTGCGCCGGAGGAGGACATGCCGGAGGAGGAAATGTTCCAGGAGGAAGCGCCGGAGGAGGAAGCGCCGGAGGAGGAAGCGCCGGAGGAGGAAGCATAGTGCGGATCTGGTTCGCGACAGCGTTTCTGGCCAGCGCGTGGTTATTTGGCCTCGGCTATTTCACGCCGGTCCACCTGGTGGCCTGGATCGGTGCGGTGGTGGTCGCGGTCCTGCTGCTGGGCGATGTGCCCGTTCGCCTTCCACGGCGGGGTGAACGCGGGTTGGCACTGCTGCTGGTGCTGCCGGCGCTCTGGCTGGCGCCGTTTCCGTATTGCAGCATGCCCATTCTGCTGAGTTGCGGGCTGCTGGCATCACTGCTGCCCGTGCGGGGCACGAGCATGCGGTTTGTGACGCGCGGGTGTTTGCTGGCCAGCCTGATTCTCCTGCCCCAGGCGCTGCTGCTGCTGGGCTACCAGAATCTGACCGCGCGCTCACATGCGTTGCCCCACGTGCTGGCAGCGCCCGTAGCCGGCATCCTGCGACTGCTCGGCGCGGACGTGGCGCTGGATGGCACATCGCTGGTGCTGCAGGACACGGGGGTCACCGATCGGATCGCGGCGAGCTGGGAGCTGTTGTGGGACCCGGCCACGGCCAGCGTCGTGGCGGGTGGGTTGGTAGTGCTGGCCTACCTGGCCAGCTTGCGCCGGCATGCGCCGGGGCAGTGCCGAGCGTTTCTGCGCGGCGCAGGGGTGCTGTTGCTGGTGACGCTCGCCTGGGCGCCGCTGCGGCTGGCCCTGCTGGTCGCGCTGGTGCTGCAGCAGCAGTTGCGGGCCGATGTGGCGGCGTTCCCCAATGTGGGGCAGATTCTGGTCAGTTCCTGGGTGCACGCGGTCCTGGTGTGCGCGTGGGCCGTGGTGCTCGGCCGCCTCGTGCCGCTGCCTGGCCCGCGTTTGTCTGGCGCCGCCCCCGCCCGGGCGCAGGCCAGTCGGTGTCCGGCGCGCCTCCGGCGGCGTGGCGCGGTCCTGGCCGCGTATGCCATTGCCGTGGCGATGCTCGTCTTTCTCTACTGTTGGACGCCGGTCGGTGAGCGGAAGGCGGGACGCGTGATGGTAGTCGAGCGGCATTCCGCCTGGGAGCCGACGACGGAGCCGTACGGTACGGAAGTGTATGGCGAGGCGGGATCCTACAATTATGCGGCCATCTACGCCTATTGCAGCCAGTATTACGACATGTCGCGCCTCGCGGCCGACGACCCGCTGGATGATGGAACGCTGGAGTTGTGTGACGTTCTGATCATCAAGACCCCCACGGCGCGCTACGCCCCTGAGGAAGTGGAGGCGGTGGTCAGGTTCGTCGACCGCGGCGGTTCGCTGCTACTGATCGGCGATCATACCAACGTGTTCAACATGAACACTTACCTGAACGACATTGCCCGCCACTTCGGGTTCACGTTCCGCAATGACCTGTTGTTCCGCGTCGGTGATCCGTACCGCCAGCAGTACCGGCCGCCGGCGCTGGCGCATCCGCTGCTGCAGCACGTGCCGCCCATGTCGTTTGCCGTGTCGTGTTCGATCGATCCGGGATCGTCCCGCGGCTCGATGGTGATCCGCAACGTAGGGTTGTTCAACCTGCCTCCTGCATATCAGGAATCGAACTATCATCCGCAGGCCGAGTATCGGCCATACATGGAGTACGGCGCCTGGTGTCAGCTCTGGAGCACCGTCTTCGGGCGTGGCAAGGTACTCGCGTTCGCCGACTCCACGCTGTTCTCGAACTTCTGCGTCTACCAGCCGGGCAAGACCGAGCTGTTCATGAGCATGGTCGAATGGTTGAATCACCACCCGGGCCGCGGCGTCCCGCGGAATCGGGCGCTGTGGATCCTCACCGCGCTCGTCGCGTGCGTGCTCGGCTGTCTGGGGCTGCGTGAGAAGGCCGGTGCCTGGATTCTGGTGTTGTCGGTCACCTGGTGTGCCTGGAGCGTAGCGGTCGGCGGCACGCTTCACCTGCACGGGCGTGCCCTGCCGCTGCCCGCGAAGAAGCAGTCGCTGCAACACGTGGTGATCGACCGGTCCCTGTCGACCGTACCGCTGTTCACGGGTGCGTTCGCCGACGACCCGGAAGGAGGTGGTTACGGGCTGCTCGAACAGTGGATTCCCCGCGTCGGGAATTACACTTCGCGGCGCGGCGGCATGGAGGTACTCTCAGGCGATGCGCTGGTCGTGATCTGCCCGACGCTGCTGCCCGGTCCTCAGTTTCGCGACGCGCTGCTGGACTGGGTCCAGTCGGGTGGCCGTCTGCTGGTGTTCGACACGCCCGACGTGGAGGAGTCGACGGCCAACAGTCTTTTGCAGCTATTCGGGCTGACATCGATCCACAACGCGGCGGATCAGGAGGACGAGCCTCTGCGTCTGGCGGAACCGTCGCTGGAGACGCCGCTGCAGGCCGCGTGCGAGATCCAGGGGGGCGAACCGTTGGCGTTCTGGGGTGAGGTGCCGATTGCCGCGCGGACCCGCTTTGGAGACGGCTGGGTGACTGCCGTCGGGTTCGGCTCGTTGTTCAATGATGCGAGCATGGGTTATCACTGGCTCGAGCCGCCGGGCGAGCCGCAGCTGCAGCGGTACGAGATCCTCTACGCGCTGCTCCGCGCCGCCCTGCAGGAGCCTCCGGAGCGGTGACGCCTGCTGGAGTACCGCCCTCTTGCGCTGCCGTAGCTCCCGGCCGAGTGATTCCCTGGGCGGCTGCAAACGCCGGCGCGACGGCTTGTTCTCCCGCTGGTTCGTCTCTAGTCTGATAGCCCGAATCTGCGGCACGAGCGCGCGGAGGGGCGCTGTCGCTGGGCCCGACCGGCGCAGAGTCGAGGGGGGGGCTGTTCGGAGGGAAAAGAGCATTCCTTGCGGCGCAACGACATTCGCAATCTGGTGATTATCGCGCACGTGGATCACGGCAAGACGACGTTGGTGGATTGTCTGCTGCGCGAGTGCGGGCAGTTCCGCCAGTCGCAACTGCAGGGGGAACGGATACTCGATGCGAACGACCTGGAGCGCGAACGCGGGATTACGATCGTCGCGAAGAACATTGCCCTGCCGCACAAAGGGGTCAAGATCAACGTCATTGACACGCCGGGGCACGCCGATTTCGGGGGCGAGGTGGAACGGGTGGTCAGCATGGCGGATGGTGCCTTGCTGCTGGTCGATGCGGCGGAAGGTCCCATGCCGCAGACACGTTTCGTACTCTCCAAAGCGCTGGCCTGCGGTCTGCAGCCGATCCTGGTGATCAACAAGATCGACCGCCCGGACGCCCGTGCCCACGAGGTGCTCGATGAGACATTCGAGCTGATCATGGAGCTGGCCGGCGACGAGCGTCTGAATGACCTGCCTTACGTATTCACGACGGCCAAAGAGGGCTACGCGACGACGGATCCCCACGTGCCGACCGGCTCGATGCAGCTGCTGTTGGACCTCGTCCTGGAACATGTTCCCGGCCCGGCCGTCCAACCGGCGGCGCCGCTGCAGATGCTCGTGACGACCATTGACTGGTCCCAGTACGTCGGGCGGATCGCGATTGGCCGGATTGCGGCCGGGACGATTCACAGCGGCCGCCGCGTCGGGCTGTCCCACAAAGATGGGTCGATCACGCCCGCGCCCGTCGCGTCGCTCATGGTGTTCCAGAATCTGGACCGCGTTGAAGTGGCATCTGCCAGCGCCGGGGACATTGTCGCTGTGGTGGGGCTGGAGGATGTGGAGATCGGAGACACGGTGTGCGATCTCGAACGGCCGGTACCGCTGCCGCGTCTGGTGGTAGACGAGCCGACCCTGGAGATGATCTTCACGATCAACTCGTCGCCGCTGTCCGGGCGGGATGGCAAGTACGTGACCAGCCGGCAGCTGCGGGAACGGCTGTTTCGCGAGCTGGAAGGCAATGTCGCGCTGCGGGTGCGACCGGTGGAAGGGACCGACGGGTTCGCCGTGGCGGGCCGGGGCGTGTTGCACCTGTCGGTGCTGATCGAGACGATGCGCCGCGAAGGGTTCGAGTTTTCCGTGGGCAAGCCGCGCGTCATCTACCGTCTGGTGGGCGGTGTCCGACACGAGCCGTTTGAAACACTCATCGTGGAGGTGCCGGCTGAGTATCTGGGGCGGATCATGGAACTGGTGGGGCAGCGGCGCGGCAAGCTGGAACACATGCAGCCGCGGGGCGAGTACACCTGCGCCACCTTCCGCATCTCGGCCCGCGGGTTGATCGGGCTGCGCACCCAGGCGCTGAATGCCACGCAGGGCACGGCGCTGCTGCATCACCGGTTTGCCGACTATGGCCCCGTGGAAGATGAGCTGCCGCGGCGCTCCAACGGCGTGCTGGTATCCAACGTTAAAGGACGCGCCGTGGCATACGCCCTGGCCGGACTGCAGGAACGGGCCGAGATGTTCGTGGCACCGGGCGACGACATCTATGAGGGGATGATCGTCGGCGAAAACAGTCGCGAAAACGACCTGACCGTCAATCCGGCCAAGGAGAAGAAGCTGACCAATATCCGGGCGGCTGGCAGCGACGAAAACATCCTGCTCAAGCCACCCCGCATCATGTCGCTGGAAGCCGCGCTCGAATACGTCGAAGAGGATGAGCTGGTCGAGGTGACGCCCCGCCAGATCCGGTTGCGAAAAATCCTCCTCCACGAAATCGATCGCCGTCGGAAGGCACGCGCCACGTAGGCCCGCCGCCCCGCGTCGCTCTGCTGCCCCGCACATGCAAACCTGGCGGCCGTCCGCGGTGACGGCTGTCTGGGCCAGGCCAGTGGTCGGCGGCAACGCCTGCGAATGCCTGCGATCCCCTCCCTGCTTTTTTCGGAATTCCTGAGGGGTGCGGCGCCGCGTTGGCGATTACCGGAGGGCCACCACCAGGGGCTGCCATCAGCGGCGTGAGCCGCCGGGCGGCCCGCGACCGGGGTGCGACGCTGAGGGCCATCGATGATGACATCGCGCAGACGGTTTCTCGCCGGGATCCTGTGGCTGATCGGTCTGCCTGCTTCTGCGATCGGGTGCGCGGAGCAGCTGGTGCCGGCTGAAACGCACGCACCACCTCCGGATTGCGAAGGGGACCTGGTCGTGGAACCGGAACTCGATGAGGCTGAACCGTGACGGAAGACGTGTCTCTCAGTCGCTTGCCGCCGCGCCACCGGCTTGCCATGACGCTGGTGGAACTGCTGGTGGTGATCGCCATCGTGGCCGTGCTGGTCGCTGTGCTCCTGCCGGCCGTGCAGGCCGTGCGCGAAGCGGGCCGCAGGCTGCAGTGCCAGCACCATCTGCGGCAGATCGCGCTGGCCATGCACGCCTACCACGACACACATCGCAGGTTCCCCTATGGTGTCAATGCCGGGTGGGGACATTCGTGGTCCGCACACCTGCTCCCATACGTCGAACAGGCCGCCCTCGCGGAACAGATTCCGTGGACCGAACGAGGATGGTGGCGCGGCACGGATCCGTACAGCCGATCGCTCCAGCAGCTGGTGCGCACCCGCATCCCACTGTTCCGCTGCCCCTCGCAGGGTGATCCGCTCACCGCGGACCTCAATCAGATGACGCAGCGGTACGTGACGAACTACCTGGCATGCGCCGGCAGCGATGCGACCCACGACAACCTCGGTCCACACGGCATGGACCAGTCGAACGGCATGTTTCGTGCTGCCCTGTTCAACCGCCAGCCGCAGCCGCCCACACGGATCAGCGAAGTGATCGACGGCACAACTCATACCGTCATGCTCGGTGAGGCGACGTTCGTCGTCAACGAGGCCGCTGGCTGCTGGATCTGCGATCGCTTCTATCTCTACCATCCGAACGCCGACAGCGGCGACGGAATGGACTTCTCCGAAGCGCTGGGGTCCACCTATTACCCCAGCAACCTGCGCACCGGCAGCGAACAGCGGCGCGAGCTGGCGTTCAGCAGCTATCACCCGGGGGGCGTACAGGTCGCGCACGCTGACGGATCCACGCACTTCTTCCAGGACTCCAGCGATCTTGCGGTGTGGCACGCACTCGGTTCGATGCGGCAACACGATATGCCGACCGAGTGATGGGCTCACGGTGCCCTGTGTCCTGTACGTGGTACCCGGGCTTGTCGCGGTCAGTGGACATTTGCGCAAACCGTCATCCCTGCCGCTCTCACTCGCGGGACCACCGACTGCGTTGACCGGCGATTAACCTGTCCGGGTTGTCTAGTAGGGCTGCGAATCGGTAGCTCGGGAGATGTCGTCCAACAGTGCATCGGTCTCTACCAGCGGCGGCATCCAGTGTCCGCCTTCGATCCATCCCGCTCGTTTCCGCCGCTCCCGTTCGCTCCAGCGCGCTTGTATCTTCTCGCACGCCTGCCGGATGTCGTGCGAGGTCGGCATAAATACCCGGCTCTCGCGCTTGTTGTACCTCATCAGACTGCCTCCTTCTCTTCACCCCCCCTGCGCTGAATTCTACGGAGCCGGGGGAGAAAAGTCTCGGAAGTGGTTGGCGACGCCGGCAATCCCACAGCCGACCTGGAATGCCGGAGCTTCACAACCGGGCGAACCGGGCCAACGGCCTGGAGGACACATGCAGGTACGCGGGTGTTGTCGACACATCAAAATCCCAGGCCGGCAGCCAATCTCGAAGTGTTCGAGTGTACCGGGGGCCATCAGTTGGCGGAGAAACTGTTGCGGGCCGGCACTATCCTGTGGGAGAATGTGCGGGTCCAGTCGGATTGCGGGTGGCGCCCTGACGCTGCCCACGTCTTTCCGGTCCCCCCTTTCAGCATTCGTCATACGGGAACGTGAACATGCACCGAACGATCTGTGGTCTGGGTTGCGGTATGTGTCTTGTCATCCTGGCAACTGCGTTGCCAGCGGCGGACGATACGGCGCGCATTCAGCCGTACGCGCGGAATCCGAGCTATTGGCAGTACAAGGGGCAGCCGGTGTTGCTGCTGGGGGGCAGCAAGGATGACAGTCTGTTTCAGATCCCCGACCTGCGGGAACACCTGGAGGCGCTCCACGCCGCAGGCGGCAACTACATCCGCAACACGATGAGCGACCGGCCCGACCACGAGTTCGAAGTCTATGCGTTTGGCCAGCTGCCCGACGGGAAATACGACCTCCAGCAGTGGAACGACGAGTACTGGCGGCGTTTCGAGAACCTGCTGCAATGGACCAGCGAACTGGACATCATTGTGCAGATTGAGGTCTGGGATCGGTTCGACTACAGCGACGGCGCCGACAGCCAGCGCTGGCAGAAACACCCGTTCAATCCGGCCAACAACGTCAACTACACGTTCGAGGAATCGGGGTTCGCGCCCCGGTATCCCAAGCATCCCGGGCAGAACGAACAGCCGTTCTTCTTTACCACACCGGAACAACGCAACAACCAGGTCGTCCTGCCGTATCAGCAGCGCTTTGTTGACAAGATGCTCTC
>Ga0123333_10002865_pt1 | contig 17182 bp, 12 predicted proteins | sample BioC12SIPDNA_3_FD_89957 | JGI IMG/M metagenome (GOLD analysis project Ga0123333, IMG submission 89957) | Anaerobic biogas reactor microbial communites from Washington, USA - Biogas_R2_B C12 SIP DNA | ecosystem: Engineered > Bioreactor > Anaerobic > Unclassified | place: Washington, USA... | reverse complement strand
GCTGCCCTGGTCTGGCTGCTCCTGCTTGGTAATCATACGCAGCAGGGTGGTCTTACCCGCCCCGTTTGGGCCAATCACCCCCAAGAGCGATCCGGGTGGGATTTGCACACCCAGGTTATCAATCAGCAGGCGCTCGCCATAGGCTTTGCTGACGCCGTCCAGGTCAATCACCACGTTGCCCAGGCGCGGACCGGGCGGGATGTAAATTTCAAGCTCTTCTCGCCGACTCTCATACTCCTGCGAAAGCAGCGATTCGTAAGCCGTCACGCGTGCCTGCCCCTTGGATTGGCGTGCCCTGGGCGACATGTGAATCCACTCCAACTCGCGCTGCAAGGTGCGTTGGCGTTTAGACTCAGACTTCTCTTCCACGCGCAGGCGCTCCTGCTTTTGTTCCAACCAGGAAGAATAATTTCCCCGCCAAGGAATGCCAAAACCACGATCCAGTTCCAAAATCCAGCCAGCCACGTTATCTAAAAAGTAGCGGTCATGCGTCACAGCAATGACCGTACCCTTGTACTGCTGTAAATGCCGTTCCAACCAGGCCACTGATTCCGCGTCCAGGTGGTTGGTCGGCTCGTCCAAAAGCAGGATATCCGGCTCGGTCAGCAGCAGGCGCGTCAGCGCCACCCGCCTTCGTTCCCCGCCTGATAAAACGCGGATAGGTGTGTCACCCTCCGGGCAGCGCAGGGCTTCCATAGCCACTTCCAGGTGGTTATCTAGGTTCCAGGCATCGTGCTTATCCAGTTCTTCCTGCAGTTTGGTTTGCTTATCAATCAACTTATCAAAATCGGCATCCGGCTCGGCAAAAGCTGCATTGACCGTGTCGTAAGCTGCCAACAGGTCCACAATTGGCTGGACAGCTTCGCGGATCACCTCGATGACCGTTTTGCTCTCATCCAGCTGAGGTTCCTGCTCCAGCATGCCGACCGTGTAACCCTTGGACATGGCGATTTCGCCGATGTAATCTGGATCCTTGCCAGCCATGATGCGCAGCAGGGTCGACTTGCCCGAGCCGTTCAGTCCCAAAACGCCGATCTTAGCGCCGTAGTAAAAACCAAGCAAAATATCGCGCAGAACCTGTTTGTTGGGGGGGTAAATACGCCCCACCCGAACCATTGAATAAATAACCTGGGTATCGTTTGTCATGTTCAGAATTTTACCTTAGATGATGAAGCTGTTAGGCATGGTGGATTAAGAAATCCTCAATCTCGTGAATAATTTGCACTGTTCCCGCCTCGATGCGCTGTGTGAGCGCATCTAAATCACTAAAATCCGGGTCATCCACCAGGATGTGCTCAATGACCGCATCTCGACCTGCCAGCGATTCAACCAGCTGATACTTTTCCCACCCAGCGGCTCTGAGTGCCTGCCAGGTTTGCTTTTGCACAGCCTTATTCGTCCCAGCTAACCACAGCTCAAATCGAAATTCTTGGTGCAGGAAGACAATCGCGATCTTGAGGTTGCGCTGTTTGAGCATTGGCGGGAACAGCGGGAAATAGGTCATGTCCATATAACCAAAATAAAAACTGCCCGAGCCTGCATATTTAGGATGTCGCAAGGTTAGGGTGTTGCGCAGGCTTAGCAGGTAATCCATCAAGCCCCGGTAGGCTTGGTTGATCACCCCCAGCTGCAGTTGTTTTTTATATTCCTTCATGGAGTCATTGAATGTGGGCATAAATTTATCCTCTGGGTTAGTTCTGTGTATTTACACGTGTAAGTTTACCATTGGAACATTTAAACATATCCCTTATCTTATGGATTTCCCTCTTTATCCCGCAGGGAGATCCGCCGAGCTTTGCGAAGCACCCCGTAGGGGGCACTTATTTTTTTCTGTCGGGGCGGGCGGATTTGCCACGGCTCTCGTAGGGAGATCCGCCGAGCTTTGCGAAGCACCCCCGTAGGGGGCACATTAAAAAAGCTGCTTCTCAGCAGCTTGTCGGGGCGGGCGGATTTGAACCGCCGACCTCACGGTCCCGAACCGTGCGCTCTATCCGGGCTGAGCCACGCCCCGAGAGAAAACATTATACCATCCACTCCTGATTTTGTGGTTTTCAATATTTAATTTGGATAAACATGATATCTGGATTTCAGTCACGTAGTGGCTAATAATTGGCAATCCTAAGCCAGCCGACCTTCGCGAAGCATCCCGAACCGTGCGCTCTATCCGGGCTGAGCCACGCCCCGCAGGTGAGTATTATACCATTCCCAAGCCGCGCTGCAAATCCAAATTTACCCAATTGCCTTATAATCAAGGCATGACCTTTCTTACCGTCCTCTCCTTGTTCCTGGCTGCGCTGGTACTGCTTTTCTTCGGCGGTTTTGCGCTGACGTCCCTGCGTGAAAGAGAGCCGCGCGCTGCCCTAGTGGCTAGTCTATTTACCCTGCTCACCACAGCAATCTTCCTCCTCGCCGCGTTCTCAAGCCCCCTGCTGCAGATTTGGATTCTTGGGCTGAGCGCTGCCATCCTGATACTTTTCATCCTGACGTTCCTGCTGCCCTTCGGCAGGGTTGATCACAAACTGGAACAGACATCTACCCCCATCGATGAACGCCGCGTAGTCTTTTCGCGGAACGAGTTGCAGCCGGGCAGCCAAGCCTACACCGATTACTACCAACAAAACCCGCAAGACCTCCCCAAAGATGATCTCTGGCGGGCTAACCCCGGTTTGCTCTCGCCCTATGCAGATTTTGCAGAGCCCTATTCTTTTGCAGCTGCTACTGCCAGCTTTGACCTGCTCAAACTATTGGCAAAGGCTGCAGACGGTCCTGTAGCATCCAAAAAACAAGCCTTAGCGCCCGCTGCAGCCAGCGCTTACATCAAATCCCTGGCAAAGTATTACGGTGCCTTAGAAGTGGGTATTTGCCCGCTCAACCCCAATTATGTGTATACACATCACGGCCGCGGTCCTGACCCCTACGGGCAGCCAATTGACCTAAACCACCACTATGCCATTGCCATGACCTTTGAAATGAAAGCGGATATGATCGCCAGCAACCCCCGCCCTCCGGGCATCATGGAGACCGGGCACGAATACCTCGAATCTGCCCGCACTGCCCTCCAGCTAGCCGCTGCCATCCGCAACCTGGGTTACCCAGCCCAGGCGCACTTTGAAGGCAATTACCAGGTCATCGCCCCGCCTATTGCCTGCGATGCCGGTTTGGGGGAACTCGGGCGTATGTCCCTGCTGATGACCCCCCGATTGGGTCCGCGCGTGCGCCTGGCTGTGGTCACCACCGATTTGCCCCTCCAGCCCGATCAACCCACACTCGATTCCTCGGTCATTGATTTCTGCAGGATCTGCAAGAAATGCGCCCGCACCTGCCCCTCGCAAGCGATCTCATTCGAAGATCGCCAAGTATCAAACGGTGCCTTGCGCTGGCGCATCAACCCCGAAGCCTGCTACACCTACTGGACCCAAACCGGCACGGATTGCGGGCGCTGCATGAGCGTCTGCCCCTATGCCCATGCGGATAGCGTTTACCACCACATCATTCGTTGGGGGATTCGCAAGTCCGGCTTCTTCAGGCGCGCAGCGCTGCTGATGGATGACCTTTTTTACGGTAAAAATCCGCTACCCCACCCAGCCCCTGCCTGGACCAAACCTGGCAGTAAAAAAACTTAGGGATAAAGCAGCACTTTCAGCACGCCTGGCTCAGCAGCTTTCTCAAGCGCTGCAAAGCCTTCTGCCAGGGGATAACGTGCACTGACCAGGGGCAGTGGGTCCACCAACCCGCTTTCCAGCAGGCGCAAGGCTGGCGCAAACGGCCCACAGCGCGAGCCCAGCAGGGTAATCTCATCCACTACGATCGCAGAAAGGTTGAGGCTGACATCCCCAGCAAAAGTGCTCTTGAGCAGCAGGGTGCCGCGCGGACGCACGGCTTGGCGCGAGAGTGCAAAACCCTCCGCTGAACCCGTCACCTCCACCACCAAATCTGCCATGTGTGCGCTTATATCTTGCGGCGTAATCCAGCGGATACCGAATTGATCCAGCAATTCCTGTGGTGCTTGTCTGCGCGCTACCACTTGCAGGTCACAGCCAGTAAGCTTGAGAGTCTGCGCAATCAACAGTCCCAGCCGGCCTGCCCCGACGACCAGCACGCGCATGCCAGGCCTCACTTGGATTTGCTCTTGGATTTCCAAGGCCGCTGCCAGAAGTTCGGTAAAGACAGCCTGCTCATCGCTCAGCGAATCCGGTACCAGGTGCAAATTACGAATCGGCAGCTTGAGGAATTCTGCAAACACACCGTCATAATCATGGATGCCCAGCGTACGGCGATTCTCGCAGTGCGTTGGCCTGCCAGCCAAGCAAGCCCGGCAGTGCCCGCAGGTGATGTTGATCTCGCCCACCACGCGCTTGCCTGCCAAGCTTGGATCTCCTGGCGCTTCCACCACCTCACCCACAAACTCATGTCCCAGGATGCCGCGGTAGGGGTAGTACCCCCTGGTCATCTCCAGGTCCGTTGAGCAGATACCTGCCAACCTCATGCGGATCAGAGCTTCACCTGCGACAATTTGCGGCAGTGGCAACCCATCCTTAAGCGTTACCTGTTGATTTTCAAGCCAAATCCCTCGCATTTATTCCCTCTTTTATCAGTCCTAAGCAGCGCCAAGCTTGGCTGCCCATTCATCCAATTCTGCTGCACTCAGAAAACCATCCGCTGCCCCCACAGCGCCAATCTTGTAAGAGGCAAAAATCACTGCCCGCTGCAATGCCCTCAGCGCATCGCCCTGGCGCAGGTATTCATGTAAAAAACAGCTAAACAGGGCATCCCCAGCGCCAATGGTATTGACAATCGCGCGGGTCTGCACGGCTGGCACGTAAATCGGTTTACCCCCATCCTCAACTAGCAGCGCACCTTTAGCCCCTAAGCCCACCACCACGATCTGCGTGCCGAAGCGCGCATGCATCTGCCTGGCAAAGTCCGCTGGTGGCAGGGGTAGTTTTTCATCGCTCATAAACACGATTTGGGCAGCTTTGAAAAAATCCTGGTGGTAGTCGTCATCCAGGCTGGCAATCGTATGCGCATCCGTGGCAATTGGGATGCCCATCTCTCCTGCCATTGCCAAGAGCGGGCGCGCAAAGTTGATATCACACAGGGCAGCTAGGTCGCAGCCTTGCAGTGCTTGGCGGGCAATTTCTAGTGGAAATTGCTGCTCCTGGATGTCTTTCAAATCGGTGTGAATCTGGCGCTGACCCTGCCCGTCATACAGGATGACCGATTGGGCAGTGCGTTCCAGGTCTGCGCGCACCAGGTCGGTAGGGATTTGATCGCGCGCCAAAGCCCGGTATACGGATTCACTGGCCAGGTCTTTGCCGATCAGTGATGCAAAGCGCACCTCATCCTTCAGGCAGGTCAGCGCCTTAGAAAGGTTATAACCAACACCGGAAACGCTGCTGTTTACGCCGTGAAAAGGATAGCGTACCGGGAAATAGGGAATGGGAAATCCATCCACCTTCAGGGTAGTTTCGATGTTGATCAAACCCGCCACAAAAATGCAGCTCATCTAGCCCCGCTGCGCCCAAATTGCCGCTCCAGCAGATCCGCGCTGAGATGGATCATCGTCGGTCGTCCGTGTGGGCAGGTGCGCGGGGATTGGCAGGCCTCCAGGTCCAATAGCAAAGCCTTCTGCTCATCGACCGTTAATACCATGCCGCCTTTGACCGCCATACGTTTACACACCCTGCCGGCGATGCGGGCTTCAATCTCCTTTTGCAAGGGCGTTTCATCTTCCTCAAATGCTTCTACCAGCGCTGTCAATGCTAACTGCGGGTCGCCTTTTTGGATAATGGCTGGGATTGCCCTGATCTTGTAGGCATTAGGCCCAAAAGCTTCCACGTCAAAGCCTAACTTGCCCAAGTAAGGCAGCTGTTCTTCCAGCAGCAGTGCCTTGTCAGCGGGCATCTGCACCACCAGGGGCTCTAACAGGGTTTGCGCTGGCACTGCCGCAGCCTGGAATTGGGCCATCAGCTGCTCAAACAAAACGCGTTCATGCGCAGCATGTTGGTCGATCAGGTAAAGCCCATCCGGGCCTTCCGCCACCAGGTAGGTAGACGCTACCTGGCCAATCAATCGCAGCAGGGGCAATCGCTGCGCTGGCAGGTTTGGCTGAGTTGGAACATAAGGCGTGGTTGGCACTGCCCCTTCCTGGGGTTCTGTGCGCACCTCCGCTGCCATTTGCCAGGCTGGGTCAGCTTGTCGTGCTTGCCCGCCCCACAGCGAAACCGGCCGCAGGGAGGGTACTGGCGTGTAGGCCAACAACCCGCGCCTTACAGCGCGCTGCACCTCGCTGAACACCTGGTCTGCTTCCCTGAAGCGCACCTCGGCCTTGGCAGGGTGCACGTTTACGTCCACCAACCCAGCTGGCACGCTGATGAACAACACTGCCAGGGGGTACCGCCCGACCATCAGCAGGGTGTGGTAGGCTTTGATCACTGCCGCGGTCAGGGCAGCATCTTGCACCCAACGCCCGTTGACAAAGAGCGTAATTTCCCGCCGGTTGGAGCGCGTCAAGGCAATCGGGCTGATGTAACCGTTGATGTTAATATTTGGCGCTTCAAACGCCAGATCGAGCATCTGCTTGGCATCCTCCAGCCCATAAAGGCTGCTGAGGATTTCACGCTGGTTGCCGTTGCCGCTGGTCTGCAGCTCCTTTTTGCCCTCCAGGCTGACGTCCCAGCGGATGTTTGGGTAAGCCAGGGCATAGCGCGTTAACAAGGCCATGATGTGGCGGCGTTCGGTAGAGTCTGCCTTGAGAAATTTTAGCCTGGCTGGCACGTTGAAAAACAAATCTTCCACCTTCACCAGCGTACCCTGCGGCGCACCTACTGGGCTGACCGGTTCTGCCTTACCCCCGTCAATGCGCATGCTAGCCCCAGTAAGCGCATCCGCGCAGCGCGAGGTCAATCCCAAACGGGCAACCGAGCCGATTGAAGCCAAAGCCTCACCCCTGAATCCAAGCGTACGGATGTTGAAGAGGTCTTCGGTCGTTTCCAGTTTGCTGGTGGCGTGCCTGGCCATCGCCAGGGGCATCTCTTCGGCTGGGATACCTACCCCGTCATCAGCCACCTCGATCAGTCGTTTGCCAGCGCCAACAACTTTGACCTTGATTTGCCCAGCTTTGGCGTCAATAGCGTTTTCAATGAGTTCTTTGACGACCGATGCCGGCCGTTCAACCACTTCCCCGGCTGCAATTTGTGAGGCGATATGATCAGGCAGGATATGAATAGGCATAGTAACTCCAGGTTCTAATTATAAAAGATTAATCTAATAGGTGCAGGATGGAATTGGATCGAGAAAAATCATTAACTTTCCTTTTGCAACACCTCTTTGGCAAAAACCAAATTTGGTTGGAATTTCCACCTAATCTGCATCAAAGAATGGTTAGTTAGATAATAAGAAATTTCGAATCCTTTTGAAATTAGTTTGTATTGATCTCTTGACAGAAATATACAAACTGATATACTTTGTATATATTAAGAAAGAAGAGCATACAAATTTATGAAAAACATACATGTAGGTTCATATCAAATGCAACCAGCTGGTTACAAAGCATTTATACCTGGTTCATTCCCACCTGCTGGTTTGACACAAACTCCATCATTTTTGCTTAAGAAAACAAATGAAGCCACAAGACTATTAGGTAAACTAGATGGTGTAACGTTGTTATTGCCTAATGCTGATTTTTTCCTGTTAATGTATCTAAAAAAGGATGCAGCATCTTCTAGCCAAATTGAGGGAACTATTGCAACAATGATTAACGCTATTGAGGCAGAAGTAAATCCAAATGCGAACCTACCAGAGGATGTTGATGATATTATACATTACATAAAGGCGTTAAATTATGGCATAAAACGCGTAAAATCAGAGAATTTTCCTGTTTCACTAAGACTAATAAAAGAATTACATTATCAACTTCTACATCAGGCCAGATCAAGCCATTATGCAAATCCTGGAGAATTTCGCACAACTCAAAACTGGGTTGGAGGAACAAAGCCAGATAACGCCAAGTTTGTTCCCCCACCTGTACCTTTTATGTTTAATGCCTTAGCAGACCTTGAAAGCTTCATTCATGCCGATGATGTTTTTCCCACAATTATCAAAGCTGGATTAATTCATGCTCAATTTGAAACGATACATCCGTTTTTGGATGGCAACGGCAGAACTGGGCGAATGTTAATCACAATTTACTTATGGCAGAAAGGTCTTATTGAAAAGCCTGTTTTATTTCTTTCATCCTATTTCAAAAAGCATCGACAAGTTTATTACGAAAAGCTGGAGGGTTATCATCAAGGAAAAGTAAATGAGTGGCTGGAATTTTTCCTAGATGGCGTAGTCGAAATTGCGACAGAAGCGATCCTGATTGCTGAAAAAATTACCCAATTGCGTGAGCAAGACATGTCGAAAATTCAAAGTCTTGGCAAACGATCTGCAAAAGTTGGTATGAGTATTTTACCTAGATTATTTGCACAACCAATTGTCAATGTGCAAACGATAGCCGAGTGGACTGGTTATACCTACGATGGTGCATACAAAGTGATTCAGCGTTTGCTTGATTTAGGAATTCTAAATGAGAAAGATCCTGACATAAAGTATGGTCAAGTCTATGTTTATAAAAACTATCTGGATATTTTTGCCTAATTCTTATGTTATTAGACTCATGAATTTTTCAAACTACAGATAATACTTCATAATCCAATCCAAAGTTAAACGCTTGCACAAAGAAACATAAATAAGAACAAAAATCTTACATCAATGTATAGTTTAGATTCTTCATAGGCAGTCAGGTATTACCCTTGTGTTAAAATTGATTTCGTATGGAGATTTCTGATCAAATATCAGGCATATTAGATACCCTGCCGGATAAGCCGGGCTGTTACCTCATGAAAGACAGTAACGGCCGCATCATTTATGTCGGCAAGGCTATCTCCCTGCGCAGCCGCGTGCGCTCCTATTTCCACGAGTCAGCTGATCATTCCTATAAAACCTACCAGCTGGTGCAGAATATCGCTGATATCGAATTTATCGTGGTCGGCTCAGAGCTGGAAGCCTTGATCTTGGAGATGAACCTGATCAAGCAGTACATGCCGCGCTACAATGTGCGCCTTAAGGATGACAAACGCTATCCTTACATCAAAGTGCACTGGCAGGATCCCTACCCCAAGCTGACCGTCACCCGCCGCATGCTGGATGACGGCTCGCGCTACTTCGGCCCTTACACCTCCGTCTGGGCCGTCCATCAGACCCTTGACGTTCTGCGTAAGATCTTCCCCTACCTAACTTGTGCACGCGAAATCACCGGCAAGGACGCCCGCCCCTGCCTTTATTACGATATCAAACTTTGCAGCGGACCCTGCATCGGCGCTATCTCGCAAGAAAACTATCGCCAGATGATCGATGACCTGTGCAAATTCCTAGAAGGGCGCACGGACCCCATCGTTAAACGCTTGAATACCGAGATGGAAAAGGCTTCTGATGAGCTGCGCTTTGAAAAAGCGGCTGCCCTGCGCGACCAAATCTCGGCCATCGACCGGGTTGTGGAAAAACAAAAGGTCATCTCCAGCGATCAAAAAGATTCAGATGTGATTGCCATGGCGCGCAGCGATGGCGAAGCCTGTGTGCAAATCTTCTTTGTGCGCTCTGGCAAGCTGATCGGCCGCGAATACTTTATCCTCGAGGGTACTGAAGAAGAGCAGGACGAGGAAATCCTTAGCGAATTCGTCAAACAGTTTTATGCCCAGGCAGCTTTCGTGCCTCAAAACGTGCTCCTGCCCAAAGAGCTGGAAGAAGCCCAAATTATCAAACAGTGGTTGAATATGCGCCGCGGGGGTGAGAAGGTAGAAATCTGTCTGCCTAACGGCGAACAGTCCAAAGACCTGGTCGACATGGCCACCGAAAACGCAGTGGAAACCCTGCGCGCCCTGCGCACGCGCTGGCAAGCTGATAAGGACAAGCAGCATGAAGCCCTAGGTGAGATCCAGCAGGCGCTTGGTTTGGCAGAGCCGCCCAACCGCATCGAATGCTATGACATCTCCACCATCCAGGGCACCGCTTCTGTAGGCAGCATGGTGGTCTTTGAGCAAGGTGTGGCCAATAAAAAACTTTATCGGCGTTTTAACATTCGTAACGTAGAAGGGCAGGATGATTTTGCCTGCATGGAAGAGACCCTCACACGTCGCTTCAGGCAGTGGCGCGCGCAGCAAGAAATCGCCCAAACTCCCGGTAAGAAAGTTGACCTGGCTTTCAGCCTGCTGCCTGACTTACTGATCGTCGATGGCGGCAAGGGTCAGTTAGCCCGTGCGGTAAAAGTATTAGAAGATTATGGCTTATCAGACCAGGTACCCGTGGCTGGTTTAGCCAAGCAGGAGGAAGAATTTTTCCTGCCAAATCGCAAGGAATCCATCCGCCTGGATGACCATTCCCAGGGTTTTTACCTGGTTCAGCGCATCCGCGATGAGGCGCACCGTTTTGCCATCACGGCGCACCGCAACCGCCGCGGGAAAATAGGCCTGGCTTCACGCTTGGATGCTATTTCAGGCCTTGGACCAGCCCGTCGCAAAGCTTTGCTGCTGAAATTTGGCTCAATTGATGGTATATTAGCTGCACCTGCAGAAGAAATTGCAGCGATAAAAGGCATCACGCTTGAATTGGCGCAAGCCATCAAGACACAACTGGAGTAATTATGGCAAAACAAAACCCGAAAAATAATAACGCCTACCGCATCATCACCGCTATCCTGGCGATAATCATTATCCTAGCAATGGTACTTTCGGCAATTCGATTCTAAAGAATAAGTCTTGGAGGTTACATGGATTTCATCGATGAATTAGGCTCTCAATTTATGGAGCAGACCAAGTATAAGAACATGGGCGCTACCCCGCAAAACCAGGGTGCACCTTACCCTGTGTATGTCAAACCCCCTGATCCAGGCACGCAGTTGATCGACCTGCCAGACCCAGCCTCGATCGACCTGGGGCATGTGGACTTGCGCCAAATCGTTGAGGGACGCCGCTCTGTGCGTCGCTACCAGACCCAACCGCTTAGCCTTGAGGAACTATCCTACCTTTTGTGGATGACCCAGGGCGTGAAGCGCATCTCCGAGAAATCAGGCCTCACCCTGCGCACAGTACCTTCCGCAGGGGCGCGCCACCCCTTTGAAACCTACCTCTCCATCAACCTGGTTGAAGGTCTGCAAACCGGTTTATACCGCTTTGTTGCCCAAAACCACCAGCTGGAAGTTATCCGCCTGGGTACAGACATCAACAGCGACCTGACCGCAGCCACGGGCGACCAGCAGCATGTGGCGGCCAGCGCGGTCACCTTTATATGGGTTGCCCACCCCTACCGCACCAGCTGGCGCTATAACTCACGCGCTTACCGCTACATCCACTTGGATGCCGGGCATGTTTGCCAAAACCTTCACTTGGCTGCGGAGTCTATTGACTGTGGTATCTGCGCCATCGGTGCTTATGACGATGATCATGTCCATGCTATCCTTGGCATAGACGGCAAAGCCCAGTTTGCCATTTACCTGGCTTCTCTGGGGAAGAAAATCGCTGAAACTGAAGCCTAACCTAGGCATGCAGCAAATCAAAGCTGATTTTGTTGTCCTGATTTCGGCTGGGGCAGAGTGGCGTGCTACGCTGCCCCTTTTAAACCAAATTTGGCAGTATCCAACGCCTTACGGGAAATACTTTTCCAAAGACATCAACGGGTCACAGGTCATATTCTTTCACGGTGGCTGGGGAAAAGTCGCCACCGCAGGTGCTACCCAATTTGCAATTGAACGATGGCACCCACGCCTGCTGATCAACCTGGGTACATGTGGGGGATTTGTTGGTTTCACAAATCTTAATGAAATCCTGCTGGCAGAGGAAACTGTCATATATGACATCATCGAGGGCATGAGCGATTTCGAAGCTGCTATCAAAAAATACAGCAGTCGGGCAGATTTTTCCTGGCTTGGGGATGATGCACCCGTGCCGATCCGACCTGCCAGGCTGCTCTCAGCAGACCGAGACTTGCGGCCAGAGGACATCCCCCAACTCATCAGTCAGTTCCAGGGCATTGCTGCGGATTGGGAGTCAGGGGCTTTTGCCTGGGTGGCTACGCGCAACAGAATTGACTGGTTAGTAATGCGCGGGGTGAGCGACCTTGTCGATGAAAATAAAAGTGAAGCCCTGGGTAATGTCCAGCTTTGGCAGGAGCGGACCAGGCCAATCATGAAGACCCTATTGGATTGCCTGCCCTGGGTTATCAAACGCTACCAAGAAAAACCAGTCGAAGTAGATTAGGGCACGCTAAAGCGCGTATCCTCGTAATCAGTAACCACAAAACCTGAAGAAAGATCATCCGCCTCGCGCAAAGATAGGGTCAGGTTGACGTATGGCGTGCAGGGCAACGGTGCATCCCAACACTGCTCCCCATCTCGAGGTGTATAAAGCATTAAACCTGAGTCCGTCCATACCTGGGTCAATGCCACCTGAGGCACTGCCTGGTAGCCGCTCCATGAGATATCTGCCAGGGTGTTGAAATTTAAGGCGTAAATGCGCAGGTATTGCAGGTTGCCAATTAGAACACCTAAAACAAACAGCAGCAGGTAAAATTTGGGCTTGAAAGTCCTTTGTGCTGCAGCAAAAAACAATAAAAGCGTACTTACCAAAAGCAGGAAAAAGGATGCATTGGCAAAACGTAAATCTGGTGCGCTGAAAAACCAGTACAGCAGCACCAAAACCAGGGGCAGCAGAACCGACCATTCCAGCCAAACCGGCCGGCTGGGTTTGAACTTTAAACCCAGCAAAAGCACACCTCCCAGGAGCATTATGGAAATAGCCAGGGGATAACTAAAAAGTGTCAAATTGCCCAAGTTAGCATCCAGCCAGGGCAAAAGCCAGTCCCAGTTGCCCAGAACCGCCTGCCAATGAACGTTTGGTAGGCGAGCCCAGGAAAAAATCCAATTTGCCTCGCTGATCATCGCCTCTTCTGGTACTGCCCATTCAAACGGGAAGGATAAGAAGGTTGAGGGGAAGAACATCGCCCCTGAGAGGATCAACCCCCTGCCAGCCCACAGCAGCCCAATCAATGCTGCTGGGATGAGCGGTTTAAGCAATACCTTTAGCTTGCCAGCGTAATTAACCCACAGGTAAAGCACACCATAAAGAATGAACGCCAGGTCAAACAGAACATTGCTCAGTTTAACAGTGATGCTGGTGGTGGCTAAGATAATGATCACAAACATTCCGAAAAGCTGTTGGCGCTCTCCCTCAAAATGCGCAGCCGCGGAGCGCGTCCACAAGACAAAAAGGGTCAACTGCAGCAAGAATATCGACATATCTGGCGTTGGCGAAGCAAACCCCTCCGACTTGAAAACCAGGTAACCCAGGATAGGCAGGCTGAGCAGCGCAGGCAGATACCTGAAAGGATGAGACTGCCACAGCAGGGCAGGTTTTTTCAGCGCAGGCCGCAGGTACAACAGCATCGACAGCAAGGTCAGCAGGAAAAGAAAGCTGTTGGCGATTGCCCGACCCTGGTTAAAGACCGGGAAGAAATTCAGTGCCGCATCATAAGTGAAAAACGAAGCATTAAACGCCATGTGGCCATCTAAATTCCCTAAACCAGGTACAATCGGGTAGCTGTTGATCCAGCGTATCGTATTGAGATGATATAGGCCAGTATCAAAGATGGTTGGGGACTGCATGGATTTGGATGCTAACCAGGCAGCTATGAACAGGAAAATGAAGATTATTAATGCCTTGTAAGTCCGGCTTTGCTTGTCTTGTACCAGGCGCGTTATGCTCAGCAAGACTGGTTTTAAACCAAAAGCAAGCCCAACCAGGAAAACAGGCAGGACGACATATAGGTTAAGCGGTAGGAAAAGGTGCAGCAATTGAAAGAGCCACAGGCAGGCAGCCCAGCCAAGCCAGACCAGGATCGTGCGGGGATGGATGGGAGAAAGCTCAATCCTAGCGAGGCGCATCAGCGCCAAGCCCCAGCCGTAAAAAGCGACAGCCAAAGTGAGGTAAAGTGTAAAAGAAAGCAAGAGCGATGTTAGATGTTCACCCATAAGCCTTCACCTGCTTTTTCACCCGTCCTGTGACTATTTAGCCAGTGTGATGAATGCAGTACTATTTGCCCAAGCGGCTGCGTTCGTCTTCAACAATCGCATGCTCCAGCTTCTTGAATAGGGGCACAGGCTGGTTAAAAGTTTTGTTTATTGGCAAAAGCACTGGCGACCACAAGTCTTGCCCAACAGAGGTCATTGCATTGTCATCACAGTATTCCAACACCAGGTGTTTACCCAGCTCATCTTCTACGGACTTGGTATACCCATAGCCAAAGATAGGCTGTGGGTAAGCCAGGCAGTCGTGCAAAGTTTGGCTGGTATGGGGTAAGAAAGGCGCAAACATCAGTTTCAGCCAGTCAATCGCCTGCAGGGCGGTATAAACGGACTTGGCTGCTTCGGCTTTATCTGATTTGATCTCAAACCAAGGCGCGTGCACGTCCAAGTACTTATTGACCTCGCTTGCCAGGGTCATCACTTCGGCAAGGGCTGCCCGCAGCTGAACCTTTTCCAGTTTGTCGCCCACCGAATCAAAGCCCGCCTTGATCGTTTCCAGCAATGCCAGGTCTGTTTCACGCAGCTCACCGGGGTCTGGGATCACACCTTCCCAGTGTTTGTATGTAAAGGACAACACCCGGTTCGCCAGGTTGCCCCAGGTAGCAACCAATTCGTTATTATTGCGCTGGAAGAATTCTTCCCAATCCCAGTCTGAATCACGATTCTCTGGCATGGCAGTGACCAGGTAATAACGCAGTGGGTCTGGGTCGTAGCGTTCCAGGAAATCCAGCCCCCACACGGCCCAGTTGGCGCTGCCGGAGATCTTCCGGCCTTCAAGATTCATGAATTCATTAGCTGGCACGTCGTAAGGCAGCACCAAAGGCTTCGGCTCAGTGTTGCCCATGGCTTTATCAAAAGCATCGCCCATGCCAATCAATTCAGCTGGCCAAATAACCGCATGGAAGGGGATATTATCCTTGCCGATAAAGTAAAAAGAGCGCGCCTTATCGCTAGTCCACCAATTGCGCCAGGCACCGCTTTGATTGTGTAATTCTGACCATTCCACCACACCCGAGAGGTAACCAATCACTGCTTCAAACCACACATACAGGCACTTGCCATCCCAGCCCTCAACCGGCACCGGGATTCCCCAGTCCAGGTCGCGCGTGATCGGCCGGCCGCGCAGCCCATCGGTGAGGATCTGCCCCAAAGATTGGCGCATGACGTTCGGGCGCCAGTAATCTTCGCGGGTTTTCAAAAAGTCAACAATTTCCTCCTGCAGTTTCGACAGGTCCAGGTAAAAATGCTCGGTTTCTTTCAGTTCAGGTGTTGATCCATCCACTTTCGAGCGCGGGTTTTGCAGCAGTTCAGCCTCAAGCATTTGCCCACAGCGCTCGCACTGATCTGAGCGCGCGTCTGGGTTACCGCAAATGTAGCAGGTACCCTCAACGTAACGGTCTGGCAAGAAGCGCTTTTGTGCCGATGAGTACCATTGTTTTTCGGTCGTGGTATATAAATAACCATTTTCTTTCAAGGCTAAAAACACTTTTTGGGAGATATCAAAATGATTGGAGGTATGCGTACTGGTGAAGATATTGTAATTGAGCCCTAATTTGAGGAACAGCGCCACGAAACTTTCATGGTATTGCTCGTAAATTTCAAGCGGGCTGGTGCCCTGCGCATCAGCTTTGACGGTGATGGGGGTGCCGTGCGCATCTGAACCAGAAACCATCATCACCTTCCTGCCGCGCAGGCGGTGATAGCGCGCACAAATATCAGCCGGCAAATACGAGCCGGTCAAGTTTCCAACGTGAATATTAGCGTTGGCATAAGGCCATGCAACTGCAATAAGAATATGCTCTTCCATAACAACCTCCAAAAAAATGCACAGAAATTTTATCATTAAACAAAAAATGGCTGAGGCGCCATTTGGTCTTGATTGAAACTGGTTATATTTTTGAGTATGTAAAGATCGCTTAAAGGTAATCTTTCAATTGTTTGGCACGGCGTGGACTGCGCAGGTGCCGCAGTGCCCTGGTCTCAATCTGGCGGATGCGTTCCCGCGTCAGGTGGAATTTCTTGCCCACCTCCTCCAGGGTGAAGGTCCGGCCGCTTTCCAGCCCAAAGCGTAAGCGCAAAATATCAGCCTCCCGTTCTGGCAGGGTAGTCAAGATCTCATCTAATTTGTCCCTGAGCATGTTCTGATAGGTGACGTCAGTTGGCGAAGGGGTAATCTCATCCTCCACAAACAAAGCCAGCTCTGAATCATCTTCGTCCCCCACTGGGCTATCCAGGGAAACTGGCAGCCAGGAGATCTTGATCATCCACTCGACCTTTTGCACCGACAAATTCATCGCATCTGCAATCTCTTGCGAGGTAGGTTTGCGGTTGAAGGCTTGCTCTAGCTCAAACATGACCTTGTAAAGCTGCCGCAGCCGGTCAATCATATGCACAGGGATGCGGATAGTTCGGGCTTGGTCGGCGATACTGCGCGTTATAGCCTGGCGGATCCACCAGGTGGCATAAGTTGAGAATCGAAAGCCGCGTTTGTAATCATACTTATCCACAGCTCGGATCAAGCCCAGGTTGCCTTCTTGAATCAGGTCCAAAAAAGATACCCCGCGCCCCATGTATTTCTTGGCGATGCTGACCACCAAGCGCGTATTGGCTTTAACCAGGTGTTCCCAGGCCTGGTCGCCCTCCAAGATAATTTCTTCCAGGATATGCAGCTGGGGGTCATCTTGCTCTGAAATGGCATAGGTCAGGGCGTGATCAGCGATTTTTCCCGCTTCAATTCGCTTTGCCAATAATACCTCTTCCTCAAAATTTAGCAGGGGCACGGTTGACATTTCTTTCAGGTACAGCCCAATGGTATCTTCAGAGCTGATCTTTTCAAAATCAGCAGCCAATTCCTCTTGAATGCTGGAAATTTCCTCTAGGTCAGCTTCTAGGGCATCTTGGTCCACAATTTCAATGCCGGCTTCTTCCAAGGCATTGATCAAACAACTTAACAGCCCCTCGCTAGCTTGGTCTTCACTGCAAATTTCTAAAAGGGCATCCAAGGTGACATAGCCCTCTATCTCCCCTTTCTCGACTAATTCTGCAAGGATTGCTTTAACTGGTTTT
>Ga0123333_10002860_pt1 | contig 17201 bp, 14 predicted proteins | sample BioC12SIPDNA_3_FD_89957 | JGI IMG/M metagenome (GOLD analysis project Ga0123333, IMG submission 89957) | Anaerobic biogas reactor microbial communites from Washington, USA - Biogas_R2_B C12 SIP DNA | ecosystem: Engineered > Bioreactor > Anaerobic > Unclassified | place: Washington, USA... | reverse complement strand
GTCTTGGTCGACCTGGCGGGTCGAGAGCGATCGACACGGGCACCCACAGCGGGCTCCCGCAGCGAGGAGGCGAGCTTGCTCACCTGCCTCGGCGACAGACGATCCAGTGTGGAGAGGTAGTCCCACTGGTCCTCGAAAGGCTCCAGCGTGGCCAGGTCGAGAAAGACGGTGGTGCCCAGTTTGCGCGACGCACCGTGCAGCGGGGCTGCGATCAGGTTGCCGGGTCCTTGCCCGGGCAGCACGTCCTGGGATGGGAAGAGGCGGTCATAGCAGCGCAGGTCCATCCGGCCACGGATCGCGATCGCCTCGCGCACAAGAGCGGTCCCCAGCTGGCGAGCCGTGGCCGCCGGCACCGGATGGGTGAAGAAGGTCCACACGTGCGCCCCGATCCCTGACCGCGACACTTCCAGTGCGGCTGGCGCCCCGACGGCTCGCGCGGCCTTGAGGTAGGCGAGTGCGTCGAGCATGGCAGCTTGACCGTCGAAGTCAGCAGTCAGCCAACAGGTCTGGTCGCCGCGCAGCATCGGATACAGCCCGATGTGGATGTCGCCCGTCAGATGCGCGGTGAGCACCTCCGGGGTGAGCGGTAGGTGCCGTATGTCGGAGGCTCGCCGTCCTTTGCGCCAGCCGCCCTCGACGGCGGGCATCCACCCCGACCTGCCGGTGCGTGAGTTCTCCCACCGCACGGCATACACGTCCCGCCTCGCGCCGAACAGCGCGGCGTAGAACGCGACCTTCGCCTGCGAGGGGGAATGCGCGTCCACCGGTCCCGGTGCCTTGTCGAACCACGCCTGCTGGGTGCCGCGGGCCGGCGCAGCCTCGGCCTCGGTCAACTTGAGAAGCTTGCGGAGGCGCGCGTTCTCGCGTCTCAGGCCTTCCAGTTCGGCTTGCAGGTCACCCACGGTGTCAATCCTGACGTCAGAGTGGGCCAGCCTGTTGGTGTGGGTCACGCCAAAGCCGACAGCAGGTCCTGGGCAAGGAGGCTGACCGAGGCTGAAACGGTCTCGGGGTCGCCGACGCCATCTTCCGCACGCCCGGCCATCGCGGACCCGATCGAATCCGGATCGGCGAAGAGTTGGCGGAAGTAGCCGAGTGCCTGCGTCGTACTTACCTGAGACAGTTCGTCGGCGAGGAGCCGTCGCAAGGTCACAGCAACATCCTGAGTCTCGGTCGCGACCAGCAGCCGGTAGATGTCGTGGGCGTCCTTGTCAATCAGACGATCGGAAGTTTCCACCCACTCACCCAGTTTGTGAGCTTCGCGACGAGGAGCGCAGCAGACCCTGCGACGTTGATGACGGCTCTCCGGCCATCATCGCCGAGCGATTCGACGGTCATCGGGGACTGGTCGATGATGGCAGCTTCAAGTCCCGTCGCGCGTCGTGCTGCGTGGTGGTCATGGGGTGGGATGCGGGCACTACGACGGCTGCCAGAACCGGCGAGGCGTTCGGGAACCATGAGGTCGACGGGTATCCCAGTCGGTGACATCCAGGCGCCGGGCTGTTTGCTGACAGGATTCAGGGCAAATCCTGCGTTAGTCATGGCCTCTTCGAGACGAGGATCCTTGCCGAGGGTCCGCGCGTCAATTGCGAGATCTGAGTCCTTGGTCGCCTCAGCGAGAGCGAACGCCGCATTCCCAGTGCGCAGGTAGATCGCCTGGGCACCGATGAGGATCACCGCGTCCTTGTGGGCTTCGAGCGCTGCAACCGCATCGAGCAGGGCAGCGCGAGCCTCAACGATCAGATTGTCGCCGCCAGGCATCCTCGTTCTCCTTCATCCAGTCCACCAGGTACTCACCTTCGGCGGGGTTCCGGCCCGGCCCCCCGAGGAGGTCGGCAGCGGCTTGGGTGGGGGCGACGAGGGTGATGTCTCGCCAGCTCGACGTCCGCTCGAAGACCACGGAGGAGCGTGGCATGGCAAGCAGGACGTTGGCGCCGGTCTCCACCGGCCGCAGGCCGAGTTCGGAGGCGAGCTCCACGACGTCCTCGGTGTAGACGAGACCCAGACGAGCTTCGGCATACGGCGCGTACGGCCTTGCGGCCAGCGAGCCGCTCACCGCGTAGCGCTGCGCCAGCTTCTGGTTGCCGAGCTTCTCAACGAGAATGTCCAGCCCGCGAGGTTCTATGAAGCCGCGCGTCGTGCTGGTGTCGAGATAGCGAGCATCCTGGCTCCAGCGCCGAAGCAGTTCGGGCCAGTCGACGGCAGTGATCGGCCCGCGTTCGACGCGGGTCAGCAGCCCTTCACCGACAAGGTAGTCGCTGAGGCGGTAGGCGGCACCGAGCGAGGCGCCAGCCAGTTCGGCGAGTTCGGCGACAGAGTACGGTGGAACGAAGTCGGCAAGCGCGCGGACGAGCTTGGCGGCAGGTAGGCCCTTGAGGCTGGTCGTCGGACGTCCGGGTCCCCTCCAAGGGTCAGCACTCGCACCCCGATCGGACAGCAGAATCAGCGGATCCTCCGAGGTCAGACACAGGTTCCCCGTTGCGTCGGCGTAGGCGATCCCGCGTTCTTGCAACCTGCGCTGCTGCTCCGAGCTGATGTAGCGAGCGACCAGCATCGGCCGAATCCGGTCCACCGTGGGAGGGGTGGTCGTCTGTTGGTCGAGGACTCGGTTGATGGAGCGGAGCAGGGCGCCTGACGTCAAGACACGTTGGGCCTCGACGACGTACGTCGCCACAGTCTGTCCCGCACGCAGGAGTTCGAGGCGAGAGTCGGGGCGGGGGTAGGTGTGGGATGAGTCATCGAGTCCGCCGACATCGGCCTTCGCCCGTACCGCCCAACCCGGAGGCAGCGCCGCCTGGACCCGTGCTGTGGCCATCAGTAGCACGTCGGTCCCGCTCTTGGGCTTCTCGCCGTACCCTTTGGTCGGCAGGGCAAGCGTGCGCAGGACCTCGACCACTTCTCGATAATAGCGTAGTTCCACGCGTTACGGAAGAACGTTATTACCGATAATTAGTCCGAGTGTGATCCGTCGGCGCGTGCGCTCAGTGCGCCGGAGGAGCAGGGTAGGTCTCTGCGCGACATCATTCAGACTGAGGCGAACATGGAGCGAGGAGCGACAGGGAATGGCGAACAGACTGGCGGGCGCGACCTCGCCGTACCTGCTCCAGCACGCTGATAACCCGGTCGACTGGCGCGAGTGGTCCGACGAGGCGTTCGCCGAAGCACGGGAGACGAACCGGCCGGTCTTCCTCTCCGTCGGCTACGCCGCCTGCCACTGGTGCCACGTCATGGCGCACGAGTCGTTCGAGGACGACGGCGTGGCGGAGGTGCTGAACGCCGGGTTCGTCCCGGTCAAGGTGGACCGCGAGGAGCGCCCGGACGTCGACGCCGTCTACATGGACGCCACGGTCGCCATGACCGGGCAGGGCGGCTGGCCGATGACCTGCCTGCTGACGCCGGAGGGCGAGCCGTTCTGGTGCGGCACCTACCTCCCCCACCCCCAGCTGCTGCAGCTCCTTCAGGCCGTCTCCACCGCCTGGCGCGAGCGCGAGGACGAGGTGAGGGCCAGTGGGGCACATGTCGTGGACGCCCTGACCCGCGCCCAGGCCGCGCCGGGCAAGTCTTTCGCGCTCGACGCCGAGGTGCTCGACGCGGCCGTCGCCTCCCTCACCCGGTCCTTCGACCAGGAGCACGCCGGGTTCGGCACCGCGCCCAAGTTCCCACCGAGCATGGTCTTGGAGTTCCTGGTGCGGCACCACGCGCGCACCGGGAACACGTCGGCCTGGCGGATGCTCGAGGAGACCGCTGTGGCGATGGCCCGGGGCGGCCTGTACGACCAGGTCGCGGGAGGCTTCGCGCGGTATGCCGTCGACCAGGCCTGGGTGGTCCCCCATTTCGAGAAGATGCTCTACGACAACGCGCTGCTGCTGCGGGTCTACGCCCACCTCTGGCAGGCAGCGGGCCAGGGCACGGCGACGCGCGCCCTGGCCGGGCGCGTGGTGCGGGAGACCGCGCACTTCCTGCTGACCGACCTGCGCACCGCAGAGGGTGGCTTCGCCTCCTCCCTCGACGCGGACACCGACGGGGTCGAGGGCGCGACCTACGTCTGGACCCCCGGGCAGCTGGTCGAGGTGCTCGGCGACAACGACGGTGCCCGGGCGGCCGAGCTGCTGTCCGTGACCGCCGGAGGAACCTTCGAGCACGGCTCGTCGACCCTGCAGCTGCACTCCGACCCCGACGACACGAACTGGTGGGCCGCGGTACGCAACCGGTTGCGGGCGGCTCGCGCGGCGCGGCCGCAGCCCGACCTGGACGACAAGGTGGTGACCGCCTGGAACGGCCTGGCGATCGCCGCGCTGGCCGAGGCGGGCTGGCTGCTGGAGGAGCCTGACTGGGTCGAGGCCGCCACGGCCGCCGCGACGCTCGTCACGGGGACCCACGTCGTCGACGGGCGGCTGCGACGCAGCTCCCGGGCGGGACGGGTCGGCGCCGCGGAGGCGGTCGCGGAGGACTACGGCGACCTCGTCGAAGGCCTCGTCGTGCTGCACGCGGTGACCGCCGACCGCCACTGGCTGGAGCTCGCCGGCACCCTCCTGGACGACGCGGTGGAGCGCTTCAGCGACGGTGCCGACCCGGCACCGGGCGAGCCGCTCGTCATTCACGACACCGCCTCGGACGCCGAGCGCCTGGTCCTGCGACCCCGAGCACGGGGGGACAACGCCGAGCCCTGCGGCCAGTCGGCGATCGCGGGTGCACTGCTGGCCTACGGCGCCGCCGCCGGGTCGGGCCGACACCTGACCCTGGGCCGGCAGGCGCTGTTGCCCATGGGGGCGATCGCGGCGCGGGACCCACGCTTCGCCGGGTGGGCACTGGCCGTCGCCGAGGCGGGCGCGGCCGGTCCGCTCCAGGTCGCGATCAGCGACGGCGCCGGCCGGGAGGAGCTGGTGGCGGCGGCACGCACGTCGGCGCCTGCCGGCTCCTTGGTGGTCTTCGGCCACGCCGGGCAGGTCCCCCTGCTGGAGGACCGGCCGTCCGTCGACGGCCGGGCCGCGGCCTACGTATGCCGGGGCACCGTCTGCGGACTCCCGGTCACCGGTGGACCGGCCCTCCTGGAGGCGCTCCGCGAGTGACCCCGGCTACCGTCCGCCGCGCCGGATCGCGAGGACCTCGCCGCGCTGCCATGGTTGACGGGACCACTCGCCATACAGTGATCTCATGGTTTCCCGTGACCGCGCCCCGCTCACCCGTGCCGTGGCGGCCGCTGCGGTCGCCCCGCTCCTGCTGCTGGCCGCGTGCGGTGGTGGCGACGACGAGCCGGGACTGACGCCTCCGCCGACCACCTCGCCGGTCGAGGGCGGCGACAGCACCGGCGACGCCGCCGCCACCAGCACCGGCTCCAACCCGGTGCAGGACGGGTTCACCTCCGCGGCGGGCGGGAACGACGCCGCCACGCAGACCACCACCGAGCCGGAGGGGCCCAAGGAGATCACCATCGGGGCGGCCGGTGACCTGCTGCTGCACGCCCCGGTGATCCGCAACGCCCAGGCCAACGCCGGCGGCGAGGGCTACGACTTCGTCCCGATGTTCGCCGACGTCACCGACTTGCTCAGCGACAACGACCTGACCATCTGCCACATGGAGACCCCGATCTCGGCGGACAACACCAACCTCACGGTGCCGCGCGTGCTGATCTTCAACAGCCCCCGCGAGATCGCCGACGCCGTCGTCGCCGCGGGCTACGACGGCTGCGACTTCGCCTCGAACCACACGTGGGACCAGGGGCTCAGCGGGCTGGCCGAGACCCAGCAGGTGCTCGAGGAGGCCGGGCTGCAGTATGCCGGGCCGGTCGCCGATGAGTCCGAGGCGGGCCACTACGCCACCTACGAGGTCGACGACGTCACCGTCGCGCAGTTCGGCTACACCTACACGATCTACAACTCCGGCCAGCCGACCACGGACATCCCGCCGGACGCCCCGTGGCTGGGCGACTACCTGTGGCCGGTGATCGGCGCGGAGGGCATCATCGCCGACGCAGAGGCGGCCAAGGAGGACGGCGCCGACTTCGTCGTGGTGAGCATGCACTGGGGCAACGAGTACTGGACCGACCCCACCGACCAGCAGCGCGAGCTCGCCGCCGAGCTGCTGGAGTCGGACGCGGTGGATCTGATCCTGGGCACGCACGTCCACGTCATCCAGCCCTGCGAGAAGATCAACGACAAGTACGTCATCTACGGCCTGGGCAACTTCCTGTCCAACCAGTCCCCCGACACCACGCGCGGCAAGCTGCGCAAGGAGACGCAGGAGGGGATGATCGCCCGTTTCCACCTGGCCAAGGACGCCGACGGGACCGTCACCTCGCAGATGGAGTTCCAGCCCACCCGGGTGCAGATCGACAACCACGTCATCCGCCTGGCCACGCCGGAGGAGCACGCCGAGACCTACGACCGGGTCGTGGAGACCATGGACCGGCTCGGCGAGAACGCCTGCGACGCGGAGCCGATGAGCTGACCTGACCGCGACTGGCGCGGCGCGGGCCTCGGCACGGGCGACGGCTCAGCCGCTGAACTGTGCCCAGGTGTCGTAGCCGATCTTGACGATGAACACCAGCAGCAGCACGACGAAGACGGTCCGCACGAAGCCGCTCCCCCGCGCCACGGCGGTCCGCGCGCCGAGGTAGCCGCCCAGCATGTTGCACACTCCCATGAGCAGCCCGACCTTCCACATCACCGCGCCCATCGGGATGAAGACGCACAGCGCGGCCAGGTTGGTCGCCCAGTTGGCGATCTTCGCCTTGGCGCTGGCCTGCAGGAAGCCGTAACCGAGCAGCCCGACCATCGCGAAGACGAAGAAGGAGCCGGTCCCCGGACCCAGCGCCCCGTCATACATCCCGATGCCCAGCCCGATGAGTGCTGCGGTCAGGTGGTGCGCGCGCCCCGAGAACCGGAGCGCGGAGGCCTGGCCCATGCTCGGCTTGGCCAGGGTGTAGGCCCCGACCGCCACCAGGACCACGAGGATGATCGGGTTGAACGCCTCTTTCGGGATCCGGCTGCCGATGAAGGCCCCACCGAGCGACCCCACGAACGCGAAGGCGGCCAGCGGAAGCGCCGTCGACAGGTCGGGCCGGACCCGCCGCAGGTAGGTGATGGAGCTGGTCGTCGTCCCGCAGATCGAGCCCAGCTTGTTGGTCGCCAGGATCTGCACCGGGGTGGCGCCGGGGAAGCCGAGCAACAGCGCGGGCAGCTGGATCAGGCCGCCACCCCCGACGACCGCGTCGATCCACCCGGCGGTGAGGCCGGCCAGCCCCATGAGGACGAAGACCCAGACCGAGGGGTCATCCACCGGCGTGCCGGTTCCACCCGTGCACGATCCCGGCCACCTCGGCCAGGGACTGCGCGACCGCGTCGGGACGGGCGTCGACCGCAACCCGCTGCGCCGTGGGGATGTCGCTGTGCGGCACCAGCACGGCCCGCATCCCCACCTGCTGGGGCCCGTGCACGTCCTCGAACACCCGGTCGCCGACGTAGACGCAGTCGGCCGGGTCGGTGTCGACCGCCTCGGCGGCCGCCCGGAACGCCTCGGGGTGCGGCTTCGTCCACGGGATCTCGCTGCTGTAGACGTCGCCGTCGATCAGCGGCAGCACCCCGTCCCGGTCAAAGATCGCCCGGTGGTGCTCCCGCGACCAGATCGTGTTGGACAGCACTCCGACCCGGATCCCCTGCTCGCGCAACGACTCCCAGAGCGGGCGCACGTGCGGGTCGGTGTAGGTGTGCGGCTCCCAGAACCGGTCATAGGCGCTGCGCGCCCGGGAGTATGCCGGGTGCCCGGTCCCGTAGCCCAGCTCCTCCAGCAGCTCCTCCACGCGGGCGCTGACGTGCTCCTCGCGAGCCTGGCGCCAGAGCACCTCCTCCGCCGCCAGGATCCGGCCCGACAGCTCGGCCGCCTCCGCGTCCGAGGTGGTCACCTCGGTCGCGAAGGCGACCCACTGCGCGGTGTAGTCGAAGCTGTGCCAGGGCGTAAGGGTGCCGCCCCAGTCAAAGATGACCGCCCGGACCTCACGCATCAGCAGCCCACAACATCAGGCGGAGGCTCCCGGGCGCACCTCGGCGACGATCTCGCGCGCCGCGTCGGCGACCGGCACCTCGCGCCGCTCACCGGTGCGGCGGTCCTTGACCTCGACGGTGCCCTGCTCCAGTCCCTTGCCGACCACGACGATGGTGGGCACACCGACGAGCTCGGCGTCCTTGAACTTCACGCCCGGGGAGACCTTGGGCCGGTCGTCGTAGAGCACGGTCAGCCCCTGGGCCTCCAGCTCGGCGACCAGGCCGTCGGCGTGGTCGAAGACCGCCTGGTCCTTGCCGGTGGCCACCACGTGGACGTCGGCCGGGCTGATCTCGCGCGGCCAGCACAGGCCGATCTCGTCCAGGGTGCCCTCGGCGACGGCGGCCACCGCACGGCTGACGCCGATGCCGTAGGAGCCCATCGTCACCGTGACGAGCTTGCCGTTCGGGTCGAGGACCTGCAGACCCAGCGCATCGGCATACTTGCGGCCGAGCTGGAAGATGTGGCCCATCTCGATACCGCGCGCCAGGGTCAGCGTGCCGTTGCCGTCCGGGCTCGGGTCGCCCTCGCGGATGTCGGCCGCGTGGATCACGCCGTCGGCGGTGAAGTCGCGGCCGTGCACCAGGTTGAAGACGTGCTTGCCGTGCTCGTCGGCGCCAGTCACCCACGCCGTGCCCTCGCCGATGGAGGCGTCCAGCAGGTACTTGATGCCCGAGGGCTTGTCCTCGCCCAGCACGCCCGGCCCGATGTAGCCCTTGGCCAGCGCCGGGTAGGCCGCGAAGTCCTTGTCCTCGAAGGCGCCGGGCTCGGCGGGTGAGACCTGGGCCTCCAGGCGCTTGGCGTCGACCTCGCGGTCGCCAGGCACGCCGATCGCCAGCGGCTCGCGGGTCCCGTCCGGGTGGGTCAGCATGACCAGGACGTTCTTCAGGGTGTCGGCCGCGGTCCACGCCCGGCCGTCCTCCCGCGGGTGGTTGGCGTTGGCCGAGGCGACCAGCGTCTCGATGGTCGGCGTGTCCGGGGTGTCGAGCACCTGGGCCGCGGGCACGCCGGAGGCGTCCACCGGCGCCGGGGTGGGCACGTGGACGGCCTCGACGTTGGCGGCATACTCGCCCGTCGTGCTGCGCACGAAGGTGTCCTCACCGTGCGGGCTGATCGCGAGGAACTCCTCGCTGGCCGACCCGCCCATCGCGCCGGAGTCGGCGTGCACGATGACGTAGTCGAAGCCGAGCCGGTCGAAGATGCGCACGTAGGCGTCGCGGTGCCGTTGGTAGGCGGCCGCCAGGCCCTCGTCGTCCACGTCGAAGGAGTAGGAGTCCTTCATGATGAACTCGCGGCCGCGCAGCAGCCCGGCGCGCGGACGCGCCTCGTCGCGGTACTTGGTCTGGATCTGGTAGAGGCTGACCGGCAGGTCCTTGTAGGAGGAGAACAGGTCCTTGACCGTGAGGGTGAACATCTCCTCGTGGGTGGGCCCGAGCAGCATGTCGTTGCCCTTGCGGTCCTGGAGCCGGAACAGGTTCGGGCCGTACTCCTCCCACCGGTTGGTCGCCTCGTAGGGCTCGCGGGGCAGCAGCGCGGGGAAGCTCAGCTCCTGGGCGCCCATGGCGTCCATCTCCTCGCGGACGATGGCCTCGACGTTGCGCAGCACGCGCAGGCCCAGCGGCAGCCAGCTGTAGATCCCCGGGGCCGCGCGCCGGATGTAGCCCGCCCGGACCAGCAGCTTGTGGCCCGGCAGCTCAGCGTCCGCCGGGTCCTCGCGCAGGGTCCGCAGGAACAGGGTCGACATCCGCAGTGCCACGTGGGCTCCTTCTCTCGGGGTTGGCCGACCGCCGACACGGGCGGTCGGGGTCACCGACCGAGGATATCTGCTGCCCGACCGGCTTCGGCACCGGTTTGTCGCCGGTGGCCTACCCTGCCGGGGTGATCCTTTCCCGAGGGCCTGGCCGGCTGCGCCGATATCCCCGCCGTCGAGGGGTGGTCGGCGACCTGCGCTACTGGCGCAACGTACGACTGCCCGGCCTGGACCGCCGCAGCGACCTCTACGTCTGGCTGCCGCCCGGCTACCGACGCAGCAGCCGGCGCTATCCGGTCATCTACCTGCACGACGGCGGCAACCTCTTCGACCCGCGGACGGCCTACGCGGGTGCCACCTGGCGTGCCGACGAGGCCCTCGCCTGGCTGCACACGCAGGGCATCGACGCGATCGCCGTGGGGGTGCCCTGCTCCCCCGACCGGCGGATCGAGGAGTACACCCCCTACCTCGGTGAACGCGTCCGGACACAGGAGCCCGACCTGGGCACTCCGGCGGGCGATGCCTACGTCGACTTCCTCGCCGACCACCTCAAGCCGTGGGTCGACGCCGCCCTGCGCACCCGTCCCGAGCGGGAGCACACCCTGACCGCGGGGTCGTCGATGGGCGGTGTGGTGAGCCTGCACGCGTGGGTCCGTCGCCCGGACGTCTTCGGCGGCATCGGTGCCTTCTCGACAGCCTTCTGGGTGCCCGGCGAGCAGCACCTCCTCGAGATCGAGCGCGCCGTGGCAGCGCCGCATCCGCCGACGCGCTTCTACCTGGACGTGGGCGGGCGGGAGACGCCGGACGACGCGGAGCGCCAGTTGGCGTACCGCACGGACACCGAGCGGGTCGTCGCGGCGCTCCAGGCCGCGGACGTCCCGGTGCGCTACACCTACGACTCGGCCGCGCCACACTTCGAGACCGCCTGGGCCGAGCGGCTCCCCACCGCGCTGGCCTGGCTCCTCCAGGGGTATGCCGTGGGGTCGCCCGAGGCGGACTGACCGCCGGGCTAGACGCCCAGGTAGGCCTGCACCACCCGCTCGTCGGCGAGCAGGTCCGCGGCCGGACCCTCGTGGGCGATCTCACCGCTGGCCAGGACGTAGCCATGGTCGGCGGCGCGCAGCGCGCGGCGGGCGTTCTGCTCGATGAGGACCACGGTCGTGCCCGAGGCGCGGATCTCCTCGATGACGCGGAAGACCTCGTCGACGATCTTGGGCGCCAGGCCCATCGACGGCTCGTCGAGCAGGATCAGCCGCGGTCGGGCCACCAGGGCCCGACCGATGGCCAGCATCTGCTGCTCGCCGCCGGAGAGCGCCCCGGCCGGCAGGTCGCGACGCTCGGCGAGCACGGGGAACCGTTCGTAGACCTCCCGGATCGCCGCCGTGTCGTTGGTGTGCCACCCGCCCAGCTGCAGGTTCTCGTGGATGGTCAGCGTGCCCAGGATCTGGCGTCCCTCCGGAACCTGCACGAGGCCCTCGCCGACCAGGGCGTGCGCCGACGTCTTCGTGATGTCGCGACCCTCGAAGGTGATGGTGCCTGCCTTGGGCCGCACGATGCCCGAGACCGCGTTGATGATCGAGGACTTGCCGGCACCGTTAGCGCCGACGAGCGTGATCAGCGACCCCGACGCAGCCTGGAAGGAGACCCCTCGGACCGCCTCGACCCGGCCGTAGCTGACGACGAGGTTCTCGACCTTCAGGATCGGCTCGGTTGCGTGCGACTCGGTCATGATGCCTCCTCCGACTCGGCGCTGCCGAGATAGGCCTCGACGACGGCGGGGTTGTTGGCGATCTCCTCGGGGGTGCCGGTGGCGATGACCTCACCGAAGTTGAGCACCACGATGCGGCTGCAGGTCTTCATGACCATGCCGACGTTGTGCTCGATGAGCAGGATCGTCAGACCGTCCGTGGACAGGGATCCGATGAGGTCGGAGAGAGCGTCCGCCTCCACGTGGTTCATGCCCGCGGCCGGCTCGTCCAGGATGAGCAGGGAGGGGTCGGAGGCCAGTGCCCGTGCGATCTCCAGGCGACGCTGGTCGCCGTAGGACAGCGCCGACGCACGGTTCCCGGCCTTGTCACCCAGCCCGACCCGCTCCAGGCAGGACGCGGCGTGGACCGCCAGGCGCCGCTCGTCGCGCCGGGCGGACGGCAGCCAGAACAACCGACGCAGGAAGGTGGGCTTGCTGACCAGGTGCCCGCCGACCATGACGTTCTCCAGCGCGGAGAGCCGGGCGAAGAGCTTGGAGTGTTGGAAGGTCCGGCTCACCCCTGCGGCCGCGACCTTGTGCACCGCCACCTTGCCGGGGTCCAGGCCCAGCACCTCGGCCGTGCCCGATGTCGACCTCGTCAGACCGCTGATCATGTTGACCAGCGTGGTCTTGCCGGCACCGTTGGGCCCGATGAGGCCGATGACCTCACCGCCGGTGATGTGCAGGTCGATGTCCCGGTTGGCGTGCACGCCGCCGTAGTCCTTGCCGAGACCCTGCAGGTTGACCACAGTCTGGCCCTCGGTCGGGTGGACGCGCTGGGCGAGCCGGCTCTCCAGCTCGGCCTGCTCGGAGTCACTGCCGCTGACCAGCCGGGCGACGCGGCGCGGCAGGAGGCTGGCCAGACCGCCGGGCAGGAACAGGATGACCAGGAGCAGCAGGAGGCTGGCCAGGAAGGGCCGGATCCAGCCGGCCTCGATCCCGATGGCGCGCTGCACCTCGGGCACCATCGTCAGGAAGACACTGCCCAGGAGCGGTCCGACGAATGCTGTCGACCCACCGACCACGGCGGTGACCAGACCGTCGATCGCCTGGGCGAAGCCGAAGTCCTCGGGGGCGATGAGGCGCACGTAGAAGGCCCACAGCACGCCATACAGCCCCGCGATCGCCCCGGCCGCGATGAAGGCGGACAGGCGGTGGGTGCCGACATCGATGCCCATGGCCCGCGCGGCGAGCTCGTCCTCACGGATCGCCTCCAGGGCACGGCCGTAGCGCGAGGGCCCCTGCCGCCAGAACCAGTAGGCGACCAGTGCCAGCAGGACCCAGGCCATCCACGGCTCCAGGATCTTGGGCACCGACATCCCCTGGGCCCCACCGGTCCAGTCCATGTTGATGATGAGGATGCGCACGGCCTCGGCGAAGGCCAGCGTGGCGATCGCCAGGAAGACCCCGCGCAGCCGCATGGTCGGCAGGCCCAGGATGACGGCGGCCAGCGCACCGACCGTCATGCCGATGAAGATGGCGATGAGAAGCGCGGGGAGGTCTCCCACGTCGTTCGGCGAGGGCGCCAGCGCGGCGCCCGTGAACGCTGCCAGCGAGGCGAAGCCGGCCTGTCCCAGGCTCAGCTGGCCCGCCACGAGGACGGCGTAGAAGGAGTAGGCGAAGATCGCGGACAGCGCGATGAAGACGAGGGTCGACTCGGTGAACACTCAGACCTCCCGGACCTTGCGAGCGCCGAACAGCCCCTGCGGGCGCACCAGCAGGATCAGGAAGAGCAGTCCGAAGGCGACCATGTCACGCCAGCTGGACCCGATGTTGGCCACCGCGAAGACCTCGGCCAGGCCCAGCAGCAGACCGCCCACCAAGGCCCCGGGCAGTGAGCCCATGCCGCCGACGATGATGACGGCCAGGCCCTTGAGCTCGATCGCGGTGCCCATCCCCAGCTGCGCGCTGTTGACGTTCATCGCGAACAGCGCGCCGGCAACCGCGCCGAGCGCGGAGGAGATCGCGAAGGTCGTCATCGTCACCCGGTCGACGTTGATCCCCAGCACGCGGGCCGCCGTGGGGTTCTCGGCGATCGCCCGCATGCCGCGCCCGAGGCGGGACTTGGCTACGAGCAGGGTCAGCGCCACCATGAGTGCGACCGAGATGACCAGGATCGCCACCTGGAGCAGCGTCACCTGGGCGCCGAAGACGGTGAAGGTGGTGCTCGGGAAGGAGTCGGCCGGGAAGCGCCGGGTGTTCGGGCCGTAGCGCCACTGCAGCAGCGCGATGAACATCCCGGCCAGTGCTATCGAGGAGATCAACCCCGCGAAGTGGGCATCGGGTCTGTTCTTCAGCGGTCGGAAGGCGACCCGCTCGATGATGATGCCGAGCAGGCCGCCGACCACGAAGACGATCGGCAGCGTGTACCAGATCGACAGGCCGGCGACCTCCACGAGCTCGATCCCGACGAAGGCGGACACGGCGAAGACCGCCGGGTGGGCCAGGTTCAGCCGGTCCAGCACGCCGAAGACCAGCGTGAAGCCGATCGCGAAGAGCGCGTAGATGGACCCGGTGAACAGTCCGTTGAGCAGTTGTTGCATGTCCGCCTCCGTCAGGGGTCAGGGCGTGGGAGCGGGATCAGCCGTCAGGCGATGCCTCAGGGCAGGACCGTGAAGGCGCCGTCCTTGACGACCTGGACCACCGCGTCGTGCTCGGCGTCGCGGTCGGCGTTGATGCTGATCGAGCCCAGCACGGTCGGCAGGTCGGTGATGTTGCCCAGGCCGGCCTTGATGGCGTCCCGGTCGGCGGAGCAGTCCTCGCGCACCGCGTGGTCGACGATGTGCAGCGCGGCGAACGCCTGAGCGGCGAACTGGTCCGGCTGGCCTCCGAACTTCTCCTCGTAGTCGGCCAGGAAGGCGGTGTTCTCGGCGTTGTCCGAGGCGGAGTTCCAGGCGGCACCCACGACGACGCCCTCGGCGGCCTCGCCCGCGTCGGCCATCAGCTGCGGGTTGTTGAAGCCGTTGCCGCCGATGATCGGCACGTCGATGCCGAGCTCCCGGGCCTGCGTCACCAGCGGGATGGCCGCCTCGATCAGGCCGGAGACGAAGATCGCGTCCGGGTTGAGGTTCTTGGCCTCGGTCAGCAGCGCCCGGAAGTCGGTGTCCGCCTTGGAGAAGGTGAGGGTGTCCGCGACGGTCACGTCCGACTCCTCGAGCGAGGAGGCCATGACCTCGTAGCCGGACTCGGTGAACGCATCGTCGTTGGAGTACATCACGACGACGTTCTCCAGGCCGTAGGTCTCGATGGACTTGGCGACCGTCTGCGGGATGACCTGGGCCTCGGTCAGGCTGTTGCGGAAGATGTAGTCGCCCTGCTCGGTGATGCCGGCGGCGGTGTTGGAGATCGCCAGCACCGGCACGCCCTCCTCCTGGGCGATGGGCTGGGCCTGGAAGGCGGTGTTGGACAGCGTCGGGCCGATGATCAGGCTGGTGCCGTCGCCGGCGAAGCCCTCGAAGACGCTGATCGCCTGGCGGGGGTCGGTCTGGTCGTCCTCGACGGTGAGGGCGTAGGTGACGCCCTCCTTCTCGTTGAGCTGCTCGGCGGCCAGCTCCAGGCCGTTCTTCTGGGACTCGCCGTAGGAGGCCGCGGCGCCGGTGAGGGACAGCGCGGCCCCGATGGCCACCTCGCCGTCGATCACGCAGTCGTCGCCGCTGCCCTCACCGGCCAGGGCGCCGTCGGTGTCGTCGCCACCGTCGTCGGAACCACAGGCGGTGAGCGCGAGGGCCAGGACGCCGGCCGCCGCGGTGAGCTTGAACAGGTTGGTGCGCATAAGGAACTTCCTTCAGGTTGGACGACAGGGTTAGGGATAGGACGGGGACGGCTGGGCGCCGGCCGGGTGCAGCACGGCGTGGTCGGGGGTGAGCTGATCCAGCGCGGTGACGCCCAGCAGGCGCATCGTCCGGTGGACCTGGTTGATCAGTATGTCGAGTGCCCGGGCGACGCCTGCCTCTCCCCCGGCCATCAGGCCGTAGAGGTAGGCCCGGCCGACCATCACGGCGTCCGCGCCGTTGGCCACCGCGGCGACGATGTCACCGCCGTGCATGACGCCGGTGTCCAGGAGCACGGGAACCCGACCGCCGACGGCGGCCGCGATCTCCGGGAGGACGTCCAGCGGGGTCACCGAGCGGTCGAGCTGGCGACCACCGTGGTTGGAGACGATCAGCCCGTCGGCGCCCAGGTCGATGAACTCCTTGGCGTCCTCGACGTTCTGGATGCCCTTGAGCACGATGGCGCCGGACCAGTTCTCCCGCAGCCACACCAGGTCGCTGGTGTTGAGGGTCGGGTCGAACATCCGGTTGACCAGCTGCTCGACGGTGCCACCGGACTCGCGGAGCGAGGCGAACTCCAGCGGCTCGGTGGTCAGCAGGTTCGCCCACCAGCGGGGGTGCAGAGCCATGTCGGCAAGGGTCTTGGGCGTCAGCTGCGGCGGGATGGTCATCCCGTTGCGGACGTCACGCAGCCGCTGCCCCGCGATGGCGGTGTCCACCGTGAGCACGAGCGTGCCGAAGCCCGCCGCCTGGGCGCGGGCCATGAGCTCCAGCGAGGCGTCGCGGTCCTGCCAGAGGTAGAGCTGGAACCAGCGCTGCACGTCGGGCACCTCGGCCGCGAGGTCCTCGACCGAGACCGTGCCCATCGTGGACAGTGTGTAGGGGACCCCGGCGCGGGCGGCGGCACGGCCCACCGCTCGCTCCCCCTCGTGCTGCATCATCCGGGTGAACCCCGTCGGGGCCAGGATCAGGGGGATCGGGCTGGTCACGTCGAGGAGCCGGACCGCGCTCTCCACCCGGGACACGTCCCGCAGCACCCGGGGCCGGAACTCGACCCGGCCGAAGGCTTCGCGGGCCCGCGTGAGACTGACCTCGCTCTCGGCCGCCCCGTCGACGTAGTCGAAGGCTGAGCGCGGGGTCCGCCGCCGGCCGATCCGTCGCAGGTCCTCGATCGTGTTCGCGCGCTCCAGGGCCCGACTGGTGCGGTGCAGGGTGGGCCGCTCGACCTTCACCAGGGGACGCAACTCCTCGATCCTGGGGAGTCGGCGTTGTACCCGTGCCATCGTGGGGCGGCCCTGCGCTTCCTGTCCGGCTGCATAGACATGCAGACCAGTGAATAAGTCCCTGGGATCTTAGCCCCTCCACCTGCACCGATCCGACACGCCCGCACGGTTGTGGCCAGATCGTGACCACGCGCGGAACCAGACCGAAACGAACCTGGGCACGCCTAGCGGCACTGTGTCACGGGTATATCCCGCGCGCAGGCCGGATCACCGTGCCCAGGTTGGTCTGGGGGACCGGGTCAGAGCAGGACGGTGGCGAAGGTGCCGGTCTGCACGAAGCCCACGTGGCGGTAGGTGGCGATCGCCGGGAGGTTGAAATCGTTGACGTAGAGCGTCACGGTCGGGGCGATGTGGGCCAGGACGTGCTCGACGACCGCGGCCATCGCCGGCACCGCCAGACCCCGGCCCCGCCACCGCGGGTTGACCCACACGCCCTGGATCTGCGCCACATCGAGCGCGACGCTGCCCACGTCCGCCTTGAAGACGACCTCCCCGTCCTCGATCCGCACCAGGGACCGCCCGGACCGGACGAGGCCGCCGACGGACAGGCGGTAGGCGCGGTCTGACCCGCGGTAGGGCGGGTAGCCGATCTCCTCGGTGAACATCGCTGCCGCAGC
>Ga0123333_10002858_pt1 | contig 17205 bp, 8 predicted proteins | sample BioC12SIPDNA_3_FD_89957 | JGI IMG/M metagenome (GOLD analysis project Ga0123333, IMG submission 89957) | Anaerobic biogas reactor microbial communites from Washington, USA - Biogas_R2_B C12 SIP DNA | ecosystem: Engineered > Bioreactor > Anaerobic > Unclassified | place: Washington, USA... | reverse complement strand
GGTCGGTTCGAGTCGGCTAAGTATCCATCCAATCAAAAGGACGACTACGACGAATCCTCCTATGTCGACTGGTGACAGTCCGAGCAAGACACCTAACGCTGAAACAGCGATCGAAAGAAGGCCAAATGCCACACGGACCGCAGTAGGACGAAGATGTCGACGGGGCCAGTCGACTCGAGGCGCAGTCTGACATTCCTCAATGTGGCGACAGTCGACCATCGCGTTGTCCATTTCGATAGTTCCTTTGAAGTGCTTGCAGCGCTCAGGCGTCAGCCGTCCTCGGCATCTTTCGCGCGCCCGCGCGCCAAAGCGTGTTTACACGTCAACGAACTGCCTGTGATTGTAGTGATGGCGGGGATCCGATGTACAGCGACTTTTCTTTTTCGCTCGCGGGGCCAGCGGGCGGTGCGGCACGCCTGCCGCGACTCAGGCGATCGGCACCCAGAGAAGGTCATCATCATCGCCAGAAGAATGCGCAGAGGCGGGCGACTGCGGCGCATCGGGCAGGCTGAACAGGTGGGCCGGATGCGTGCGATGGCGCACCTCGCGCACCTTGGCCATTGAGACATGGGGGACACGCGCGCATCGCGAGCAACGTCACACCATGACGCTACCGAGTGCTGAACCGTCACGCGGACGCGTCGCTAGCGGGGGTGCGTTGGTATACCGCTGGCGTCCAGGTGACGGCCCGAGCCGGGGCGTCCCGCGCCGGCTGGCCCCGTCACTGGCGGGTCGATACCACGACCCCTGGCTTGTCCGCCGGAAAGCCGGCCGCGAAGAACTGCTGCATGGCGCCGTCATACATCGCCACGCGCACGGCCGCCCACGTCGCCTGGTCCCCCGTCGCATAGAACAGATACGTGCGCCCCTCCCATTCGAACAGGTCGACGTCGGAGTTGTTGATGCCTTCCCCCGGTCCGGCCGCCAGAATGGGGTTGCACGGACTGAGTTCCCATGTATCCAGGTCCCGAGAGCGCGCCAGATACGAGGTCCACCCGGGGTGATCCGCCGTGGCTGCGTGCAGGTAGATGACATAGTAATAGGGGGCGAAGTACCGGATCACAGGACACGCACTGTATTCGCGCCGTTCCCCTGTGAAGATCCGGTCGGGCACCTTCTCCCAGCGGCTCAGGTCGCTCGAGCGCGCGAACTTGAAGCAGAACGTGACCGGCTCGTTCGACTCGTATGCCATCAGGAAGCCCTGCGCGTCACGGCAGACGGAACAGTTGAACAGGTGTTCGTTCCCCTCCCGGGCAATGGCCGGCTCCCGCTGCCACGTCTGCAGGTCGGTCGTTGTGAAATGGTAGATACTCTGGAACCAGTCCCGGTCCGTGCCTTCACTGGCGAAGACGTGCAACTGGTCACCATGGACATACGCATTGGCAAACGAATGCCCTTCGGCAAAGCGGCTGATCTCGTCCCCGGTCGTCAGGTCGCGAAGATAGAGGTACATGCTCTGCTTGTATCCCTCCTGATTCGCCTTCGTGTCGTCGCGGTAATTTGCCACCAGCAGCGGGCGACCGCCGAAGACGATCGGTGTAGTTTCCATCGTGTCGGCCAACGCAAACGGCAGTTTCACCAGCGGCACCCGCGTCTCCTGCGCACGTGCCGTGCCATCCAGCAGCAGCCACACCACAACTGCGGTAAGAACCCGCGCGCCTGTGACATCGTTGCATTTCACGATCGGGAACTCCTGTACCTGCCAAGACCAGACTCGCGCCCGCTGGTCGACGGAACCTGAGGGGCAATCACACGAAATAACCTACCGTTTTGCAGACGCCATGAAAACCGGCTAGGATAGTTCCCGGTCCACGTGCAGAAAGATAAGGCGGTGGGCTGCGATGCGCCGGATCCTGGCGACACCGGATCCCGGCAACGATGTTCAGATGAGGAGCCGTGATATGGCAAGAGCTCGAATGATTGTGTGGTTAGTCCTGTTGATCGCGGCCAGCTGGAGGCATGCGCCCACGTCCGCCTGCCGGGCCGGGGAGGACGCGGCCCCGGCTTCCGCGCAGCTGCGAAACATGCTCGTGATCAACGAGGACAACAGCCACTTCTTCGGCACGCGGAAGGCGGAGGAGATGACGCGTGCCGGGCTCGACGCGTTCGTGGACCAGTATGCCGGGTCGGCCGTCACGCACCTGTTCCTCAACACCAACTCCATGCGGGCCAGTTACCGCAGCGCGGTGCGCGACGCAATCTGGGATCCGGTGGCCGGTCAAGAACCGCTCGGCCTGTGGCCTCAGAACTGCAAGCGGCTGTTCGAAGCGGGGCTGGATCCGTATGAGGTCTGGATCAATCGCTGCCGCGAGAAGGGGCTTTCCCCCTGGATCTCGATGCGGATGAATGATGTGCACAGCGTGGACGAAGACAACAGCTTCATGCATTCGACGTTCTGGCGCGAACATCCCGAGTGCTGGCGCGTGCCGCACGGCTCCGCGAGCCCGTGGGTGAATCGGGCGATGAATTACGCGCACCCCGCCGTGCGGGAGCATCAGATGGCCTTGGTGCGAGAACTGCTCGAGCGTTACGATGCGGACGGGCTGGAACTGGACTGGATGCGGTTCGGCTATCATCTGACACCGGGGCGCGAGCGGGAGGAAGGCGCGATCCTGACCGAGTTCGTCCGGGCGACCCGGGCGCTGGCCAACGAGTGGTCAGCTCGACGAGGCCATCCGGTCCGGCTGGCAGTGCGGGTCCCCGCGCACCCCGATGCCGCGGCCGGGCTGGGGATGGACGGCGTGGCTTGGGCTCGCGACGGGCTGGTGGATCTGCTGATTCCCTGCCCGTTCTGGAGTTCGTCCGATTTCGACATTCCGGTCGAGTTGTGGCTGGAGCGGCTGGGGCCTGCCGCGGCCACCGTGACGGTGGCGCCGGGCCTGGAGTACAACTCGCGGCCGTGGCCTGGCGGCGCGGCGGTGGCGAACGACCTGGCCTGCGCCCGGGGATTCGCCGCGGCGGCGTACCATCGCGGCGCGGACAGTATCTATCTGTTCAACTGGATGGACAGCGAGACACGGCCGGTGGAGATCAACGACTATCAGGTGCTGCTGCGCGACGGGCTCTCGCCGCAAGCCGTGTCACACGCCGCGCGCCGGCATCCGGTGTGCTACCGGGACACAGTGCCGGCGAACGTCTCGGCCGATGTGCAGCTGCCGGTTGACGCGCAGGCGGGAGGCCGGTTCCGCATCTACAGCGGCCCGCGCGCCGAGTCGGCCGATGTGTGCGTGGTGATCGGCCTGGCGCCGGCCGACGCGGCGGGCGATGCGCGTTGGGAAGGGACGCTCAACAATCATCCGCTCGGCGCTGCCCAGCCGTTCGCTGCCGTACAGGAGCTGGGTGGCGGCGCCGTGCATGCCGTGCACATGGCCTGCCCGCCCGAGGCGGTGAGCGAGGGGAACAACCTGCTGGCGATCCGGCAGGTCGCCGGGTCGACTCCGCAACAGATCGTGTGGGTCGAACTGCGCGTGCTGCCGCGTGACGCCGTGTCGGCCGCGCCTGCGCCGTTGCCGGGAACGGTGAGCGACTGGCACGGTTTTGCCCGGCACGACTTCATGGTGGACGGCAAGCCGGTGCTGGTCGTCGCGCCGAAGAACGCGGCGCCGGGCCGCCCCTGGGTCTGGCATGGCGAGTTTTTCGGCCATGAGCCGGCGCCCGATATCGCGCTGCTGGAACGCGGGTTTCACATCGTGTATATGAGCGTGCCCGACATGCTGGGATGCCCGCAGGCGGTCACCCACTGGAATGCGTTCTACCAGGAGCTGACGGCAAAGTATGGCTTCGCCCGCAAGGCGGCACTGGTGGGACTGAGCCGGGGCGGACTCTACTGCTACAACTGGGCGGCAGCCAATCCTCACAAGGTCGCCTGCATCTACGCGGACGCGCCGGTGTGCGACTTCAAGAGCTGGCCGGGCGGCTGCGGCAAAGGCCCGGGCAGCCCCCGCGACTGGCAACTGGTACTCTCACAATACGGCTTCGCCGATGACGCCCAGGCACTGGCCTACACCGGAAATCCGGTCGATAACCTGGCCCCTCTGGCGCAGGCCAACGTGCCGCTGCTGCACGTCTATGGAGACGCCGACGAAGTCGTGCCGTGGGACGAAAACACCGGCATCGTCGCCCAGCGCTACCGGCAACTCGGCGGCCATATCACGCTCATCGCCAAGCCTGGTGTCGGTCACCATCCACACGGACTGGAGGACTGCACACCGATCGTGGAGTTCATCGCCACCCATGCGTCAGGGGCAGCCAATCCCTAGCGGCGCCCCCTGGCCAACCCGCAACCATCCCGACTATCGTCGCCACGCCGACTGCATTTCGTGGACGGTCAGCGACCGAATCGTCGCGGTACCGCCCTGTGCGGTGATGCCGAGCGACGTATTGTCCACGTCCAGCACCATGCCCATCGGCATGTAGATGCGGCCGCCGTTGCCGAAGATCTCGATGGACAGGCGATCCACCAGGATCTCCAGCTGCACGCAACCGTCGACTGCCGGCAGTGGTGCCTGCTTGTCCCGGCAACTGAGCGTCTGCGCGGCCGCATCGTACACGATCTGCGCGCCCCGCAGGTCGAGCACCACCTGCTGCGCATCGCCCGGCTCGAGCACCGCCTGGATGTGCAGCAGCTCCCCCCGCTTGCCGGCCAGCGGATTCGCGCCGTCCGTCAACATGATCCGCTCGAGCGCGAAGGACTTGCCGTGCAGCCGGGAGACTTCCCGCACGGGGTTCGCACACAGCCGTACTCCCTCCTCGGTCGTGCGGAGCGTCAGTTCGACCGGGAAGTTCATCTGCTGGTTGAACGGCATGTCCGGATGCCCGATCTGACCCCAGGCGATCTGGATGCGCCGCCCGTCCTCGGGTGGAACGTTGCTGTAGGTCTGCGAGGCATAGAAGCAGTTCCCCCAGTTGAAACGCGTCTTCTCCGGCTGGTCGGGGGTAAACGTCTTGCCGTCGAACCGGCCGAGCTGATACGCGCCGTCGGCCGCATAGACCACCCAGCGCGTGTTCTGGCTGTTCCCATCAACCGGCAACTCGAAGATCTCCGGACATTCGAAATACCTGTCGAGTTTGCTCTGCAGCGTCCAGCTCTTCAGATCGGTGGAAGTGTAGAAGGCAATCCGCTGCTGGAGCTGATCGCCGGCACCTTCCTCATCGTACACGGCCATCACCCAATGCTGGCCAGGCTCGTACCAGATGATCTTCGGATCGCGTCCCTGGTGCTTCACGACCGGATTGCCCTCATAGTCGGCGAACGTTCGCCCCCGGTCGTTCGAGTAGGCGATGACTTCGCCGCGCCCAGTGCTCGTGTACGAGGCGACGATGACGTCTTCCGTCCCCGACTTGAAGCCCGCTGTGTTGTCCCGGTCGACGACCGCACCTCCGGAGAACGCCCAGTCACCGAACTGGTGGGGATAGATGGCGATCGGCAGCTGCGTCCAGTGGACCAGATCGGTACTGACCGCATGCCCCCAATGCATGTTGCCCCAGTTCCAGCCGTACGGATTGTGCTGGAAATAGAGATGCCATTCCCCTTTGTAGAACACCAGGCCATTGGGATCGTTGTTCCAGCCGACACAGGGGGAGAAGTGGAACTGCGGCCGGTACTTCTCCTGATAGAGCGTCGCCGCACCGGGTATGGCGTCGTCCTGCCGGACCTGCGCCAACCCCTGCGAATCGCCCGGCAGGCGATCCACTTCAATGACCGCTTCCTGTCCCTGGTACTGCGCCATGTCCAGAAACGCCCAGAAGCTGGGAGCGCCGGGTGCCAGTTCGATGTCGAAATCGTCGACAATCGTGTTCCCCACAGTCACCTTCATCCGCACGACCGCCGCGCCGTTCCGCACCGGCAGATGCAGGTAACGCTGGGCCATCACCAATCGGCGACTCTGCGGCTCCGCCTGCCGCTTGCGATTACTCTGGACAAGCTGATCCACATTGATGTGCCCCCAACCTCCCTGCCGCTGGTCGACAATCTGAATCACCGCCTGCTGGCCCACCAGATCCTGGACATCCCAGGTATACCAGTCCAGTCGTTCCGTGCCGCCCGGGCGATCGTTCGGTCCGGTCGCCGTGCGCACCACCTGGCCGTCGACCAGCAGGTTGATGCACGTCTCGCCCGGGTACCGGCCGCCGCCGAGCAGGAAGTTGATATAGCGGCGTTGGATGGTCAACGGCGGACTGGTGAGCGTGCCCGTCGCGTTGTCCCCCTTGAAGTAACTGTTGACCAGACCCTGCCCCTCATAGCCGCTCACGTCCATCTGGTTGGGGAGCGTGCCGCGCGCCGGGCCAGGCCCGAACGCCGTGCCGGTCGTGGTCCAGTCGCCGTAATCGGCCCCTTCAAAGTCGGCAATGACAATATCCGGCTCGTCGGCCACCAGCACGTTCGCGAGACCGAGACAGACGCCTGCACACATCACGATGCTACGCATGGTTGTCACTCCGCTTGCTGAATCCCGGGGGGCTGCCGCGCGCGGCGGCGAGAACTTTGAGGTTAACCTTCGGCATCCCCCTTTGAAAGATGGGCGTGCCCGATCCCCTGCCTGCAGGAGCTTCTCCGGGTGGACCACCAGGGTGAACGCGCATGATTGCCAGGCACCTCGCGGGCTGCGAAGATGGGCGGACACTGCATCCCGCTTTGCCTGCCCGTCAACTTCGAAGGAGTCACCTCATGACCACCCGCGTCTGGCTATGTCTTAGTCTTACGTTCGCGTTCGTCTGTTTCCTGACTGCAGACCGGTCACGGGCCCACGCGCAAGCGCCCGACGCGGCCCGCGTCGCCGAGATCATCCCCTGGCTCACACCGGAGGCCTACAGTCCCACGCCGACGATTGCCGACCGCGGCTTCTGGGCACTCGTAAGCGAACTGCCTGCGTATCAGTCGGTCGTGGCGGATGCCGGCAAGATCCCGGAAACCGCGTTCCAGCCGCTGCCGGACGACCTGTATCTGGAGTACTCCAAGAATGGCAATCGGTCGCACTACGAACAGGTGTACTTCGAGAAGCTCCGCGCCTTCCGCACGCTGGTCGTGGCCGAGTGCGTGGAGAATCAGGGACGTTTTCGGCAGCCGATCCAGCAGCTGATCGCCTCCTACGCGGCCGATAAAACGTGGGTCCTGCCGGCGCACGACTGGGCGCTGGACAACTTCGAGGGGCGGCAGATCACCATCGACCTGTTCGCCTCGGAGGTCGCGTGCGAGCTGGCCACCGCCGACCACACCCTGGGTGCGTGCCTGGATCCAGCGACACGGGCCACCGTGCGGGACCAGGTGCAGCGCCGCATCCTCCAGCCGTACACCCAGATGGTCACGCAGGGCCGGCCGAGCCGGGCCTGGCTGACCGTCACCAACAACTGGAACGCCGTCTGCCTGGCCAACGTCACCGGCACGGCGCTGGCCCTGCTCGACCAGCCCGCAGAGAGAGCCTTCTATGTGGCCGCCGCCGAGCAGTACATCGCGCACTTCCTCCGCGGCTTCACCGCCGACGGCTACTGCAGCGAAGGGATCTCCTACTGGAACTACGGCTACGGCTGCTTCGTGCGTCTGGGGCACATGCTCGACGGCGCCACCGGAGGCCAGGTCGACCTGTTCGCCCAGCCGAGAGCTCGCAGCGCCGGGCTGTTCGCACGCCGGATTGAGATCACACCCGGCGTCTATCCAGCGTTTGCCGATTGCGGTGTCGGGGCCCAACCCAGCCGCGATATCATGGCCTACGTCTCCCGCCGCTACCAACTGCAGCCCACGAGCTGGGAACGTGGCGGCCTCGGGTCCGTGCGGTGGCTCGATGAGTTCGGCGTGTTCTCGTTCCTCATCCAGAAACCCGATTCCACACCGCAGGCAGCTGAAACGCCCGGTATCCGCGACTGGTTCGAAGACGCCGGCATCCTGATCTGCCGCGGTGGCCAGATCCGCGGCGGACTGCCCGTGGGCGTGGCACTCAAAGGAGGACACAACGAAGAACACCACAACCACAACGATCTCGGGTCGTTCGTGTTCTGTATCGGTGACTCCATGACCCTCGTCGACCCCGGAGCCGAAGTCTACACGCGCCGCACCTTCAGCTCAGAGCGCTACGTGAGCAACCTGCTGAACTCGTTCGGGCATCCCGTGCCGCGCGTCGCCGGACAACTGCAGAAAACAGGCCAAAATGCCGTGGCCAAGCTGGTGCAGCTGGACCTCGCCGACGATCACGATACGGTGCAGTTCGACCTCTCGTCGGCATATCCCGTCCCGTCACTCAAACAGCTCCATCGCACGTTTGTCTTCCAGCGCGACTCCGGTAGCCTCCTGGTAACGGACGACGTCCAGTTCGACACGCCCGAAACGTTCGGCACGGCCGTGATCACCTTCGACGCTTGGGAACAGGTGTCCCCCGACCGCTTGCGGGTCGGCGCAGGGCCGACCGCCGTGGAGATCCAGATCAATTCCGGCGGTCAGCCGCTGACGATCGAGGCCGTCACCATCGACGAGGATATCCGCGGCAGGACACAGCCGGCCCGCATCGGCATCGACCTGGCGGCGCCGGTGACTCAGGCCACGTTGCGCTTGACCATCACCCCCGCCGCGGCCACGCCCTGAACCCACCCCGCGGGCCGGAGTCAGCGCGGGCCGGAGTCAGAGTGTCTGCTTCCGAGCGCCGTCTGTTTCCGAGCGGGCGGAACCGATGGTATCCCTTTGTGAAACGCCTTCGGCGTATCGTGCGATAATTGGTACGGAACCCCAGGGTGCGCTGCTGCGCAGCGACCCTGGGCTGCGGAGTGTAACCGCTTCGCGGTAAAGAACAACGGACAAGCGGACAGCTGGGGCAAGTGCCGTACCTTCAGCACGGCTAACAAGTAGGCTGCCACACGGCTACTACCAGCTAGCAGTTCCGCCGCCAGCACCGGCTGCTTGTGGCGGGGCAGGGGGCGGGGCGCGGTGCTGCGGCGAAAAATCCACCACTCGGAGTGGCCACCGGGACGCATTTCGCTAGAATCCAGCGTTTTCTCGCCGTGTGCTGACCAGCAATGATCCTCTGCTTCCCTTATGAGGAGCTTTCATGAAACGCGACGAACTGATAGCGAAAATGCGACCGATCCTCGTGAAGCGCAAGGAGGTGTTGCGGCGGCGCCTGAATGGTGATCTGACCCACTTGAGCAGCAACTGGGATCGCGACGAGGTGGGGGACGAAAGCGACGGGGCGGTGGGTACACAGGACGACGAAATTCACTCCCTGCTGGCTCAGTCGGAGAGTGAGGAGATTCAGCGCATCAATGCGGCGTTGGAGAACATGGAGCGGGGGGAATACGGGCTGTGCGAGGAGTGCCGGCAGCCGATCGCAGCGGCGCGTCTTGAGGCGCTTCCTTACACGACGACCTGTATTAATTGTCAGCGGACCTCGGAGGCCAATCGGATGCGTAGTGGCCTGGGCGTGGATCCAGACTCACTGGACGATCGGCAAGAGAGCCCGGCGGACGCTGCCGATTGACAGACGGTGGACCACACCGGGTGGTCGTTCCGCGCGAGTGGGCCGTCTGGCGTGCGGGCGACTACCGTCGCCTGCCGATCAACGTGGTGAGGTCACCGAGTATGTGTGGCAGTGCGGTGCCGCCGGGCGAGGCCAGGTACATGGCGCTCCACACGGGGTCGTACTTCTCCTTGTACTTCCTGAGTCTTTCGAAGCTGTAGAAGCGGTCTCCGAACTGGTAGGCCAGGTGGACCACCCGATTCCACAGCGGTGCCAGGAGTCGGTCGTCGACGCCGGACAGCGGTGCCATGCCCAGATTGAACCACTGGAATCCCTGCTGCCGGCCCCACTGCATGAGTTCGATGAACAGGAACTCCATCACGCTGGCCGGCGCGCCGGGCAGATGGCGCATCAGGTCGACCGACAGTTCTTCACGGTTCGCACTGCACAACACGTTGGCGAACGCGACGACGTTGAGTGCCTGGCGCACGACGGCCACCGGATAGCGACTGAGGTAAGTCTCGTCGAAGAATCCCAGTGAGAAGCCTTTCTCGTGCACCTGCTTCTCGGCCAGCCAGGCGTCGGAGATGTTTTTCAGCTCGGGCAGCAGGCTGCGTACGTGATCGCCGCTGATCACCGCGAACTCCAACTGCTCGCGTTGCCCGCGGTGGTGTGCCTGGCGGAGTCCTTTGCGCGTGCTGCCGTCCAGCGAAAAGCCGTCCAGCGGCACGCGTGCTTCCTCACCCAGCTTGAGGAGCGTCAGCCCTTGATCCAGGTAGATGGGCAGGCACTCCTCCTCGACCTGGTAGAACACCGGCCAGCCGTCGTACTGTTCCACCAGTTCCCGGAATTCCCACACCAGTTCCGCGCGTTCCGATTCCGGCCCCACGGGATCGCCCAGGGCGATCCAGGACCGCCCTTGCCTGGCGTACATGACGAATCCCGTGCCCTGCTCGTTGAACAGGAACGACTTGTCACCCAGCAGCGCCAGCTGAGCCATGGTCTTGGGAGACTGGTGGACGACCGCGGCCGCCAGCTGCAGATCTCCGGCCAGGCGTTCGGTGGGGATCCGTTTCGGCGGGGTGAGGAGTCGCCAGATCGCAAACGTCAGCAGCACGACCAGCGCGCCGGCGCTCGCGCGGAGGAACCGCGGCGCGTCGCCCCGCAACGTGAACGCCCACCACGCGCTGAACCGGTACTCCTCATGCTTGTAGACAAACAGTCCCACACAGATCGAGGCGATCACGACCACCAGCACGGCGGCGACCCAGCCTGACGTAAACGGTTCGTGCAGCAGCGATCCTTTGCGGTAGAAGCGGTGGCGGCAGACGAAGAGCGAGACGGCGATCGTGATCAGGACAATCGCGACCTCGTAGTCCAGGCCTTTGAGCAGCGCGGCGACGAAGCCTGCGCCCAGCAACACCATCGTCAGCCACCAGGCGGCATTCAGTCGGCGGTGCAGCCCGCGTGCCAGCGGCAACAGCATCGCGCCGATCAGGCTGCCCACGAAATGCGAAACCTCGATCACCGACAGCGGGACGGCTTGCTCCAGAGCCGCCCGGCGCCCCGGCACGATGGGTGTCGCCCCCGACACCAGCAGCACCATGCCGGCAATCAACGTCGCCCACGACAGCAAGCTGGCGACAATCGGCTCGGACCAGCGCCCGATGGCCGCCCATACACGTTCAGCCGCAGCGCGTTGCAGCGAGATTTCATGCCCCGCCAGCAACAGCACAGCGGCCATCAGCGGCAACAGGTAGTAGATGATCCGGAACATGAGCAGGGCGGCAACCATCGACGGGGCCGAGCCGGGGGCGGACAGCGTCAACAGAATCAGTTCGAACACGCCGAGCCCGCCCGGCACGTGGGTGATGAGGACTACCACGACGGCCAGCAGATACATGCCGAGGAATTCCCAGTATCCCACGGTGATGTCGTGCGCGACCAGCACGTACAGGCAGCCGGCGGCCACACACAGATCCAAAGCCGCCACCGACAGTTGCAGCAGCGTCATCCGCGCGCCCGGCAAGGGAAACTGCCGGTCGCGAATGTGCAGCGTCCGCCGGTGGAAGGCGGCCAACGCCACATAGCCGAGTGAGATGGCCAGCAGCACGAAACCCAGCGGATACACGCTGGTGAACGGCACGTGCAGCTTGTCGGGAATCGGGAACGGCCGCACGATGAACACCACGCCGGCCAGGGCGAACGCCCCGACCCAGAACGTGATCGCCATCATGATCACCAGCTGCAGGATCTCGACGGCCGACAGCCCCCACGCGCTGTAGAGCCGGTAACGCACGGACGTGCCCCCCAGCAGCGCGCCGAAGTTGTAGCTGGTGACGAACCCCGTGAATGACGCTAACGAGATCTTGCCGAGCGACAGCGGGTGGCGGATGGCATGCATCGCCAGATAGTCGTAGCCGATGAGCACGACATAGTTGACGATCGTCAGGCCCAGCGACGCCAGCAGTCGCCAGGTGGGAATGGCCCCTATGGCATTCCGGATGTCTCGATAGTGGTAGTGCTTCAGTTCGCGGTACAGAAACCAGACGGCCGCCATGAACACCGCCACGACCAGAAGCGGACCAATCCTGTGCACGATCTTGTTCATAGGGTGTTCCATCGTAGCGAATCATCCGGGTTTTCGGCTACTGCGACCCGCGTGAATTGCCCCACTCCCAGGCCACCGCCACGCGGTGATCCCCCGGGCACGTCCGCGCGACGCGTCCATCCGTGGTCGCTCTGCCAGCAGAATCCACGGCAGCGGGGTTGACAGAGTCAGACCGGCGTTGGTCAATGGCAGATGCGCCCCCACTGACGCCCCACCTGCTGGTCGTGGACGTCGGCGCACATCCGCACTGGACGGGACAGATCACCGGGTTGCGGATCGATCCGGGCAACGGCGCGACGGCCGCGGAGTTCGCCATCGATTATGCGCGCGGCAAGTAGCGCGCGGCGGTCAGCTGTTGCCAACTGGCCAGCCCTCCCTTTTCCCCACAAGGAACAGATCATGCGACAATCCGGCTTGTGCTGGGCCTGGTGCCTGGCGTTGAGCACGCCACTCTGCGCTGCTGACGGTATCGAGATCCGCAGCCAGGCATTCACCGCCAACATCCAGGCCGGTTCCGTCGTGCGGCTGACGGACGCGGATGGGACACAGTACGTTGGCCCACCCGCCGAGGCGCGCGGCATGAGCCTTTACCGAGGCGAATCCGGGCACTGGGCGATGTCCGTCGAGTCGGGCACCACGCTCGCCCCCGGCAGTTCGTCCGTCCAGACCTATGAAGCGTTCTCGGAACTCGACGCCGCCCAGGCCGAGGCGCGGTACGAACTGGACGCCGCGACCGGCGATCTGCTGATCCGCCAGACGGCCCGCACGGCTGCGTCCGGACTCTGGGGAGTCGGCTGGTGGATCGCCGACATTCCGCTCGACTATGCCATCCTGATCCCCGGCGGCTCAGGGCTGCGTCTGACGCGTGAGACTCCGGGCCCGACGTTCCAGCACGACTATCCCTTCAGTTGGGAGGCTCAGCTGGTGGTTGTGGAAGGCCCGCAGGGTGGCTTCTACGCCTGGTCCGACGATACCCAGGGACGTTTCAAACGACTGATTGTGGAGCGCCGTCCCAGCGGCTGGCGAATCGGGCTGATCACCCTCAATGACGCTCCTTTCGACAACCTGACCACGTGCGAGAGTGTCACCTGGCATCTCAACACGTACACCGGCGCGTGGCGCGTCCCGGCACGGCGATACCGCGACTGGCTGCAGCAGACATATCAGCTGGTGCCGGTCGCACAGCGGCAGCCGGCGTGGGCCCAGAACATCCGCGGCTGTGTGATCATGGGACTCGACACTGACATCCTGGAGGCCTTGCCGACATACTTCGATCCAACCCAGACGCTGCTCTATCTCTACGATTGGCGCGCGCCTGGATACGACCGCCAGTATCCGGACTACGCGCGGCTGCAGCCCGCCCTGATGCCGTTCCTGCAGCGTGCCCGCGCGCTCGGTTTTCGCACGATGCTGCATGTGAATTACTTCGGCGTCGATCCGCAGCATCCGGCCTTTGAGCAGTTCGCGCCGTACCAGGTGCGGAGCCCGTGGGGCCAGCACGACAAGGAGTGCTGGATCTGGCCGCCGGAAGATCCCGACATCCGTTTTGCTTACATCAACCCGGCCTGCCGGGCTTGGCGCGACTACTTCACGGCCGCCATGGTGGAACTGTGCCAGCAGACCGGCGTGGACGCACTGCACCTGGATCAGACCATCTGCATCTTCAATGACCACAACGGCCGGATCGATGGGATGTCGATGCTGGAGGGGAACGTCGCGCTGCATCGCCAGCTGCGCGAGGCGCTGCCCCATGTCGCGCTCAGCGGCGAAGGACTCAACGAAGTCACCTGCCGCTACGAAGCGTTCGCACAGCGCCACGCCTGGGGCCTGGATCACTCGAAAAGCACCTACGATCGCCGGATGCTGGCAGCCGCGCACCCGATCAGCTCGTACATCCTGCGGCCGTTCACCACGATGTACGGCTACCTCGGCTGCGTGTCGCCCGAAAACGATCAGATGTACGCCGCCTGGAACGAGGCATATCGGCATTGGGGAATCATTCCGACACTCAAACCGACGCGCGAGGCATTGACGGGCGAGCACGGTTTCCTGGAACAGTTCTCCGATGAAGTACGCGTCTGGCAGCAGCAACGCGTGGAAGTCGACCTGGACGGGCCGTGGCCCGCGGAAGTCGCCTTCCCATTGCGGACGGCGGATGGCCAGCCGTTCGTGGCCACACAGGACCGACGGTGGATCTTGAACGATCGCGTCATCAGCCAGACCGTGACCGGCACCACCCAATGGGCCGGCGCCGGGACCGTGCCAGGCTGGCGGGCGCATGCGGCAGATCGCGTGCTCGGCCTGCATCCGGACCGCTGGTATCCCCTGTTCCCCCGCTCCCCCGCCGGCGATCGGTTCCACGTGTGCGACATGCCCGCAGACACCGTCATCGACTTCATCGCCGTCTCTGACCAACTGGCGCTGGTCGCGCTGCAGGATGTCCAGCCGATCGTGGCGGACCTGACGACGCTCCTCGAACACGCCCTCTGTGGAACGCGTCCGGCCCAGGGCGCACTGCAAGAGCGTATCGGGCCGGGTGAGTTTTCTGACGGCGCGTCGCTCACCAGCGCCGCCGGTGTCTTCACCACCCATCCGCCCTGGAAGGCGGGGGTCACCGGGGAGGCCTTCGCACGGTTCACCTGCACACTGCCCGACCAGGGCCGCCTGCGATTCATCAGCGAAGTGTACATGGATCCGGCCGCAGTGGGACCTGACAAGACCGACGGCGCAACGTTCATTGTGCGCGCGTCGTCCGACAGACACCACGCGGACTGCCTGGTCCACCATGCCACCGACCGGCTCTTGCCACTTGAGCTGGACCTGAGTGATTTCCGCGGGCAGACAGTGCAGCTGGAGCTGGCCGTTCACCCGGGCCCCCAACAGTCCTTCATCTACGACTGGGCACGCTGGCGGCGTCCGCGGATCGAACGCCATCTGCCCGATCCTCGGACTATCGCCGTCGAGACCGACCACGCCTGGACCCTGGCGCTCAACGCCGACGGTGCTGTGCCGGTGACACAGACAGGCACCCGGCTGGCGCTCCAGACACGCGTTCCCGGTACGCTCGCGCTGCTGGCACAGCAGCCCCCGGTGGCCACCCTGCCGGTCGATCTGTCCCGGATGCCCGACGAGACCTTCTTCGTCACCGATTCGGGCCGCGTGGTCGATTCCTCGTACTGCGCCGTCGTCCAGACCGGCGTGAACGCCGTGGGCGGACAGACTCGCCGCGGACTGTACACCCATCCGCCGAACAACGGCCGGACCATCGCCGCCTACCTCCTCACGCTGCCCGCCACACCGGCACGCTTCACGACCGCCCTCGGTCTGCGCGATGGTTCCAAGTCCGCCGGCGTCGAAGTCTCCATCGCCGTGAACGGCCAGGCGCGCGCGCGGCGGATGATTCACCCCGGGAACTGGGATATGCTGGACGTGGATCTCACAGCCTGGGCCGGCATGCCAATCGTGCTGAGCCTCGTCACCGACGCCGCCGGCGGGTACGACTACGACTGGACCGCGTGGGGAGAACCGCAGATTGTGGCGCAGTGAGGGGGGAGTGTTTGTTTTTTGTTTTTTTGTGTTTTGTGTTCAGTGTTCAGTGTTCAGTGTTCAGGTCGGAGGGGAAGCAGATTGGCTGCGGCGCGCGGGTACGGAGTGCGTGGATTGAGCGTTCAGCAGGCAGACACCTGAACTCGACAGTTACAACAGTTTGAGATCCAGCCATGACTCACACGCTTGCCCGCCGCCACGACCGCTGAGGTCTATCGCCAGCACAAGGAAGCTCAGCAGATGATGTTGCGGGGCGAGCCGGTACGGTATCATTGGAGATGGTAAAGAACGGTGCCGGCGAACCGCACGCCGAACCGCGAAGCCCAAATCGCGAAATAACGAAAGACAAAACAACGAAAACAAGCATCGCAACCTAAACAGGAGTTAGCAGATGAAACGGCGTCAATTCCTGAAACTCATCGTGTGTGGTGGCCTGATGGCCGCGTGCGGCCTGGCTGCTGGTCTGGCCGTGGCCGACGACGGCGCTGCGAACGCTGTACCACTCACTGCCGGTTTTGCAGAAGCGGATATTACGCCGGCGATCGGCATGGAGGCACCTGGCGGCTACGGCAAGGCGTTCCACCAATCGGTGCACGACCCGTGCAAGATCCGCGCCGCTGTCTTCGGTGACGGTGCCAATCGCGTGGCTATCGTCGGCGTGGATGCGCTCAGCCTGCAAGAGGAGATGGTCGAGGCGGCGCGGAAAGCCATCCACCAGCGGTGCGGGATTGAGCCCAAGGCAATTCTCATCGCGGGCTCCCACTCGCACTCCTCCGGCCCCCTGTGCGGGGTCATGCCAGGCGAGTACGATCACGCCGCGCCCGTCGTGCAGAAACTCGCCTACGAACAGACGATCTGCGTCAATATGGAATACTACCAGGAGTCGCTCGATAAACTGGTGGAGGCCGTGTGCCAGGCGGACGCGGCGCGCGTTGCCGCGCGCTGTGGAGCCGGTAAAGGGACGGAGGACAAAGTGGCGTTCAACCGCCGGTTCCGGATGCGGAACGGGATCAGCTACACCCATCCCGGCCAGGGCAATCCGGATATTATCGAGCCGGCCGGACCGACCGATCCCGACGTCGGAGTGATCGGCGCGTGGAACCAGGAGGGCAAGCTGCTGGGCTGCATCGTCAACTTTGCCTGCCATGCCACCACCAACCCCGGCGGGATTTCAGCCAACTATATCTATTACCTCGAGCAGACCATCCGCGGCACCTTTGGCCCGGAGGTGGTCGTGGTGTTCCTGCCCGGGACGTCTGGTGATGTGACGCAGGTGAACAATCTCAATCCGTACGTAAACCCGGAAGGAGAGGCCTGGTGCCGGTTGGTCGGCGGTCGCGTGGGTGCCGAGGCGGTCAAGGTGCTGCTGGACATGGCGGCCGGCGATCTGGGACCGGTCAGCGCTGATCAGACGGTGTTGGATATCGTGCGCCGCGCGCCAGATGCCGAGCGTGTCAAGCAAGCGTTCGAGATGGTGCAGAAAGATATCGCCGAGGTAGGCCACACGGATTGGACATTCGCCAAAGAGACCGTCATGCTGGACGCCATCGTCCAGAAGCAACCGCGGGTGCCTGTGGAAGTCCAGGCCCTGCAGGTCGGTCCGGTACT